>Ga0209060_10002674_pt1 | contig 16169 bp, 9 predicted proteins | sample Coa_R1_8_FD_187155 | JGI IMG/M metagenome (GOLD analysis project Ga0209060, IMG submission 187155) | Surface soil microbial communities from Centralia Pennsylvania, which are recovering from an underground coalmine fire - Coalmine... | ecosystem: Environmental > Terrestrial > Soil > Unclassified...
CCGGTCTCCAAGGAAGAGATCGCAACGACCGCGAACGATGCCGTCAAGATCGCAAAGAAAATCGGCTTTCCCGTTGTCGCAAAAGTCGTGAGCCGCGACATCCTGCACAAATCCGACATTGGCGGCGTGGCGCTCAACCTGAAGAACCCGGCCGAAGTCAAGAAGGCCTTCAATGACATCACCGCGCGGGTCAAGAAGCTGAAGAGCAAGCCGACGCTCGAAGGCATCTTGATTGCGCAGCAGGTCAAGGCCGACCTCGAGCTCGTGGTCGGCGCCTCGCTCGACGCGGAGATGGGACCGGTGGTGCTGTTCGGCACCGGCGGCGTCGACATAGAGTTATTAAAGGATGTCGCGCTCGCCGGCGCGCCGCTGAATGCGGCGGAAGCGAAGGTCTTGATCGGCCGCACCAAGGCCGGCGTCAAGATGAAGGGCTATCGCGGCAAGCCGGCGTTGCATGAAGGCTCCGCGGTGAAGGCACTGGTCGGCCTGTCCAACCTGATGGCCGATGCGGGAAGCCGAATCGCCTCGATCGACGTCAACCCGTTCCTGATTAACCCAAAGACCGGGGTTGCCGTCGACGCGCTGATCGTCCTTAACAACGAGGCAGCCAAAGAAGCGAGCAAGAGCGCGGCCGACCATTAATCTTCCGCTTCGGCCGCTTTGCCCTTAAAATAGGTCCGGCAGGAACCTTGGGATCTTCATGCGGGCGACCAACCTGGTGATTGGAACGACGACGCTTGCGATCATCGCCGCAAGCTTCGTCGGGATGCTGACCGTGAAGAAGATTCGCGCGGTACGAAGCCAAAGTCCAATGCGCATTGTCTTCAACGGGTCGGCCAGCGGCTTGCACAAAGGAGGCCTTGTCAATTTCGACGGCGTGCCGGCCGGCGAGATCAGATCGATCAAGCTCGAAAGCCCAACCAAAATCGTCGCGATGGTGATGCTCGACAAAAGCGCGCCTATTCGCAAAGACACCACCGTCGGCATCGAGTTCCAGGGTCTGACCGGGGTTGCGGCGATTTCGCTGGTCGGCGGGGCGCCGTCCGCTCCTCCCGTGCCCTTGGATGCGGACGGGGTTCCGGTGCTGACCGCCGACTGGAGCGAGCAGCAGTCGATCGCCGACACGCTGCATAATGTCGACCGGCTGATTGTCGACAATCAATCCACCATCAAGAATGGACTGCTCTCGCTTGAGAGCTACACCGACTCGCTGAAAAGCAAGGCCGAGGCGATCGACAGCGTGATCGCCAAGGCCGATGACGCCTTTGCAGGTTTCGACAGCGTCATGGCAAAGATCGACGACGCCGTTCCGGGCCTCGCCGACGGCAAGACCGAGGAGCTTTATGAGAAGGTCAAGGCGCTCCGCGAGATGGCGGACACCTTCAGGCAGAAATCCGACAGGCTGATGGAAGAAAGCCATCAGACGCTGCTGGATATCAGCGAGGCCGCCGACAACATGACCCGGAAGATCAATCCCGCGGCCTTGGCCCCGGCCGCGCCGCCGCGCAGGCCTCAGCAGAAGCGGCCGTAGGCAGCAGGTTGCACGCGCGGAACCCGGGAGGACCACCCGGCCATGCTTGCCCCAGGCAAACTTTAATCGACACCCCCTGGAACAAATTTCCGGGTTCCGGATTGTCAGCGTTGGGCAAACACGGAATTGGCGGCTATCTGATTGATTTTGAACTCGTTCGGGCGCCTCATGTGCGAGTCGCAACTCGCGTATCGATCGCCTCAATCTCTTTGTCTGCTCCGGGGGGAATACAATGAGTGATCTCGAATCCGTCGGCTCATCTGCCCGTCGGCGCAACAAAGCCAAGGCCTATACCAACGGACGGACCGACCCGCGGCAGGAGCTGTTGCACGCGTTGCAGGCGATGCGCAGCGGCGATTTCTCGGTGCGAATGACCGGCGACCATCTCGGAATCGAGGGCAAGATCGCCGACACTTTTAATGAAATTGTGGCCGCCAATCAGCGCATGGCCCAGCAGCTGGAGCGCGTCGGCCAGGTCGTCGGCCGAGAGGGAAAGACCCGCCAGCGCGTCAAGTTCGGTCTAGCGAGCGGTTCATGGGCCGACATGGAAGGCTCGGTCAACACGCTGATCGACGATCTGCTGTGGCCGACGCGCGAGGTGACGCGCGCGGTCGCCGCCGTGGCGCAAGGCGACTTGCTGCAGACCGTGAAGCTCGACGTCGACGGCCGCCCGCTCGGCGGCGAGTTCCTGCAATCGGCCAACATCGTCAACACCATGATCAAGCAGCTTGGTGTGTTCACCTCGGAGGTGACGCGTGTCGCGCGCGAGGTCGGGTCCGAAGGCAAGCTTGGCGGCCAGGCGCAAGTGCCGGAAGTCACCGGCGTCTGGAAGGACCTGACCGAAAGCGTGAACTCGATGGCCAACAACCTGACCGGCCAGGTTCGCAATATCGCCGAGGTGACGATCGCGGTCGCCAACGGCGATCTTTCCAAGAAGATCACCGTCGACGTGCGCGGCGAAATCCTGCAGCTGAAGGAAGCGATCAATACCATGGTCGACCAGCTGCGTTCGTTTGCCTCCGAAGTCACGCGTGTTGCGCGCGAGGTCGGCACCGACGGCAAGCTCGGCGGCCAGGCGATCGTGCCCGGTGTTGCCGGCACCTGGAAGGACCTGACCGACTCCGTGAACGCGATGTGCGGCAATCTGACCGCGCAGGTGCGCAACATCGCCAACGTCACCACCGCGGTTGCCCGCGGCGACCTCTCGCGCAAGATTACCGTCGACGTGTCGGGCGAAATCCTGGAGCTGAAGGACACCATCAACACGATGGTCGACCAGCTCAACTCATTCGCCTCCGAAGTGACACGTGTGGCCCGCGAGGTCGGCACCGAAGGCAAGCTCGGCGGTCAGGCGCAGGTGCCTGGGGTCGCCGGCACCTGGAAAGACCTCACCGACAACGTCAACTTCATGGCGTCAAACCTGACCGCTCAGGTCCGCAACATCGCCGACGTCGCAACCGCGATCGCAGGCGGCGACCTGTCCAAGAAGATCACCGTCAACGTGTCGGGCGAAATCCTTCAGCTGAAGGAAACGCTGAATACGATGGTCGACCAGCTCAATGCATTTGCTGGCGAAGTCACGCGCGTCGCGCGCGAGGTCGGCACCGAAGGCCGGCTCGGCGGACAGGCCAATGTGCTCGGCGTTGCCGGAACCTGGAAGGATCTGACCGAGAGCGTCAACTCGATGGCCTCCAACCTGACCGCGCAGGTGCGCAACATCGCGGAGGTCACGACGGCGGTCGCCAATGGCGACCTGTCGAAGAAGATCACGGTCGACGTGCGCGGCGAAATCCTGGAGCTGAAAGATACGATCAACACCATGGTCGACCAGCTCAACGCCTTTGCCGGCGAAGTCACGCGCGTCGCGCGCGAGGTCGGCACCGAAGGCAAGCTCGGCGGTCAGGCGCTGGTGCGCGGCGTCGCCGGCACCTGGAAGGACCTGACCGACAGCGTCAACTCGATGGCCTCCAACCTGACCGGCCAGGTTCGCAACATTGCCGAAGTGGCAACCGCGGTCGCCAAGGGAGATCTATCCAAGAAGATCACCGTGAACGTGTCCGGCGAGATCCTTCAGCTGAAGGAAACGCTTAACACCATGGTCGACCAGCTCAACGCCTTTGCCGGCGAGGTGACGCGTGTCGCGCGTGAAGTCGGCACGGACGGCAAGCTCGGCGGTCAGGCCGAGGTGCCCGGCGTCGCCGGCACCTGGAAAGACCTCACCGACAGCGTCAACTCGATGGCGGGCAACCTGACCGCGCAGGTCCGCAATATCGCCGACGTCGCGACCGCGATTGCCGGCGGCGACCTCTCGCGCAAGATCACCGTGGACGTCCGCGGCGAAATCTTGCGCCTGAAAGAGACGCTCAACACCATGGTCGACCAGCTCAACCGTTTTGCGGGCGAGGTGACGCGCGTGGCGCGCGAGGTCGGCACCGAAGGCCGTCTCGGCGGACAAGCCAATGTGCCCGGCGTCGCCGGCACCTGGAAAGACCTGACCGACAGCGTCAACTCGATGGCCGGCAATTTGACCGCCCAGGTGCGCAACATCGCCGAAGTCACCACCGCTGTCGCCCGCGGCGACCTGTCGCGCAAGATCACCGTCGACGTGAAGGGCGAAATCCTGGAGCTGAAGAACACCATCAACACCATGGTCGACCAGCTCAACGCATTCGCCTCCGAAGTCACGCGCGTGGCGCGCGAGGTCGGCACCGAAGGCAAGCTCGGCGGGCAAGCCGAAGTGCCCGAGGTCGCCGGCACCTGGAAAGACCTCACCGACAACGTCAACTTCATGGCGTCGAACCTGACGGCCCAGGTCCGCAACATCGCCGAGGTCGCGACCGCGATCGCGGGCGGAGACCTGTCGAAGAAGATCACGGTGGACGTCCGCGGCGAAATCCTGCTGCTCAAGGACACCTTGAACACGATGGTCGAGCAGTTGCGCTCGTTCGCGGCCGAAGTGACGCGCGTCGCGCGTGAGGTCGGCACCGAGGGTCGGCTCGGCGGGCAGGCCGTGGTGCCCGGCGTCGGCGGCACATGGAAGGACTTGACCGACAACGTCAACCTGCTCGCCGCCAACCTCACCACGCAGGTCCGCAACATCGCCGAAGTGACCACCGCTGTCGCCCGCGGCGACCTGTCGCGCAAGATCACCGTCGATGTGAAGGGCGAAATCCTGGAGCTGAAGAACACCATCAACACCATGGTCGACCAGCTCAACGCGTTCGCTGGCGAAGTGACCCGCGTCGCGCGCGAGGTCGGCACCGAGGGCAGGCTCGGCGGGCAGGCGCAAGTGCCCGGTGTGGCCGGCACCTGGAAGGACCTGACCGACACCGTCAACTTCATGGCCGCCAACCTGACCGAGCAGGTGCGCGGCATCGTCAAGGTGGTGACTGCGGTCGCCAACGGCGATCTGAAACAGGAACTGACGGTGAAATCGAAGGGCGAGGTCGCGGCGCTTGCCGACACCATCAACAACATGACCGAGACGCTCGCAACCTTCGCAGACCAGGTGACGTCCGTGGCGCGCGAGGTGGGCGTCGAAGGGCGACTCGGCGGTCAGGCCAACGTTCCTGGTGCTGCCGGCACCTGGAAGGACATGACCGGCAACGTCAACCTGTTGGCTGCGAACCTGACTTCGCAGGTTCGCGCCATCGCGGAAGTCGCGACCGCCGTGACTAAGGGCGACCTCACGCGCGCGATCCAGGTCGATGCGCGCGGCGAAGTCGCGGAGCTCAAAGACAACATCAACACGATGATCACCAACCTCCGGCTCACCACCGAGGTCAACACCGAGCAGGACTGGCTGAAAACCAACCTTGCCCGCTTCACCAACATGCTTCAGGGCCAGCGCGATCTGACCACGGTCGGCCGGCTGCTCCTGACCGAGCTGGCTCCTCTCGTGAATGCGCATATGGGCGTAATCTACCAGGTCGAGAACGAAGACAGCCCGCAACTGCGGCAGCTTGCCGCCTATGCCGGCGGCGGCAATCATCAGCATCAGCCGATCGTGCAGTTCGGCGAAGGTCTGGTCGGCCAATGCGCGCTGGACAAGCTGCAACGCCTGGTCTCCGACATCCCGCCCGATACCATTCCGGTCAATTCGGCCCTGATGCGCGTGATGCCGCGAAATCTCGTGGTGCTGCCGATTCTGTTCGAGAACCAGGTCAAGGCGGTGATCGAGCTTGCGTCCTTGAGCGCGTTCACCACCTCGCAAATGACCTTCCTCGAACAGCTCACCGACTCGATCGGAATCGTGCTCAACAGCATCGAAGCCACGATGCAGACCGAAGGGCTGCTGAAGCAGTCGCAACAACTGGCCGCCGAATTGCAGGCGCAGCAGCGCGAATTGCAGCAGACCAACGATCAGCTGGAGCAGAAAGCGCAGCAGCTCGCCGAGCGCAATGTCGAGGTGGAACGCAAGAACCAGGAAATCGAGCAGGCACGCCGCGCGCTCGAAGAAAAGGCCACGGAACTGTCGCTGACGTCCAAGTACAAATCCGAATTCCTCGCCAACATGTCGCACGAGCTGCGGACGCCGTTGAACAGCATCCTGATTCTGGGGCAGCAGCTCACCGAGAATCCGGATGGCAACCTGAGCGCCAAGCAGGTCGAATTCGCGCGCACCATCCATGGCGCGGGCACCGACCTGCTCAATCTGATCAGCGATATTCTCGACCTGTCCAAGATCGAGTCGGGAACGGTGACTGTCGATGCCGAGGAAATTCTCACCTCGAATCTCCTTGAGACCGTGGGTCGGCCGTTCCGGCACGAAGCCGAGAACCGGCAACTGTCGTTCACGATCGATCTCGATCCGAACCTGGCGAGGAGCATCGTCACGGATTCGAAGCGCTTGCAGCAGGTTCTCAAAAACCTGCTCTCCAACGCCTTCAAGTTCACCGCCGAAGGCGGCGTGCGGCTCAAGGTCGAGGCCGCAGTCGGAGGATGGAGCGCCGAACATCCCGTGCTGAACAGCGCGCCGGCCGTGATCGCGTTCGAGGTGTCCGATACCGGCATTGGCATCCCCCTGGAAAAACAGAAGCTGATCTTCGAGGCGTTCCAGCAGGCGGATGCGGGCACCAGCCGCAAATATGGCGGCACCGGTCTTGGCCTCGCCATCAGCCGCGAGCTTGCGAACCTTCTCGGCGGCGAAATTCATCTGAAGAGCGCGCCCGGCAAGGGCAGCACATTCACGCTCTATCTGCCGCTGAAATATTCCGGACCGACGAGCGCGCCGCGGACCCAGCCGGTGCCACCCTACACGCTTGCCCCGTCCGTGCAGGTCGCTTCGCAGGAGCGCGTCGTCGAGGTGGTCGCGGACGACCGGCACGTCCTGGAAGCCGGCGACAACATCCTGCTCGTCGTCGAGGATGATCCGCATTATGCCCGCGTGCTGGTCGACCTCGCCCGCGACAAGGGCTTCAAGGTGCTGGTCGCCGCGCGCGGCGCGGAAGCACTCGACCTCGCCAAGCAATATCAGCCGGCGGCCGTCTCGCTTGACGTGTTCCTGCCGGACATGCTCGGCTGGACCGTGCTCAGCCAGCTCAAGCACAATCCGCTGACGCGGCATATTCCGGTCCAGATCATCACGCTCGACGAGGACCGTCAGCACGCGCTGGCACGTGGCGCGTTCTCGTTTGTCAACAAGCCGACGACGACCGAGGGCGTCAGCGCCGCGCTTTCGCAGATCAAGGAATACGCCAGGCCGCGCCGCAAGCGGCTATTGATCGTTGAAGACAACATGGCCGAGCAGATGAGCATCCGCGAGCTGCTCGATCACGACGACATCGAGATCGTGGCGACCGACACCGGTGCGGGCGCGCTCTCGCTGCTGCGCGACAATCCCTGCGATTGCGTGGTGCTCGATCTGCGTCTGCCCGACATGAGTGGCTTCGAGGTGCTGGAACAGATTCGCAACGATACGGGATTGTCGACAGTTCCCGTCGTGGTGTTTACCGGCCGCGAACTTTCCGCCGAAGAGGATGCGGAACTTCACACCATGGCACGCAGCATCGTGGTCAAGGGCGTGGAATCGCCCGAACGGCTGCTTGATGAAACGTCATTGTTTTTGCACCGTGTGATCACGGAATTGCCGATCGAGAAGCAGCGAATGCTGGAGAAGCTGAATAGCTCCGACGAGGACCTTATCGGCAAGACTGCGCTGCTCGTCGACGACGACGCCCGCAACATCTTCGCGCTCTCGAGCGTGCTGGAGCGGCGCGGCATGAAGGTCCTGACGGCCACCACCGGAAGCGAAGCAGTCGCGCTCGTCGAATCCAACCCGGCGATTGCGATCGTGCTGATGGATATCATGATGCCGCAAATGGACGGGTATCAGACGATCGGTGTCATCAGGCAAAATCCATCCTTCGGGCGCCTCCCGATCATCGCGCTGACGGCGAAAGCGATGAAAGGAGATCGCGAAAAGTGCCTCGAGGCCGGCGCCTCCGACTACCTGGCCAAGCCGGTCAACACCGAACAATTGCTGCTTGCCATCCGCATGTGGCTGCATCGCTGACTGATGGCCTCGACGATGGACCATGAACGGGTAAATATTCTCCTGGTTGACGATCAGCCCGCAAAGCTGCTCGCCTACGAGGTCATTCTCAAAGAGCTCGGCGAGAATCTCGTGGTCGCCGCGTCCGGCCGCGAGGCACTCGAAATCCTGCTCAAGACCGAGATCGCAGTCGTCCTGATCGATGTCTGCATGCCGGAGCTCGACGGTTTCGAGCTCGCGGCCATGATCCGCGAGCATCCGCGTTTCCAGAAAACGGCAATCATCTTCATCTCGGCGATCCAGGTCAGCGATCTCGATCGCCTGCGCGGTTACGAGATGGGCGCGGTCGACTATGTTCCGGTGCCGGTCGTGCCGGAAGTCTTGCGCGCCAAGATCAAGGTCTTTGCCGAGCTCTATCGCAAGACCCGGCAGCTCGAACGTCTCAACGCCGAGCTCGAGGATCGCGTGCGCGCCCGGACCGCGCAGCTAGAAAAATCCACCGCTCAGCTCGTGGAGAGCGAGCAGCGCCGCAGCATGGCGATCGCGGCGGGTCGGATGGGCTCGTGGGACTGGGATTGGGACAATGGCGACTGGATGTGGGACGCCGGCCAGTACCGGATCTTCGGCGTCGACCCCGATAGCTTTGAGGTGACCTCGGAAAGTATCCAGGCGCTTCTGCATCCCGGCGACGTCCATAGGCTGCGCAAGGCGATCGTGCATTTCGAGAACGGCACACGATCTTACGAAGGTGAATTCCGTATCGTCCGGCCGGACGGCGAGGTTCGATGGTGCGTCGGCACGGCTGCGGCCTCAGTCGACAAGCGCGGCCGTGTCGTGCGCCTTAGCGGCGTCACCGTCGACATCACCGAGCGCAAGCGGGCCGAAGAGCGCCAAAATCTCCTGGCGCGGGAAGTCGATCACCGTGCCAAGAATGCATTGGCGCTTGCGCAATCGATCGTTCGCCTGACGCGCGGCAACAACGTCAAGGATTACATCCAGGCGGTCGAGGGGCGCATCAACGCACTGGCGCGGGTGCACACTATCCTCTCGCTGTCGAGCTGGCAGGGCGCAGAAATCGCAAGATTGGTCGACGAAGAGCTCGCGCCCTATTGCAGCAGCGATCAGATCGAGCTGCAAGGCCGGGAGCTTCAACTCCAGCCGGCAACCGCGCAGACGCTGGCGCTCGTGCTGCACGAGCTCATCACGAACTCGGTGAAATATGGCGCGCTGTCCGCTTTGACCGGTCGCCTCAAGGTCAAATGGGACGTAGAGGCAGGTAGCCTGCAACTGCTGTGGGAAGAAAGCGGTGGTCCTCCCGTCAACAAGCCAGAGTCGCGCGGCTTCGGCACGCGCAGCGTGATCGCGAGTATCGAATCGCAGCTCGGGGGACGCGCCGACTTCGATTGGTATCCAGCGGGCCTGGTCTGTCGAATATCCGTGCCGCTTGTGCAGGGCGCGCAAATACATCCACCCGCCCGACACCGCAGCCTGGCGACCAACGGTAACGACACCCAGCCGGCGCTACGATCGGCCGGCGCTTGAGGCGGGGAGGCCTCAGCGGTCGGATCTCAACTATAAACAAAAGCCTTGTCGTCGAGATCGATTGCCGGAAACTGGTCCTTCTCGGCCCAATAGTCCTGGCTGTGCTGCCACTCCGGCTTGTCGCCGCGCCTGGGCCACAGGTGCATGTTCCGCGTCATGTAGCCGGGATTGAAGTTCTCCGGATCGATCCAGGGCAGTAGCGGCATGTTGTGATCTTCCGGCCGCAGTGCCACCTCAACCTTTCGGGCGTCCTTCTCCTTCATATGCCTCAGCAGGCGGCAGACGAAATCCGCCACCATGTCCGTGCGCAACGTCCAGCTGGCGCGGAAATAGCCGAACACCCAGGCCATGTTCGGCACGCCCGTGAACATCATGCCGCGATAGGTGACGGTATCGGCGAAGTCGAGCGCCCTGCCGTCGATCACGAAAGCGATGTCGCCGAGCGCTGAGAGATTGAAGCCGGTCGCGGTGACGATGATGTCGGCCTCTAGCGTTTGGCCGGATTTCAAGAGGATGCCGGTCTCGACGAAGCGATCAATCTCATCGGTGACAACGGAAGCCTTGCCGCTCTTGATGCCCAGAAACAGGTCGGCGTCGGGGACGAACGCGATGCGTTGCCGCCACGGCCGGTATTTCGGCGTGAAATGCGTCTCCATGTCGTAGTCAGGACCGAGAATTGCGCTGATCTGGCCGAGCAGTTCCCTCTTGACCTGCTCGGGTTCGGCCACACAGCGCCGCGTGAACGCGTCCTGCTCGAACAGGATCTTGCGGCGCACGATCTCGTGAATCCATTCCTCGTTGACCTGCAGCTGGCGCAGTTGATCGGCGATCTCGATAGCGTTGCGGCCGATTCTGAAATAGGTCGGCGAACGCTGCAGCATCGTGACATGCGCGCATTTGTCGGCAATCGCAGGGATCAGCGTCGCCGCGGTCGCACCCGATCCGATCACCACCACTCTTTTGCCGGCAAGCCCAATGTCGTCGGGCCAGCGCTGCGGATGAACGATGGTGCCCTTGAACTTGTCCATATCCCTCCATTCGGGCGTATAGCCTTCCGAATGGCGGTAGTAGCCCTGGCACATCCAAAGGAAGTTGGCCGTAAAGTTGACGTGCTCGCCCGTATCGGTCTTGACGGCTTCGATGGTCCAGAGATTTGTCTCGTTTGACCAGCTCGCGCTGTCGATCCTGTGCTTGTAGCGGATGTGCCTGGCAATATCGTTCTCATCGATGACCTCAGCCATGTAAGCGAGGATTTCCTCGGCGGCTGCGATCGGGGGCCCGACCCACGGCTTGAAGCGATAGCCAAAAGTGTAGAGATCGCTGTCGGAGCGGATGCCCGGATAACGATGGGTCAGCCAGGTGCCGCCAAAGCTCTCCTGTGTCTCCAGGATTACGAAGCTCGTGCCTTCCAGCTGCGTTGTCAGATGATAGGCACTGCCGATGCCGGAGATGCCGGCGCCGACGATCAGGACATCGAAATGCTCCGCGGCCTGCGGGCTCGAAGCGGAGACGGAGCGAGCAGTTTCGATATTCATGGCCGTTCTGCTTTTGAGAGAGACCTTTGCAGCAAGCTGGCCTCAACGATCCGCGTTGGTCAAGGTCATGTTCGCGCAGGGCAGCAAATCAAACGCCGTTTGATTTCACAGAGCAAGCCCCCATTGCCGGACGGTCTGCAGGATCCAGTCGCGATAGAGGGTGAGCGGCGTGACTCCTGTCAGGCCACCGCAGCCGGCACTGCCGTTCGGTCCGGTGGACCAGCTGACCACGCCGACAATCACGGCCGTGCCGTGCTGATCCTCGAACACCGGCGCGCCAGAGTCGCCGGTGCACGCGCCGAGGCCGGCGCGCGTCCCCTGCCCGTCCGGATCGATCAGGCGAATCTGCAGGGTGCCGGGCTTTCCGGTCGCGATGAGATTTGCGGCCCGAATGACCCCGCCGCTCCTGCCGTCGCCGCGCACGGTCACGCCGACCCCGGCAATGGTGAACCTGGCTCCGGGCTCTAGCGGAAGCGAGGGCGCACCAAGCATCGAAGGCGTTTTGTCCCTGGCCGGGTTTTGCAACCACAGCAGCGCAAGGTCGGCGGTGGCACGATGGGCAAGCATGGTCTCGAGGTTGAAGCCGGGATGAACGGCGACGGACCGGACGTCGCGCAATTCTGGTTTTTGCTGCGCGCCATATTCCAGGATCTTGTATTCGGCGCCGGGCTGCACGCAATGCGCCACGGTCAGCACGAGAGTTGGTGCAATCAGACTGCCGGTGCAGAAATTCCCGCGCGAGCCGACGATGGTGACAACGGAGCGGCCGACTCCATCATTGGAGGGCGCCGCGCCACCGACAATGGCGAGCGCAGGCGTGGACGCCAGCAGCACCGCGACGGCTGCGATCGGACCCAGCTTCCTCATCACCAAAGCAATAGCGGGAACGATGTCGGCCGCCAAGCGGTGGAACGCACTGGTGTCCCGATTCCGAAGTCCGCATGATTTTGCGGCACCCTCTTTTGCGAACTGCGGAATCGAGGGACACTAGCAACTTATTGATCCAGTGTGGCTTTGGTTCAAAAACCCGCATGACGAACTCGCGGACCACACGATGCGGGCTTCTGAACCGCCACACTGGCTTTGAACGCGCGAGCGTGTTAGCCGGATGCGGCCTTGTTACGGCTTGGGGGAATGATGATTGAGGCGGTGATCTGGGATTTTGGCGGCGTGCTCACGACCTCGCCATTCGAAGCGTTTGCGCGGTTCGAGCGCGAGCGTGCGCTGCCGATCGACATCATCCGCCGCACCAATGCCGCCAATCACCTGGAGAATGCCTGGGCGAAATTCGAGCGCGCGGAAATCGATATCGAGACCTTCGATCGATTGTTCGCGGAGGAATCCGCGTCCCTCGGCGCCGAGGTCCGCGGCAAGGACATCTTGCCGCTGCTGTCCGGCGATCTGCGGCCTGAGATGGTCGAGGCGCTCAAGCGCATCAAGGCAAGGCACAAGGCCGGCTGCATCACCAACAATCTGCCCGCCAATGCGATCGGCAGCGCGAGCGGCCGCACTCTTTATATCGCCGAGGTCATGGCGTTGTTCGATCATATCATCGAGTCCGCCAAGATCGGCCTCCGAAAGCCCGACCCGCGCATCTACAAAATGATGGTTGACGCACTCGGCGTCGATCCGAAGAGCTGCGTCTATCTCGACGATCTCGGGGTCAATCTGAAGCCCGCCCGCGAAATGGGCATGACCACGATCAAGGTCGTGACCGCAGCCCAGGCGATCGCAGAGCTCGAAGCGGCGACGGGGCTGAAGCTACGGTAGTTTCCCCCGTCATTGCGAGGAGCGAAGCGACGAAGCAATCCAGAGTCGTCTCGCTGCTCTGGATTGCTTCGCTACGCTCGCAATGACAGCTACTCCGCCGCGGCAGCGATCCGGTCGGGAAACGCAGCGGCCAGTGCGGAGCGGTCGGCCTCCAGCACGCCACGCTCGGTGATCAGTCCGCTCACCAGCCGCGACGGCGTGACGTCGAAGGCATAGTTCGCGACCGGCGAGCCGTCAGGCACGACCCGCACCGTTTCGATCCGCCCATCGGACGTGCGGCCGGTCATGGTCGCAACCTCCTCCGCGCTGCGCTGCTCGATCGGGACCTGACGTCCATCAACAATGCTGAAATCGATGGTCGGCGACGGCAGCGCCACATAGAAGGGCACGCCGTTGTCGTGAGCTGCAAGCGCCTTGAGGTAAGTGCCGATCTTGTTGCAGACGTCGCCATTGGCGGCTACGCGGTCGGTGCCGACGATGACGAGATCGACCTTGCCGTGCTGCATCAGATGACCGCCGGTATTATCGGGAATCACGGTGTGGCGCACGCCGTGATGACCGAGTTCCCAGGCGGTGAGCGACGCGCCCTGATTGCGAGGGCGGGTCTCGTCGACCCACACATGGACCGGAAGACCGCGATCATGCGCAAGATAAATCGGAGCGGTCGCCGTACCCCAGTCAACTGTCGCAAGCCAGCCCGCATTGCAATGGGTCAGCACATTGACGGGCTCACCTGGCTTCTTTCTTGCGATTGCTTCGATCAACGGAAGCCCGTGACGGGCCAGCCCATTGTTGATGGCTATGTCTTCTTCGGCAATGTTTCCAGCGCGCGCATAAGCCGCCTGGGTGCGTGCCGAAGGCGCGAGCGCCCGCAGCACGGCGCGCATTTCATCCAGCGCCCATTTCAGATTGATCGCGGTCGGGCGCGTCGCGATCAACATCCTATAGGCCCGGTCGATTGCGGCATCGGATGTGTCGTCGTGCATGGCGAGCGCCATGCCGTAAGCTGCGGTCGCGCCGATCAGCGGCGCCCCGCGCACCAGCATCGAGCGGATAGCCTCGGCTACCTCGGCGCAGCTGGTCAGCCGAACCACCACGAATTGATGCGGCAGCTTGTGCTGGTCGATCGCGCCGACCGACCAGCCATCCGGTTCGAGCCAGATCGTGCGAAAATGTTGGCCGTCGACCTTCATGACTTCACCGTTAGCAATGTCTGAGCTTACCCGCGCAGCAGGCGTCCCGCCACCGCATCCAGCTTCTTCAAGAGTTCCGGGTCGCGGGCTTCGGGGGCGGTGATCAATGCCGTGTCAAGCGCGCGATCCGAGCCAATCGGGCACGGCTCGTGCTCCCTCGGGAAAGTCCGCGCCAGGCGTGCGACCAGCGCCTTGGCTTTCTCGGCGTTCAAGGTCAGCATCCGGATGATGTCCTGCATCGTGACGGCATCGTGATCGGGATGCCAGCAATCGAAATCGGTCACCATCGCAACCGTGGCGTAGCAGATTTCCGCCTCGCGCGCGAGTTTGGCTTCGGGCAAGTTGGTCATGCCGATCACGGAATAGCCGAGCGCCTTGTAGGTCATGCTTTCCGCATAGCTCGAGAACTGGGGGCCTTCCATACAGACATAGGTACCGCTGCTCGCGATGGCGAGGCCTTCCTCTTCCGCAGCCGCCGCCAAATGAATGCGAAGCCGCGGCGAGACCGGATGGGCCATCGACACATGCGCCACGCAGCCTTTGCCGAAGAAGGATGATTCACGCTTGTGAGTACGGTCCACGAACTGGTCCACCAGAACAAAAGTGCCGGGCGGCAGCTCTTCCTTGAACGAGCCGCAGGCCGAGAGCGAGACCAGATCGGTGACGCCGGCGCGCTTCAGCACATCGATATTGGCGCGGTAATTGATGTCGGATGGCGACAGCCGGTGGCCTTTGTCGTGTCGAGACAGGAACACGATCGGCAGCCCAGCGATGGTGCCATGGCGCACCGGCGCTGACGGCTCACCCCAAGGGCTCTTGATCGCCTCCTCGCGCGCGTTTTCCAAGCCCGGCAAGTCGTAGATGCCGGATCCACCGATTATTCCAAGCACAGCTTTGGTCATGCTCACTCCACCGTCAACTGAGACGAGCTATGCCAGTTTTAGGGCTGATTTGGAATGCCATGAACATGGCAGACAGCGTCATTCGGGATGGTACGCCAGCGCCAGGCCCGAAATCTCGGATTTCCGGGTTCGATGCTCATGCATCACCCCGGAATGACCGAGTCAAGCCGCCTGCCGCAACTGGCCCGCGATCATTCGTTCAAGCGTCTCAACCGACTGGAAATTTTCCGGCGTGATCTGGTCCTGGGGAATCGTGAAGTCGAATTCGGCTTCAACACCTAGCATCAGATTGACCATGTCCATCGAGGTCAGGCCGACATCGACGAGCCGGGAATCGGGCGCAACCTCGGCATCGATGTCGTTCTGCTCAAGGATCGCCTTGACCAACGAGACGACGCGATCGCGGATAGCGGAGTCAAAACGTTGCATGTCCAAAAAACCTTCCCACGCGCGCCCGCTTGAGCACGCGGACCTTATCGCCGGCATCGTCGAACAACCATGCCGCGCCTTTGGTGTAAATGCCGCTTCTTTTTTTAACGCTAACACGATGTGCGAAAGACACGTTTGCGAAACACCAAGGGTTAACCGTTCATTCTGAAACGAAAGCGTTTACCGTGAATTTCGTCGACGCATTTGAATTAAATCCATACGCTTGGGCTTCATTCGGCAACTGTCGAACGGTCGATGTGATACGGGCGCGCCCGCGCACTGCTCGCAGACGATCAAGCTCCGGAGTCGCATCGATCATGAACGTCCAGGAAACCAGCTTTCGAGTCCCCACCGGCATGCCGCTCGACCGTGGCGCTTCCTTCGAGGAGCGCGTCGCTGCCGTCGCCAAGATCGCTGCTGCGGACGCTGAAGACGTCGACCGCAATGCGCGCTTTCCCAAGGCCGCGATCGACGCCGCGCGCGAGCGCAAGCTTCTGGGCGCGCAAATCCCCGTCGAGTTCGGCGGCTTCGGCGCCTCGATCTTCGATCTGACCGAGATGTGCTATACGCTCGGCCGCGCCTGCTCCTCCGCCGCCATGATTTTTGCCATGCATCAGACCAAGGTGGCCTGCCTGGTCCGGCACGGCACCGGCAGCCGCTACCACGAAGCGCTGATGCGGCGCGTGGCTTGCGAACAATTGCTGCTGGCCTCCTCGACCACGGAAGGTCAGAACGGCGGCAACATCCGTTCCAGCGCCGCCGCGGTCGAACACA
>Ga0209060_10002676_pt1 | contig 16165 bp, 8 predicted proteins | sample Coa_R1_8_FD_187155 | JGI IMG/M metagenome (GOLD analysis project Ga0209060, IMG submission 187155) | Surface soil microbial communities from Centralia Pennsylvania, which are recovering from an underground coalmine fire - Coalmine... | ecosystem: Environmental > Terrestrial > Soil > Unclassified...
GAAACGCGTGATCTCCCGCAGTCCCATCTTGGACGTCCCAGCGGTACGCGGATGAAACGTGATCGGCACCTCCCGCAGGCGAAAGCCGGCACACTGGGCCCGATAATTGGTTTCCAGGATCACGGAATATCCGTGGGAGCGCAACGCCTTCAAATCGATCGCTTGCAGCACATCTCGGCGAAATAACCGGAATCCATTCGTGGCGTCGGACAGGGCTATGCCGGTGATCCAGCGGGCCAGCCGATTGGCGACGTGGCTGTTGGCATAGCGAAGCGGCCCCCAACCTTGAATCACCCCGCCCGAAATGTAGCGCGAGCCGATCACCACATCCGCCTCACCGCGCAGGATCGGATCGCTCATGGCCCGGAATGAAGTTGGATCATGGGAACCGTCTGCATCCATTTGACCGATCAGCTGAGCCCCCCGGCGCAGGGCTTCTCTGAAGCCATCGCGAACCGCCATCCCAAAGCCGCGGTCATGGCAGCGCTGCAGCAGGTGGACACGGGCATCGGTAGCCGCGTGCTCGGCAACGATGGCCGCCGTGCCATCCGGAGAGTGATCGTCCACGACGAGAACCTGATACTCGGGGTCCACGGCCAAGATGCGCGTCAGGATCTTGCCGATGTTCGCCGCCTCGTTGTAGGTCGGAACGATCACCATCAATTTCATGTGTTCGAATATCCTTTCCGTTTCCTGGTGAAGCGGCTACGCGTCTCATGCCGCAACCGGTACAGGCTCGTCGGCGTCCACGGCCCGTGCTCCATCCTTGCTGCCGAGAGCGGCTTGTTCCTGGGCTCGGTTGGCCAGGCTCACTGCTACCGCGGCGAGCGTGAGATACTTGAAGCCCAACAGCAAGACCGGCCCGATGGGTACCCCTATTGGCTGGGCCCATAAAAGCGTGAAGGCCATGCAAAGATGCACCGCGACGGGGTCGCGTCGATCCCACACGGCGATGCACGCCAACGGCAAGAAGACCAGGTTATAGTCGATGGAGATTGGCGGAAGAAACGTCGCCGCCGCCGCCAACCAAAGCAGATACGGAAGCAACAGCGACCGCGGCGATGGACAATGGAAGATTCGATAACTGATCAAGAGCACAAGGGGCGCAAGCAGGCCCAAGGCCGCCAAGGTTCCCGGAATCCGGCTCAAGATGGCCCACGGAGTATCCCTCCAGAGGAGTGGCCAGCAACTGCTCAGCGTATGGACCACCGGAGCGATGCCACCCAGTGCCAGAGGCGACTGCCGGGCAATGAGGTCCTGCACGTTGGCCCAGAACTGCGGAAGATCCTGGAAATGAAACGACAGAATCAGCGAGCCGACCAAGATGCTGCACGCCAGTGCTCGGTAGCGGCGAAGGGGGAGCAAGCCGAACAGGACAAACGCCGGGTAGACTTTCATGCCGGCTGCCACGGCCAGGCAAGTGCCCGCGGCAAGATCACGAACGCCGGATCGCTTCGTCAGGGCGCAGGCAGCGAGGATCAAGAGGGGCACCACCGCGGTGTCGTAATTGCCGCGCTCCAGAGCAAAAAGAAAAGGAGCAGAAAAGAGCATGCTGGCCAAGGCGAACGGAACGGGAACGGGCCATAAGTGAAGCTGCCGCCGCGAGTGGCAGGCACACCAGACCCCGAACCCGGCGGCAAGGATGAGGCTTACGGTCCAGATCCGAACGGCCGTGCGTGGTGAACCATAGGCGCACCAGGCGAAGAGTGGCAATACGCAGGGGGGATAGCAGAACCTGCGCTGCATGGGATCGCCAAACGGCTCTCGATATACATCGCCTCCCGCCAGCCAGTGCCGCGAGGCGTGGTAATTGTTCAGGAAATCGAGACCCAACGACTCCTGCCAGGCGGGAATCCACGTGCGCTGGGCACCGATCAGGTGGTTCTGGCGAAGACACGCCGTCCACCACACCCCCCAAGCGATGAGGCAAGCCATGCCGATCATCGTCAGCATGTGCCGCCGACTGGCCTCCCAAGACTTCCGTGTCATCACCGGTTCCTCCCTGTCTTCCCATCCTTGAAGATATTCTCCTACTTCTTTAGACCAATGGAGCGTTGCGCTCAAGGTCAACATGCGGAGGCCACGAATTGGCACATGGAGTGCATGAGGTAAATCGTTCTTGACTCTTGGCTGAGAAAGGCTGCCGAGCATGGCGAATCCGAACGAACCGGTGAACCCCGCGGTGGTGATCAGCAACCTAACGGAAGCAGATCGGCGGAAGCTCGTGCCTGTTCCCTCTTACCTCGGATTGGCAGGCTTCACCTGGCGGGTCGTGGTAGTGCTGCTGCTCTTGGCGCTGGCCTATCTTCTCTGGCGCGGAATGCATGTCTTGCTGCTGGCTTTCGCGGGAATGCTATTCGCCATCTTTCTTTCTGCATTGAGCAGCTGGCTGAGTCGGCGCACAACCCTCTCCCACGGCTGGGCACTGACTACCGTGGTGGCGATTCTCATCGTGTTAGCCTGCGGCTTTGGCTGGCTATTGGCCGATCGCCTGGCCATGGAGGCGGCAGAACTATCCCAACAACTGCCGAAATCCTTTCGGCAGATCCGGGGTTATCTCGAGGCTTATCCTTTGGGCCAGTTCCTCCTGGAGAAGGCGCCCCAAGTGGCAGAATCCCTTTCCCAAGCCGGTCAGTTCTCGCGCATTACGGGCCTCGTCTCGGAGGTAGCCAACTTCCTGGTCGCCATCGTTGTGATCGTGTTTGTGGGTATCTTTGGGGCGGCCGAGCCGGACGTGTACAAGAAGGGCTTGCTCTATCTCGTCCCGCCCAGCCAGCGGCCCCGCGTGTCCCAGACCCTCGATGCGATGGCCTCCAACCTCCACTGGTGGCTCGTGGGACAGGTTTGCCTGATGGTGATGATGGCGGTGACAACCTCGCTGGGGCTCTGGCTGATCGGAGTTCCGCTCGCCTTGGTGCTGGGTCTCATTGCCGGGCTTCTGGAGCTGATCCCCTATATTGGGGCCTGGCTGTCGGCCGTGCCATCGGCGTTGATCGCCTTGCTATCCGGCCCCGGAACGCTGGTCCTGACGTTGATGCTCTACCTTGGACTCCACATCCTGGAGGGCTACGTGTTGGTACCCTTGGTGCAACGCCGCGCCGTCCGCCTACCGCCGGCTCTCACCTTGGCCACACAGGTACTGTTCGGAGAATTGCTGGGACCACTCGGCTTGTTCGTGGCCGCACCGCTAACGGTCGTGGCGGTGGTCCTCCTCAAAATGCTCTACGTCGAGGATGCACTGGGCGACCAATCGGTGAAGGAGCCCGATGAGAGCAAAGGTCCGAAGTCCGAGGTCGTGGCCACGAACCGTGTCGGGTAGTGTCCTGCATCATGGAAGGTGGCAAGCCCGGTTCTGCGAACTGCCGCTAATGAGCTATTTCACAAATGTTGTGGCCGCTCACGTTTTGCCTTCGGTAATCCTTTCCGGATGGAAACGCAAGCGGGGAAATCATTGTTGAATTGGTTCGTAAGCGGACCGCTACCAATCCGCCCCATTGAACAGAATCGAGATCTGGTAGGAAACCAGGTTGGGCACCACGATATCCGGAAAACCGTCGCCGTTGAGATCGCCCACGGCCACGGCAAACGGTCGAGAGCCGGCGCTGTAGGTCAAAACGGGCTGAAACGTCCCATCGCCATTGCCCAGGAGCACGCCTACCGCATCGTCGGCGTAATTCGCGGTCACCAGGTCGGGAGCGCCATCGCCATTCACATCGGCCACAGCCACGGAAAGCGAATTCGTTCCGGCAACATAGCTGCTGGCCGGCTGGAACGTGCCGTCGCCCTTGCCCAGGAGCACGCTCACCGTCCCGCTGACACTGTTGGCTACCACCAGATCGAGCGTACCGTCACGATTCACGTCGCTCACTGCCACCGTGTTGGGTCCGTCGTCCGTGTTGGATGTCACGGGGGACTGAAACGTCCCATCGCCATTGCCCAGGAGCACGCTCACGGTGTTGTCGAGGTAATTGGTGGCCACCACGTCGATGATGCCGTCGCCATTTAGATCGCCCAGGGCAACCGACTCCGGAAATCTGCCGGTGTCATAAGCAACTGGGTCCTGGAACGTGCCGTCGCCCTTACCCAGGAGCACCCGCACTCCATTGCTCGTAGGAGTCACCACGACCAAGTCGGCGATCCCGTCGCCATTCAGGTCGGCCGCGGCCAAGCTGTAGGCAGCCGCTCCGACCGTGGAGGAGATGGGGGATCCGAACGTGCCGTCCCCATTCCCAAGCAGCACGCTGACGTTCTTGCTCAAATTGTTCGCCACCGCAAGATCCGGAACGCCATCACCATTCAGATCGGCGATGGCCACGGAGCGCGGATCGTTTCCGGTTGGGTAAAATACCGGCGCGTAAAAGCCGCCGCCTCCCGTGCCCAGAAAGATGCACACGGTGTTGCTATCACTGTTCACGACGGCGAAATCGAGGGTACCATCTCGATCCACATCCGCCACCGCGATGGCGCGCGGCAGGGCGGAGACGAAATGGCTCATGGGGGGCAGGAAGCTGAGCACGGTGCGGCCTTCCAGCGCTTCCAACATTAACATGTGGGAACGACGCCTCCGCCGTGAGGCAGTACCGTTTCCCTGAAGTTGCCAGCAAAACCGAAACATCGTACGGCTCCTCGATGCAAAGTCGGCATCACGTCAGGTCGTTCAGACGAAGGATCCCGAGTTCCTCCGTTTTCTCCGGTTCCAGGACCAGATGCTGTTTTTTCGCCGCCATGAGGCCCAGCAGTGTATCTGGGGGCATCCGGCGGCCCGTGTGCTCCGCTTGGAGCAGGGGCACGTCTTGTTGGAGAAGGGGGCCCCGGTCCCTGATTTCCGGCGGTGACGGGCGGGATGCCAAGGTTGCGAACACCTTATCCCGAAGGAGCATGCTGATCTCTCCCGCCGGTTGGTCGTTTGGCGGGAGCGCGGCTTGGCGGCTGACCGCCTTGATTTCGTAGATCACCCCGCTGCCGGCCCCATAATCCATCGAACCGGTGGAGGAAACATCGGCGAGAAACAGCGCATCCTGGGTCACCGCCATCGTATCGAGATGGCCGATGGCCGGTTCATCGTTCTCGATGAAATGAAAATACGCCCCCGTGCCCAGATCGTAGTAGACGACCGGGTTTTCCTCATTGAACAGGCCGCCAAAATTGAATCGGCCATGAAACCCGACGAAGATTCCGTTGTTCAAGCCATCCGGAAATCCCGGCGGGGCGAAGGCAATTTCCGCCGGCCCTTCACTCTCGGAGCCGTTGAGCGGATCGGGAAACGGCTGGAAGGCGACGAGCGGTGGAGTGCCACCGCTGCCGATCCGCCGCCCTGTGCGATATTCGATGTAGTCATTGGGGAAGCCGAAGTTGAACACGGACGTCCCGATGTCCGCGGCGGCGATGTGGTTGATCTCGTCGGCGCTGGTCGGTTCATCCGCATCCGAACGACCATCGATCCCGTTGTCTTCGAAGTAAAGGTCGCCGGTCGCCGGTTGAACCGCGATCCCGGCCGCATTGCGCAAGCCGGTGGCGATCTGCTGGAGCCCGTAGAAGACGGGAAGGATGCCCGTGTCATGGACCGTTACTTTGTAGATTGCGTCGCCGTTGACAGAGTCGTTCACCAGCCCGCTCAGCGAAACCTGGTCGGTGGACTGGGCAAAGTTTTCGCGTGAGCCGACGTTGAAAAACAGGTCGTAGTCGTCCGGCTGGTCCGGATTATCGCGAACCGCCGAGGCGTAGCTGATATGCTCCCACGGCGAAGGAAAGGCAAAGTGGATGCTGCCGACGAAGGCAAGCGGGTCCGCCGGCGTGGGGCCGGCGCGGAGAACCGAGATGGCGGTGCGCGCCTGCCCACTGGTCACGAAAATGAGCGAGCCAGCTTGGCGGACGGAGGTCACGGCACCGGGCAAGCCATCGAACAAGACCGTCCCCGGCCCATCGGCCACGCCGTCGTCATCCGCATCGGTCAGGCGGAGCAATTCCCCCACCGAATCGAAGTAGCTGGTCCCGTGTGGCCGGCTAATGCCCACCAACAAGGAACCGTCGGCCAGCGGCTGCATGCTGTAGGGATAGTTCAGGTTTTGCGCGAACACGGTAATGCGAAAATCATCGGGGTGCACGCGCGCATCTCCGCCGATGGCAAACGGACCGCCATTCAAGAGATAGCGGTCCTCCAAGGGTTCGCAGGCCATCGCCCTGCGGGCGCGTTTTCGGGCCGCGCCGCTGTGGGGCAACCTTGGGCAAGGTCCGAAAACGATTCGATGCATCGCTGGCATCCTTCGCGAATGATGAATTTAGATGCGGAGACAGATCTTGCCGAAGTGCCCGGCACTTTCCATGGTGCGCAGGGCCTCCCGAATCTCTTCGAAGGCAAACACGCGGTCCACCACGGGATGCATCTGGTGCAGGGCGATCGCACGGTTCATCGCTTCAAACATTTCGCGCGAGCCGACATAAATCCCCTGGACGCGGACGTTTTTCATCAAGATCGGGAGCGGATTCACCGAGCCGGCTCCTCCTGCCAGCACCCCGATCAGGCTGATGCGTCCGCCCATACGCACCGCGCGGAGCGATTGCGGCAGAGTACCGGCACCGCCCACCTCGACGACATGATCGACACCCAGACCACCGGTCAGCGTGCGGACCGCTTTGTCCCACTCGGGGTTGTCCCGGTAGTTAATGCCATCGGAGGCGCCAAGCTGCTGCACCCGCTCCAGCTTGGCCTTGCTGCTGGACGTGGCAATGACCCGTGCCCCCGCCAACCGGGAAAATTGCAACGCAAACAGCGAAACGCCACCCGTGCCAAGAATCAGCACCGTATCGCCGGGCTTCACTCCATGCTCGGAGACGAGCGCGTGCCAGGCCGTGACCGCCGCACAGGGAAGTGTTGCCGCCTCTTCATCGGAGAGGTGCTCGGGGACCGTAACGACGCCGTCCTGGTCCAGCACGACATACTCCGCCAGCACCCCTTCGGCCTGCGCGCCTAGGGAAGAGCGAGCTTTCTCTTCGCTGATTTCGCCGCTGAGCCATTTCTGCATAAAGATGCCGGCCACGCGATCACCGACCTTGACCCGGTTCACGCCTGCCCCGGTCGCCACCACCTTGCCGACGCCGTCGGAGAGGGGAACCAAGGGCAAACGCTGCTTCGGATTGTAAATTCCCTGGACGACCATCAAATCGCGGTAGTTCAGGGAAAAGGCCCGCATCTGAAGAAGGACCTGCCCCGGCCCCGGTTTTGGCTCCGGCCGCTCGGTCAGGGTCAACGAATCCGCGCCGAAGGCCCGTAGCTCGAACACTTTCATGATCCACCTCCGTAATCGGTGCGCAAACAGTGTCTGGAACTCTCCAAGCAAAGTTCTAGACACCGTTTGCGCACCGCATCTCAGCTCGCGAACACTCGATCCATGCGTTCGGAAAGGTCTTTCAGGTTAGCGGCGTTGGCTGCCTGGTCACCGGGCTGCTCGGAAATCCCCCAGCCCTGGTAGCCGACCGCATCGAGGGCCTTCATGATGGCCGGCCAATTGTTGTCCCCTTCGAAGAAGTGGACCTTGAACTGCTGGAACCGACTGTACTCCTTGATGTGCAGCTTGACGATCCGCTTGCCGAGCACCGGGATCCACATTTCCGGCGGACTGAAGCGGACTGCGTTTCCGATGTCGAAGTGCCAGCCGACCTGCGGGCTGTTGATTTCGTCGAGGAACGCCTTGGCCTGGTCGGGCCTGGTGATGAAGTTATTCCAGACATTTTCGATAGCAATCTTGACGCCCAGCTCCTCGGCCGAGGGAACCGCTTTGCGGATTTCGGCCACGGAGCGCTGGAAGCACTCGTCGTAGGTGACACCGTCCTTGACGACTCCGGGGACCAGCAGCACAGAGGTGGCCCCGTAGCGATTGGCGTCCTTGAGCGCCTGGAGCAAGCCCTCCAGTCCCTCCCGCCGCGCCTGCGGATCGGGATGCGAGAGCGGTTTGGTCCAATGCGTATTGCAGCACACGCTGGCGGCCTTGAGTCCGGTTTCCTCCAATGCCTTGAGGACCTCGTCCTGGTTCATGTGGCTCATGGGCTCGACCCCTTCGAAAGCGGCGGCACGGATCGCCCGGAACTTTTCCAGCACCGAACCCTTGTAGCCAATTGTGGCGTACATGATGGCTTTCTGGAGCGGCCGTTTCCGCGCCGGGCCGTCGGCCGCGGCAAGAGCGGCCGCGGCCAGCGTGCCACCGCCAATAGCCAAAAAATCCCGCCGGTTCATCGAATCTCTCATGGTGAACTCCCCGTCTGGAAGCGATCCCGTTCAAGTGGAAGAAGCTGTGCCTGATTCTATCGTAAGCCGCGGAGGAATGCCGCCTAATTTTCCTGGTAAGGAAACCGCACGGACCGCCGGCGCGGTTACAATCGAGAAGGGAAGCGGCGTTGCCGGCCGCGCCGGAATTGGCGCGGAAACCGAACCGGCGACGCGCCACAACACAAGAGGTATCTCATGTCCGAACGTCCGAGCTATGTGGACATCCCGCCTGGGGAAGGGCTCCCGTCGGTCGTGAATGCAATTGTCGAGATTCCGAAGGGACGCCGGAGCAAGTTCGAAGTCGACAAGAAAACGGGTCTCATCCGGCTGGATCGTTTTCTATACTCATCGAGCCATTATCCCGGCGACTATGGCTTCATCCCACAGACATTGGCGGAGGATGGCGACGCCCTGGACATCCTCGTGATGGTCAATGAGCCGACGTTCAGTGGCTGCCTGATCGAGGCCCGCGTGATCGGTCTTTTCCGCATGCGCGACCGCGGGGTCAACGATTTCAAGATCCTGGGTGTGCCGAACACGGATCCGCTCTTTGCAGAATACTGCAACCTCCGTGACGCGCCGTCCCATTTCCTGCGCGAAGTCGAACACTTTTTCGCCACCTACAAGCAGCTCGAAGGGGTCACTATTGAACCCCTGGGCTGGGCCACCGCGCAAGATGCCATCGCCGAAGTGAAAGCCTCGGCGGATCGGTACCTCTCTCATCGGGGCGGCAAATGAAGAGGTAACCCATCGTTGCCCGCCGTCAGCCCAAGCGGCTCGATTCCGCTCTCGCGCACTCCGGCGGCTTCGGTGCGCTGGTTTGCGCGGCCAAGCCGTAGGGAGCGGCGCTGAGAAGTGCTCCACAGGGGATCGTGGGCGTCGGAGCGGGGCTCCGGGCGAGCCCTCCAACCGCTGAGACTGGCAACTCCCCGCTGGTAGCTCAAACCGTCTTGATCATTTCGCCACGCCGGGGCACCGGAGCTACTCCCGGTCGCTCCCCCGATCCACGCAACCGTTTGGCCGGCGATTGGCGACTTGGCCCTGGTGCCAACCGTCGCCGAGCCGCCGACCGTGACGTGGAAGAACCGGATGCCTTCCACCTCGCTCAACTGCCCACCCTCGGCGACAATGCTTTGCGCGCCGGTGACCGGATCAACCGCGTAAATCCGGGCGGGGACATTGCCATAGCTCAGGGCACCGACGTAGATAACGCCGTCGCGGTTGACTTCAATGCCGTCGACACCGCCGTGATCCCAGCCCGAGAAAAAACTGACCAACGTCTGTACGCCCGTTTGCGGATTGATCCGCACCACGTCCCCCGAAAAGCCATTATTTCCTCCGTTGAGCACCAGGAGATTCCCGGTGCCATCCACGGCAATGTCCTGCGGATGATTGAACCGGACGCCCTGGGTGCTGTTATTGCTGCTCACGAGGGTCTGCTGCCCGGTGTCGAGATTCACAAGCCAAACCTTGCCGAGATCGGTTCCCTGGATCTGGCCGGGCTCATCGGCGATGTAGATCGAGTCTCCGGGACCCTGGGCCATACCGACCGGAACGATGAACCCGCCATTGCTGCCATCGGTAATGAGCTTCTGGGCACCAGTATTGGGATCGACACGGACGATGTTGTGGACCATACCCGAGGCGTCTCCCTCGTTAGCTACGTAGAGAAACCCGTTCAGATAGAGCAACGTGTTCGGACCATTGATGAATCCGCCCTTGGCGATCAAGCGCTGGGCGCCGGTGTTCGGGTCAATCGCGAGGACGGCCCCGGTCCCGAAAGCCTGCAAATCCGTGACGTAGAGTTGCAGGTTGGGACCCTCCGTGATGTACGTGGGCACCGCGAAAAGCCCACCCGAGGAGATGGGGGTTTGGGCGGCCGTGTGGAGATCGACCCCAAGGATGCCAGTGGGGAAGCCGGACTGGTCCCCACTGGCAAAGCCCTGCGAAGGGAGAGTACTCACCAGCAGCGTCCCGTCCGGCAGCGACGAATTGGGTGGCGACTGCGGGATCAAGCTGACGGCGCCCACATTGATCGTACCGTTGGTCACACTGGGAAGACCGCGTTCATCATTGGCCGGGGCACCACTCAGGATGCCCTTGCCGATGGCCGGACTACCCGACAGGAGAGCCTCGGTTTGCAGGGTGATCGACGTACCGCCCGCGCCGACTGTTGGGCCGCCGTTGTTGCCTAGCGGGCCCAGCCGTGGGTCGAGCGGATTGATAACCGTGCCTGTTTGCGTGGCCGAGCTCGTGAACCCGGTGTTACCGCTGCCCGAGCCGCTGACGCCAATCAGATTGCCGCCCTGATCACTGAAGGCGCTCTTGGCCACGGCATCCGGCCCAGTGCCGGCCAAGTTCCTGGCGAGGATGGTGTTCTGTAGGCTGAAGTTCGAGCCAGACTGAGCTGCCCAAAAGACGCCACCGCCCGTCGTGGCCGAGTTACCGTTGATCGTGTCGTTGAGCAGCTTCAGATTTCCCGTGAATCCGGAGCCCGCATCAATGCCTCCGCCGCTGCCGGCCGTGCTGGTCTTGGCACTGTCGCCAGTGATCGTGGTATCAGTAATCGTTGAGTTGGGGCCGGTCGTATCGATCTCGATGCCGCCGCCGGCCGCAGCACTATTGTTGGCGAGAGTGCTATTCTGAAGCGTGAGCGTGGCTCCCTTGGTAAAAATACCGCCCCCGCTGCCGCCGCTTGCGTTGCCGTCAATCTCGCTGCTGGTGATGGCCGTGCTGGGGCCGCTCGTGGCGATGCCGCCGCCGTTCCCGCTGGCCGTGTTGTTCGTGAAGAAGCTGTTGAGAACGGTCAGGCTGCCCAAGCCGTGCGCGTCGCCGAAGCCGCCGCCGGTGGTGCCGGCAGAGTTGTTCTGGACGGTGCTGTTCCGGATCGTGACGACGCCGTTGCCATCGTTGCCGATGCCGCCGCCGTACCCGATAACGGAGAACGCCTGGTTGTTGCTCACCACCGAGCCATCCACGGTCAGGTTCGCGCTGGCCGGCCCAATCGAGTCAAGCTCGATGCCGCCGCCCTGGTCGTAGGCAACATTTCCGGAGATGGCGTTGCCGGCACCAATCGCCACCGTGCCGGTGCCATTGGTAAAGATCCCACCGCCGGCGTGGCCCGTATTATTGTTGCTGATCGTGCTATTGTTGAGCGTCATTGTCCAGGAGAGGTTGCTGACATTCCACATGGCGATGCCGCCGCCGTCATGGTGCGCGGAATTGCCGGTGACGATCATGTTGTTCAGGGTCAAATTGACGTTGCCCTGGTCCTCGATGCCGCCGCCGCTACCGGGGCCAAGATCGGCTGCCGGTGTGGCACCGCCCGTGATGGTGAAGCCCATCATGGTCACGGTAAATGGCGGACTTACGGGCGCCAACTGGCCGCGGATTTCTCCGCTAGAAAAGGCAGTCGTGGAGAGCTCTACGTAGAATTTGCCCGCCACCAGCTGGTTCAGGAATGTTCCGTTAATCGAGAACGTCTGCGCTCCCGCAGTGCCGCTGGTGGCATGCGGCAGGTTGGTCAACTGGATGTTGTTTCCATTGGCATCCTTGGCCAGCGGGCCGGTCGATCCCGCCGAGGCTTCGTGCAGCTCAAAGGCCGTAGGTTGACCTTGCAGTCCGCTGAAGGAGCCGCTGAAGGTGATGGTCTGCTGGCCGGAGTTAACCAGGATGCTGGCTGCCCCCGTGGCATGCGAATTCGTCGGCGGCACCTGCTGCGCTCCGTTCAGATTGGCTGTGAAGAGTGGCGTCGGGTTGATATCGAAGACGCGGTCGAGGTGGTTGCCATCGACCACAACCTTGCCGTTGCTGGTGTTCTGAATGGTCAAGTTGCCGCCCCCCGCTTTCCCGAGGATATCGAAGTCGCCAGTAGCATTGCTGTCTTCGCCGCTGCCAGCCAGCGTCATCTTGTAGGTGCCGGCGAGGGTGAGGTTGATCGTATTGTCGCCGACCGTGGCATTGGCGGCTTGGATGGCCGAGCGCAAGGTGACAGTGCCCGCCGGCGGGTTGAGAATATCGGCGAAGCTGTTGACGTTAAAAATCGCCGGCGCGAGCCGGTCCTCCAAAACCTCCAGACTCAAGTGTCTGCGGCGCACATGGGCGGGAGCGATCGGCCGGTCGCCTGGCCGGGATCGGTCGGTGAAGATGCAGCGGAAGGCGCGGATCATACGGGTGCTCATGGCGTAGTTGCAGCTCCTTGGTGCGTAAATCAGGTGAGCAATTGCGGGCGTGATATTCGGGCGAGCGATCAGGGGGGTAGCTCTCCAGAGCGTAACCCATTAGACGCTCAGCGTGTGCCATCGTCAAGGTGTAACGGATTGATCGATCGGATTTGCCTACGGCAGAGCTCGCGTGGACGATGCTTTTAATGACCTTTGGACTGTGGTCCACAGCGTACACTTTATGCTTGACTCGGCCGCAAAGGGTGTTACTGTAGTAGTCGCAATGACTCGAAGAAAGCGGGGAGCGCTCTGCCCATCTCATTGAGTTCCCCCCACATACTGCTGTTGTAGCTCCGCGCGGACCAGTCAACGAGGAGGCTGTCTCATGGTTCGGTCTTCCCAGCGGCGTTTTCCCGAACGGTTTCGGTTCCTTCATACTGTCCTGAGCCATTCTCGATCCGGGAAATCCGGCGAACGCGATCTGAAACAACGACGGCATTTCCACCCGCGACTGGAGGCGCTGGAAGACCGACTCGTCCTGGATTCCGGCGGCGCCGTGGGGCAGTTCACCGCGAGCAATAACCTCGTTTATAATGATGGGCAGCTTATCCCCAACGTGCAGATCGAGCCGATCTTCCTCGAAGATTCGGGTACGAATTCGGTCGTCTCGGCGTCGTTCCAGGCGTCGCTCGATTCCTTCTTTAACGCCATCACCACCGATTCCTATATTCCGAATCTGCTTGGCCAATACGGCGCCGGCGTGGCCACCATCGGCACGGGCAGCAAGGGCGCCGACGATGTCAACGTGCTCATTCCCGCAAACGGCACGGTAGGCGGCCGTTCGGTCGATGACTCGCAGTTCCCAGGCATCATTCAGAGGGAAATCAGCGCCGGTCGCACGGCAATCAGCACTGCGAATACGCTGTACTTCCTGTTCACGCCCCCCGGAGATGCCGTCACCGCCGGTCCACAGAACAGCATTAATAACTTCACGGGGTACCATTTGGCTTACCTTCAAGGAAACACCGTGGTCCCTTATGTGGTGATTCCCGACGAGTCGACCGGGCCCAACAGCAACTACATGAATCTTGGCCTCAGCGCGCTCCAGGGAGAGGAGGCAGTGTGCACCGACGATATGGCTGAGGCCATTACCGACGCAGACACCACGTTCGGCTGGCAAAATCCGACGTTCGGCCTCAACGGCGAGATTGGCGACCTGACCGCGAAGGAGACCTATACCCAGGATGGCAACCAGGTCCAATACCAGTGGTCGAACCAGCTTGTCGGGCCCGCCCACGCTCCTGGTACAGCGGGTCAAGCGAACTTGAACCTGTTCATCAACCAGCTTTCGCCGCCGGCCGTGCCTGTATCCGATACCATGAGCGTTCCGATTGCCACCTTCACGGATCCCAACATCGTTAATAACCCCGGAGCCTTCAGCGCGTCCGCCATTGAGATTTTCGACAACGGCACGACTTCGAATTTATGGACAACGAATATCACCGGCGGCGCCAACGGCGTCTACGTGGTCAACGGCACGCCTTCGCCGGCAGTGGGCACCGGGCAGGTCGGCTCGTTCAATCATCAGACCGGCCTGTACGTCATGGTCTATCAGAACCCGATTCAGCCCCTCGGCAACCCGCTCTCGATCCGCTACCAGCCGTTTAACGTACTCTCGAGCGCACCGCTCATCTACAAGGCCGACAACGGCGAAATGAGCGCCAACGGCAACCTGGCCCACAACTTTCGCCTGGTCATGAGCGGTTCGAATTTTGATCTCTTCGACAACAACCAGCTCGTGTTCATCCAACCGGCCGCCCTCACGACCTCCATTAACATCAATGCCGATCCCAACAGCGTCGACAGCTCCCTCACGATCGACTACAGCGGCGGAGCGTTCACCAACACCGTGACGTTCGATGGCGGCACCGGCAGCGGCGCCCACACGCTGACCCTCGAGAATGGCACTTTCTCCAACGAGATATACGCCTACAGCGGCGCCCACAGCGGCACCATCACGGTCGGCGGTCAAACGATCACCTACTCCGACACCTCCGCTCTTACCGAAAAAAACACGATCACCGACGATCTCATCAACTTGCCCACGGGCACAGTGGGGGCCACATTGCAGGACAGTACGCTCGGCAATGGCATGGCTCAGCTGGCCAGCACCAACTCTACGTTCGTAACAACGACGTTCACCGAACCAACGAGTCTGACCATCAGTGGAGGCCAAAACACAACCGTTACCCTGAACGCTTTGACCCTGAACACCGGCACGAGCGGCCTGTTGGTAAGCGCAGGAACGATTATCCTCAACGGCATTGTTGACAACAGCGCGATGGTCGGCGGCGGCATAGCGCTGACGTCGAGCAGTGCCATCTCCGAAGGCCAAGGCGGCGCCATCAAGACCAATGCCTTGACGACCAGCTCCGCTACCGGCACCGTCCTCGGAGGAGCCAATGCTGTCGCCCATTTCATGGCGAACAACAGCACCAGCGGCAACATTTCGCTGACGAACACCATCGCCACGTTGACCATCGCCGGGATCACGCAGGCCGGCGGCGGCAACGTCACTGTGACCAACACCGGTGCCCTCACGCTGAGCGGCAACGTGTCCGCTGGCACCGGAGCGATTGGCCTCACTGCATCGGGCAATTTAACCGTGCCGCAGGGCGAGAGCGTATCGACCGGCGGTGCCGTCACGCTCACGGCTGGCACCGGCGGTACTGGAGATACGTTGACGCTCAATGGCAATCTGACCGGCTCCTCGGTAACGCTCGACGGAGGGACGGCGGGCGGCACTATCTTTGTCCTCAATCCCGGGAGTGCCTCCAGCACGGCCATGACGATTAACGGCGGCGCGGGCGGCTCCGATCTCTTCAAGATTACCCCGAACACCACGACGGCCTTCACGGTCCACGGCCTAGGGGCGAGCGAAACCTTGGTCGTGTTTCTGGCCAGCACGACCACACCACAGTTGACCCTGACGAACCCGACCCCACCGAATGTCGCCGGCCATTGGTCGTTCGGGAATCGCCAGACGATTACGTTTGATTCAATGACCACGCTCAGCCCGCCGCTGGTGGCGTCGCTCAACCGGATGACGCCGGGCAGTCAGTCCACCAATGCCAGCAGCGTCACCTTCCAAGCAACGTTTACGGAGGCCGTGACCGGCGTTACCGTCAGCAACTTTATGCTCAGCGGGACAGCGGGGGTCGGCACCATTGGCACGCCGACCACCAACGATAACATTCACTGGTCGATCCCGGTAACCAACTTGAGCAACGGGATGGGCACGCTGGAACTGGACCTGACCAGCAGTACCGGCATTGTCGACCAGCAGTTCAATAATCCGCTGTTCCTCCCCGCCACGTTTATGGGGCAGAGCTACACCCTGACGGGTGGTGGCAACGCACCGATGGTGACGGCGGCGGGGAATCAGACCGCGACGGAAGGAGGTTCGAAGACCTTTACCATCGGTAGCTTCCAGGACCCCGGCGCGGGTCCGGATAGTGGGAGCATCAACTGGGGCGATGGCACAACGCCCACCTCCTTGGGCTCGGTGACACCAGGCACCCTCTCCAACCAGACACATACCTATGCCGAGGAAGGCTCGTATACGGTAACGATCACCATCACCGATGCGGGCTCGTCGCAATCGGGCATGGGCATGTTCGTGGTGACGGTATCCGATCCGAACGTGGCGGCTACCGGCGGCCTGTCCTTCACGGCCCAG
>Ga0209060_10002678_pt1 | contig 16147 bp, 16 predicted proteins | sample Coa_R1_8_FD_187155 | JGI IMG/M metagenome (GOLD analysis project Ga0209060, IMG submission 187155) | Surface soil microbial communities from Centralia Pennsylvania, which are recovering from an underground coalmine fire - Coalmine... | ecosystem: Environmental > Terrestrial > Soil >...
AAAGGTTTTTGGGATTCGTTTGGGGGCGATCATGAAACGGATTTTGCTCGCGTCGCTTGCTGTTACCGCTCTGAGCGCGGTGCCTGCATTTGCTGCGGACTACCCCGTAAAGGCGCCGGCAGAAGTAGCAAGTTGGTCTGGCTGCTATCTCGGTGGTCATGGCGGCGTCGCCGGGGGAGTGGACAGAATCCATGACGTCACTGGCCTGAACGGCGGTGCCCACTTCAAGGACATCGACGATGCTTTGATCTACGGCGGCCAGGTTGGCTGCAACACGCAGAGCGGCGGCTTGGTCTACGGGCTCGAAGCCGATTTTGGCAGCATTGGCTTTCACAAGGACGTATACGATCCCAATTTTGTCGGCGGCACCTATTCGAGATTGCTTGAAGGGTATTACGGCGACGTGACGGGGCGCATCGGAATCACGTTCGCGCACAATAATGCGCTGGCCTACCTCAAGGGCGGCTGGGCTTTTGGCGATAGGTTCGGCACTGTGAATAATACACATGGTGGTTTCGGCGGCGGCGAAGCACGTAGCGGCTTTTCCAACGGTGCCACGGGCGGCGTCGGCATCGAATGGATGCTGCCGAACCCGGCTTGGACCGCCAAAATCGAATACCAGTTTTTCGATTTCGGAAAAGCAAACGCGGTCCTGCACACGCCCGCCAACGGCAATTTCACCTACAGCCACGAACTGATTGCGAATGCGGTCATGTTCGGCTTGAATTATCGGTTCGGTTCTTGGGGCCGGTAATCGCGAAGCGGAAGTCGTCGCGACAATCGAAATCGAAATCCCCGGCCTCGCGCCGGGGGCTTTGCTTTATGGACAAGAGCCGATTTCCATCGGCCCGGATCGATTTCATCTCCGAAAGCACGAGGTCTGAATATTTGCGCCATAACGCGGGTAAACGAATCGGGAGATTGGCTAGTCAAGTAGATGCGACAGATTGGCCCGAAATCGCTCCATTGACGGTTGCTGTTGGGCAGTGAACAATCTCTTTTGACCGGACCCTGCCTTAATCATTCATGTGTTCGGGCGCGTTTAGAGGGTTGGGGGTTTCGATGAAACTGAAATCTTTTCTTGCTGGTTTCGCAATTGCCGCCGGAATCGTCGGCGCGACATTCGGCAGCTTTCCCGCGCAGGCGGGCGTTCTCACAGTTCTTCTTGAGGGCGTCGGTTCGGGATCGTTGGGCAAAACCAGCTTCTCCGGGGATCCATTCACCTTTGAACTGTCTGGAGCCGATACCGGTGGCCACACGGGTATCAAGCTGACCACAGCAGAGATTTTCATTCCTGCATTGTCGGGGAGCGGCCTGTCCATTAGCGGTCCCAGCCTGATCAATTTGAATTTCACGCCGAACTACGCGTTCTTGCGCCCCGATACGAACAATGGCGGCGTGAGCACCGCGGCGGACTATGCCCACATATTCTTCACGGCGACCGACTTTTCGAACTTGAGTCACAATTCCGGCGTCGTTATCGCGTTTCCGACCGGGGTGGATTTCCTCAATTCGATTCCGACATCGGGCGGAACGCTTACCTTTAGCCGCGACCCTGGACCTACTTCGTTGTTCTTCCAGGCTATCGATACGCCGAGCGTGAGCGCTGTCCCCGAGCTTTCGACTTGGATGATGATGTTGATCGGCTTTGCGGGAATTGGCCTTGCGGCCTACCGTCGTGCTAGGGCGGCAGTGGTTTCGGCCTAATCGCATCAGGTTTAAGGACCTTCGGAAAGACCGCCGGTTGGCGGTCTTTCTTATTGTCTGTGAACGCGCGGCTTTACCTTGCGGTCGGACTCGTCGTTGCACTGCAATTGATGGTATTCTATCGCTCCAGACGCGACCCCGGTTGTCAATGTGAGAGCGACAGACACATTTGCCGCCTTCGGTCCCTTTGCCAGACGCAACAAGATATTCGCGTTGTTGGCTGCGTCGCTCGTTGCCGCTTACATTCCGACCTACATCAAACTGGCGACGGGTCCTTGGCGGACAGAGCAAGAGGGGCACGGCCCGCTCATTATCCTCGCCACGATTTGGATCGCCTGGATTTACCGCGATCGCTTGAAGAGCGTGGTCATTCAGCCGGCGCCGGTGGCGGGCTGGGGGATTTTGCTCGCAGGCCTCGCGATGATGATCGTGACCCGGGCGTTGGACGTTCTTTTTCTGGAAGTCCTCTCAGAAATTCCGATCATTAGCGGCTTGGTCGTTCTGTTCGCAGGCTGGCGGGTTCTTCGAATCTTCGCCTTCCCGATTGCTTTCCTCGCCTTTTCAGCTCCGCCGCCCGGTTGGCTCCTCGATGCGGGGACCATTCCGCTGAAAGCCTTCGTCTCGGATCTCGTGACGCAGGTTCTTTATTCGCTCGGCTACCCGATCGCGCAGAACGGTGTGATGATCATGATTGGTTCGTACCAACTCCTGGTCAAAGACGCCTGCGCTGGAATGAACTCGATCTTTGCGCTCTCCGCGATCGGAATTTTTTACGTCAATCTGATCAGTACGGGTTCCCGCATTCACAACTTCATTCTGCTGCTCGCCATTCTTCCGATCACAATCGCAGCGAATTTCGTGCGGGTCCTGGTCCTGGTTCTCATCGCCTACTACGGTGGCGTTGACGCAGTGGAGGGAGCCTATCATGGGATTACCGGGATCGGCCTGTTCGTCGTTGCCTTGATATTATTGTTCGCGCTCGATGCGTCCCTGATAGCGCTCGGCAGGCTCATCAACCGGTTTCGGTCGTCGCCAATGGCCCCGCGCCGGCCGCAGGCCGCCGAATAGCGGTGAAGTGCACTGGCCGAAATAGGCCGCCCTTAAATCAGGTCACTGACTGAATTGGCGGCGTCCTATTTCACAATAGACGGATTAAACCACTTCGCTCACGACGACCGTCCCGTCGATTGGCTCGGTGGGTGTGGCCAATAGCGGACCTAGATTTTCTTTGATCCACGGCATCAATTTTTGGGTAGCGCCTTCTGCAACGGCCTTGTTCGTATAGAGCGAAACGGCGATGACCGTATCGTCGGCGGCCATTATCAAATAATAAGCCTTGAAGCCGTCCATCTTTTTCATCTCGGGTAAAGCGCCAGCCTTAACGCGCTTGGCAAATTCTTCCGCCATGCCGGATTTAACTTTGCCGCGTCTGATCGCAGCGAATAATTGAGCAGTCATTTTATCCCCCCTTGTTCGACCGCGATTAGAAGTATTACGGGTGGCTCATCGCCACGCAATCATGATCAGTCGGCTTGCTGAGGCCGTTGCGCAGGCCCGCGAACCACTTTGACGGCACATGCTGGGTCAAGTGTGCGTGTTCGGCATGGGTCGAAATGCAATCCTGCTCTCCGCTTACTACGTCGCGCTGCACTGCGACTACTTGTGCTCGAAGTGTCCGGCTGCACCCTTCACCACATACGTTGCGCGCTATAGGTCTTGTTGGAGATTAAAAGGCCAGCACCGTTGCGAAGAACCGGAACCTCTTGGAATCCCTGTGATTCCAAGCTTTTCGCTGGCCTTATTTGGTCCACGCAATCGGTGTTCGCTCCTGCGAACTATGGTATTAGTTTACGGAAATTAACCATCCGGCGGGCATGGAGGCGCGACCGCTTGTTGTGGACAGAGCTTTTGCCCCAAATGCCCGTATGGCGTCGTCGGGGAGCCGGGGTGCGTACTGACCGCAAAGCAAAAGAAAAGCCGCTGTTTGATCGCGGCCGCTGGCGCTTGCGCCCAAAATCGTTAGGCGCAGCCATGAGGAACTTTCCTCAAATTCTCATGGCGGCAATGCTTGCGATGACGCCTGTCGCGAGGGCGCAGGACGCTCCGCCCTTACCGGTGAAATCTCTCGACGCTGAGGGCTGGCGTCCGGCATCGGAATATTCCAGCTGGATCGACAACCTGCCGTTCAAGGTCCTGTTCAGCCAGTCGCTGGGTTACAACGACAATCTGCTTCTGTTGGCGAATGCGGCCGCTATCCCACCGGGCGTACAGCGGGGGGATGCCTATTCGCTTACAACCTTCGGGCTCTTTTCGCGCTTTCCGCTTGGCGCGAACACATTTTTCGTAAACGGCACCTACGGAATCTCGCGCTACGCCCACGACACTGGGCTGGATAGTTCCAACTACGCGCTGAACGCGGGCATGGATTGGGTCTTCACCTCGCGCTGCTCGGGAACGCTCGTCGGCTCCGATACCCAGACGCAGGCACCGATCGAGGAATTGACGTCGTTCAACGTCAACAATATTCGCACCGCCTCCTTCAAGGAGAGCGCGAAGTGCCGCGTGGCGGACCATATCAACCTTCTTCTGAACAGCGGCATCAGCCAGACCAACAATTCGCTGAGCACGCTCGCGATCAATGACTACAACCAGCATTTCGTTATAGGCGGCATTGAATACGAAATCGCAGATCTCAACACGATCGGTTTCCGGGCAACGTTCACGAACTCCGATTACTTCAACCGTTCGCCTGTCGCGACCCCGGGTCTGGCGACCGCTTTGGATCAGAAGTCTTACCAGGCCTACTATCATCGGTTGTTATCGCCGGTACTCGAGGTTGAGGCGACGATCGGCGTCACTCAAACCACGGCCTCGGAGCCGGGAACATCGCGCACATTCACCAACCCAACCTATTCGGTCAAAGTGCATTGGGATGCGACGCCAAAGCTTGCCTTTGAGGGGCTCCTTTCCGAAACCGTGGCGCCCCCGCAAGATATCGTCGCCGACTTCGAGCGAATTCGACAAGAAAGCCTGACCGCGATCTATCTCTTTTCCCCGCGGCTATCGTTCAACTGGACCGTTGGCGTTGCCGACCTTCGCAATCCGACCGCCTCGGGCGTCGGTCAGTCTCCGATTCTCGTGAACCAGAAACTCGCCTTCAGCGATGTGAAGGCGATTTACCAAGTCACGCCATTGATCAATGCAACCGGCGAATACCGCTATACCGACCGGAAGGACGAGACCACCGGCCAGCGCGCCACCTCCAATCTTTTCCTGCTTGGCGTCAGCTATCAGCGCTAGGTCCTTCAGCCGACTTAGAAGCGCCATATACGGGCTTAAGCATGGATCGATCGGGAGTAGGTAAGAGGATGCTGAGCTCGATCCGTCTGGCTGCGGCGCTGTACTTATTGCTCTTCGGCGCCATCGAATTGGCGGAAGCCGGTGGTCGCCAGCTGGTGGCATCGGACATGGTGCAGATCAAGGTGGTGGGTCAGCCTGATCTCGACACCCAAGCACGGATTGCAACCGACGGGACCATCACGTTCCCCTTTCTCGGACGCGTGAAGGCTGCGGGCCTCAGCGAGGACGAACTCGGCGAGGTGATCAAACAGGGCCTGGTCAAGGCCGCGATCATCAAAAGGCCCCAGGTCATCGTCAGTACAGTCGAAGCGGGGGTTTATTATCTCTACGGCTACGTCAATAAACCGGGCCAATATCCGTTGACCCGCGATATGACGGTGCAACAAGCGCTTGCCGCCGGCGGCGGCATCGCACCCTTGGGATCCGAATGGCGCATGCAACTCAAGCGGCGCATGCCCGATGGACAGGTCATGGAGAGAGCGGCAAAGCTTGATGAGGCAATCGAGCCCAACGATACCATCGTCGTGAATGAGCGACTGTTTTGAGTGCGATGTGAAAGTCGAGAGCTAAATGAGTCCGCAACAGATCCTTTTGATCCTGCGTAAGCGCCTGTGGATGATCATGCTTGCCTTCGTATCCACGATGGCGGGGGCGGCGGGCATTATGCTGTTGGTTCCCCCGCGTTACGACGCGATCGCGAGCGCAAGCGTCGATCCGGGCCAGCTGGATCCCGTCACGGGGCAGGGGTCGGGCGCGACCTTGGTCCGCATTCTGCAGGGTAATCTTATAGCCTTGGCGCAGAGCCAGCGCGTGGCGTCCGAAGTGGTCAAGCGGCTCAATCTCGCCCGCGATCCCACCCTCGCAGAGGCGTATCAGAAATCGTCACTGCGCGACCAGCTCGGTATCGAGGATTGGATCGCGAGCGAATACCTGCTCAAGAATATCGACGCCAAGTTCACCGAAGGTTCGAACATCCTCACGATCAAGTACAAGACGAATTCGGCGACGCAGGCGGCGCTAATCGCCAATACCATTCTTTCGGCCTTTATGGACGCGGCGGTAGAGCTGAAGGCAAGCGCCGCGCAACAGACCGCCCAGTGGTTCGATCCCCAGATGGCCAAGATGCGGACTGATCTCAAACAGGCAAGCGAGAAGCTTGCCGATTTCCAACGCCAGGCCAACTCGCTCGCCCCCACCGCTGCCAATGACACTGAAACAAATCAGCTTATCTCGATCACCACTGAGCTGACGAACGCCAAGAACCAGTTGCTGTTGCTGCAGAGCCAAACCAATCCTAAAAACAGCGTAGAGAAAAATTTGTCGCTGTTGCCTGACTCGGCAACGTTGATCGCGATTAAACAAAATCTTGCAACAGTCATCGCTGAAATCGGCAAGGCCCAGGCGGAAGTCGGAGAAAACAATCCGCGATTGATCAATTTGCGTGCGACCCGCCGATCGCTCGAGGACCAGATTCGTACGGAGGTGGCCTCACGTGACAAGGCGCTGCGCGAGCAGATCGAGTTTCTTGAGCAATCCCGCCAAGCGCAAATGCAAAAAATGATCTCGGAGCAGGCGCAACGGGATCAATTGGCGAGCCTGCAGCGCGAAGTGCAAATGCGTCAGGAGCAAATTGATAGCGCCGCCAAGGCGGCCGAGACGGCGCGCCTGCAAAGCCGGCTGTCATTCTTGAATATCTCGACGCTCGACAAGGCAACACCACCGTCCTCTCCCGCATTTCCGAAATTCATCGTCGTCATGATCCTTGGCGTGGGTGCGGGTCTCGCGCTGGGCGTCATCTTCGCGCTGCTCGCCGAAGCGCTCGATCGCCGCATTCGCATGCCGTCCGATCTCGAGTTCGCGGCCTCGGCCCCTGTTCTGGGCATGCTGGTCGGCCCGGCGTCCGGCCGCCGGGCGCTGCCGTCACGGGCTGGGATGCTCAAAAGCGTGGGCGCGCTTGCCGGGCGTTCGGAGGCAAGGCTTGGGCGAGGGGATGTCCATTCCCTGACCGACCTACGGCCGCGTGAGCGGGGTCCCCGCGGCTACCGCTCTTAAGGATAGCCACAAAAGCCAAGCCTTAACGCCGCCCGTTTATTATACAGGGATGCGGCTGATGCCGCCGTTCGTCGCGCCACCATCGGCGGCGCGGGAACCGATCATGAACGAGTATGCTAAGTGTCTGGGCGCGTAGTCATGAAGGGCATGGCTGATGTCCGATCGGGATAACTCCGACGATCGCTTTGACCTGGTTGCGGCTGTCCCGCCGCAATCGCTCTCAGAGCAAGCGCGCATCGTCATCAAGATCGGCCGGCTGAAGCCGCAGCAGGTGAGCCAGGTCGTGGCCTGGCAGAAGAAGCACGGGCTCAACTTTGCTTCCGCCGCTATTCAGCTCGGCTTTATCCGCCGCGAAGAGCTGATGTCCGCGATCTCTAGGCAGTACAGCTATCCAATTCTTTCCGGCGACTCGGAGGGTGAGCGCTTTTCGAGCGAATTGGTGGTCGGTCATGAGCCCTTTGATTCCGCCGCGGAAGCCGTGCGCTCCATCCGCACATCGATGGTCGCGACCGCGATTGCGCAAGGCACGCGCTCATTCGCGGTCGTTGCCCCTAGACGCGGTTCCGGCAGCACCTTCTTTGCCGCCAATATCGCCTTGGCATTTGCGCAAATGGCAATGCCCACATTGCTGGTCGACGCCAATCTGCGCGATCCCCGGATCGCCGAAATGTTTGGCATGTCGCGGCATCAGCAGGGTCTCTGCCACGCGCTCCGCCGGGAAGACGCATACGAGAATTTCATCATTCCCGACATTGTTCCGGGGCTTTCGATTTTAACGGCCGGAGACATTCCCCCAAATCCTCAAGAATTGTTGAGCTCCGCGGAGTTCATCTCTTTGACGAACAATTTGGAGCAGGATTTTGGCGTTGTTATTTACGATACGGCCGCCGCCATCGAGTTTGCCGATGCGTCGATTGTGGTAGCGCGCGTTGGCGCAGCGATCATTATTGCTCGTCAGCATGAGACCTCGTTTGAAGATGTGACAACGCTGGCGCAAAAATTTCGCGCAAGCCAATGCAAGTTCATCGGCACGGTCATGAATGCGTATTGAGGGCGGGTTTCGTCCTGGAGGTTGCGCCAATGCCGACAGATCCGAGGCATAGCTTGCAAGTTCTATCCAACGACAAGTTTCAGGTATTGCGGCAGCACCCACTCTTCAGTGACCTTAATCCTTCGGCGCTCGATCAGCTTTGCCGGTATGCCAAGTCGAAGACCTTAAAACGTGGCTCGCTCGTGTTTTCCAAGGGCGACCTTGGAAATAGCCTCTACGCAATCGTCAGCGGCACCGTGCGGATTGGCGTCTCATCTGCCGAGGGCAGGGAAGCGGTTTTCAATATCTGCGGACCCGGCGAAATCTTTGGCGAAATCGCGCTTCTCGACGGCGGCGAGCGAACCGCCGACGCCGTAGCAACAACCGAATGCGAACTTCTCGCGATCGATCGGCGCGAATTCTTGCCCTTCGTGCGGAGCCAACCTCTCCTCGCCATGAAGCTCATCAAGCTGATTTGCACCCGGCTGCGATGGGTCAGCGAGCACGTCGAACAGGTCGTTCTGCCAACGCTTCCAGGACGCCTCGCCAAAGCGCTCGTGAGATTTGCAGGAAAGGAAGGCTCAAAGGCCTCCTCGAAAAAACTCACCCTAACGCAGCAGGAGTTGGGCCAAATGGTTGGCATGTCGCGAGAAAGCATCAACAAGCAGCTGCGTGCTTGGGCCGCCCGCAAACTGGTGCGGCTTGAGCGGGGCAGTGTGGCAATCCTCGACAAAGACGCGCTTGAAGAGATTGCCCTTACCGACTCGGAAAGCGCACGGTCAGAACGCTAGTCCGCAGGCCAACCGGATTCCTTGAAATCGCTCAAAAATTCTGCAAACCATCGGCTGCTATGTTTTACGACGCCTTCATTTCCTATAGCCACGCAAAGGACAAGCCTGTCGCGGCGGCACTGCAGTCGGCGATCCAAAAACTCGGCAAGCCGTGGTACCGCCGTCGGGCGCTGCGGCTATTCCGCGATGACACTAGTCTCTCTGCCACGCCGCATCTGTGGCCCACGATTGAGCAGGCGCTCGGACAGTCGCGCCATTTCCTTCTGCTGGCCTCGCCCCAAGCTGCCGCCTCCAAATGGGTCGACAAGGAGGTGGCGCATTGGCTCGAAAGTAAGTCGATCGACACGGTCTTGATCGGGCTGACCGATGGCGAGCTCGTTTGGGACGATACGACTGGAGATTTCTCGCCGCGTGCCAGTCATCCGCTGCCACCGGTGCTAGCAAAAAAGTTTTCGAGTGAACCCAAGTGGGTCGATTTGCGCTCCTACCGGAATGGCGCAAACAAGGGCGATGCCAAGTTCACCGAAGCTGCCGCTGATTTTGCCGCGGCCATTCGCAATGTGCCCAAGGACGATTTGCTTTCGGAAGAGGTGCGGCAGCAGAGACGCGCACTCATGCTAGCATTGAGCAGTGCGGCCTTGTTGCTCGTTCTTGCCGTCGGGGCGACCGTCGCCGGAATCTTGGCGTACAGAGCGCGGGAAGAGGCCGTCGCACAACGAAACCGCGCCGAACAAACGCTCGTAGCGGCGACAGAGACAGCCAACAGTCTTGTTTTGGACCTTGCGCAGCGGTTCAAAGACGCAGTCGGAGTTCCGGCCACGCTTATCAAGGATATTCTGGATCGGGCGCGGGCGCTGCAGGACCAACTCATCAAGTCGGGGCAACTCACATCGAGTTTGCAACATAGCGCGGGTGCGGCGCTTTCGGAAACATCTGCGTCACTTCTTAGCATCGGTGACATCGCCGGTGCGTATGATGCTGCAAAACGGGCTCACCAGATTTTGACTGAGCTGAATGCTCGCAATCCCGCCGCCACCGGCTACCAGCACAACCTGGCGGTATCCGATGAGCGGTTGGGCAGGGTGTTGGCTGAGAAAGGCGACCTTGTGGGACAGCTGAAATTTTTCCAGGAGGGCCGCGCTATCCTAGAAAATCTCGTCAAATCCGATCCTGACAATCGCTCGCTGCGGCGTGAACTCTCAGGGTTTTATCTTGGTATAGGCGACGCGCAAACACGATTGGGAGAATTCGCAGCTGCCGAACAAACACTTCGGGACGCTGGCGCGATGATCAGTACGCTGTTGGAGAGCGATCCGCAGAATATTGATTTGTATCACAATGCGCTCACATTGAATATTCACATGGGAAATTTAGGGCAGCAGAAACGAGATTTCGCGGTTGCTCTTAGGGCGTTCACGGCTGCACTCGCGATAGGCGAGCAGCTCGTCAAGAACGACCCAGGTAATGCACGCTTTCAGCGGGATCGTGCATTGACATTCGAAAGAAGCGGGGATGTGCAAATTGAATTGGGCGATCTCAGTGCCGCGGAAACGGCGTATCGCAACTTCTATGGAGCAATCAGCTCGTTGGCGAAGTCAGATCCCAGCAATGTGTTCTGGCAGCAAAACTTGGCCGTGTCCTACTTAAAAATTGGCGACGTTGAAGAGAAACGAGGTCATCTAGCAAGCGCATTGGATTCCTACCGCGATAGCGCTGCGATAATGGAGCGACTTGCAAAAGCTGACCCCGGCAATGCCGGCTTTCAACGTGATCTCATAGCGACATGTGTGAAGATAGCTCAGGTTGACCCCTCCCAAGCCAAGGTCACGCTGACGCGTGCCCTCGATATCGCGAATTCAATGCGAGCGAATGGACTGCTGGCACCGGACGATACGTGGATACCTGATGAGCTGGCAAAACGGCTCGCACCTCTCCTGCAATAGCCAGGCGCGGTTCGTTTAGGCACGTGTCAAAGATCCGTGGCGTGCATATTGGATGCGAGGGTCGTGCTTTAGCGGTTTTGCCTGATGTATCTAGCTGTAGCGTTGTCCCGCGCTGCCAAATCGGCATTGCCGGCCGCCTCGTGGATCAGGGCACGATTTTCGTAGAGGCGCGGGTCACCTGGTTGGGCGAGAAGAGCCTGATCATAGTCGTGGAGGGCTGCGGCATAATCCCCGCGCTCGGCATAGCCGAGCCCTCGGTTCGCGAGGATATACTCGGTATGGATTTTTGGATCATCGGATTGGAGCACCGCGGTGCAGGCGTCTACATCACGTTGGGCGCATTGGTCGAGCAATTCCTTGAGCTCAGACGTCTGGGCGCGGGCGGCATTAACAGCTGTGAGTCCAGCCGCCAAGAGCACCCCGAGGCTTATGGCATGAGATCTTAAGCAGCCGATCACATGCGCACCTCAGCGTGAAACATCCGCGCTACACGTTCACGAATACGGGTCTTCATTTTGCGAGGTAAGCTGGATTGCCTTGTTAATTTCGTCGGTGTGCTCGCCGGTGCCCAAGATCGAGCGGCATTTTCAAAGCCTACTGCTTCAAAACGGCAAGTCAAACCGATGCGAATCCTGATGCTTCGAAGCTCCAGTTCACATAATTGCGCAGCAGCAATTCAGAGTGCAGACCCCCTAATCTTAAGAGCATTAAGGGCGCATCGCAATTTCGGACCGGGTCTCGACCCGGACATCGATTTTTTCGTCGCGGCGGTGACCGACAGGCTGTGAACTTTCTTGGAACGGCCGCCTTCTAAGCAAATCCCCTAAGTGAGGCCGTCATCCTTACGACCAAGGAGGCGCGCATCTCGTGGCCTCTCAAAGAGATGTACCGCGACAATTCACCGCTTGCTTTTGAAATCAGCCAGACACCAGGATGTCCCCGAAGCCACTGGCTCTCCTTCGCAAATAGGGGGCGAACTCGGGGATCGGCGAGACAAATGAAACGCGGCTTCCTTTATGGGCTGGCCACATTCCTTATTCTCGGGGCACTTTACCTCGTGGCGTTCAAGCTTTTGCCCTATGTCATTCAGGAGCATGACTTTCTATTTAGCCTACCCGACACTCGACTCGCCGCGGCGATTACAATTGTTATGTCGGTCACACTGGGGGGCCTTGGATATCTCCTCATTCGCGTGGCTAGGCGGGCGCCCGGACACCGAACTTGGTGGCACGCGGTAGTAGGATGGGTAATTGGTTTTTTCATCATTGACGCACTGATTTTCGCGATTGCGATCATGAGCGAGTTCGTTCATCCACGGTGACAAGGTGAAAGGCAGCTACGGCCAGATTTCCTGCTCAGAAATGCGGGTCTGCTTGGTATGCCGAGATGAACAAGCTTGCTGCGAAGTGGCTGGATATTTATCGGAACACGACCGCGAAGCTCGACGAACGCCAAAGCCCGGCGTTACCGGGTGCGAGTATTACTCTGATAAGGGATTGAACCGGCAATGTTTTTATCTCTGCTGTGGCACAAATATCGCGCCTACGACAATTCATCAATTCAGTCCACAACCGGTCGTGACGGGCGTTTACAGCCCAAGGTAATCTTCACGCACACAAGATTTTGGGGGCGAACAAATGAAACGCGTTCTGCTAACGGCCGTTGCCGTAGTGACATTCAGCGCGCCGGGGTTCGCTGCACCTCCGGCAGGCGTGTTCAACTGGTCCGGTTTCTACATCGGCGGCAACGCTGGCTACGGCTGGAACGATCGCGACCGTTCCATTATGATCGTCAATAATCTCGGTGGAACCGCAACCGGCCCCGGCCTCGATGCGACCGGCCCGTTCGGGGGTGCTCAGCTGGGGTGGAACTGGCAAACCGGCGCATGGGTGCTCGGTCTTGAAACTGATTTTCAACTTTCAGCCATATCGGCCAATGTGGGACCCGTCCTCATCGGCGCAAATTCCTTCAAGGACGAGAAGGGCATCAACTGGTTCGGGACAGTGCGCGGCCGCGTCGGATATTCGTTCGGGCAGCTGCTGGTTTACGGCACCGGCGGCCTTGCCTATGGCGAGGTCGGGAACAACATTTTCGTCAATGCCGTCGCGAACCCACGCGCGGACCAAACCAAGATCGGTTACGTAGCGGGCGGCGGCTTCGAATGGATGCTCGACCGCATGTGGTCGGCGAAGGTCGAATATCTGCACATGGATCTCGGCCATTCGACGGGTCTGACGGCTCCGGTGATCCCGCCGAACGGCGTCACTATTTTCGTCAACCCGCTCAACAACAAAGCGGACCTCGTGCGCATCGGCCTGAACTATAAGTTCGGCAGCTGATCACGCGGGATAGTTGAACAAGGAAACCTCGGCCTCGCGCCCGAGTTTTGCTTGCGGCCAGTAGATTTACGTCCCGTCGGTGGTCGGTGCTGCCCGAAAAAATTTATCTAATTTTTTGGCTGAACAGGAAGCGGGTGCCCGCGCCAGCGCTCGTCGCTCGGATATCGACCTCCAGCACCAAAGGCGCTCAATCCATTCCTGCCACCACTGGATCAAATCACCCTATGCAATAATCTCTCTGCCGATGGCACAAAAAATCCGTCAGGTCACAGCGAGGATGGTGAGATGTAGTTCGCCTTCCCAAAAGACGAACAAGCTCACGAATACGGCTTGGTTGGCATAAACAAAATGCGACATTTCGCATTCCTGCCATTAATCTCAATTGTTATTGCTAACGGGCAGGGTGTTTTTCGACACTTTCCTCAGCGGCATTAACCTCAGTAAGACTAACGATTATTCTTAATCAAAGATCCCGCAACCGTTGAAATAATTTCTCAGATAATTTTCTCCGACTCGTTGAGTTCGAGTTGACGATGTTGCGTCCCGAAGATCTCGCGACAAGAAAGTTTTGCCGCGATTTCTTGCCGCCGCACAGCATCCCAACCTGCTTTTGCGCAAACTCGCGCAGCCGTCGACCCTTCTCTCCCTCATCGAGCGGAATTGAAATTAACCCGAGTCCGTCGCCAGTCGAACGAGGCGGATTCATTCTTGGATGAGGAAAACGCAAATGACGACGAACAAACTGCTTGCGACGGCACTGGTAGCTTCGCTCGCATTCGCCGGCACCATCACCCCATCGGCTGCTAAGGCACCTCCTGCTCCCGGAGTGCAATTTGGCGGTGGTGGGTCAGGGGTAGTGTGGGGAATCTTCGGTTGTGCGGGCAGCATTATTCTAGCCGCAATGCAGAAGAACGCGCTCGGAAAGGGTGAGCTGACCCCTCAAGAAGCGTGGACGTGTGGAGTGCTCGAATACTACAATGCAGCCACGGGCCATTTGACCTTCGTTCCGCATAAGTAACGGGTCGATCCGACCTTCTTCGTCTCACCACTCACATCCCCGGCATCGCCGGGGATGTTTTCTTTTGTAGCCGCGCCGCCCGATGTCCGCTTTGGGGCATTCGCTACAGACGCGTTCCGTGCCCGTGCCGATCAATGCCCGCTATGTCCCCGATAACGACCAAATTGCCGACGTGGCTGGATCTCGGCTAAGTGCCAAAAGGCGGACATTGAGTAACGGCGGGTTGCTTCCTAATCGCGGCTGTAAATCGCGTCCAAGATCATAAAAATTGGCCCCCGCGCCGAAATGCCAGTTTCCCCTATGCACTTTGAAAATTTGGCAGTCGAAATGTCGAACAGTCGCTTCCTTGAATTGCAAGGATGAACCCTTGCAATCTGCGAGGCACCACTTATGTGCAAGTGACATATGATCACAACAGTGGCTACCTCTCAGTACTTTTTCGCTAAGGCGGAGCAATGCTTTCTTCTCGCCAAGCATTTGAGATCGCCAGGTAATGATGTCGAAATCGTGCAGAATCTCGAGGCCATGGGCAATGAGTTCATGGGGAAGGCTGTCGAAATCGAAACTGCCGTTCAAAAAAATCAGAGAAGAAGTACTACTGGAGCATAAGCTAAAGTAGGTGGGCCAGCCGCTCCCTTCGACATAACAGTACCACGGGTAGACAGCGCCTCTCGCGCCCAACTGCCGAAAAGTGATGGGTGCTGGGTTATAGCGCTTTGCTGACGCGCGACCGAGACTGAGAACGCTGATACGCCAGTACCGGTGACTCCTGCCCCACGGCGGCAACCGAAAGAACATCGATGACAATGGCTCACGGGTTTTCACTCGCGCGGCGTTTGCGTGCCGGAGAAACCGTCTTTTCCGCCTGGTGCGTATTGGGTGCACCAGACATAGCCGAATTACTCGCCCGCTTTGGTTTCGCCGCCGTTACTTTTGATCAGCAACATGGCCGTTATGATCATACAGCCACCGATGCCGGCATAAGCATACTGCACGCGACAGGTGCTGCTCCAATTGTGCGCGTGCCCGTGGGCGACTTCGAGGAGGCGAGTCGCATGCTCGATGCTGGTGCGGAGGCTATAATTGCGCCGGCGATCAACTCGCCCGAGGAAGCCCAAAACTTTGCTGCGGCGATGAAATATCCACCACTAGGAAAGAGAAGCTGGGGTCCGCACCGCGCAATCCCATTCTCCTGCATCGACCAAAAAACTTATCTCACGAAGCTAATAAGCTCACCCTTGCATTCGCGATGATTGAGACGCGGGAGGCGCTACGGAATATGCAAGCCATTATCGAAACGCCGGGAATCGATGGCTTGTTCGTTGGCCCATCCGATCTGTCGATCGAGCTTAGTGGTGGAGTGACTTTCGACCCGCAGCTTTCGAATGTTGAGCAGGCGCTTGATGTGGTTGCTCAGGTTGCGCACAAGGCGGGAAAGATCGCTGGTGTTAACTGCTCGAGCGTGGACCGCGCTGTCGACTTTTCGAAGCGCGGTTTTCAATTTTTGGGAGTTTCCAGCGATATCAAAATTCTGCATTCCGGTACAGTTGCAGTCTTGAACATTCTGAAGAGGCAATAGTCATATTTGAACTTTGTCGCGATAATCTAGGGAAGGGCTTTGAATTTCATTCGTTCAAAATCGGATCAGTACTTTGGCGTCCATTAGCGAGGAGAAATACCGTGCGCCTTACTCAAATAATGTTTGTCTTTGTCCGCTGTTGGTCTAATAGCGGACAAACGCGGGTGCGGAGGAATTGTCGCGATGTGCCATGAGCGAGCATTTCGGCTGGGTCGAGGCGAAGTCAGTAAATTCAGAAAGCGTTGATCCCAGACGAAGTAGCGCTGTTACTTGGGACAAGTCGGTTGGCCACGCGCGCCGCAGCTTGGTTTCGGTGGCGCTGACTGCT
>Ga0209060_10002682_pt1 | contig 16123 bp, 21 predicted proteins | sample Coa_R1_8_FD_187155 | JGI IMG/M metagenome (GOLD analysis project Ga0209060, IMG submission 187155) | Surface soil microbial communities from Centralia Pennsylvania, which are recovering from an underground coalmine fire - Coalmine... | ecosystem: Environmental > Terrestrial > Soil >...
AGTAGGGCAGACCGAGGGCAACCACTGCGGCAGGAGGTAACGATAAGGCACCCTCGAAGCCCGTATCGACAACAAAGGTGATTTCAAGGTCGGGTTGACCGGAGCGACGCAGGATCACCCCAATCTGAGCCTCGTGTCCAACGACCTGACCCCGCATTACTGAGTGGTCCTGGTCAGCGTACCCCCCAATGCATAGACGGCATTGTAGCCGATCTTTTTGGTCCAGGTTGCTGCATCAGGGTGCTTGGCAAAGAGACGCCGACCGGCGGCTATCACATTAGCATCAATTGCGTAATCACCCGTTTCAATGTCAATGGCGATGATTTTACCGATGTTTGCCTCGGTTTCAACTTTGGCCCGCAAAGACTCGTAGATCTCTTCCCCACGGCGATCTATCTCTTCGCCGCTATAGCGTGGATGAGGCATCGCTTGATCTCCTTTCTTTGCTACTGCAAAATCGTTCGAAAAAAGAGATGGTGATCGAACAGCAGCTTCATGCCGATACCAACGTCTGCCGCTCCCGATCCGCTGCATAACTCAGACAGGCGAGAATGTCTTCCGCAGTCAGATACGGGAAGTCGGCCAGAACTTCTTCTTGGGTCATGCCGGCAGCCAAATAGGAGAGCACATCATAGACCGTGATCCGCATGCCACGAATAAACGGTTTGCCCCCTTGCTTCCCTGGTTCGATTGTCAGAATCTTCGAGTAATCCATAGTCATAGTATAGCCCGTTTTCCTAACCTGACAAGACGCACAAAGCCCACAAGACCAAGCCCAACGGGTGCGAATTCAGCGTCCCTGGACTGCACGTAGGGAGGATGTGGTTTCAAGCGACTTGCCTGCGAATAGATAGCGGGCTTGCATGTCTTCCAATGTCAGCCCTTTATATTCGTCGAGGATCTCTTCTTCCGTCGCGCCATGCGCCCGTAGGTTCAGGATAAATTCGACTGTTAAGCGCGTGCCTCGAATAACGGGCTTGCCGGCCATTACATTGGGATTGCAAGTAATATGCTCAAGCAGTTTCTGGTCTTGCATTGTAAACCTCCGATTACATCACGACCGGTATCTACCACGAAATCAAGGGGCAAATCCGGCTGGCTCGGTAGACGAAACATGATTGGGGGCAGGGCATGTCGCCTCGAAACACTGCCGACCATCATGAAGTGGTCTGCTCCAATGTTTTCCGGTGTTTCGACCTTATCTCTTAGGGTGGCGTAGAGTTGCAGCGCCTTTACGCCCAGTTCACCCTTGCCTGTCGACGCAGTTGATGTTGCCATCGGATTCCCTCCTATTCAGGATCAGGTGTCATTACCACTTCCTCAGCGTACTCCATCAACGCCCGTGCCGCTTCTGTGGCATACCCCTTCATCTATGGAATCTGCGGCTCGCCAATCGTTACTGGACCTCCCCCACGGAATAATACTCGAAGTTCCCTATCATCCATTAATGCGGTTCCGAGCAATGGACGCTTACCCATTGCCAGAACCCGAACTGCCCGTTCGACACCTTCCCAAACGACAATGGCTTCATAGACAGGTATCTGCACCTGGCTATCATCGGCCAATCCTGCGGGAGTATGATGCTGATAGGACAATCCCATCGCCAGGACTGCCGCATGTGGCAGGGTCAGAAAGCCTGCGAAACCCGTATCTACGACAAACTCGATGAGGAGATCGGGCTGGCCCAAAAGGCGAAACGTAACAGGTACCAGTGCCCGGCGGTTAGAGACCTGTCCCGTAATCATGCCTCGGTTCGCTCCATCACGCCACCAAGTGATTCCGCAACATTGTAACCGATACGAATACCATAGAGCGGGGCATCGGGCCGTTTCGCGTGCAGATGATGGGATGCTTCCAGACCAAGTTCATCTACTTCATAGTCACCGGTCTCTACGTCTATAATGACCATCTTACCGATATTTTCCGGTATCTCGACCTTTGCACGTATACCATCGGCGTAGAGAGCTTTGCCGCGCTGTGCCACTTCATCGCCACTCATCTGTGTGTATGTAGCCATCTCAGCCTCCCGGTAGAAGTGAAGCGCAGGTGATTGCGCTTCACTTCATTATACGCTGAAATCAAGTCGTAGTGTAAGCCATACAGAAAGGACCAACGACCAAAGTCAGCCGCGGGCCACTCGTCAACCCTTCGGTGCATACAAACTTCGTGTGGCCCGTCCGCTCACCGGATTGTTGGGCCGCAACCCCTCTCGCCTATTTGCCTATCGCATCGTGCGGCGGACGACCATGCATTGCCGATAGATACCCGGTGCACTCCATCGGCAAAACAGTTCCACTACGGCCTGGAGAAGGCTGTCATGGGTGGTCTTCGGCGGCTAACCCTTCGACATATTCCAACATACCGGCCTCAGCTAACTCACGATCTTCTGTAGCAAACTCGGCGAAGGGGCGGGGGTCGGATGGGGGCGGGGCCTTAAGCGTCAGCGTGGTGCGCGCTACGCCTTGCCAGCGCATTCTGCCCTTGAACCCGCAGCCAGTACACGCGACAATCAGCATATTCGGCTCATGCGGCTCATCAAACTTCGGGCCGATCACTTTGAAAATCGTATGTCCACAGTCGGGACACTCCGCCGATTTCGTCGGCTTTTCGTATTCATGGGGAGAAGACGCGCCTTCGGAGCCGACCGTGAGACGCAGCACAGGGCGGTCGAGCGCTTCAACCTTCTTCGCCATTCCGCTCGCAACCTGCTCGCAGAACCCGCAGTACGTCGCCTCACTCGCCAGTTCACGTCCGCACAGCTTACATTGCATAGGACACTCCTTTTCCCGAGCCATAAGGTGAAATTCGGATGGAAATCGGGTTTGATGCGACAAAAAGAGGTTGACAGGCGGACGTGTAGGAGGTTATACTAATTTATGTCTTGAGATGACGATGGGTCTTTATCGGGAAGGAGAGATATGAATTCCCAACTTGCCCCACGCCCGCCGGTAATCTTTGCCCATGAGAGCGAAGCGGAGATCGCCCGCCTGCTGGACTTTTATGGGATCCACTGGCACTATGAGCCGCGTTCGTTCCCTCTGGAATGGGATGCGCAGGGACGACCTACGCAGTCCTTCACCCCCGATTTCTATCTCCCCGACTACGACCTCTTCCTGGAAGTCACCACCGTACGCCCCGCTCTTATCAACCGTAAGAACCGCAAACTCCGTAAGCTCCGCGAACACTACCCTGAGATCAATATCAAACTGCTGACGCTGAAAGACGTGGAGGCGCTGTTCCTGAAATACGGACGAAGGCGCGAGGAAGCGGGGAGAGAGGAGGCAGAAAAAAACCTGAGCGACGAGGGTTCTTTCGCTGACTTCGACGAAGCCTCTTCGCATGCCCCGGACACTGCCCCCGTCCCAACAAACCTTTCGACCCATCAAGACGGAATGGAGCGCACCGAACCATGAAAGCGACTTCCCCGCCTACCCTTCCGGGCGGCTCTCCGCTTCCCGTCGCCATCACCGCTCCGTCTCCGTCGCGACCTACCTTGCGGCATATCGCGCCCGTTGATACAGTGGGGTGACCGCTTCGGGTCGCCTCATCAAGCCGTCAGTGCAGAGAATCTCTTTCGCTCAGGTCCCGCCGTTTTGGATTGCTCCGAACAGCGTGAACACATATTACAACGGATTCTGAATTCTGTCAAGGGTGTCCGCAAAATATTTTTTCGGGTCCTTTGGGGAGGTCCTCCAACGTGCAGACAGACATCGCGAAGATACTCATTCCGGCTACCAAGTTGCGGGCGCGGGTTCGGTCATTGGGCCGCAAAATCACCCGTGATTATGCCGGGCGCGACCTGCACCTGGTTACTGTGATGAAGGGCGGGCTCTTCTTTCTGACGGATCTGGCCCGCGCCATCGAGCGGCCTCTCTCCCTCGATTGCCTGGGGATCTCCAGCTACGCCGGGCAGTCGCATGGGACGGTGCGTATCACCAAGGACCTGGACGACGACATCGAGGGCCGCCATGTCCTCATCGTCGAGGACATCATCGACACCGGCCTGACGCTCGCCTACATCCGCCGCCAACTGCTGCTCCGCCAACCCGCCTCCTTAACCATCTGTACTCTGCTGGATCGCCCCTATCGCCGCATCGTAGATATTGATGTCGCCTATGTCGGCTTTGCCATCCCCGACGAATTCGTCGTCGGCTACGGCCTGGATTGGCGGGGGCAATACCGCAACCTGCCCTACATCGCGACCCTCCACCCCGAAGTCTACCGCCGCGAATAGCGCCCCACAAAATGCGCAGGAATCCCGCCCCAAAGGGGCTAAAATAGGCGGCGTATCACTCACGAATCGGGAAGAGAGTTATGTCCAGAGTGCGTTATGACCTGCATCTGCATACTGAGTTCTCGCCGGACTCCGACACGCACCTCGATGCCATCGAGAAGCACGCGCTGGCGCAGGGGCTGACCGGATTGGCGGTCACCGACCACGACGCCATCGAGGGCGCGTTGCGCCTGCGTGAACGCGTCAAGGCGCTGCATGTCATCGTCGGCGAAGAGGTCACGTCCAAAGACGGCGACGTGATCGGACTGTTCCTGCGCGAACGCATCCCGCCGGGCATGTCCGCGCTGGAGACGATGCAGGCGATACACGCCCAGGGCGGCCTGGTCTACCTGCCTCATCCCTTCGACAAGCCCAGAGCGCGGAAGACGGGAGGCGCGTCGCTCCTCTCCGTGCTCCCCGAAGTGGACATCATCGAGACCTTCAATGGCAAGGTGGGGCGGGATCACTACAATCTGTACGCCTCCGAGTTCGCCCGCAAGCACGACAAGATCGGCGGAGGCGGCAGCGACGCCCACCACCTGCATGCCATCGGGACCGTCGCCAATGAGTTCGACGCGCCCGCAGATCTCGATGACCCGGCCCAGTTTCTCCAGGCCCTCGCCTCCGCCCACATCACCGGCAAACGCCGCAGCAAGCTGGGCGGGTGGCTGGTGCGCGGACGACGGCCCCTCAGCCTGGCATGGCGACGCTTACGTTATGGCAAATCCTGATCCCGCTCCCCCGTCCCCGCCGCGCTGTCTGATCCTCGCCAATCCCAAGGCCGGGCGCCTGGCGTTGCGCGAGGCCCTCGCCCGTTTCGCTGGCCGTTTCGCCAGGGCGCGCCCCTGGTCTTTGCCATCGGACGCGCCTCTCAGCCTGACGCTGCTCGCCGAAGCCGCCGCTCATGTCGGGCTGGTAGCCAATGTGGAGGCCCTTCCGCCTCGGGAGCGCCTGGGTGAGCTGATCCGCAGCGCGGAACAAGAGGGCTACGACACAGTCGTGGCTGTCGGAGGGGATGGAACCGTCCACAACCTCGTCCAGCACCTCGTCGGCTCCCCACTGCGCCTGGGCATCCTGCCGCTGGGCACCGCCAACAACTTTGCCCACGCCCTGGACATCCCCTTCTCCCTGGAAGCGTCCCTGCAGGTGCTGGCGCAGGGCGTCGAGCGGCAGGTGGACGTGGGGCGCATCGGCGGAGAGTACTTTATCGAGGGGGCGGGCGTCGGGCTGTTTGCCGACGTGCTCTGCGCACTGGGGACGGACGAAGCGCATCGGCATCAGGTGTTCCATATCCTCCGCACGGCACTGCCCATCTACTGGAACCCCCGCGCGCGCAATCTGAAGCTCACCCTGGATGGCGTGACGCACAGCCAGGAGGCCAGCGTAGTCGTGGTCTCCAACGCGACCTACCTGGGAGAGAGCTGGCCGATTGCACCCGAGGCCCATCTCGATGACGGCCTGTTCAATGTGCTGATCGTCGGAGCGCTCTCCCGCTGGGAGCTTATCCGGTTCGTCTTCGCGCTGCTGCGCCGCCGGCATCTGGCGCTCCCGAAGGTACAACACGCCCTGGCAAAGAGGGTCTCGATCCGGCGGGTGCATCGGGCGCACCACCGACTGCCGGTCCACGCGGACGACCATATCGCCGCCCTCCTGCCGGTCCGCATGGAGGTCGCCCCCGCCGCCCTGCGCGTCCTGGCTCCTTGCAAAGCAGAGTGATTTGCGCTACAATGGGCGCGATACGCATCCCGCCAGGTGAGCCGCCGGAAGCTCGATGCGGGCCGTGCGCGCTATCGGGAGAGACCTGCTATGCCCCTGTTTGCCGGTGTCTATGAGACGAATATCACGCCGCCTCCGGGCGTCTGGATGAGCGGCTACGCCCTGCGCCCCTCCGGTGCGGTCGGCGTTCATGACGAACTCTACGCCCGCGCCCTGGTGCTGGAGGATGGGCATCAGCGCCTTGTGCTGGTGGTCGCGGACCTGATCGCCCTGCCGTACGCGATGTCCCAGCAGATACGGGGCAAGATCGCCGAGGCGCTGGGCATCGAGGCGAAAGCCGTGATGCTCCACTGCACCCACACACACGGCGGACCCTATCTGGGCACGTTTCGGACCATGGGCGAAGCGGACCCGGCCTATTCGGACGTGCTGGCGCGCAAGCTGATCGGTGTCGCCACGCAGGCGGCCTCTCGCCTCGTTCCCGCACACCTCACCTACGGCGAGACCTCGGCGCAGATCGGGGTCAACCGGCGGCGCAGCGGGGCGGATGGGCGCATCTCCGGCCATGTGGATTATGGCGGCGTGGTCGTCCCGACCGTGCAGACACTCTGCATTGACGGCGCAGACGGACGGCTTATGGCCTTGCTGTGCTGCCATGCCTGCCACCCCACGACGATGGAGCGCGACAACCTGCAGTTTACGGGGGATTGGCCCGGCGCGGCGGTAGCGCACCTCCAAGCCCGCTTTCGCAAAGAGGGGGAGGAGAAGGGGATTGCCGAGGGTGCCCTGCCGTTCTGCCTGGTAGGCTGTTGCGGCGACATCAACCCCGTGCGCCGGGGGACCTGGGAGGCAGTCGCGGAGAACGGGCGACAGGTCGCCGAGGCCGCCCATACCGCGCGATGGGCGGCGCATGGCCGACTGGAGGGAGGGCTGCGCGCCGAAGAGGTCTCCCTCGAATTGCCGCTCCTGCCACCTCCGGAGGACGCCGCGCTGCACAGTCTGGAGCGCGATTGGGAGACGAAACTGCAGCGGGCGGGCGACGAGGGGCAGGTGGGACAGGTTTTAATGGCGGAGGGGCATCTGGCCTGGGTGCGCGAATGCCTGCGCCTCAATGCGGAGCGCAGCTACGCCGTTGCCCAATCCTTCTCCATCCAGCACTTTTCCCTGGAGGGCGTCTCCCTGCTGGGCTTTCCCGCCGAGATATTCGCGCAGTACGCGCTGGACTTCTCCCGGCAGACACGGCAGCCCGTGATCGCTCTGGGCTATACCAACGGCTGCTGGAACTACGTCCCCACAGCCGCGGAGTATGCACGGGGCGGCTATGAGGTCGCAGAGGCGTACAAATACTATGGGACGCAGATGTTCGCCCCGGACTGCGAGCCGCGTATCCGGCAGGCTGTCTACCCATTGCTGGGCATTGACGATCCTGATACGTCGCCCTACGAACTCCTGGCGGGCCGCCCACGCGGCTAACATTCTCGCCCCCACCCCAACCCCTCCCCCAAATTTGGGGGAGGGAACTCTCGGTCGGAAGGCTTTGTTAGGAACGCGAACTGAGTGAAGTGTGGTAGCAGAATGAGCCAAAAGGCCCATACGGTTCGGAGCGTCCGGGGGTATTATGACAGTACGAAAAAAGAAAACGCCTGTAACCGCGAACAGGCGTGCCCCGTACTCTCGTAAAGAAAGCAGGCGATGACACTCTCCGAAGGGTTCTATGCGGCCGGATACCTGGTCGGTCTGGGGGCGTTCCTGGGAATGGCCCAGCGCCGGCGTATGCTCACGGACGGCGTGCTGGGCCTGATGGCGGTCGGGCTGCTCGGCGGCATGGTCTTCGCGAACCTGACGCAGCGCTTGTTAGGCGGAACTGCCGGGAAGACAGTGCTGGGCGCCATCGCGGGCGGCTACCTGTGCGTGATGGTGTGTAAGCGGCTCTGGGGGATCCGGAGGCCGCTCGGCGACCTGTTCGCCGTGGCGATCAGCGCGGGCGAGGCAGTGGGACGCTGGGGCTGTTTCTTCGGCGGATGCTGCTATGGCAGAGTCTGCCACCTGCCGTGGGCCGTCTGGCAGGAGCAGGCCTGGCGGCATCCCACGCAGGTCTATCTTTCGCTGGCTAATTTGGCGATCCTGGGCATTCTGCTCTGGCAGGAGCGCCGCAATCCGCAGGAAAACACTCTGTTCTTTCTGCAGGGCCTGCTCTATTGCGCGGCCCGCTTCACCATCGAGTTCTGGCGTGACAACACCCCGGCGGCGCTCGGCCTCTCGCTGGCGCAGTGGGCGTGTCTGCTTGGAGGCGCCTTCTTTGCCGCCCGTCTCTACAGCCTGACCCAATCTGTGAGGAGGACTTATGAAGCCCTGTCCTAACTGTCAACAACCGGTGGCATGGACGGCCACGTTCTGCCCGAATTGCGGCTATGTGCTGATGCCTGCCCCACAGGAGAGGCTCCTCACAAGCATTCCCTGGGTGGACGTTATGTTGGGCATCCTTGCCGCCCTGGCCTCGCCATGGTTTATGGGCGTCGGATTGATCGTTGCCATCGTCCTCTACTTTGTGTACCGGTCGACTTACACCTATTTTGCGCGGGGCCTGCTCATCGGCCTGATCGTCCTGGGTGTATTGATCCTGGGCGGATTGGCCCTCTGCATCGGCATTATCGCTACGTCAGCGCATAAATAGGCGCTCCGAACCGCTGTCTCAGGGACAAGCAACGGCCCGTGATTGTATCTTAAGGAACGCGTTCATGGAGATGATCTTCTGTTTCCGCTGTGGAACCCGGTTCGATCCCGAACTTCTCGCCTGCCCGGTCTGCAAGGCGGAGGTCGTCCCGCCGAAGCCGGATGAGACCAAGGCCAAGAAGGCCCCGAAACCGGCGCCGACGCTGGCGCTGCCGGCGTTGCCGCAACTGCCGGATATCACCGTGAATATGGTGGAGCGCCCTCCGGCGGAGGGCACGCTGACCGGGGCGGTCTGGTTGGATGTGGTGAGCGGATTGCTGGGAGGGTTGGCGGTACCGGGAGCTGTCGGATGGTCGGTGTTCTCGGCGATGAGCGAGATGCCGTTCTCCTATCTGTTCGCCCTCCTGCTCCTCGCCCTGCCGGTCGGGCTGGAGATCGCCCTGTTCGCCTACCTGCGGAAGCGCTACCCGTCGTTCTCCATCGGGCTGGGCGTCAGCGCTTTTCTCTGCCTGGGAGCGTGGGGGATCGTCGCCCTGCTCTTTGCAGGTTCTTCGCTCTTTATGTACTTCCGCAGCTAGCTGCCGCCCGATGGAGGAGGGGAAACCACCATGAAAACGCCGGACGGCACGTGGACGGAAGCGACAGAGGGCCTCTGCCCGACCTGCCTGCGCACGGTCCCGGCGACCCTGTTCGAGCGGGATGGGCAGATCTGGATGGAGCGCGATTGCCCTCGGCACGGCACGTCCCGCGCCCTGCTCGCCTCCGACGCCGCTGAGTACCTGCGCTTCCGGCAGTACGTCCCGGAGCGGATGGGGGGATGCTGCTGCGGCCCCGAGAGTGCGTGCGAGACCGGCCCGCCCACCTGTGTGCTGCTTCTGGAGATCACCCTGGCCTGCAACCTCCGTTGCCCCACCTGCTACGCCGACGCGCACGGCCACGACTTCATGTCCCTGGAGGAGGCCCGCCGCCGCCTGGACGCCTTCTTTCGCACCCAGAGCACGCTCGATGTACTGATGCTCTCCGGCGGCGAGCCGACCATCCATCCGCAGTTCGCCGACATCCTGGCGCTGGCGCTGGCCTATCCCATCGGGCGTATCCTGGTCAATACCAATGGCCTGCGGATCCAGCAGAGCGACGCCCTGCTCGCCACCCTCGCCGCCCATCGCGACCGCGTCGAACTCTTCTTCTCCTTCTCCAGCTTCCGCCCGGAGGTCCACGCACGGCTCTATGGCAAGGACCTGCGCGAAGTAAAGCTCTCCGCACTCCGTAGGGCGCAGGAGGCGGGCCTATTTGTGACGCTGGTTCCCACCCTGGAGCGGGGGGTCAATGATGACGAGATCGGCGACCTCTACCGCTTCGCCCTCTCGCTGGATAACATCAACGGCCTCAACTTCCAGCCTGTGATGAGCGCGGGCCGCTACGAGCACGGCTACGACGGCGCGGGCCGCCTGACGCTCACCGATGTCCTCCACGAACTGGAGTGCCAGACCGGCGGCGCGCTCCGCTCCTCCGACTTCGTCGGCCTGCCCTGCTCCCACCCCGACTGCTGCGTCCTCACCTACGGCTTCCTGGATACCCCACGCAAAGTCATCACGCCGCTGCCTCGCCATCTCGATATCGCTCGCTATATGGAGCTCTTCTCCGACCGCATCAGTTTCTCCGGCCTGCTCCAGAGCGCAACGCGGCGCGTCTGGTCGGACGTGAGCAACCTGCGGGGCCGCCAGACCCTGCGCGACCTGGCCCTCCTCTTCCGCCAGGCCGGTATCCGCGACATCCTGCCCCTTATCGGCAAGCCGGACCTCCTCGGCAAGCGGGTCTTCCGCATCGTGGTCAAGCCCTTCATGGACGCCCACACCTACGACTGCAAACGCATCGAGCAGTGCTGCACCAAGCTCCTCAATGAGCAGGGCGAGGCGGTCTCCTTCTGCGAGTACAATGTTTTCCACCGGGGCCGCAAACTCCCCGCCCGCGAGAACCTCATCCCCCTCGTCCTCCGCCCGTAAGTCAGGAGTTCTGTGCTTGTGTGAGTTCCGAGATGTATGATACAATAGGGATGAGTTCCGACAGTGCTTGAAAGGACCCTTCTATGATCGCCGATATCGAACGCCTCAGTATTGCTGAACGCATCCAACTGGTGGAAGACATCTGGGATTCGATTGCCTCTGCGCCGGAGGAGCTGCCCATCCCCCAGGCTCAACGCGACGAACTGGACCGTCGCCTTCAAGCTCATCATGACAACCCCCAGGAAGGTGATTCATGGAAGATCGTCCAGAGCAGGATCAAGAGCAAGTAGAAACATACACCATCTCCATTCGTCCTGAAGCTGAGGAGGAAATGAACGAAGCCTATCAGTATTATGAGGACAAGGCTGAGGGATTGGGTATGGAATTTCTACGAGCAGTGGACGCATGTTTCTCTGCGATGGAACGTCATCCGCGAATGTATCAGGTGGTACACAAAGAGGTACGGCGCGCATTGCTGCGCCGTTTCCCTTACGGCATTTTCTACTTGATCGAAGATACGAAGTTAGTGGTAATCGCCTGCTTCCATGCCAACCGAAACCCGAAACATTGGCAGAGGCGCATCGAGTAACGCGAAATCGGTAAGAGCGTCAATATGACGCACGAGAGCTCGATGTTGGCGGCAGGAGGCAGCATGAAGAAAAACTGGGTGGGTTATGCGTTTATCAGCCCGTGGATCATCGGGTTCCTCGTCTTTACCCTCTACCCCTTCCTCGCCAGCTTCTACTTCGCGTTTACCCGCTACGACATCGTCTCGCCGCCGCACTGGGTGGGCATGACCAACTACCGGATGCTGTTCACCACCGATCCGCAGTTCTGGAAGGCGCTGGGCGTCACCTTCCGGTTTGCGGCGTGCGCGGTCCCGCTGGGCGTCGTGCTCGGGGTGGGGCTGGCGCTGCTGCTCAACCTCAATCTGCGAGGCATGAGCCTCTTCCGCACCATCTTCTACCTGCCCTCCATCGTCCCGACCATCGCCACCGCATTTGTGTTTCTCTGGATCTTGAATCCGGAGATCGGGCTGGTCAACCGCCTGCTGAAGAACTTCGGCATCGAAGGCCCAGCCTGGCTGCAGGACACGGCGTGGGCGCCCTGGAGCCTGGTGCTGATGTCTCTGTGGGGCGTGGGGGGCAGCATGGTCATCTATCTGGCCGGGCTGAAAGACATCCCGACCCATCTCTATGAAGCGGCGATCATAGACGGCGCAAGCCCCTTCCAGCGCCTGCGCCACATCACGCTGCCGATGCTGACCCCGGTGATCTTCTTCAATGTGGTGATGGGGGTCATCGGCGCGTTCCAGTACTTCACCGAAGCCTATGTGATGACGCGGGGCGGCCCCGAAGACAGCACGCTCTTCTATGCCCTCTACCTCTTCCAGCGCGCCTGGCGCTACCTGGACATGGGCTACGCCAGTGCGATGGCCTGGATCCTCTTCCTGGTCGTGATGGTGCTGACCAGCCTGATCTTTCGCTCGCAACGGAGGTGGGTGCATTATGAAGGCTGAGGAGAACGGGACATCCACGCGCCGTCAGTGGATCCGGAACGCGGTCGGGATCACCGCTGCCACGGCGCTGGGCGGCTACGCGGCATTCTCCGGCGGGGCGAGGCGGATCCGCAAGGGGCGGAAGGAGGTGCGGCTCTGGCATCTGCTGGGCGCGGAGTGGCTGGAGCCGGTCGAGCGGGCCGTCGCGCGCTATAACGAGAGCCAGAGCCGATACGAAGTCGTGCCGCTCCTCATCACCGATTCCGAAGCCGATTCCAAGCTGCTGCTCTCGGTGGCCGGGAACGACCCACCGGACGTGATGCTGGTCTGGACGCAGGGGACCAGCGTCTGGGGCAGCGGCGGTCTGCTCCAGCCGCTCGATACGTTCATGACCCCCGAGGAGCGGCAGCGCTTCCTGACGGAGGCCTATCCTGTGGTCCGCAAGAGCGGCTGGTATCGGGGCCACCTTTACGGCATCACCATGGGCTTCGACCTCTTCGTCTGCTACTACCGCCCCGAACACTTCCGCGAGGCCGGGCTGGACCCCGACCGCTTTCCGGCGACGCTCGAAGAGGTCGTCGAGGTGGGCAAGAAGCTGGACCGCTTCGACAGCTCCAAGCATATCACCCGCCTGGGCTTTCTGCCCCAGACCTGGGAGAACTATGTGGCCTCGTTCGGAGGCAACTTCTACGACGAGAAGACCGGGCAGGTGACGCTGAATACGCCGGAGAACCTGCGGGCGCTGGAGTTCCTGGTCGAGACCCGCAAGCGCCTGGGCCTGAACGAGGTGATCCGCTTCCAGAGCGGGCTGCCCAGCGACAGCGGGGCGTCCTGGCCGTTTATCAGCGGGACCTTTTCGATCACGGTGGATGGCGAGTGGCGCGTCGAGCAGATGCGGCGCTCCGCCCCCAAGTTGGAGTACCGCACTATCCCGATACCGCCGCCCGCCGGGGGCAAGTCGCTGGCGAGCTTCTCCAGCATCAACTACCTGGTGATCCCGCGCGGGGCGCGGAACCCGGAGGGGGGCTGGGAGTTTACCAAGTTCTGGACCGGGCTGGACGACCCGGAGGCCGCTGCGGAGTTCTTCCCCTGGTACGGCTGGATGCCGCTCTTTCCCCGGAGCGCCAAAACGCCGGTGTATGAGGCGTGGCTCAAGACCGTGCCCCAGTATCGCACCTTTCTGCGGGTGGCGGAGAGCGAGAACATCGTCACCACGCCGCCGGTGCCCTACCAGCTCTATCTGATGGATTGGATCACCCGTGCGGACGACCTGGCGATGCGGGGTACGCTGACGCCGCGTCAGGCATTGGAGCAGTTGGAGGCGGATGTCGCGCGGGAGCGTCAACGTCGGAGGGACCTGGGCTATGCGGAGTAGCGGCCCTCTGGGGCTTACGCCGGCCCAGCGCGTGCTGGCCTACCTGGCGCTGATCGCGCTCTCCATTCTGCCCCTGCTCCCGCTGGTCTGGATGGTCTCTTCCTCGCTCAAGACGGATGCCCAGATCTTCCCGGCGGAGGGGCAGAGCGCGGGACCTCTCACGCTGGCGCAACTGATCCCCCATCCCTTCCGGTGGAGCAACTACCCGCAGGCGCTGACGACGATCCCCATCCTCACCTACTTGAAAAACACGCTCTTCCTCTGTATGGTGACGGTGTTGGGGACGGTCTTCTCCAGCGCCACGGTCGCCTACGGCTTCGCTCGCCTGCAGTTCAAGGGAAAGCAGCCGCTCTTTATGCTGATGATCGCGACGATGGTCCTGCCGGGGCAGGTGACCATGATCCCGGTCTTTGCCCTCTTTCGCTGGCTGGGCTGGTACGGGACCTATCTGCCGCTGACGGTCCCCTCCTTCTTCGGGTCCGCCTTCTATATCTTTCTGCTGACGCAGTTCTACCGCACGCTGCCGGAGGATCTAAGCGAGGCGGCGCGGGTGGACGGGGCGAGCGAGTGGCGGATCTTCTGGCAGATCATCCTGCCCCTCTCGAAGCCCGCCCTGGCGACCTGCGCGCTCTTTCAGTTCCTCGGCACCTGGAACGACTTCTTCGGCCCGCTGCTCTATATGAACGATTCGTCCCGCTACACGCTGGCGTATGGCCTGCAGCAGTTCCTCTCGGCCCACGGCAGCGAGTGGGCCAACCTGATGGCCGCCGCAACGCTCTTCACCCTCCCGGTGATCGTCCTGTTCTTCTTCGCGCAGCGCACTTTTATCCAGGGCATCGCGACTACCGGCGGCAAGAACTGACCCAGGAAGAGACCTCACGCAAAGACGCAAAGGCGCAAAGATAAAGAAGAAAGAGAAGCAGCAGGAAACCAGGAAGGCAAGAAGCCAGGAACCCATTCAGCGATGCCGCTGATCGCGAAGCGCGCGGGCTGTGCGCACAGCTTTCTCAGCGGCGAGGCTCCGATTATGGACAGGCCGCAAGAGCTAGGGTACAATAGGTCAGTTTTGAGATTATCGACAACGGATGCTGTGATGGGTTGGTGATCGGTCAGGTGATGCCGGTCAATAATAGAGGGTTTTGGTATGGCAACACATCTCCGAATTGAACTCTTCGGAGGGTTGCGTGTTCTTCAGGGCGAGCAGGTCATCACCCGCTTCAGCACCCATAAGACCGCCGCTCTGCTGGCTTACCTCGCCTTCTTCCGCAAACACGCCCATCCCCGCGAGACCCTCATCGAGATGCTCTGGCCGGAGTGTGAACCCGACGCCGGCAGAAACCGCCTCAGCACCGCCCTCTCCTCCCTGCGCCATCAGTTGGAACCACCCGCTACACCGCCGGGAACGCTCCTGTTGGCGGACCGCACCTCGGTCCACCTCAACCCCGAAGCCTTCACTACCGACGTCGCCGACTTCGACGCCGCTCTGCAGGCCGCGCGCCAGACTGCCGACGAACGACAGCGAATGCAGCATCTAATTCAAGCCGTCCGTCTGTATGGGGGCGAGTTGCTTCCCGGCTACTACGAGGAGTGGGTGCTGACCCGGCAGCAGCAGTATGCGAGCCGGTACTTCACGGCGCTGCGGCATCTGACGGCGCACCTGGCGAAGGAAGGCCAAATCGAGGAGGCGCTGGAGTACGCGCGCCAGGCCGTGGGGGCCGAACCCGCCCATGAGGAGGCGCATCTGGTATTGATGCGCCTGCTGTATGCCTCCGGCCAGGCGGAAGCGGCCCTGGGGCAGTATCGGGAACTGGAGCGGCGGTTGCAGGAGCAGTTGGGGCAGTCACCCTCGGCAACGGCGCGCAGGTTGGCGCAGCAGATGGCGGCAGCGCCCCCCTCCGCCCCGCCCCCAACGCCTCCTCTTATGGCCATTCCTACTCCGATAGCGACTGCGCCGGAGGCGATGCTCTCTCCGTTGCCGACCGGCACCGTCACGCTATTGCTCACCTCCCTCGGGCGTCTCCAGGGACCGGAGCGGGGTGTGTTGGGTATTCCCGCGGAGCCTCTGGCGGACTTCCGCGCTCGTTGTCGCCGTCTGATAAGCGTCCATGGAGGCCGAGAGCAGCGGGAGGAGGGAGGCGCGTTCGACCTGGTCTTCTCGCGGGCCAGCGACGCGCTGATGTGCGTCCTCACCATGCAGCGCGTGCTCGCTGAGGCTTCGGAGACGCTCTCCCTGCGCGCCGCGCTGGACGTCGGCGAAATCAGCTCCAAGGAGGGGGAGGGGTATCGCACGCTCCACGACCGGGCGATGCGGCTCTTGCTTGCCGGGCATGGCGGCCAGATCCTCTGCTCCGAGAGTGCGGTGGTGCTGTTGCGGCGGGACCTGGAAGCCGGATTGCGCCTGAACGATCTGGGAGCCTTCCGTTTTGCCGGGGTCTCCTCTCCGGAGCGCGTCTTCTCGGTGGAGTATCCCGGCATATCCTCCGCCCCCTTCCCACCTTTGAGGGCGGCTCCGGCCCACACCGGCCACCTCCCTTTGCAGCGCACCCGCTTTTTCGGACGCGAGCAGGAGATCGCACGCCTGCAGG
>Ga0209060_10002683_pt1 | contig 16122 bp, 17 predicted proteins | sample Coa_R1_8_FD_187155 | JGI IMG/M metagenome (GOLD analysis project Ga0209060, IMG submission 187155) | Surface soil microbial communities from Centralia Pennsylvania, which are recovering from an underground coalmine fire - Coalmine... | ecosystem: Environmental > Terrestrial > Soil >...
ATACGATTCTCTAGTGTCATCGCGGGCGCGCGAAGCGCGACCCGGGACCCATCCGGCGCGCGTCTGCGCGCCGAAGTGAATCTTCCGCGCTCGCTGCTCGCTGACGCTCGCTTTGATGGGTCCCGGCGCTCGCCGCTAAAGCGGCTCGGCCGGCATGACACAATGGGATCTCTGGCTTGACCCCCGTGCCGGAACCGCGCATGAGCCACGAATGACCAAGACCATTCTCGGAATCCTCGGCGGCAGCGGCGTCTATGACATTTCTGGCCTCGAGGGCGCTCGCTGGGAAAACGTGAAAACCCCCTGGGGCGAGCCTTCCGATGCGCTCCTCTTCGGTACGTTCAAAGGCGTCGATCTGGTGTTTCTGCCACGCCACGGCCGCGGCCATGTACAAACGCCGAGTTCGATCAACTATCGCGCCAATATCGACGCTTTGAAGCGCGTCGGTGTGACCGACGTCATCTCGGTCTCGGCCTGCGGCTCCCTTCGCGAGGAACTGTACCCGGGCATGTTCGTGATCGTCGATCAGTTCATCGATCGCACCAACCAGCGCGAGACAAGCTTCTTTGGGCCAGGCCTTGTCGCCCATGTCTCGATGGCCCAGCCCGTGTGTCCGCGCCTTTCAGGTGCGCTGGAAGATGCCGCGCGTGAGGAACGGCTCGCGCACGCGCGCGGCGGCACCTATCTCTGCATGGAAGGCCCACAATTCTCCTCGCTCGCGGAGTCCAATCTTTATCGCAGCTGGGGCTGCTCAGTGATCGGCATGACGGCCATGCCGGAGGCAAAGCTCGCGCGCGAGGCCGAGCTTCCCTACGCGCTCGTCGCCATGGTCACCGACTACGATTGTTGGCATCTCGATCATGCGAGCGTCACGGTCGAGCAGGTCGTGAAGGTCCTGAACGCCAACGCGGAAAACGCGCGCAGGCTCATCATGCGCGTCGCCCCGAAGCTCGGGCCGGCACGCGAATCCTGCCCGCTCGACATCGAGCACATGCTCGACACCGCGCTCATCACCGCGCCCGACAAGCGCGATCCTGCTCTGATGGCGAAGCTTGATGCGATTGCCGGACGCTTGCTCAAGACAGGGTGAGATTCGGCGGCGGCCCTGCTATGTAGGCGCGCCGTCGCAAGGGCCGCGAGCCACATGGATTTCAAGACCGTCATTCGCACCATTCCGGATTATCCGAAGCCGGGGATCATGTTCAGGGATGTGACGACGCTGTTCGGCAATCCGCGCGCCTTCCGCCGCGCGGTCGACGAACTCGTGCAGCCTTACGCCGGGGTGCGGATCGACAAGGTTGCAGGCATCGAAGCGCGCGGGTTCATCCTCGGCGGCGCGGTTGCGCATCAGCTTTCCACCGGCTTCGTTCCGGTCCGCAAGAAGGGCAAGCTTCCTTTCGCCACGCTGGGCGAGGATTACGATCTCGAATATGGCAAGGACCGCGTCGAAATTCACACCGATGCCGTGAAGTCGGGTGATCACATCATCGTCGTCGATGACCTCATCGCCACCGGTGGAACCTGCTTCGCCGCGATCCGGCTGTTGGAACGTGCCGGCGCCAAAGTCATCGGCTGCTGTTTCGTCGTGGATCTTCCCGAGCTCGGCGGTGCGGCGAAGATCCGTGCGCTGGGGAAGGAAGTGACCGCGCTCGTGGCCTTCGAGGGCCATTGAACCAGAACCAAAGGGCAGGTTCGTGAAAATCGCCGGCCGGAATTACCGCACGATCTGGCCTTCCGGCGAGGTTCGCGTCGAAGTCATCGACCAGACGAAGTTGCCGCACGCATTCGAGACGATGGCGATCACGAGCGCGTCCGAGGCCGCCGAGGCGATCCGCAGCATGATCGTCCGCGGCGCGCCCCTGATCGGCGCGACCGCGGCTTACGGCATCGCCCTCGCCATGCGCGAAGACTCGAGCGACGACGCACTGGCACGCGCGCACGATCTTCTTCTGGGTACGCGCCCGACCGCGGTCAATCTTCGCTGGGCGCTCACACGCATGGTGGATGCGCTGCGCAACCGGCCGCACAAGGACCGCGCCGCCATCGCCTGGGCCGAGGCCGCCCGCATCTGCGACGAAGACGTCGAGACCTGCCGGAAGATCGGCGAACACGGGCTTACGCTCATCCGCGACGTCGCCGCGAGAAAAAAACATGGCGAGCCCGTCAACATACTCACCCATTGCAACGCGGGCTGGCTCGCCTGCGTCGACTGGGGCACCGCGCTTGCGCCCATCTACATGGCGCATGACGAAGGCATCCCGCTTCATGTCTGGGCCGATGAAACGCGCCCGCGCAACCAGGGCGCCTCGCTCACCGCGTTCGAGCTCGGTGCGCATGGCGTTCCGCACAGAATCCTCGCCGACAATGCCGGGGGTCACTACATGCAGGCGTGCGCTGTCGATCTCTGCATCGTTGGCACCGATCGGGTCAGCCGCAATGGCGATGTGGCCAACAAGATCGGCACCTATCTGAAAGCGCTGGCGGCGAAGGACAATGGCGTGCCGTTCTATGTGGCGCTTCCGTCGTCGACCATCGACTGGAAGCTCGCGTCCGGCCGCGACATCCCGATCGAAGAGCGCTCCGAAGACGAGGTGCTGAAAATGACCGGCCGCCTTTCCGGCGGCGGGATCGCAACCGTGGAGATCGCGGCGCCCGGCAGCCATGCCGCCAATCCCGGCTTTGACGTGACGCCGGCGCGGCTCGTCACAGGCTTCATCACCGAGCGCGGAATCTGCGCCGCATCGGAAGAAGGGCTTGCCTCGCTCTTTCCCGGGCGATAAACGCGGGGCCCTTCCAAAAAGGATGGAACGCATGCAGAGCCGATGGTCTGACGGCGAAGCCCGCTCTTTCGTCGAACGTTATGCCGCGCAAGGCGTGAACGCCGATCTGGCTCTGCGCACCTACACCACGCGCCTTCTCGGTTCCGATCCGAAGCTCGTGCTCCATGGCGGCGGCAACACCAGCGTGAAGACACGCGTGCGCGATCTTCTGGGCGACGAGGTCGATGTGATCTGCGTCAAGGGCTCCGGCTGGGATATGGGCAATATCGAGCCGCCCGGCCTCCCTGCCGTCCGGCTGGAGCCGCTCCGCAAGCTGCGCAGGCTCGCGAAGCTCTCCGACGAAGACATGGTCAATTTCCAGCGCGTTAATCTTCTCGATTCCTCGGCGCCCAATCCCTCCGTGGAGACGCTGCTGCACGCCTTCCTGCCGCACAAATTCATCGATCACACGCATTCGACTGCCGTGCTCGCCGTGACCGACCAGCCTGACGGCGAAGCGGTGGCGCGCAATGTCTTCGGCGATCGCGTCGCTTACGTGCCCTACACGATCCCGGGTTTTGCGCTGGCGAAATCGGTCGCGGACATTTTCGACCGACACCCCAAAGTCGAAGGTCTCGTGCTGCTCCAGCATGGCATCTTCACCGTCGGCGAAAGCGCGCGCGAGGCCTATGAGCGGATGATTGCCTTCGTGACGCTCGCTGAGGAGCGGCTGAAGCAGCAGAGAAAGACGCGCCGGTCCGTCTCTCTGCCTGCGAATCTCGCGAGCGTCGCCGACATCGCGCCCATCCTTCGCGGCGCCTCGGCCATCGCGCGCAACGAGATGGCCGGAACGGTCCGGCGGCAGATCCTGTGCTTTCGTTCTTCGCCGGCGATCCTCGATTATGTGAACGGCGCCGAGCTCGCGGGCTATTCACAGGCCGGCGTGGTGACGCCCGACCACACCATTCGCACCAAGAACTGGCCGCTCATCGTGCCCGCGCCCGAAAAGGACAAGCTCGAGGAATGGTCCGAAGCCGTGAAGAGCGCGGTTGGCGCGTTCGTTGCCCGGTACCACGAGTATTTTGCGCGCAACAACGCGCGGGCGGAGCCGAAGAAAAAAGAATTGGATCCGCTGCCACGGGTCGTGCTGGTGCCGAGTGTCGGTCTCTTTGGTCTCGGCGCCACGGCCAAGGACGCCGCCATCGCGGCCGACATCGCCGAGAACACCATCGAAGTGATCACCGACGCCGAAGCGATCGGCACCTACAAGCCGATTTCCGAAGCCGACATGTTCGACGTCGAATACTGGTCGCTCGAGCAGGCGAAGCTCGGAAAGGCGGCCGAGAAGCTCCTGGCGCGGCAGGTGGCGGTCGTGACGGGCGGCGGCTCGGGTATCGGCGCGGCAACCGCGAAGGCGATGGCGAAAGAAGGCGCCGAGATCGCCGTGCTCGATCGCGATTTCGAGGCCGCCAAAAGGACCGCGAAGGAGATCGGCGGCAAGGCCTTGCCGCTCGTCTGCGATGTCACCAGTGCTGGCAATGTGCGCGCCGCGTTCGACAAGGTCGTCGAAGCGTTCGGCGGCGTGGACATTCTCGTCTCCAACGCCGGCGCGGCCTGGCAGGGCACCATTGGCGCGGTCGACGACGAGACCTTGCGCAAGTCATTCGAACTGAACTTCTTCGCGCATCAGACGGTGGCGCAGAACGCGGTTCGGATCATGAAGGCGCAAGGCACCTACGGCTGCCTTCTGTTCAACACCTCGAAGCAGGCGGTCAATCCGGGAAAGGATTTCGGCCCTTACGGCCTGCCGAAGGCCGCGACCCTCTTTCTCGTGCGCCAATACGCGCTCGACCACGGCAAGGACGGCATTCGCGCCAATGCCGTGAATGCGGACCGAATCCGCTCAGGACTGTTGACGGACGAAATGGTGAAATCGCGCGCGAAGGCTCGCGGCATCAGCGAGGCGGCCTACATGTCGGGCAATCTTCTGGGCCGCGAAGTCTATGCCAGCGAGGTAGCCGAAGCCTTCGTCTATCTCGCGCACGCGGAGAAGACGACCGCCGCCGTGATCACCGTCGACGGCGGCAACATCGAAGCGTCGATGAGATAAAAATGTCATTCCCGGCGCGCGCTTTAGCGCGCGGAAAGGGAACCTAGTAGCGCGAACGTCTGTGAGCGCGAAGGAATTATGCAGCGCGCGGACGCGCGCTGGACTGGGTCCCCTTTCCTCGGCGCTTCGCGCCTCGCCGGGGATGACAGAATGGGTTTGAGCCCTGCACCTCACCCCTCATTCGCGCGAAACAGTTCGAGCGTCCGCTGCCGACCAAGCTTCGCGCTCGGTTCGTGATAATCCGTGCGCCGGTCCGAATTGAAGCCGTGTCCGGCGTCATCGTAGATGTAAACTTTCACCTCCGGATGCGCGGCTTTCACCTTCTCCACGGCTTCCATCGGAATGCCGTGATCCTTGCGTCCGAAATGCAGGATGGTCGGGCATTTCGGCTTCAGATCGTTCATCTGCGGAATGTTGCCGCCATAATATCCTGACGCAGCGTTTAGCCCGGTGCAGCGAGCCGCCGCAGCCCATGTCACCGAGCCGCCGTAGCAGTAACCGGTGATGAAGACGGGGCCCTTCGACTTCAGCCGGTCGATGCAGACCTGCGTGTCCTTGATCGAAAGCTCGAAGGGATGATCGCTGCGCGCGATCTTGATGGCTTTCTGGATGTCTTCGGGGCTGTAGCTCGCCTGGAAACCTGGCGCCTCGCGATCGTAGAGCGCTGGCCCGAGCACCTCGTAGCCCTCGTTTGCGTAGGAATCGCAGAGTTCCATGATGTGTTCGGTGACGCCGAAGATCTCCTGGATGAGCACGAGCCCGCCGCGCCGGGCTCCTTTCGGGTTGACATGATAGACGCCGATCTCCGCGCCATCGCTCATCTTGAGCTTTGTCATCTTGCCTTGCAGCGCCATGTGTTCCTCCGTTTTTCCGCCGACAGCTTACCTGTTCCTCCCGTGCTGTCATCATGCCGAGCCGCCAAACGTTTCCCAAACGGCGTCATCCCCGGCGGAGCCGCTTTAGCGGCGAGAGCCGGGACCCATCGCGCGAGCGACAGCGAGCGAATGAGTTTTTCCCGGCGCGCGGACGCGCGCCGGACGGGTCCAGGATCGCGCTTCGCGCGCCCGGGATGACACTTTAAGTATTGAACCGGAAATGCATCACGTCGCCGTCCTCAACGACGTACTCCTTGCCTTCGAGCCTCAGCTTTCCCGCATCGCGCGCACCGGCTTCGCCGTTCAGCGCCACATAATCCTCATAGGCAATCGTCTCGGCGCGAATGAATCCCTTTTCGAAATCGGTATGGATCACGCCAGCCGCTTCCGGCGCACGCGCACCTTTCCGCACCGTCCAGGCGCGCGCTTCCTTCGGCCCTGCGGTGAAGAAGGTGATGAGGCCGAGAAGCGCATAGCCTGCACGGATCAGCCGGTTTAGTCCGGGCTCGGCAAGTCCAAGATGGCCGAGGAATTCGCCGCGTTCCTCCGCTGGAAGCTGCGCCACCTCTTCCTCGATCCGCGCCGAGATAACAATCGAGGCTGCGGCTTGCTCGCGCGCCATCGCGGAAACACGGGAAGAATGCGCATTGCCACTCGTCGCCGAGCCCTCATCGACATTGGCGACATAAAGCACAGGCTTCGCGGTCAGGAGTCCCAGCTGCTGGAACGGCCCGCGTTCCTCCGGTGTCAACGCGGCCGCGCGCGCAGGCTTTCCCTCACGTAACAGCGCGAGCGCCTTCAGTATCGGCGCGAGCTGTTCCTTCGCTTCCTTCTCGCCGGACTTGGCCTTCTTTTCGAGCGGCAGAATTCGCCGCTCGAGGCTCTCGAGATCGGCGAGCATCAGTTCGGTTTCGACGGTCTCGGCGTCGGCCACGGGATCGACGCGGCCTTCCACATGGGTGACGTCGCCGCCCTCGAAGCAGCGCAGCACATGCGCGATCGCGTCCGCTTCGCGGATATTGGCGAGGAACTGGTTGCCCAGGCCTTCGCCTTTCGATGCGCCGCGCACGAGGCCCGCAATGTCGACGAAGGTGATCCGTGTCGGCACGATCTCGGCCGACTTCGCGATCGCGGCGAGCTTGTCGAGCCTCGGATCCGGCACCGCGACGTCGCCGACATTCGGCTCGATGGTGCAGAAGGGATAATTGGCCGCCTGCGCAGCGGCCGTCGCCGTCAACGCATTGAACAGGGTCGACTTGCCGACATTCGGCAACCCGACAATGCCGCACTTGAATCCCATCAGCTCTCTTCCGGCTTTGGTTTCTTCTGCGGTGGATTCAGAGCGATGGCAATCTTGTTCATGAAACCTGCGTCGTCATCGCGCGCGAGATGCGGCGCGGCCAGCACGATGGCGTCGACCATCGGCAGGAACCAATCGAGATCGGCCTTGCTGAAGCTCGAAAGCACATGGCCGTGCACGCGCGTCTTCTCGCCGGGATGGCCGACGCCGATGCGGACGCGCCGGTAATCGGGGCCGATCCAGGCGGTGATGGAACGCAAGCCGTTGTTGCCGGCGTCGCCCCCGCCGGTCTTGGCGCGGAGCTTGCCCGCGGCGAGATCGATCTCGTCATGGATGACGACGAGGGCGGAAAGCGGCAGCTTGAAAAAGCGCATTGCCGCGCCGACCGACACGCCGCTGTCGTTCATGTAGGTCATTGGCTTCAGGAGCCACGTCTTGCGGCCGGCGAGCGCGCCCTCGCTGAGAAAGCCTTCGAATTTCGCGCGCCACGGACCGAAGCGGTAATGCGCATGCAGCGCGTCGGCCACGATGAAACCGGCATTGTGCCGATGGCGCGCATATTGCGCGCCCGGATTTCCAAGTCCGGCGATGAGAAGCGGCGTTTCGGTCACGATGGAATCCGGAAATAGCGCGCGTTTTCGGTCAGAACGCGCGGCTGTTCAAGCGCACGGGCGTCTGGAACCAGCCGAGACGTGCACGCGTCCCGCTGGCGCGCTGCTACTTCTTCTCCGGCGCCTTTGCTGCTCCGGCGGGCGCCTTCGCGCCCGCGGCCGCGGGTGCTGCGCCGGCGGCAGGTGCAGCGCCGGCTGCAGGAGCGGCGCCCGGGGCTCCGGCTGCTGCCGCGCCTTCTGCCGCTTCGGCCCCTTCTTCGGGCGCCGGAGCTGCTGCGGCTGCCGCCGCGGCCGCCGCCGCTGCGCGCTGCTCTTCGATGACGCTGGTCGGCGCCACGATCGAGGCGATCGTGATGTCGCGCTCGCGCGTCGGCGCGGGGCGGACTCCTTCGGGCAGGCTGATCGAAGAAATGTGCAAGGTGCCGTGAATTTCGAGACCGGAGAGATCGCCTTCGAGATATTCCGGAATGTTCTCGGCCGGGCAGATGAGCTCGACCTCGTGGCGCACGATGTTGACCACGCCGCCGCGCTTGAGCCCCGGCGAGTTCTCCTGCCCCTTGAAGCGCACGGGAATGGCAAGCCGCACATGCGCGCCTTCGGGCAGGCGCATGAAATCCGCATGCACGGGACGATCGCTCACCGGATCGATCTGAACCTCGCGGGGTATCACGCGCGTCTTCTTGCCTTCGACATCGAGCATCACAAGCGTCGTCAGAAACGAGCCCTTCTCGATCGAGCGCTCGAGATCGTGCCGCGGGACAGAGACGGTTTCCGGAGCGTTTTCGCCGCCGTAAACGACAGCCGGAACGAAGCCGCCCTTCCGGGCCTGGAAGGCAGGTCCTTTGCCGCGCCCGGTGCGGGGCTTCGCGGCGAGTTCCAGGATCTGGCGCATGGGACTGTCCTTTGGGCGCTAAGCCCTTGATTGCATAGGCTTGACGGGCATTTCGGGCGCCCAACGGCCGGGAAGGCGGTGCTTTTAGCGGAAGGCGGGGAAGGGGGCAACCGGCGTTTCCCCTTGATGTCATCCCCGGCCGACGCGCGAAGCGCCGAGGGAAGGGGACCCAGAACAGCGTGCGTCGGCGCGCTGAATGACCCAATTGCACTCGCAGACGCTCGCGCTATTCCCTTCCCGCGCGCTAAAGCGCGCGCGGGGAATGACACTCTTGGCTACCGCTTCCGCCGAGGTTTGGCGGACGGCCTCGCCTTCGTCGCCGCCCCCGCGTTTTCCCAGGCTTCGCGGATCAGCGCGGCGAGTTCGGATTTTCCGATGCGCTTCACGTCCACGATCACGTTGGCGCGCTTGCCCCACATGAACTTCACGAAGGTCTTCGGATCGGCTTCGAACAGGAACTGCTTCCGCTCTTCCGGCAAATGGAGAAAGAGCCCGTCCGGACGGATGACGGCGAAGATGCGCTTCTTCGTGCGGAAGGCGGGCCGGTCGAAATGATCGATTTCGCTCACGCCAGCGAGCGCGAGCGCCAGTTTGCGAATCTCGGACGCGGATGACATCGCAAAGCGCCTCAGTCGAAGAGACTTGAAACACTCTCTTCATTGTTGATGCGGCGCATCGCCTCGCCGATGAGGGGCGCGATCGAAATGCGCCGGATCTTCGCGCACTTGGTCACCTCGTTCGTGGCCGCGATCGAATCGGTGACCACCAGCGATTTGAGCTTCGAACCATTGATGCGTGCGACGGCTCCGCCGGAAAGGACGCCGTGAGTCGCGTAGGCGCAGACATCCTTCGCGCCTTCCGCGATCAACGCCTCGGCCGCGTTGCAGATCGTTCCCCCGGAATCGATGATGTCGTCGACGAGGATGCAGGACCGGCCGTCGACATCGCCAATGATGTTCATCACTTCGGATTCGCCGGCCCGTTCACGGCGCTTGTCAACGATGGCGAGGTCGGATCCGAGGCGCTTTGCGAGCGCGCGCGCGCGGACCACGCCGCCGACGTCCGGTGAAACCACCATGAGATCGGTGGTGCCGAGATAGTCCTGGATGTCCCGCACCATCACCGGCATCGCAAAAAGATTGTCGGTCGGGATGTCGAAGAATCCCTGGATCTGGCCGGCATGCAGATCAACTGTGAGCACGCGGTCGGCGCCCGCTTCGGTGATGAGGTTGGCCACCAACTTGGCTGAGATGGGCGTCCGCGCGGCCGACTTCCTGTCCTGCCGCGCATAGCCGAAATAGGGAATGACCGCCGTGATGCGTTTGGCGCTCGCGCGCTTCAGACAATCGATGACGATCAGGAGCTCCATGATGTTGTCGTTGGTTGGAAAGCTCGTCGACTGGATGACGAACATGTCCTCGCCGCGGACGTTCTCCTGGACTTCCACGAACACTTCCATGTCCGCGAAGCGGCGCACCTGGGCCCTTGTGAATGGCAGTTTCAGATACTGGGCGATGGCATCGGCGAGCGCCCGGTTCGAATTTCCGGCGAGCAGTTTCATGCCGCGCGATCCGTTCGGTTCGCTCATGATTCGTCCCGCCCGTGTGATGGTTTGATGACGGCTTGTAGCAAGCGCCCCCCGCCGGGTGAAGGGCTTCGGGAGGCTATTTGCACAAGCAGATCATCGAGATTTGCCTGCCCGTTTCGGGCTCGTGCCGATGCGTGGCGCGACGGTGGCTAAAGAACGCCGCTTCGTCGCCGTAGGTGCAGAGCGAAAGCCGTTCGACGGAGCCGATGCCGGCTTGGACAAGGCGGCGTGCCACAAGCCCCTCGAGATCGAACTGGAAGCGATCCGGGCGTTCTCCGGCCCGAAAATATCGTCCCTCTTCAGGGGAGCGCGTCACGAACTGCGATTGGAGTTCGGCTCCGACCTCGTAATTCGCTTGCGAGATGGTCGGGCCGATCGCCGCATGGATGCGATCCCTTTTTGCTCCGAGTTCTTCCATCGCGGCGATCGCCGATTCGATGATACCGGCGAGCGCGCCTTTCCAGCCTGCATGGGCCGCGGCGATCACGTGAGCAGAAGGATCGGCGAGGAGCACCGGCGCGCAGTCCGCGGTCAGGATCGCAAGGCTCACATGCGGCGCGCGCGTCGCCATCGCATCGGCTTCCGGCGCTTTCGCCGGCTCCCAGGGATCGGAGACGATGACCGCCCGATTTCCGTGGACCTGGTGCACGGTCACGAGCGCCGAATCCCGATCGAGCGCGGTGCGTGCGCGGCTTCGGTTTTCCCTGACATGTTCGGGCGAATCCGAAACCGCCAGGCCGCAATTGAGCGAGGCATGCACACCCTTCGAAACGCCGCCGGTGCGGCCGAAGAAGCCATGGGCGCTGCCTTCAAGGCCCTCGAGGTTGTAGGCGCGATGAACCAGAATCACGGCCGAAAGCCCGGAGGTGGCGGAGCCGATTTGGGCATGATGGCGAGCACCTTGAAAAGCTTGCCCATCTGGTCGGGTAGAACGAGGCGTTCGACGTCGCGCGCGATTTGCTGACGGAGGTCGGCGCTCTTTCCGCGGGCGAGCGCTTCGGCCCGAAGCGCGATGCCAATGGCTTTCAGGAAGGCAAACTGGGTCGTGGGGCCGAACACGGCAGCACCTTCCTGGGACGCCGCAGTGGCGAGCGCCTGGAAATCGACGTGGGCCGAAAGGTCCGACTCGCCCGGGATGGCGAGAGGCTCGGCGCGCGTGTGCCGGTGGAGGGCCTGGAGTGTGGAATGCATGACCGGTTTTTCGTAGCCATAATCGATCACCAGCGCCGCACCGCCATGGCGCGCAATGGCCTCCGCGATCAGGCGTGTCAGCGAGAGCGATGCGTCGGAGATTTCATAGATCGCGCCGGTCAGCTGCTCGCGCACTCCCATGGGAACAAAATGATCGGCGGGCACCGGCGCGTGCACGAATTCGAGCGCGCCATTTTCGCCGATGCCGATCATGCGCTCGCGCCAGCCCCGATCGGTTCGGACGAACTGGCGCACAGGCAGGGCATCGAAGAATTCATTCGCGAGCACGATGAGCGGCCGGTCGAGCAATTTCGCGTTGAGTTCCTGTTCCCAATGAACGGGCACGCCCGTTCCGGCGAGCGTCTTTTCCTGGAGCTTCGCGAGTTCGGGATTGCTTTCGACGAGCGTGATCTCGACGGCATTCAGGAATTCGGGCGAGCGGCGCGCGACGCGCAGGACATCCTTCATCAAGGTGCCGCGGCCGGGGCCGAGTTCGATGAGCCGCGCGCGTGAGGGCGCGCCCTGGCTGCGCCATATCTCGATGCACCAGGCGCCGAGGAGTTCGCCGAAGATCTGGCTGATCTCGGGCGCGGTGATGAAATCGCCACGCGCGCCAAAGGGGTCGCGCTTGCTCGCGTAATAACCGAGAGCGCGCTCGTGCATCGCCATGGCCATGAACTGGGCGACGGTGAGTGGTCCTTGCAGCGCAACGAGCTTTGCGATGCGCTCGGAAAGGGCGTTCATCTGCGTGGCACGGCGGCACGGCTGTAAGCGCGCCAGAAGAAGAAGGCCGAGAGCCCCCAGAGCGGCAGTGAGAGCGCCATGCCCATGCTGAACCAGCCGAACAGCATCGATTCCGAATCGCGGAAAAACTCCGCGATGAAGCGCGCGGTGCCGTAGCCGGCAAAGAAGATCGCGGTCAGAAGTCCCGGCCGTTCGTGCAGGCGAAAGCGGCGGAGGCAAATCTGCATCGCGCCGAACAGCACCGCGCCTTCGAGCAGCGCCTCATAAAGCTGACTCGGGTGCCGCGGGTCGGTCCCTGCGGGGCAAACGCCATGAGCGGACGCTGCAATATATTTGTCGCAGAAAACCATTGCCCACGGCACATCGCTGATTTTGCCCGGGAGCTCGCCATTGATGAAATTAGCCAGTCGCCCGAAGAACAGGCCGACCGGCGCGACACTGGCCACGACATCGGCGAGTTTCAGCACATCGAGCTTCCGGCTGCGTGCGAACAGCAGCACCGCCGCCGCAACACCCGCGAGCCCGCCATGGAACGACATGCCCCCGCCCCAGACCTCGAAAGCCCGCGGCGTGGTCAGAAAGGCCTGCGGCAGGCCGCTGCACCACGCGTCGCCAGCACCAAAAAGGCCGCAGTAGAAGGTGCCGTAAATCAGCACCCAGCCGAGCCGCCCGCCGACGACCACGCCCAGCATCGCCCAGACGACGAAGTCGCCGATCTCATCGGCGGTCGCCGGCGGCTTTCCGTTGAACGGCGGCCGCGCCCAGAGCTGCGTCTCGCGCAACGTGCGCAGGACCAGCCACCAGGCGAGGAGCAATCCTGCGATATAGGAAAGCGCATACCAGCGAATGCCGAATGTCGGCGTAATGTGAATGAGAATGGGATCGATGGCCGGATAGGGCAGCAGCGCTTCGACGATCCGCATGAATTCCTAAGACGACGCTTCGCCGAGGGCTGTCAAGAACGCTTGCCTGGCATCAAATCCGCGGCCATATCCGGATGAGAGCCCAATGCAGGAGCATAAAATGGCCCAGACCGACAATCCGTTTCTCGACGGGCTGGCGCGGTTTTTCACGGATGCCGCAGGCGCTGCGCAAAGCGTGCGCAACGAGATCGACACATTTGTGAAGGCACGCCTCGAGAAGCTGGTCGCCGACATGGATTTCGTCCCGCGTGAGGAGTTCGAGGCCGTGCGCGAAATGGCCGCGAAAGCGCGTGCGGAGAACGAGCGGCTCGAAGCGCGCATCAGTGCACTCGAGGCGGCGCGGCTGCCGCCGGGCTGAACGGCAGCGCGGAACGCGCAAGCGAGCGCTTCGTTTGAAAGCTGTGGGTTCATGCAACCGGTCGGAGCAACCTCGGGCGGGACTCTTGACCCCACCAAATCTTGTGTCAGGTTGGTCTCAGCCTGCTTCGCCTTGCGTCGCGCCGTCGCGTCCAGGAGTTTTCCGATGCCCCTGATTCAACAGGACGAGTATGTCTCGGCCCCCCACCCGATCGATATCCTCGAGCGGGCGGTCGAGAACAATGGCTGGGCTTACGAGCGCGCAGGCCGCGACGAGTTGAACCTCTCGGTAGCGGGCCGCTGGTGCGATCATCATTTCAGCTTCACGTGGCGCGAGGATCTTCAGTCGCTGCACCTGTCGAGCGGGTTCGACATGCGTATTGCCGAGGGCACGCGGCGGAGCGAAGTCGCAGCCCTTCTGATGCATGTGAATGCGCGGCTCTGGATTGGTCATTTCGATCTCTGGCCCGAGGACGGGACAATCGTCTTCCGCCACGCGATGATTTTCCCAGATGCCGGCGCGAGCCCGGCCCAGTGCGAAGCCCTGCTCAATCTCGCGCTCGAAGCCTGTGAGCATTACTATCCCGCGTTCCAGTTCGTGCTCTGGGGCGGCAAGACAGCCGAGGAAGCTGTTGCGGCAGCGATCCTCGAATGCCAGGGCCAGGCGTAAGCTGCAATCGACGGAGGCGTGGGTCGCTCGCGGCCACGTGTCCCGCGGGAAACGTCGTCGTCGCCTAGCTCGGCGGGCCTAGTGGCGACAGGTCTCCGCCCCGATTAGTCCGTCAGCACTTCGTTCCTTCGCCTTCGCAGACCGGGAGGAAAGGACTGCGCCGGACCGTGTATTCTGACAAACGATGCCCGAATCTCCTCTCATCCTCGTCGGCGCCGGGAATATGGGGGGCGCGTTGCTGCAAGGCTGGGTCGCGCGCGGTCTCGCACCCATCATTGTCATCGAGCCCCAGCCATCGCGCGCCATCGCGCGGCTTGCGACACGGCATCGAATTGCGATCCGGCCACACCTCACTCGCCTTGATGGCGCGCGCCCGCGCGCCTGCGTCATCGCACTGAAGCCGCAAGTGCTGGCGGACGAGGCCGCGAAATTCGCGCCTCTGGCAAAAACGGGCGTGCCGATGATTTCGATCGCGGCCGGCATGACCATCCCTTCGCTCACGCGCGAGTGGGGCCCAAAGGCCCGCATCATTCGCGCGATGCCGAACGTGGCGGGCGCGATCGGCAAAGGCATTACCGGCCTCTACGCGGGCGCCAACGCCAGGGCGAGCGAGCGCAAGCTCGCGGAAGCGCTTCTATCCCCGCTCGGAAAAACCATCTGGCTGAAGCGTGAGGCTCTGATCGACTCGGTGACCGCGGTCTCCGGCTCCGGTCCTGCCTATTTTTTCCTGATGGCCGAGGCGCTCGCGGAGGCGGGCGTGCGCGAAGGCCTGCCGCGACCGGTTGCACATGCGCTGGCGCGGGAGACTCTGATCGGTGCCGGCGCGCTCCTCGCAATCGATGGGCGCAAACCGGAAGAGCTTCGCAAAAGCGTCACCAGCCGCGGCGGTACCACCGAAGCGGCGCTCGATGTGCTCCTCGGAAAGAGCGGCCTCAAACCCCTGATCGCGCGCGCGGTAAGGGCTGCGCGCCGCCGCGGTGCCGCGCTCGGCCGCTGACAGCGCGCTTGCCGGCACTCTCCTTGGATCCACGCAGGAGCGTCGCGATGCGCTTGGCGTCCGCCGGGGTTGCGGGATTGTAGACGAGGAGCATGAGGTCGGTCCGGCCGTCGACTGCGAAGAGCGAGTGCTCGAAGCCGAGGCGTCCGAGGGCAGGGTGTCGAATGTGCTTGATCCGCTCGCCCTGGGCTACGGCGCGGACATCGTTCTCGCGCCACAGCGTTTCGAAGTCGGGGCTTTTCCGGCGGAGTTCCTCGACCAGCGGCTCCACATCGGCCGCGGCGCCGGCGCGTGCCGATTCCAGCCGGAAGGCGCTCAAGACGAGCCGCGCGACGTTCTTCCAGTCGTATTGGACTTTGCGCGCACGCGGATCGAGAAAGATGAAGCGCAGCATGTTGCGCTCCTCCGGAGGAAGCGACGCGTAATCCATCAGCACGAGCGAGGCCGCCCGGTTCCACGCAACCACATCCCAGGTTGCCGTCCGGATGATCGCCGGACTCGGATCGAGGGCATCGAGCACACGCTGCAGCCGCGGCGTGACACCCTCGTTTTTGCGGTAGCGCGCTTCCGGAGGACGACCGAGCCCGATCAGGAACAGATGCTCGCGTTCGGGATCGGTTAGCATCAGCGCCCGCGCGATGCGCTCGAGCACATCGGCGGAAGGCGGTCCGCCGCGGCCCTGTTCCAGCCAGGTGTACCAGGTGGGACTGATATTCGCGCGTTGCGCTACTTCTTCGCGGCGAAGACCCGGCGTGCGGCGACGCTCGGCGGAAAAGCCCAGGGCCGAGGGATCGAGCCGGGTGCGGCGGTCGCGCAGGTAATCGCCGAGGTTTCGCTCGGCCTCTGCGGCTGCGCCGGTCCTGTTAGTCTTCTTAATAGGATAATCTCTCATCTTTACCAGAATAGTGGGTGGCGCGAACCTTTGTCGACTGCACCGATCAGGGAGTATGGCCAATGCGCGTCTTCGTCACCGGAGCGACCGGGTTCATCGGCACGGCTGTCGTGAAGGAGCTTGCTTCCGCCGGACATCAAGTTCTCGGGCTTTGCCGGTCGGAGGAAAAGGCTGCCGCACTCAGGGCGGCCGGCGCCGGCATTCATCGGGGAT
>Ga0209060_10002684_pt1 | contig 16122 bp, 17 predicted proteins | sample Coa_R1_8_FD_187155 | JGI IMG/M metagenome (GOLD analysis project Ga0209060, IMG submission 187155) | Surface soil microbial communities from Centralia Pennsylvania, which are recovering from an underground coalmine fire - Coalmine... | ecosystem: Environmental > Terrestrial > Soil >...
AGAATGGAACAACAAGCCGAACATCCTCAGGGTAACGAAACAGAGTGGACTAGATCTCGAGAAAGAATCTCGATCCAGTCGAGGCGGAGCTTTTTTCTTGACATCCCTTTTTATAGAACTCATTGAGGCCGAAGCAGACCGCAGGGGAAACACAGACGATGAGAAAAATTCCGTTTGCCTTGAGAACGGTCACTAGCTTGCGACTTTCCTAGGGTGCTCAGGCCGCGTATCCATCCCAAAGTCCCGTTCGATTCGCGCGTACCACGTCTCGTCATCGGCAGAATACAAGGCGACCCACTCCTCATCGGTGAAGCTCTTGCGCCATTGCAGGAAAGCCTCCGCCCCAGAACCAACCGGGTGGCGGAGTTGCCAGGTTCCGCCCTCGGCGACCTCTAGAATCTTCTTCGCAACATCCGAGGGGGGGATAGGATTGCTCCGCAGGGATATTTCGAAGATGGCTGCGAAGCGCATGTACTGCGGATATGGCGATGAGCCTGGAGCAACTTCTAGGCGGTGCGCCATCTCAGTATCGATGATACCCGGTTCGACAACCGCGACGCGCACGTTGAACATTTTCATTTCGCCCGCGAGTCCTTCACTCAACGCCTCTAATGCCCACTTGGTTGCCATATACGGTGTGAGAGGCGAGCTACTGATGCGCCCGGCAACGGAGCTGACGTTGATGATGCATCCGTTGCGGCGCTCGCGCATCTGCGGTAGCACCGCCTGAATACACCGGAGCGCACCAAAGTAGTTGGTTTCCATGACAGCGCGGAATTCTCCCAGCGGAAGTTCTTCAATCGAGCCCGCGCGCTCGATGCCCGCGTTGTTGACGAGCACGTCCACCGGCCCGTATTCGCGTTGAATTGTCTTGAACCCTGCAGTAACGGACTCGTCGGAGTCCACATCCATGGGGAAAATTTCGATCGGGAGATTTTCGCGAATAGCAACTTGGCCGAGCTGCGGCGACCGGGCCGGACTGCGCATGGTCGCGAGCACCTTGTTTCCCGCGCGCGCGAACGCCAGCGCGGTTTCATACCCGATGCCCTTGCTGGTTCCCGTGATCAGAACGATTGCCATCCTCGCCTCCTTCGCGGGCGTTTCACCACAATCGGTGTCCGGATTATACGTCGGGTTAGGTAGGATCGGCTTTCACTGGGGAAGATTCTGACTCAGAATCCCAGTCCGGCATTTTGAGTGAAATGGCGATTTTTCGTCAATTGTGAGAAAGTGCTCTGGCCGAACTGGCCAAGGGCCGGCAGGTGATCGCCGTCCATCTCCAAGCGCACGGGCGCACGCCAGACACCGACAGGCCACTGCGCTGTGAAACGATGGGCGACGACGTTGCCGCTCTGATCGGCCATCTGAAGCTCGGCAAGGCCGACGTAATGGGCTACTCGCTGGGCTCCTTCGTCGCGCTGCAGACCGCCATCCGCCATGCAGACGTGGTCGACCGGCTGGTGCTCCTGGCCGCGAGGATGAAGCAGGACGACGCTTATCCGGAGGTGGTGGCGGCCTTCAATCAGTTGGAGGCCAACGCTGCCATGCTCGGCGCTAGCGTTAAGGCATCGCCGTTAGGGCAGGCCTATCCCGACGTCGATTGGACGAACCTCTTCAGGAAAGTCGGTGACCTGACCAAGCGCCCCTTTGACTGGAGCGCCGACGTCGCCAAGCTTCAGGCTCGCACGCTGCTGGTCTTTGCCGACGCTGATTACATCCCGCCGGAACATATGGTCGAGTTCTGGAAGGCGTTGGGAGGCGGCCAGCACGATGCCGGGATTGATGGCTCACTGCGGCCCGCAAACCAGTTCGCAATCGTGCCGAACACAACCCACTACACGCTCGCCGTCGAGCCGACGCTGCCGGAGATGGTCGAGCGCTTCCTCAGAACCAAATAGGAGGCAGTCGATCGCGGCGAGGCGCGCGAAGCTTTGCCCGATCTCGCAGCAGTGGTGAGGCCGGAGAAGGCCAACGTGAGCGGGCGGGAAGTATCGAGCTAGTTGACGACTTCTTGTCACCATGGAGAGGTAATGAAAAAGCGTATCCGGAAGCCTGACGGCAAAGGCAAAAATGAGATGAAGCTGCTGGTCGCCATGACCGGCAAAGCGAGCTCAGCGAAGGCTGGGGAAGGCGACAAGCCCGTGTTCGACTACATCGCCAGCTTGCCGCAGCCACAACGCGGTATCGCAGAGCGTATCGACGCTCTGGCCGCCAAAACGTTGCCGAGCCTGCAACGCGCGGTGAAATGGGGGATGGCGTACTACGGAGTGGGCGGAGGCTGGTGCTTTTCGTCCGGTGCTTTCGTCGGCCACGTGAAACTGATGTTCATTCGCGGCACGGAGATCGAGCCTGAACTGCCTGTGACGCCGATTGGGATGGGCAAGTCCACGCGAGGCGTCGAATTGAAATCCGTGAACGAGCTCGACGAAGAGCAAGTAGCCTCGTGGATGAAGCAGGCCGCCGCGAACCCCTTTTTCGGGGGAAAGAAACGGAAACAATAACGACGATGTGATAAGCCGCTGGAATGGACTCGCCCTTCGGCCTGTTGGCTCCGCATAAGCCGGCTTGTGTGAATCGATTGGTGGAAAGGGTTGTGCCCGTCACCTATCAGTGGCGTTGTCGGGTCAGCCTAAAGAGGATGTTTTTTTAGCGGCTACGAGGTGAGGGCAGTGACAGACGACAAACAATTTACGGTGCTCTCTAGATCTAAACCCTTCGGCAGCGACTCACCGAAAGTGCGCACCACATCGGCATGGACCGGCGAAGTGTATTCGCGCAGTGGCCTTAAGAAAATATCGTCTGCAACTCCGGCTGACTTCAGTCGTGCAATAGCGGATCGCGCCACGTCCTGGCTGATATCGCGGGTGTGGTGACCGACTCGTCTTCCCAGTTGAACGACCACAGACGCCGTTTCATGCGTTAGCTCACGCAAGTCCAGAAGCGCAGTGATCCAATCAGCCGCTGTCTCCGCAGGAATCAGGCAACTGAGCGGCCCGTAGAGTGGGATGCGCACCCCGAATCTGCCCAGCGACCACAACCAGCCGCTGTCAGAGGGTTCTTTCTTCAGTTTGCGGAGTAGCTCACTCCCAAGCGCCGCGCGGGTCGTGCCTGACAGATGCTCAAGGGTAGCCAGCAAACGCCAACCATCATGTTCCAACTGAGAGTTCAAACGTGTGCCCGGCTTCTTACCGCCAATGCCGAGGTCTCTGAGGTAGTTCCGGACTTCGTGGTGATGCGCGGAACTGAGTCCGCCCCCGATTCTTCGCCACAGCACCAGCCAATCGACCTCGCACTGAAGCTCTCGCGGGAAGGCCAACCCCGCCTGATAAATCCGACGCGCCCGAATCATCCGAGAGCTGTCCTGCGGATCTCCGAAACCCGGCCTCAGGCAATAACCAAAGAAGTTTAGCCAACGAACTTCGTGTCGCGGACTCAGCTTTCGCCCGTCTGCGACCTCCAGAAGTACATCGCAGAAGGCCCGCGCAGTCGCGATGGGCCATGATTCTCTCTTCAGGCCCGTGACTGACTCCAATTCGCCCACTAGTGAAGCAGGATTCACTGGAACGTCCTCGCCCACTCCGGATCCACTAAACGCACGCTGAATCAGCCGTACGGCAGCTTCCTGCGCTTTCCCCGAAATACTCGAGGAGCTCTGTCGATTTGCAGTTGACACTGGCTGCGACGTCTCCGCGCGCTGATCGGTCGTGCTTGCCTCGCGTCTCAATTCAAACTGAAGCCGCCATCGGTGTGGTGAGTTCATGGACTCGCACCACAGCTCGAGCGTTCCTACCTCGGTAAAGCTGACGGACAACCGCACTGTCAGTTCCATCGGCTGGAGTTTCTTTCCATAGCGCAGCAACGTAACCAAGGGAGCGTGACGATGGACCTCGTCGGCGTCCAAGTCTGCGATTCCGCCGTGCACGTCATGACGAATCGTGGAACTGTAGAGATGGAAAGATACCGGGCGGTTTGTCAGCACGGAGAAATCACGATCCAGCGTCAACGTCGTGCCCTCGTTCGTGCCCGAAGGCAGTACACACACCGCCTTGATGGTATGTTCCGAACGCATTCCGATGTAGTAGGTCGAAGCGCTGCCGGCCTTGACGCGCAATCCGGCACCCCGCCTCACGCGGCCGTAGTATGCAGCGCCAATCGCGACGGCACCGCTCATGACTTCGTTGTTGAGAATCTTCGGGCGCCACGCGCCACCGTTGCCAAACCAATTGGCAATGGCCTCTATGATCCGCTCACGAACCATCGCGGGAATGCAAAAGCCTCCGTTGAAGAGCACCGCATCAGGCCTTGCCATCTGCCGGCGATTCTCGATGTGTGATCTAGAATTTTCTCCGACGCCCATTGCCAAGGCGGCTTGCTTGAGGAATGCAGCAAGGTGTTTTGTGATGGCAGGGTCCGTGACATACGGTAGTCCGATTTCGCGAAGGCCACCGGCGCGAGCGCGCAAAGGCATATCATCAGGTGTGTTCAGCGGCAGGAAGCCGCTGGTGATCAACTCGGTCACTTCGTCACGAGACAAATCGCTGCTCAACATTTGGCCCACGACCGATCGTCCGCCACCTAGAATGTTGATGGGGAGGCGGTCGATGTCTTCCTCGCTCAGCAGCCGCTCTTTTGCTTCTGAACACATGATTCGCAATGCACGACGCTGACGCAGACTGAGCTTGGTGTTGAACTTCTGTTCGACGCGGCGCGCCAGCGCCAGGTCTAGATTCTCGCCTCCGAGCAGGAGGTGCTCTCCGATGGCGGTGCGTTCAAATTCGACGTTTCGGCCCTGGACGTGGGCTCGTACGAGGCTGAAATCCGATGTGCCGCCTCCGATATCGCAAATCAGCACGAGTTCGCCCTCTCGCAGTTTGTCAGCGAGAACGTTGTGGTGCTCCGCCACCCACGCGTAAAAGGCAGCCAGCGGTTCTTCCAATAGAGTCAGGTTTTCGAATCCTGCCTCTCGCGCCGCTTCCACCGTCAGCTCTCGAGCTTCTTCGTCGAAAGAAGCCGGCACTGTTAGAACGATTTCCTGCTTCTCGAAAAACTGTTGCGGATTGTTGGCGCCCTCGGCCGTCCTCGCGTGGTTCCATGCGTTCCGCAGATGGATCAGGTAACGGGCGGACGCTTCGACGGGAGACACCATCGGTTCAGGCGGCTCCGCCTCGCGCGGCAGAATGCTGGCCCTTCGATCGAGGGCGCTCTGGCACAGCCATGACTTCGCCGACGACACCTGCCGCCCCGGCACGAGAGTGCCTTGGTCGCGGGCCATCATGCCAACGATTGAGGACGGATGTTCTTCCCACGGCAGGCTCACTGTACCCGATGAGACCTCGTCTCCGGTGGGGAAATAGAGAAAGGAGGGCAAAAGTGGCGCCGCCCGCACTTCGCCCGGGCCGGTGAGCTGTGGAACCTCAAAGACCCTTATTCCTGACGAAGTCGCATCGTTCGTGCTTTCTAAGGTGTCGACACAGGCCACAGCGGAATTCGTCGTGCCCAAGTCGATGCCAATCAGGTAGCGAGAAGGGCCTTCCATCACGGTTTCGAAACAGACTGCTGACGATTCGTCATTACGCGCTCTTCTCGCGGATGTTCAGCTCGAGTTTCCAGCGGTTGGCACCGTCACGTGAGGCACACCAGAGTTCTAGCGTACCGATTTCTGTCACGCGTGACTCCAAGCGTACGGGGATCATAGTTCCTTGCTGACCGTCGAGTGTAAGCGTCACTTCAAGCGGGTTGAGTTCCTCGATCTCGCTGCCCCAGTTCTCCAGAAGATCGCCGACGCGGTCCTGCTTTCGAATCGTCGAGCTCAGGAAGCGGAACTCTGCGGATTCCCCAACGACCAACCCGAACTCCCTCTCGGGCACGACCGCCTCGGTTCCTTCCTCCATACCAAAAGGCACAACACAGAGCGCCTTCAGCGGGGCTTCCATTCCTGGAACGGCTGGCATCGCGCTTTCAATTCCGACGTAGTAAGTGCGCGAGGCGCCACTTCGAATGCGTACCCCCTGCCCGCGCCGGGCTCTTCCGTAATAAGCCGCCCCTCGCGCCACTGCGTGCTCAAGGTCAGTCGCTTCCAGAACATCGCTTGGACCAAGCGCTTCAAATCCCTCTTCGGTGAGCCAGCTATTGAGCACCTCGACCAGCCTTCTACGCAGCACGTCCGCCTTCATGACGCCGCCATTGAACAGAACGTGCGTCGGGCATGCCAAACTGTTTCGGCCCCGTCGAATGGTGCCAGCTTCCGGATTGTTCTGTACCTGATGGGACAGAAAGCGCGCCAGGTGCTTCGTGATTGCCGCATCGGCGGCATACGGCAGGCCCAATTCCTGAAATCCGATCCGGCGCTGCCCGGCTGGCATTTGATCACTTGCTACCTTCGGAAAGAATCCTTCGACGAGGACGCGGTTCAGATCTTCGCGCAACAGCTCCGTTTTGATCGTGCCCCCAACCAACTTGCGTCCTTTGCCCAACAAGGTGACATCTTGCTTTTGGCTCTTGGGACGTTCGAACAACTGCTCTTTCGCAGCGCGGGCCTGGTACCACAGGCCCTGCAACTGATAAGTGTCGATGCGATGGCCTTCGGCTTCCAGCTTCTGTTGCAGTAATCGCGCGAGGGCAAGGTCCATGTTGTCGCCGCCCAGCAGGATGTGGTCGCCGACTGCGACGCGCTTCAGCGCCAAGTCTCCATTTTCTTCCGAAACCGCGATCAAGCTGAAGTCCGTGGTTCCGCCGCCGACGTCGCAAACCAGAACTAAGTCCCCAATCTTGATGCGCTTGCGCCACCCATCCCCCTGGCTCTCGAGCCATGCGTAGAATGCGGCCTGCGGTTCTTCGAGGAGTGTCACGCGCTGCAGCCCAGCTTGCTCCGCCGCACGCCGAGTTAGTTCTCGCGCTTCCTCGTCAAACGAAGCGGGCACGGTGAGCAGAACGTCCTGTTCGGCCAAGGCGTGACTTTCCCCGTCGGCCGTACGATGCACGTCCCATACTGTGCGCAGGTAGTGCAGATAATGCGAAGAAACTTCCAGTGGAGAGAGTTTGGTGACCTCTTCCTGAGCCTGCCACGGGAGAATCGGTGCCGCGCGGTTTGCGGCAGCGTAGGAAAGCCATGACTTGGCTGATGCGACCAGCCTTCCCGGAATTTCCGCTCCGCGCTTGCGCGCCAACTCTCCAATCACGAACTTCGGTTCCGCGTCCCAAGGCAGGCGGAGGCTGCCCTTGGGAAAATCCAAGTCACCTGGAATATAGAGAAAGGATGGGAGCAATGTCCGATCGGCTATTTCATTCGGGTTGACGACCTGAGGAATTGTGAAAACTTCGATGCGCGCGCTTTCCGAGGCGGAGCTTTGACTGTATGCCAGCGCAGAGTTGGTAGTCCCTAAGTCGATGCCGACGATGAATTGTGAGTCCAATGAAGTCTCCTGCTCAAGTATTGCGCCACGTAGAAAATTGCTTCGGTCTGCGGAGAGGTGCAGGTCAGCTACTGGATCTCAACCTCTGCGGGGGCCACAATCGCTTTGCCAGAACCCTGCGGCAGTGACGGCAGGGTCACTTCGGTGACACGCCAGCCGCGATGGCGCAACAAACCACGAATTGGTGGTTTGCCGGTTACGTTGCCGATCAGTCTGATGGCTCCCGGATCGAAGCCCACCGGAAGGGTGACGGGCTGGTCTTCTTCGGAAGAGAGGATCGGCTCGAGTTTGATATAGCGGTCCAGAACCTGGCGGCAGGAACTGTGGATGCTGCGTACGGCAGCCCCGAGTTGACCGTCAGGGTAGGAAGAGACGTCTTCCTCCAGAAAGTCCACAAGCCGGCCATCGCGCTGCAATAAGGCCAGCACCTGCACCGCCCGGTCGAGGGATTCGCCACTCGGCTTGACCTCTGTTGTGGCAGGAGTCGCCTTTGCGCGGGTGGCAAGAGTTGAGTCCTCTACTTTAGTCTCCCCGAACTCTTGCGGCACGTCCTCCGGGATCTTTCCCTGAAACAGCAGCGAGAAAAAACTGCGAAACGCGAAAGATAGCCGTGCTGAAAATCCAATCATTTATATTTGCTCCCAAGCCGATCTGGAGCCCAGAAAAGCACTCTTATATTCTAAATGCAGTTGACCTGCGAAACAGTCGAGGGCCCATAGAATCCGGAGAACCCGTCCGTCAAGTCATAACGATCATCGCGGTCGTGCGCGCGCAATCTGCAAATTATTCCGGGCCAGAAGTCGGCTTCGGGGAAACTTGCTGTCGATCTCCTCGAAGCCCGTTTGTGGACCGCGAGGCGAAGCGCTGAGGGGCACCCAGGTTACTTCCGCAATGCGCACGATACACCTGTACGCTTCATCATTTCTTCTTCTCTCGGGCTATTTTCTCCGACCGAATGCGTGCGGCAGTTTAGTTGGCTTTGTAAGCAGAATTCCGGTGCGCTGGTAAGGGTCGCTGGAAAGACGGCTCAGCATTAGCGCGCAGAAATTTGAAACCGTTCTTAGCGACAAGACTGGGTATGAGTCAGTGACTACATTTTTGTTGGTTCTGTTTACCTTTCTCCTTCTCCTTCTTCTTCTCTCTATCTTCGTCTTCCAAGTCTTCCAATTCGTCTGCGATCTCATCCGCCTCATCCTCTTCTTCTTCTTCCAATTTGAGAGGGTAAGGCACTGAATCGAACTGCAAGTCATTTGTCTCCCGAATGGACATATCGAAATGCCTTGTGCAACTCATCTGTATTTCTCCTCATTCGAATGCGGGTAGGGTTGGACGGGATTCTCGGCCCTTTGAAGGTGGCACCATCGCGAGTGCGTTCCACACCTTATATGGCTTACGCCAGGGCGGTAGCCACGACCGCTTGCCAAGGCGGTATCGAATCCTGTCCTCCTTGTGAAGGGGCGGTATCCATCGTTTTTGTCTCCTGTGAACGGAGACTATAAGCTCGAGTTCGTAGGCACAGTCTACGTTCTGCGGTATAACGATCAACTTCTGCTCATGGATTGATGTGCCAGCCTCAATTATCTCAAGAGGTCTCTCCCTAATGTCAGGCGCTTTAGATGCTTTTCCACTACGAGATTCGCCCTTAGCGGGCCTGCTTTTCACGACTGTATACCTTCGTAGGATGGGCAAGGTTTTTCGTTCGCGATACAGTCTCTCCTGGTCCCCAATCGAGATCTCAGGGTCCGACTCGGCTTTGCCAGTGCGGACAGGCGTTACTCTGAGCGCGGTGTTTTTCTTTTCAATTTCGACCAGAGAGGCGCCCACGTTCTTGAATTGCATCGTGATCAGAAGATATTGGGCTCGTCCTTCCTGGAGACGTGTTCCCGACAGATCCAACTCGAGACGAGGTACATACACTCGCCCGCGAAGGGTGTTAAAGTATACCCAGATCCCACCTATACACACAGCCAGAACCTGAGCTATCTTCTGAATACGCTCAATCACTTCGTGCCAATCCATGCATTCCTCCCCGGTCAGGATAGGCGCCGGACTCGTGGGTTTGATACGCCATGGTTTCCCTCCGCAGTCGAGGCCATGGTGCTGTCTTGGTTCAGCCTGAAATGGAGAAGCGACGTTCTCCGTTAGTGTAGGTTCCGCCCCTGCGGGGCCGGGATTTTCAAGGCATAGGGAGTCTATCGTCCGATGACTTCCTCCCGTCAGCGTGCAGCGCGAGAGAAGGCCCCGCCGCTGAGCATCGGCTCGATGAGCCCGCTAGGTTATCCCTCAGCATGGTTGCATCCCTGCAGAGCCTGCCTCCGTTTCACCCGGCAAGTTCATTTTAGCTCCGCCGCGCCTTACTGTTCTCAACTTCCAGTTTGCTCGTGAGACTACCGAACAGGGAACCTCTCACCATGCGGGCAGTTGCTGCAAACCTGCCTTCATTTTTGAGGTTTGGGTTGCGAGGACTGCTGTTGTTGTGGCCGCGGGCGGCTTGCGGGCGGGACGATACCGTTCATCCGCAGGTACTCGACCATCTGACCGTAGTGATCCTTCGGATGGAAGGCGCCGATAATGGCGATTGCGAGACGCGTTGAGAGGAATGGGGTTACGGGCTTGGGCAGCGGCGTGACCTGGTTTTCGGAGGTGACCCCGGAAATGACCCGATGGCCGAGCGCGAAGGAATCTTTCAGATATTGGACAATTTCGGCCTTGGTTTTCAGCGCCGCGGGGCCGTTGGGATTTTCTTCGAAGGAGTTAGCGTCGATCGTCTCGCCCGTGAGCGGGCCAAAATAAAGGTGATTGGCGAAGCTGATGTGTTTCACCTGTTCAGCGAAAGTGCGTACGCCTTTAAACTCGCCATTGGTAGGCGCGAAGGAATACTTGTCTTCGGGCATAGCTTCAGCAGCGGAAACGACTTCCTGCTCGACAACACCATAGAGCATGTGGAGGACAGAAGTGACGGTGGGCGGTTGTTGCTGGTCCGTTGAGACGACCATCAGACGCTCCTTGTTTTATGAAGCAAACGCCAAATCTTATGCTTCTGTGGCCAAAGAAGTCATCCGCAACCGCACATGTCCGCTTTTCTTACCTTTGCAATCACCGCCTGACCGGAAGTTATTCCGGGCCAGAAGTCGGCTTGTTGGAGATTTGGAACGGTAAACGCGCCTATCGCCATCAACTTCCCTACCGTCGGCTATCCGGAAACTGTAAAAAGTGATCCCGAAACCGCTCGTTTCTGATGAAATCTCGGCACCCGAATACACCATTGTTATTAGCGTTTCATTGCATCGGGTGCCGAGCTCTTGATGCTTAACGATTCGTCACGCGGTCTGAAACAGCAAAGCTTCTATTCTTGCCGCAGCCTCGTCCTGCATGTGTAGAAGCACATGGGCATGAGTGTCCAGCGTGAACGCCGTGCTCGCGTGACCGAGTTGCTCAGAAACAACTTTCGGCGACACTCCGGCTGCCAACGCGATGGTGGCCGCCGAGTGGCGCAAATCATAAAGCCTCATTCTTGGCACACCCGCGGCGTCGAGTATTGATCTGAACTGCTTCGCGAGATAATCGGCACTGATTGGCTGTCCCAATTGCGTTCTGAAGACTAGGTCGTGGGCCTGCGGATACAAATCCTGCGCACTCGCTTTCGTCTGCAGATCACGAAGAAGGGCAACGATCCAACTCTGTAGCCTGATCGGACGACGGCTTCTCGAACGTTTGGTATCTGAGAAACACCATCTCCCGTCGAATCTCCGAAGACTCCGCACCACGCTAACGGTTTGCCGTGTCCAGTCGAGGTCCTGCCATTTCAGAGCCAAATATTCACTGGGCCGCATCCCAGTCGTGAGCGCCACTGCAAGCACGGGGCCATGCCGAGTCGCCAGAGCCGCCCTAAGAAAAGCTTGCGCCTGCTCCACAGTGAGTGAACGCATTTCGGCTCTAAGTTGCTGAGGGCTTTTGACACCATCGACAGGATTCTCGAGCAACAGACGCCAACGCAACGCCTGCTGCAGAGCAGACCTTAATACGGCATGTGTGTAGCGGACCGTCCGCGCCGACAACCCTCTCTCGACCATTCCGTGGTAGGTCGTTTGAATGTCCGTTGGGTGCAATGAGACCAGAACTTTGTCGCCCAAGCCGGGCCGGATGTACCGCCGCAGGATACTGTCATAGTCCTGACAGGTCTTCTGTCGTACTCGTGGTTTCACAGCTATCTCAAGCCAGCGATCAAGGTACTCGTTGAGTGTGATCTTCGCTCCTTCCAAGTCACGGCCCAAGTCGCGTTCGCGCAACTTCTTCGTCAAATATGCTTGCGCTTCCCGCATTGAGCCGCGAACGGTTCGGTTGTGGTAATTGCGTTTCTTAGTTTCGTGGTCGCGACCGAGATAGACCCGGATGAGCCATCTGCGGTCGCCTCGTGTGATGATCTGTCCAACTTTGCGAGCCATAGAGTTTCCTCCTTGGCTCGCAACAGAGGCACACAAGTGGCGCATTCATCCGGCATCAAACTACGGATTTCAGGTTGATTGAATGAAAGATGGCTTATCGGCCGTCAGCTATCGACTCTTGGTATGTGTGTCACACCTCAGTGGTCGAGTCTGTGATGGTCTTCGAGGGGCGGCGGTTTGGTGATTCCTAGTTTTTGTAGACCTTGGGTATACAAATCCACGTATTTTTAAACTAGCGTTTGGTTTATGTTTATGCTAATTTGTCAACCATGGGTATACATAACAAAGACAAGCTAAACTCGCTGCAGCGCTCGCTTCCCGAGGGACTGATCGTCGACGCTGCTTGGCTCGAAAGGCACGGGTATTCCAGGGCTTTGCGAAAGAAGTACGTTACCCGTGGATGGCTGGATCAGGTGGTGCGGGGCGTCTACCGCCGACCCGCCCCGAAGCTGCAGGAGAACCTTCGCTGGCAGGCTGTTGTGATATCACTACAGACACTGCTCGGACGCCCATACACGGTCGGTAGCCGCACGGCGCTCGAACTGCAAGGGTTCGCACATTACTTATCAGGGCGCCACCGCGAAATACACCTCTACGGTGTCGGCAAACCGCCGGGTTGGCTATCGAAGCTGCACCTTGAGGACCAGTTCGTGCTTCACAACGCTGACAGGCTCTTCAAAGGTAATTCGACACGCCCGCGCGGGGGCAAGAGCGGCACCAGTACCGGAAATCATTTGCTACAGAGCGGCTACACAACGCAGCCATGGGGACATTGGGAATGGCCGCTGACGTTGTCGTCGCCGGAGCGGGCGATCCTTGAATTGCTTGACGAGGTTCCGCAGCGCGAGACTTTTCACCAGGCCGACGTTCTAATGGAGGGAATGCGCAATCTCAGCCCGCGGAGGCTGCGTACTCTCCTGGTAGCCTGCCGCAGTGTGAAGGTGAAACGCCTCTTCCTGTGGTTTGCCGAGCGGCACGAGCACGCGTGGCAAAAGAAGCTGGATCGCAAGGATGTCGACCTCGGGCGAGGAAAGCGCATGCTCGTGAAGGGCGGGAAGCTGGACCCGAAGTTCCAAATCACAGTCCCGGAGTCGATCGATGCCGCTGGCTGAGGCGTATCGCAAGCAGGTCGCCCTATTGATCAAGATTGTGCCGCTCGTCGCCGCGGAACCTGCCTTCGCGCTCAAAGGTGGAACCGCAATCAACCTGTTTCTGCGCGATATGCCCCGGGTTTCCGTGGATATCGATCTGACATACGTTCCTATCAAGAATCGCGCATCCTCACTTAAAGAGATCGATGCTGCCATGAAACGGATCGCCGCCGCCATCGAGCACGGCGTTCGCGGCGCAAAGGTGAACACAAGCGCACCGAAGGGCGAGAAAGGCATAACCAAGCTGATCGTCAGCGGCGACGGCGCGCAGATCAAAATCGAGGTCACACCAGTACTGCGCGGTTGTGTCTACGAACCAGAAGTCAGGTCGGTTTCGGCGCGCGTCGAGGAAGAATTCGGGTTTGCGGAAATGTCTGTTGTCAGTTTCCCAGACCTGTACGGCGGCAAAATTGTAGCTGCCCTCGATCGCCAGCATCCGCGGGACTTGTTTGACGTCCGGGATTTATTCGCCAAGGAAGGCATAGACAACAAGGTGCGTAAAGCATTCATAGTCTATCTTCTCAGCCATGATAGGCCGATGGCCGAAGTTCTGGCGCCGCCGCGACTCGATATCTCGGCGGAATACAGGCGTGGTTTCGAGGGAATGGTCGATGAGCCGGTGACCCTCGATGAACTTCTCAAGGCACGTGAGGATCTCATTGCTGAAATCGTGGGCAGGATGCCGGAGCAGCACAAGCGCTTCCTGATTTCGGTGAAGCGCGGCGAGCCTGACTGGGCGACATGTCGCAACAACGCAGTATCAGTCGCGTGGTGAACGTTCCTCCAGTATCACCTGGATTCGTCGGTGCGGGACATCTAGCTGCGCTTGTCGTGTCTCCCGAAAACTTCGAGATGAACGATCCCTTCATCTTGTTGATGGACGATCATCTTGACATTGGCGACCGGCCAGTTGGTAGTCCCCACCCGCATGCAGGTTTTGAAACCGTAACCCTTATTCTCGACGGCGCGATCTTTGACCGTGATGAGGGCGGCACACTCAACGCTGGAAAGTGCAGTGGATGACGGCGGGCAGCGGCATTATTCACAGCGAAGACGTCAGGACCAAAGGAAAGGTCCGCCTGCTTCAGCAGTGGCTCACTTTACCTAAGAACAAACGCTGGATTGCGCCCGATTTTCAAACGATCAGTGTCAATGAGGTTCCGGTGCGCCGCGAAAACGGCGCTGAGATCCGAGTTTATAGCGGTTCCTCCGTCGGCCTTCAGTCACGCACACAAAACCACGTGCCGGTGACGATGGTCGAGATCAATCTAGAGCCAAATGCCTCGACCGAGTTGGACATTCCTGCGTCCTACAACGGCTTTGCATTTGTCATCGATGGTTCGGTTCGAATCGGCGACACCCAGCTGAACACTGGGCAGGTCGGTTGGCTCGATCGGTCGACTGACGTCGGTACGAGCGTGTTGCGTGTGGTCGCCGGCGAATCCGGAGCACGGCTGGTGTTATATGCCGGACAACCCCAAGGAGAGCCAATCGTGTCCTATGGCCCATTTATAGGTGACTCGAAACAAGATATTGCCAGACTCTTCGCTGAGTATCAGTCGGGAAGATTTCCCCGCCTTAGCGAATCGAAAAAGCAGCAGGTCTAACTTTTCGACGTTCCTCTGTCACCGGAACACGGCTTAGGATCGAACCTGCCATCTCAACGCGTTGTGAGGAGTGCGTTTTATGAATGCCGCTGGGTCAGCAGGCGGGTCTGTACGCATACGCCCTCAGGAACATGAACACCACCACTCCTGTGATCGAAACGTAGAGCCATATGGGGTACGTCCAGCGTGCAATTCGGCGGTGCATCGGGAACCGGCCCGTCAGCGAGAAAAAGAACGTGGTGAGGACCATGGGCAGCGCGACGATAGAAAGAATTACGTGACTGGCTAGAATGGAAAGGTAGAGCACGCGCACCGGGCCGTGCCCGGGAAAAATCGTATCGCCGTGCAATGCATGGTTGACGATGTAGCTGATGAGAAAAGCGAAAGAGAACGCGAAGGCCAGCAGCATGCTCGTGCGATGCGCTTCCCGATTGTGATGTTTGATGAAATACAAGCCCACGCAGAGCGCAATCGCGCACAATCCGTTCAGAAGCGCGTTGAGGGCCGGCAAGAACATCCATCGCCCGGAGAAGTCAGCGGACGCACGATGCACGTAGAGCAGCCAGAGCAGGAATGAAACCGCGAGGCCGCTCACCACGACAATCGCTCCTACCACCGGACGCGTCCGAATTTCAGCCTGTTGTATGCTCACAATGACATCACAATGATCCCTCGGCAGGTCATGTAAAGGCCCTCGCTTGGGAGAAGTCGGTTGATAAATTAAAGATGCGTGCTACCTCTCGTCGGTTACATCGGATTCTGGTCTCCGCGTACGTTTGGCACTCAGAAGTCGAGAGCAGCAAGCTAAGGGCCTATTAGCGTCCGACAGTCATTCGACTAAATCGGCCTGTCGGACAAAAGAAGTAAGCTCACACGATTCGGCGCGAGTCCTCGAAGAAACGCGCAGTGACGGAACTGAACCTAGGCTCTCCCACAAAATCAACAAATTCGAGGCACGAATGGGATGAGATGCTGGAGGGTACCCTCGCCCCAGGTCGCGCGAATGATTCTGAATCAGTAGTCCTTAAGAGTTGCAATCCCAGAACACAAAAGACGTGGAGTTGACAGCACTTCGAATTCCTTTTCGCACTCCTGCACTGGACGGGTGGTTTTGAGCCTGTCCTTATTATTGTGCTGGAATGCGATGTGCGCGGGCGTGAGCTGCATTATCGTCGTGACCGTGATCGGTTGACGAGAGACAACCCACCGACAGCTAGAATAGAGTTTCTTCATGGTCAAGTGTGCACCAGCTCGGAGGCGTCCTCGCAAAGCCAAAGCCGGCACGAAGGGCCTCGGCTCAGCAGAATGCCGACTCGAGCAGCCGACCGGAGCTGCAGCGGAAGCTGCAGAGGCGATCGAGAAAGCCGGGGGCTGTGTGGTGGGATCGTACAAGGAGCCGCTCGGCGGACACTCTGTCTTGCTCTGTATTCTGCCGACCGATGCCGTCGAACCCACCCCTTTTCAACGAGATCTCTCTGATGCTCATCACAAACGGCTCGCGGATGTC
>Ga0209060_10002685_pt1 | contig 16121 bp, 16 predicted proteins | sample Coa_R1_8_FD_187155 | JGI IMG/M metagenome (GOLD analysis project Ga0209060, IMG submission 187155) | Surface soil microbial communities from Centralia Pennsylvania, which are recovering from an underground coalmine fire - Coalmine... | ecosystem: Environmental > Terrestrial > Soil >...
TCCGGCGGTCCGCTCCCTCAGGAGAGTTATGTTTAGCGCTCGGCTAGCGATCGCTACGGCTGCTATCGCATCGGCGGTTACTGTCGGCTGTTCGCGCAATACGATCGCCGCGGCCGAAGGCATCTCGGCCGGACGCGCCGGCGAGGGCCGCCACCTTCTTTATTCGTACGGATGTGGGTCTTGTCACGTAATCCCGGGCATTAGCGAAGCTACCGGGACCGTCGGCCCGCCGCTCGCTGGGCTTGCGAACCGGCAGTACATTGCGGGCCTGCTGGTGAATACGCCCGAGAATCTCTTTCGATGGATCAGGCAACCGCAGCAGATCGAGCCTGGAAGCGCGATGCCCAATCTCAACGTCACCGAACAGCAGGCTCACGATATGGCCGCCTACTTATACACACTGCATTGAGACACGAAACAGTGAGTGAAGATTTAGTGGAGTTGTATGAGTAGCCACAAGCCTCTGAACTTCTTCGGCCTCACCGCGCTGGTGTTGCTGGGCGCCGTCTCGGAACTGCTGGGCAAGCCGGTTGGGGGCGCGGCCGCTTCCGGGGCTGACGCGGCCGCACCCAAACGGCTGTTCAAGACCGTCTTCCTCACCGCAATCGCGGTGCTGGCCTTGCTGGGAATCGGCGGGCTTCTTTTCATGGCGTCGGGGTTATACAACATGGCCGCGGATCAGCCGCACACCCCGCCGGTCCGCTGGATGTTGCTCGCGGGCCGCACGCGATCTGTGGAATTTTACAGCCGCGGGATTGCCTCCCCTGATTTGAGCAACCCCACGCTCGCCAGAGACGGCTTCGTGTTCTATCGCAAGTTGTGCCAGCCGTGCCACGGAGGACCGGGTGTGGCGAACGATCAGGTGGGCCGCGGGATCAATCCCAAACCTCCACCGCTAACGACCACGGCTGTCAACTGGACTGACGCGCAGCTGTACTGGATCATCTCGCACGGCCTGAAGTTGAGCGGCATGCCCGGTTTCGCTCCGCCGCTCGGTGACCGGGATCGCTGGGCCCTTATCGCGTTTCTTCGCCGGCTGCCTTTGGTCTCGCCGGCCGATTATCAGTTGATGGCATCCTCTCCGGGCCAACCCTCCCTGCCTGCGGATGCGCCGAGCGATGCGGACTTGGGCTTCCCTTCGATTCAGAAGGGGAATCCGCGCCTCGGCAAGACCCTGATCAGCCAGTACGGTTGCGCCACGTGCCACCTGATTCCGGGCGGCGGGTCAGGCCTGGTCGGACCGCCGTTGACCGGCTTTGCCGAACGTCAATATATCGCCGGCATCCTGGTCAATACGCCCGCGAATGTCGTGGCGTTCATCACCGATCCCCAGGCGCTCAAGCCACATACAGCCATGCCGAATGTGGGGGTGCAGAGGACCGAGGCCATCGACATCGCTGCCTACCTTTACACCCTCGGTAGTCCCAATCGCCTGGCCGCCCTGCGCCGGGCAGGGACTCGCGCGAGGAACGGCTCAGAGCGAGCCGGACGTTGAAATCGAACCCGCCTTCGACAATCGGAATTTTTTGAGCAGCCGCAGTAACGTAACTCGCGCCTTCCGTTCGCGGTCGAGCCGGTCTTCCACCCTCCTGGCGGCGATTACGTTTCCTTTCCGGGCAGCGCTTATTTCCGCCCTCGTGAGGTCGAGAATCCGGTTCGTTGCCAACCGAATGCGTGTGATCAATTCTTCCTCCCCGGGCGGCATGCCGCGCTCCGGGGCCATTCTGGGAAAGCTCATTTGCTGCTCTCTGCTGTGCGTTCAGTCTCATCATAGACGGGGTCACCGGCGCCGTCAGTCGCGCCTGCGGGGTATTTTTCCGCTGCCCGATCCGGTAGTATCGGCCGCCACTCAAGGGTGGCGGCAGAGCGAAAGTAGCAGCTTTTCGTACGCGTCGGTGACCGCGTCCCATGAGTAGTGCTCACGGATTCGGTCCATTGCGTTTTGGCGTAGCTTTGCGCGTTCTGCTTCGGGCAACTCCAGCGCCAGGCGCAGCTTTTCGGGCAGTTCGCCGGGCTCGAACGGTATGCCCGCGCCTCCCGCCACTTCGGCGTTTTCGGGCGTGTTGCGGTAGAGCACCAGGGCGCCGCGGCCCATGGCTTCGATCAGTGCCGGATGCGTGCCGCCGACTTCGGTCGCGTGAATGTAAGCGAAGCAGTGCGAATCCAGCTGGCGGTAGCCTTCGCCGTAAATCGCGCCGGGAATCAGCACCCGCGGATCGCTCGTATCGCGCACCTGCCGGATGTATTCGCGCGCATACGGCGCATCGCCAACCAAGGCGAGCCGGTACGGCGTGCTGACTGTTTCAAACGCCTGCCTCACTTCCAGCGCGCGATTCTCCGGCTCCATGCGGCTGACATACAGAAAATAGCGGCCCGGCTCGAGCCCGAGTTTCGTGACAAGGGTCGCCTCCGCAACCCGCCCCACCTCGGCTCCGTAGGGAATGAAGATGCCTTGCTTGCCATAGCGCTCCCGGTAATAAACCTGAATGGCGTGAGCATCGGTGATCATGGCCGAGGGAAAAAAAGTCGCCAGCCGTTCCGACATCAGGTACCAGAGGCGCGCCAGGATATTCCACTTCTCGCGCTTGCGTTCGATGCCATCGACGTTCAGTGCCGTGGGAATTCCGGCCAGCCGCGGCCCCAGCGTGAAGATCGCGTTGGCGGCGTTGCAATACAGCGCCACGTCGGTGCGATGCGCCAGCAGGTGGAACGTGGATAGGAATGTATGCGCCACCGTATCGAGGTATTTGTGCCGAATGGTGGGCAGGGGTTGCAGGTGGACACCCCGATATATGCGCGCGTCAACCCGCTCCCGGCAATAGACCGTCACCTCATGGCCGCGCGCCGCCAGCCGCGTCGACAGTTCTTCGGCGAAGGTTTCGAATCCGCCGTAGTTGGCTGGAATTCCGCGCGTGCCGAGGAGGGCGATGCGCATCGATCCGGCGCGACCCTCAGGTCCGGGCGGCAGCCGACCGGGAGCGGATCAGTTTCTTCGGAGCCTGCTTACTGACCGGGGTGTAGTCGAACCAGCTCGCCATGTATTCTTCGTCGACCCGCCGGTGTGCCTGGATCAGGCGCCGCTTCGCAAAAGCTTTCCTCCAGTTCTTGGCCAGAAACCAGAGCGCCTTCAGCGAAGTCTGCTCCCATAAGATGCAGCAGCTCACCACCACGATGTCGCGCGCGGTTATGGAGAGGAAGTTGCGCCGGTACACGCCCGAAGAAATATTCTTGATCCGCATCAGGAACCGATTCTTCACCGAGTGCATGTTGATTTCCGGCGGCAGGGCGCGCCGGTTGCCGGGCAGCACTTTGCGCACGTGGTAACCGCGGGCGTACGGTACGTACAGACACTTCCATCCCATCAGTTGCGCGCGCCACGCGACATCGGCATCTTCGCGGTAGACAAAGAAATCGGCATCGAAGAATTCGCCGTCCAACGAGATGTCGTCGATCATCGAGCGGCGGTACAGCGCCGCCGCGGCGGTGGCGCCGAACACATACTCGTAATTCAGGTAGTGCCCGTTATCCACTTCCTGGCTGCCACGGTCCAGATGCCGCAGCATGGGATTGAAATAGATGCCGGTGGAATCGACGATCGCGCGCGCGGGAATCTCGAAATGCGGTGACATCGTCAGCAACTTCCCGCACACCGTGCCAATCCTGGAATCGAATTGCCCGGCGTCGACCAGCGCCTGGATGAAATTCGGAAGCAGCAGCACATCCGGGTTCAACGTCAGCACCCACTCGCCTTGTGAGCGCAGGATCGCCTGGTTCTGCGCGGCGGCAAAGCCGATGTTTTCTTCGTTGTAATAAACCTGGCAGGTCTCCTCGAATTGCTCGAGGATGTCGATCGTGCCGTCGGTCGAAGCATTATCGATGACAATGATTTCTTTGAGCGGATACTTCTGTGCCAGGACCGATTCCAGGCACCGCTTGATGAAGCGGCCGCTGTTGTAAGTCACAATCGTGACGGAGACAATCCCACTTTGCGCCATGAACCAAAGAACCTGAGATCCGAAGTTTTGTACTTCCGCCTACTGGTACAAGCCGAACACCGACAACTTTGAGTAATTCACCCGGCCGAAGAAATAACGGGCAGCCAGCACGATCACCTTGCTATAAGCCGCCACCGGCTTCAGGCTCCGTTGGAGAACCGATTCACTCCACATCCGCAGGATCGAACCCACGACAACGGCCGCGCACGCCACACCCCTCCCCATGGGATGAAAATGCTTGGCCGAATACCTAAGAAGACTACCATACCAATAAATCAACCGCTTCTCTAGTGTCAATTTCGAAATCGAATGAGCTCCGGTGTGTTTTGCAACAGCTTCCGGCACGAAATACCAGTGATACTGCCGGTGCACCGCCCGTCGGCAAAAATCCACGTCTTCGAACCAAACAGGCCAGAATCCCTCGTCAAATCCGCCGAGTTCTTCCCAGATTGTCCGCCGGATCATTAAGAACGCGCCGGCCGGCTGATCTACAATCTGCGACCGCGAATAGTCCAACTCTAATCCACGATACGCACGATTGATGGGGTTCCGTGCCCAAGCCCGATTTAGCAAGAGAGCTTCCAAAGCGAGCACCGCCGGAGTTGGGAATTTCCGCACCATAAAACCAACCTGGGGTTTTTCCTCTAAGTCTAAAAGTAACCCGCCCGCCCCCGCTGCCTGCGGCAACTCGCACGCCGCACGCAGCGGTTCGAGGCTGCTCTGTAAGACGGCATCAGGGTTCAGAAGCAGGATATAAGTGCAATTCAATACAGAAAAACCCTGGTTTACGGCTCCGGCAAATCCTAGATTGGTCGAGTTGAGGATCACTCGTACGCCGATGCGTGCCGCTACTTCCCCGGTGCGGTCGGAAGATGCATTATCGACGACAACAACTTCTGCACCAGTGCGAAGCGCGGCGTCCAGACACGGACCAATCGCCGCCGCCGAGTTATGAGTGACGATGACGATACCGGTATCTGTCATGTGTCACTTTGTCCCACGCCCTGTGAGAAAGAAGTACAACTGCCAATATCGATCGAAGCCGGCAGCCTTCTGGATTTCGTAAATCGTGCGTTCATTCTGCCGCAGAAAACTCTCCGAAACGACGGGCCCTCTTCCCCGGAAGTGGGAGCTTTCGCGGAAGCCCTGCCATTTTCCGCGGAGCCAGGCCGAGCCCGCGCCGTGGCGGGCTGCCACCCCTCCCCACAGAGCTTGCGCGACCCAGACCGGCCAGTTCCGGCGTTGTGGATAATGCAACGCCAGGATGTAACATTGGTTGCGCGCCAGGCGGCGGACGGTTTCCGGATGCCAGCGCCCCAGCGTGGCGCTGCCATGGTGCCAGGCAATGGCTTCCGGCACGTACATTCCGGTAATCCCTTGAGCGGCGCAGCGCAACCCGAATTCGACATCTTCTAAATAGGACTCAAATCGTTCGTCCAGCAGACCCACCCGTTCCACCAGATCGGCGCGCAGGACGAGCGCCGTCCAGGGCGCCAGGAAGATTTCGCGACGCATCGCAAACGCCGGCCCATCCACGCGGCCTTGACCGACGCGCCAGGCGGTGCCGCCCGCGCACACAGCATCGAAGGTGGCATCCAGGCGGTCTTTCACGGCCGCCGAAAAGATTTTGCCGGTGGCGAAAGCCGCAGCAGCAGCCATCAGGGTTGCGAAATAATCGGGCGCGAGTACCACGTCACTGTTGAGGACGGCTATCCAGGGTGTGTGGCTCTCGCGAATCCCGCGGTTCACGGCCGCCGCAAAGCCCGCATTCCGGCCCATCGAAATCACTCGCGCTCCACGTCCGCGGGCGAGTTCGGGCGCGCCATCGCTCGATCCGTTATCGACCACCAGCACCTCGGACGGCCGCTCGGTTTGTGCGTCGACGCTGGCCAGCAGCCCCTCCAGCAGGTCCCGGCCGTTCCAAACCGGGACAATCGCGGTCAGGCTCATCGGACCGCGGCTGGGGAATTGCTCCGCTGAGCCGCTGATATCATGGAACTGATGAGACGGGCTTTCCTTCTGCTGTCGCTTACGGGCGCGCTGTTAGCCGGCCAGGATCTTTCCAAGGTCCACACGGTGTACCTGATGCCTATGGCGCGCGGTCTCGACCAATATCTGGCGAACCGGCTGACACAGGAGCGCGTCTTCGAGGTGGTGACCGATCCGAAAAGCGCCGACGCGGTGTTCACCGATCGCATTGGCCCGACTTTCGAAGATAAACTCGCCGAGCTGCAAGGTAACCCGGAGCCGGTAAGCAGGTCACCCAAAGATGAGGAAACGCCCAACCCGCCCTCATCCGCAAACAGCCCGCTGCCTAGAGTCTCTGCGCCGGCTTCCTCGTTCGGGTCCGGCAAAGGGACGGTATTCCTGATCGACCCCAAGACCCACCACGTGTTGTGGTCGGCATACAAGCCTTCGAAAAGCTCCCGTTCCGACGATTTGAATCGCACAGCCTCCGACATTGTAAGCCGTCTCAAGCGCGATCTGAAACCCAAGGAATAGCTCGCAGCGCCAAGGCTCGCGGGACGACAGTCAGCGGGACACCCGTGTGATATACTTCCCCACAAGTCGGGAAAGGAGAAGTCCCTTGAGATATAAGGTTTACGGGGTCCGGATCGCGTTTTTAGGCTTGTTCGCCGCGGCCATGTGGGCGCATCATTCTCCATCGGCCGAGTTCGACATGAGCAAAAAGATCACGCTGACCGGTACCCTGACCAAGGTGGATTGGATCAATCCTCATATCAAGGTCTCCATGGACGTGAAAGGCGAGGGCGGAAAAGTCGAGAACTGGGGTCTGGAAAGTAATCCGCCCGCCTGGTTTCGACGGGTCGGCGTCAGCCGCAATGATCTGGCTAAGGCGATCGGTCAGACGGTGAAGGTGGAAGGCGTCCGTTCCAAGGACGGAAGCTTTTACGGGTATCTCCAGAAGATCATCCTGCCGGACGGGACTTCGCTGGAGTTGGTCAGTCCGAATGCTGCCCAGGAGTACGGAAAATGAGACTACAGTTGCTTTGCTTATTGACCGCCGCGGCTCTCGTTCCGATGATCGGCAGCGGTGCCCCGGCCAAGGCTTCCGCCAGCGGTGTGAAGCGAACGGCCGATGGCCATCCCGACCTGAGCGGCGTCTGGCAGTTCGCCATTGATCTGCCGCCGGGCGCGCTGAAGAGGGAGAGCAACGGCTCGGTTTCTTTCAAGAGCTTCGACCCGAGCGCGCGCCGGCCCGCCCCAGCGCCGGTTCCCGGCGCATTGCCATTTACGGCCGCGCCCTCATATAAACCGGAGTTTCAGGCAAAGGTGAAGGAACTGGAAGCGCACGAAAACAAAACCGACGAAGTGTTCTATTGCGGCAAGCCGGGCGTGCCCCGCATTGGCTCGCCGCGCAAGATCGTGCAGCTTCCCAACGAGATCATCTTCTTTTATGAGGACATCTCGGGCGACCCGTACCGCATCATTCCCACCGACGGTCGGCCGCACCGCGCGGGCGCCAACCCCACGTATTATGGCGATTCGGTCGGGCACTGGGAGGGCGACACACTGGTGGTGGACGTAACGAATTTCGTCGACAGCAGCTGGTTCGGCGAAGACGGCTACTTCCACAGCGACGCCATGCATGTCATCGAACGCCTCTGGCGCAATGGCGAAAACCTGGCGTACCAGGTGACAGTGGAGGATCCGAAAGTTCTCACGGCGCCCTGGACCGAAGCGCCGCGCGTGATTAAGCCATCCAACGATCCGCTGGAAGAATCGCCCAAGTGCGTCGAGACCGACGGCAACAAGCTGACGAACAACGACCATCACGTCCAGCGCTAACAACGTAAGCCAAACTGCGGACTGGAGGGAAATATGAGCAGGAGTAAGGGGAAGGGGCGCATTTCCCGCCGGAAATTTTTGGAGGGGACTGGCGTCGCCCTGGTAGCCGCGGCCGAAGTCCCGGCCATCCGTGCCGCCACCGAAGCCGGCGCCGGGATTCGCCTAACCGTGAACGGCGCCACGCATCATCTGAAGGTGCAAGACCGCGCCACGCTGGTAGAGGTGCTGCGCGACCAGTTGATGCTTACCGGCACCAAGATCGGCTGCGATCGCGGCGAATGCGGCGCCTGCACCGTGCTGATGGATGGCAAGCCGGTCTACTCCTGCAGCCAGCTGGCGGTGTGGATGGACGGCAAGTCGATCGAAACCGTCGAAGGGCTGGCCAATGGCGAGCAGCTCGACCCGCTGCAAAAGGCCTTTGTCGAGCACGACGCGCCGCAATGCGGCTTCTGCACCTCCGGGCAGTTGATGGCCGCGAAAGGCTTGCTGCAGCACAATCCGCATCCGAATGAAGAACAGGTGCGCGCGGGTCTTACGGGTAATATCTGCCGCTGCTCGGCATACAACCGCTACGTGGAAGCAACGCTGGCGGCTGCGTCTTCGATTCCGGCCGGGGGTACCGCGAAGTTTGAACCGGCGGCAGGCGCGCCGCTGCCCCCGCTCAAGACCGCGGGACATCCGACACCGCGCATTGATGCCACCGAGCGCGTCACCGGTAAAGCCAACTACACGGGCGATGTTTACCTGCCGGGAATGCTGTACGCGCGCGTGTTGCGCAGCCCGCATCCGCACGCCCGCATCCGCAGCATCGACATTTCCAAGGCGTCCGCGATGCCGGGCGTGAAGGCCGTAGTCACTCACGAGAACTGCCAGGTGGTGTGGGGCGCGGGCGGCATCGCCGGCGGTCTTCAATACAACGACCAGGTCAAGAAGATCACCAAGCAGCGTCGGTATATTTTCAACAACCCGCTGCGCTTCGTCGGCGAACCGGTGGCGGCCGTCGCGGCCACGGACCGGCACCTTGCCGAAGAGGCGCTCGCGAAGATCACGGTCGATTACGAAGTGCTGCCGCATGTGCTGGACCCCGAGGAAGCGCTCACCCCGGGTGCTCCGAAGATCTGGCCGGAGGGCAACCTGGCGCTCGACGCGCGCAACGAGGCCAAGCCGATCGGGCAGCGCCGTGGCAATGTCGAGCAAGGCCTGAACAGCGCCGATCACGTATTTGAAAACCGTTTCAGCACCGCTTTCGTGCACAACGCGCAGATGGAGCCTCGGGCGGCCGTGGCCGAGTGGGACGGCGACAAGCTGACGGTCTACACGCCGACCGGCGGCATCGCCAACTGCCGCCACGACATCGCCCGCGATCTCGGAATTCCCGATGAGAAAGTTCGCGTGATCTCGCAGTACATGGGCGGCAACTTCGGGAACAAGAACCAGAACCAGGATGCCGATCTGATCGCGGCCATGCTCGCCAGGCAGGCAGGCGCGCCGGTGAAGCTGGAGATGTCGCGCAAGGAAGATTTCATTGGCATGCACGGCCGCTGGCCGACCATCCAGTATTTCAAAGTGGGGGTCGATCGCGAAGCCGCGCTTACGGCTATTCGACTGCGCGGTTATAGCGGCATGGGCGGGCATCGCAAGAACTCCGGAAATATCGGCGGCATGGACGCGTTCCATTGCGACAACACCGAGGAAACGATCTACCCCGTCTACACCAACCGCACGGTTTCGGGGAACTTCCGCGGGCCCGAATTTCCCCAGGGCTACTTCGGATTCCAGTCGATGATGGACGACGTAGCCTACAAAGTGAAGAAAGATCCGGTGGAGTTCGCGTTGAAGAACATGATCCGGAGGCCCAGCGCGACGGCCGAGTTCACTAATTACACGCTCGATCAATGCATCCGCCGCGGCGCCGAAGTTTTCGATTGGAAGAACCGTTGGCGTCCGGAGCCGGGTTCGGATCGCGGGCCAATCAAACGGGGCGCGGGCATGGCTTACATGGCGTTCCGTTCGGGCGTGGGCCACAGCAATGCGGTGATCCGCGTCGATGCCAATGGCCGTTATTACGTGCATGTGGGCGTGACCGATGTCGGGGCGGGCGCCAAGACCACTATGGGACTGATCGCCGCTGAAGCGCTCGGCGTACCCTTGTCCCAGGTGACGGTGGTCTGGGGCGACACCGACCGCTGCCCGTACTCGGTCGGCGAGTCCGGAAGCCGCACCACCATTATGACCGGCCACGCGGTAATGGAGGCCGCGCGCGATATCAAGAAGCAGATCGCCGAGAAGGGTCTTCCCAAAGGCAACGATTTCCTCACCGTGGAGGCTGGACCGAATCCGCGGGTGGCGGAGGGGAAGGTGCGCAACGCCTTCGGCGCCCATTTCGTGGAAGTCGAAGCCGATACCGAGTTGGGCACTCTCCGGGTGACGAAGTATCTCGCGGTGCACGATTGCGGCCGCATCATCAACCCGCTGACGGCGGAAGGGCAGATCAAGGGCGGCGCGCTCATGGGCATCGGCATGGCCTTGCATGAGAACTTGCTGTACGATCCCCGGAGCGGTCAGCCGCTGACCGCCGGATACTACGGCGCGCGTATCCTGACCCACCGGGACGCACCCAACATCGAAGTGATCTTCATCGAAAGCGACGACGGCTACGGGCCGTACGGCGCCAAGAGCATCGGCGAATCCGGCAAGGTGCCGGCTGTCGGGGCGGTGGCCAACGCGGTGTTCAACGCGCTCGGCCATCGCATTAAAGATTTGCCTATCACTCGCGACAAGGTTCTGGGGGTGCTGGCATGAAGGCCTTCACGAACGTCAATCCGCGGGCTCTCCCGCAGGCGGCAAAACTGCTCCAGGAGACCACCGCAGCCGGACGTTCCGCCGCCATTGCCGGCGGCGGCAGCGATCTGCTCGGCATGATCAAGGACCACCTGGTCGAGCCGGACCTGCTCGTGCATCTGAAGGGCATCAAGGGACTCGATCAAGTGGTGGTCGGCGGACGCGGAGTGCGCATCGGCGGGCAGACGACCCTCGACGCCGTGGCGGCTCATTCGGTGGTCCGCAGCCGCTACGCCGTGCTGGCCGAGGCGGCGGAGAGCGTGGCCACGCCGCAGATTCGCAATGTGGGAACGCTCGCGGGCAACGTCTGCCAGCGGCCGTGGTGCTGGTATTACCGCAACGGTTTTCCGTGCTTCAAGGCGGGCGGCAACCAGTGCTTTTCCATCACCGGCGAGAACCAGTTCCACGCGATTTTCGGCGGCGGTCCGAGCTTTATCGTGCATCCTTCCGATACCGCGCCGGCGCTGCTGGCGCTCGATGCGAAGTTCCGCATCGCCGGCCCTTCGGGCGAGCGGACCGTTTCGGCCGCTGACTTTTTCGTTCTGCCCAAGCAAAACGCCGCCCGCGAGAACGTGCTGGCAAATGACGAAGTGCTGGCTTCGGTCGAATTGCCGGCGCTGCCTCCCGGCACCCGCAGTACCTATCACAAGGTGATGGATCGCGAAGCGTGGACCCATGCGGTGGTGAGCGCCGCAATCGTGCTGGAGATGGATAAAGACGTGTGCCGCTCGGCGCGCATTGTGCTGGGCGGTGTTGCGCCGATGCCCTGGCGTGTGCCGGAAGCCGAGCGGTTGCTGGCCGGACAGCGCGTTACCCCCGAACTGGCCGCGCGTGCGGCCGAAGCCGCCCTCGCCGGCGCCATCCCGCTGGCGAAGAACGCGTACAAAGTGCCGCTGACGAAAGCCGTCGTGCGGCGGACCTTGGTCGAGCTTTCAACGCGAGCGTAAATGATCAGACAGACAGCCTCCTATCTCGCCATCGCGGCGCTGGCGTTCACCGCGTTCGCGCAGCCGCGCAAGCCACAGCCGCCCCAAACGGTGCGGATCTATATCTTCGATTGCGGTATCCTCGATAACGCCGACACCTCCCGGTATCAACTGAAGCGCAATGAGGTCGCGACGCACTTGATGTCCATGCCCGTCTTTCTGATCGCGCACCCTAAGGGAACGCTATTGTGGGACACGGGCGCCATACCCGACGCGACCTTTAAGTCCGATGGCCTTCCGGCCACGCTTCGGTATGGCACATCCTTGAAGCCGCTGGGCGAACAAATGGCTTCGGTTGGCTACACACCGGCCGATATCACGTATCTGTCGTTTTCGCATTTCCACTGGGACCACATCGGCAACGGGAACATGTTTGCGGGCTCGACGTGGCTGGTTCGGCAGAAGGAGCGTGACATCATGTTTGCTCAGCCGGCCTCGGATCGCACCATTCCGGCTAATTACAGTGCGCTCAAGAACAGCAAAACCGTGATCGTCAAGGGCGATGAGTACGACGTGTTCGGGGATGGCACTGTCATCATGAAGTCGGCGCCCGGCCACTCGCCCGATCACCAGGTGCTGTTTGTAAAACTGGCGAAAACCGGGCCTGTCCTAATTTCCGGCGACCTTTGGCACTATCCGGAAGAGCGGAAACTCGGGCGGCTGCCGACCATGGAATATAACAAGGAGCAGACCGCCGCATCGCGCCAGCGTATTGATGCGTTTATCCAGAAGACCGGCGCGCAGCTGTGGATCCAGCACGATTACTACGGCATCTTGAAACTCAAGAAAGCGCCTGAGTTCTACGAGTAGCCCGGTAGCGATTCACAGATGCAAAATTCGGCCCCCCGCCTCCTCGGCGCCACTAAGATGAATTGAGGAGGGAGCGCAGGCATGCGGATTGGGGTAATTGGTTCGGGCAATGTCGGCGGGACACTGGGCACGCGCTGGGCGAAAAATGGACACACGGTCGTATTCAGCTCGCGTGCTCCCGGCTCGCGGGAGATGAAGCAGCTCGTTGATACCGCCGGAGCGATGGCGCGGGCAGCGTCTGTGCCGGAGACGGCGGCAACCAGCGAAGTTGTGCTGCTGGCCACGCCCTGGCCTGCGTCCCGCGATGCGCTGGCCGCCGCCGGCGATCTCTCCGGCAAGATTCTGATCGACGCCACCAACCCGTTATTGCCGAGCCTGGACGGCCTGACGGTTGGTACTTCCAGCTCCGGCGCCGAGCAGGTCGCGGGTTGGGCCCCGCGCGCCCGAGTCGTCAAGGCCTTCAATACGGTGGGATACAACGTCATGGCAAACCCGCGCTTCGATGGGCGGGGCGCCCTCCTGTTTTACTGCGGCGATGATGCTCCGGCGAAAGAGGCTGTGCGCGATCTGGCTGCCGAACTGGGCTTCGACCCTGCCGACGCCGGTCCCCTCGTGCGAGCGCGCCTGCTCGAGCCCTTCGCCCTGTTGTGGATTTCGCTTGCCTTCTCGCCGGGCCACGGACGCGACTTCGCGTTTCAAATGCTCAAGCGGAATTGATCGCCCGCCGCACAGCTGAGCATCCAACTCCACAGCTGCGGGGCCGCAAAGGATCGAGCCCCGGAATGGGGCCGATCCCTCACGAGGATCTTCGTGTGCATTCTCACGCGGATACGGCGCCGCCGGCCCCCGAAACTGCCGGATTGCGGCCGAAAACCGCCCCGGGCAGACGCGTTAGTTACTCAAAATAAATCACCTAGCTCCGTCGGCCCGCCAACTCCCACAAAAGGTACAAAACGTGCTCAGGTTAATATCGATTCAGGGCGGAGATGCGAATTTCCGGTGATACTATAGGGGGTAGATGAGCTTACTGTCGCCCAGACTCCAGCTTAAAGTCGCACAGAAGCAGATTCTGACCCCTGGGCTGGTCCAAATGGTCACCGTGCTTCAGCTTAACCGGCTGGAGCTGAAAGAGATGATCACCCAGGAGATCGTCAAGAACCCCGTTTTGGAGGAATCTCTCGAAGACGCGGGTGAAGAGATCACCGCCGAAGAACTACTACCTTTGCTGGAGCCGGACCGGGTGGCGGAGCCCGCCGACCAACAGATTTTGGAAGCGGCGGCGGACCAGGCGAGTCCGGTCGATGGAATCGCCGCCGATCTGTCAATCAATGGCGCGGTCCTCGCCGATGCCGAGGATAGCGCCGCGGCCGTCGCCGCCGCCGAACTGGCGCCTCCGGATCCGCTGGCAGCCGAACCGGCGACCGCGACCGATCCCTTCGACGAAATCGACTTTGGCTCGTTTTTCGACGATTACCTGGATCCCGGCTATAAGAGCCCGGCCTCGGAATCGGTCGAAAAGCCGTCGTTCGAAACGTTTCTGTCTGCGCCCATGACGCTTGGCGACCATCTGCGGTCGCAGCTGAGCGTCAGCCTGATTTCGGACGAGATCCGCAACGCGGCAGAATCCATCATCGGCAACCTGGACGAAGACGGCTACCTGTCGGCGTCTTTGGAAGAAATCGCCACGGCCGGCGAGCACAAGCCGGAGCACGTCCAGGAAGCGCTGAAAGTCGTGCAATCGCTCGACCCCGCCGGCGTGGCCGCGCGCAACCTGCAGGAGTGCCTGCTGCTGCAGATCGAAAGCCTCAATGGCAAGGGCGGCGTGGCGTGGCAGATCGTGGCGAATCACCTGCGGCTCCTCGAGACGCGGCAATATAAGGAACTGGCCAAAGTATTGGGGCGGCCGCTCGAACACATCGAGATTGCCATCAATATGATCCACCACCTGAACCCGCGGCCGGGCCAGCGTTATTCGGGCTCCGGCGCGCGCGTTGTGGAACCGGACGTCACGTTTCTGAAGGACGGCGACGACTGGATCATCCAGATCAACGACGACGACGTCCCGCAGCTTCGGTTAAACGCGCAGTATCGCCGCATGCTGGACCGGGATAACGGCGCCACCAAAGAAGTTCGCGACTACGTCCGCGAGCGGTACACGTCGGCAATTCAGCTGATGAAGAACATCGAGCAGCGCAAGCAGACGATTTTGAAGGTCTGCCAGGCCATCGTGCGCCGCCAGACAGAGTTCCTCGCGCACGGCATCGATCATCTCAAGCCGATGATGATCAAAGAAGTCGCCGAGGAAGTGGGCGTGCATCCTTCGACCGTCAGCCGCGCCGTAGCCGGCAAATATTCGCACACGCCGCAAGGCGTCTTCGAGCTGCGTTACTTCTTCTCCGAGGCCGTCCAGGGCCCGTCGGGAAGTGGCACGCCGCTGCTGCTGCTGAAGCGCAAGGTCAAAAAGATGATCGAGGACGAGGACCGAACCCGGCCGCTCACCGACGAACAGATTACCGCGCTGCTGCAAAACGAAGGCATCGACGTGACTCGCCGCACGGTTGCCAAGTACCGCGAGGACATGAAGATTCCGTCCACTCACCAGCGCCGCATCCGGAACTGAAACTCCACAAATGGAGTTATAAAGGGAGTGAGGGAGGGTGTCATCGGCCCTGCCCCTTACTGGAGAACCCATGAAGATCACGTACACGGGTAGGCAAGTGGAACTGGCTCCGGCCCAGTTGAAGAAGCTGGAAGCACGCTTCGCCAAGGTCGGGAAGTTGCTGGACGGCAGGAAAGAATGCGAAGCCCACGTGATTCTGTCTTTGGAGCGCCATTTACATCAGGCGGAAGCAACCATTAATTACCATCATCATCAACTCGTCGGGATCGGATCGAGCAACGACTTGTTCACCGCGGTTCACTCGGCAATCGAGAAGTTGGAAAAACAGGCGGTCAAGACTCGGACCAAGTGGCGCGATACCAAGCGCACGCCGCGCAAGGCGGACGAGGAAAGCGAAGCGGCTTCGGCCCCGGAACCGGAACCGGAAGGAGAGCGGCAGGTATTTCGCGTCAACCATCACCAGAAGCGCAAGCCGATGACGCTGGATGAAGCGCTGTTGGAGATGGATAAAGACCGCGACTATCTGGTCTACCGCGACGCGCAAAGCGACCGCATAGCGGTCCTGGTGCGGCGCCGCGACGGCAATTTCGATCTGGTGGAAGGATAACGACCGCGGATGGCGCGAACGAGTCGTCCGGCGCCCGGCCGCGCGAACGAGGAGTCTGCCCAGAAGCCCGAACTGGTGGTGATCACCGGCCTGAGCGGTTCCGGCAAAGCTTCCGTTTTGAAAGCGCTCGAGGATCTGGGGTTTTACTCGGTCGATAATCTGCCGGTCGATTTGATCCCGAAATTTGCCGAGCTGACGCGCGACAATCCCGGCGTTGAATCGACGGCGCTGGTGGTGGACATCCGCGAAGGCGTCGGGCTGGAGCGGTTCCCGGACATCTTCTCGCGGCTGCGGCGTTCCATGCGGGTCCAACTGATCTTTCTCGAGGCCGACGAGCACGCGCTGGTTGCTCGCCGAGACCTCGGCCAGCGTGCCGTCGTTCACGACCACACCGTCGGGCGTGGTTACGGCTTTCAGATCGGATGCGCCGTTGTGAAAGACCCCGATCTCGA
>Ga0209060_10002686_pt1 | contig 16119 bp, 14 predicted proteins | sample Coa_R1_8_FD_187155 | JGI IMG/M metagenome (GOLD analysis project Ga0209060, IMG submission 187155) | Surface soil microbial communities from Centralia Pennsylvania, which are recovering from an underground coalmine fire - Coalmine... | ecosystem: Environmental > Terrestrial > Soil >...
AAACATCAGGCCGTACCAGAACGGGATGCGAAAATACAATGCACCGGCGATGTGGAGACCCATGGCAGCCGCCGTTCCGGCAAGCGCAGGGACCAGTGCCACGCAATCTGCCGAGATTCCATCGGCGCAGCGGGCGCCGTCGACGACCGGCAGCAGGATGCTTGCCGCGGACAGCACAAGGACCAGCAGCGCGACCATCAACGTTGCGGCGCGACCACCCAACATTTCGACGAGATTCTTCGAGAGGCCCGTCCATAGGCTGCTCCAGCCGGTGTACATCCGGGCCGCCAGGAGGAATTTCCCGTCCTGTAACAAAACACGTCCGCCCGCCTTCTTGATCAGCAGCGCGAGCTCAAGGTCTTCGCAAATCGCATGGTTGACGGCGGCGTGACCTCCGACCGATTCATAGGCCTGTCTCTCGATCAGCATGAATTGCCCGCTGGCCGTAACCGTGCTGCTGTGCGGCGATTGAACGGCTTCAAGGTCCTGGTAGAACGCCATCAGGTACAACCCGCAGGGGATGACCAGCCGCTCGGCGAAGCTGCCCAATCTCTGACGCGGCGCGAGCGACAAAAGAGCCAGCTGGTTCGAACGCGAAGCCGCAACGGCACTGCTGATCAGTCTTCGGTCGGCTTGAACGTCCGCATCAATGAAGCATAGCCACTCGTCGTCGGGACGCGTCCTTGTTGCGCCGATCCAGCAGGCGTGCGGCTTTCCGCACCAGCCAGGCGGCAATGGCGGGCACGCGATGACTGTCAGGCGCCGGGATGTGCGTGCAAAGGAACGGCCCACGGCGAACGTATCGTCAGTGGAGTTGTCATCGACCACGACAATGTTCAGCCGGTCTGCCGGATAGTCCTGCTGCAACAGGCAGTCGAGACAGCGCGGAAGATTGTGGCCTTCGTTTCGGGCAGGAACAATGACCGAAACATTCGGCGGGTCGGAAATGGCTGAGGCCGCGGGATTGAGAACGGGAAGCAGATCGCGCTGGCTATGGGCGCGGAGGATCAGCCAGCACACGAATGCCATCCACGCGAAAGATAGGGCGATGTCCATTGCTCAACCGGGCTAGTGTGGCGGTTCAGAAGTCCGCACATTCTTGCGGCGAATTGGTCATGCGGACTTCTGAACCAAAGCCACACTGGTTCAACAGGTTTGCTGGTGCCCTTTGCTTTCTGAAGGTCGTATAAGAACCGCCGGCTCACGAACTTCGGAAGGCGGGCACTCGCTGTACATCGCATCAATCGGGAGCCGACAAATAGGTTCCATTTAGCTGGCGCTCTCACCCGGAAGTTCCGTGGGCTGGCCGAGGCTGTCGCGCACGTAAAGCTTCTTGACCGCAACGAATGCGATCACCGTCATCGGTGCTGCGAAAATAATGCCGATGGTGCCATAGATCTCGGTCACCGCGACGATGCTCAGGAGCAGGACGGCCGGCGGGATGAAGACAAGCCGTCGCTGGACCATCGGCACGATCACGTTGCCTTCAACTTGATGAATGATGATGTAAACGACGATGGTCCAAAGCGCCGGATAAAATCCACTGGTCACCGCGACCAGGATGGCCGGTATGGATGCCAGCACCGGCCCGAGATAAGGTATGAACTCGGCGAGGCCGGCGATGGCACCGAGCGCCAGCGGCGCCGGCAGCCCGATGAGCCAAACGCCAACCGTCGTGAGTGCGCCGACCAGGCACATCTGAATGGCTTGCCCGAGCATCCAAAGACGCAGTGCGCGGCCGATGTCATCGATGGTTTCTTCAACAAAGGCATGCCGCTTCGAAGGGAATAGCTTGGCGGCTCCCTCGCGATAAAGTGCCGGCTGAATAGCCAGATAGACGCCCGCGGCGATTGTAAAGATCGCCGCCTCCAGCACGTGCGCGCTGATCGTGACCAGACTTCCGAGCAGGCCGGTCAGAGAAAAGCTGCCGCCCTCCAGGTGGGACAGCGCAAGTCGGCCGAGTTGGGAGTGCTGCAGCTCATCCGTGATGGTCTTCATTGCAGCGTCGCCGCGGCTGAAGACGTCCTGAAGTTCGGATGTCAGCTGTGTTCCGAACAAATAGCTGAATCCGGCAATCACGAGCAGAATGACAAGGCCCGCGATGACCAAAGCCAATCCTTGCGAGAGGCGGCACCATCGCACGAATGGTTCGCTTGCCAGTTGCAGCAGCACTGCCACGAGCAGAGCGCCGACCAACACAAGAAAAAAATACCTGAGATACCAGGCGAGAAACGCAAGCGAAGCAATCGCAACGACAATAGCCGTCCGCTTCACGAACTCGAGTGTCGTCACTCTCATCGCGGCATTGGATAGCCTTGTCACCATCGCGTATATTCAACAGGGAGAGGGGAACAGGCGTTCCTATAGCCGGAATTTCCTGCGTTGCAGCGTAGGCCAGCGAGAGTGAGGCCGCGCCTTGCCTAACTTAAGACGACGTTGAGCACCGCTGCGTAATGGCAGCTCACTCCCAAAAGCACGAAGACGTGCCAGATCGCGTTCTGAAACCGTAGCTTCTGCCAGATGTGGAAGATCAGGCCGACCGTGACGAGCACGCCTCCGGCCACGAGGAACCGCAAGGCTACGGACGGGATTGGCAGGTCGTTGACACTCCAGAGTGCGAAACTGCTCCATCCCATGCCGACGTAAACGCCGATTGAAAGGTGTTCGAGGCGTCCGGGCAAGGCGAGTTTGACCACAACTCCGAGGGCCGCCACGCACCACACGGCGATCAGGACTGCGAGCGCGGGAGTGCCTGACTTCGCATCCACCAGAAATGGCGTGTAAGTGGCGGCGATCAGGATGAAGATCGCCGATTGATCGAACCGTCGCAACCGCCACTTGGTGGGGCAGACCGGCCACAGATTGTAGGATGCGGACAGCGCCAGCACGGAAAGCAGGCCGAAAGAATAGATCGCGTCTGCGACGAGGTCCGCGGTCGCCGCGTGGCTCGCGGCGAGCACGAGCAGGACAGCGGTGGCTGTGACGCCGAAGCACAGCCCGATGATATGAACGGTCAGATCGGCGATCGTCTCAGACCGGCTATACTCCCAGGCAATGGCACCCGGGTCCCGGCAGATTGGGCCTCCTGCCTCCATCTGTTGCACAGCATTCGTCGAAGGTTGCACGGGATTTCACTTGGATCACTTCACTTGGGGTGGGTTTGAAGCTTTCAATACGCCGCCCGCTCAACGAGAGCTTTATGCCTCGCTGTCCGTGCGATGCACGAAGTCGTATTTGAGCGATCGCGCTATCAATCCAACCCGCGCCGACTTTGAACGTTCCTCCGCCACAATCGTGGCCGATGCTATGTCGCAGACCATGTTCGCAAAGCGCGCGGGTCCGCTTTACGTTCGTGCCTCACGCGAGATGCGTCGGCCCTGAGCCGGGCTGCGAGGTGTGATGCAGCACCTCGGCCGTCCCATCGCCCGGTATCGCGCGGGCGATATCCCCGAGAGCAATGATGCCGACGAGACGCTTGTCCCGATTGAGAACGGTTAGACGCCCGTCGGAGACCTTCATGGATCACCTCGATCGGTTGCGGAATGCGGGCAAACCGGCAAGCGGCCGTTGCGTTCCTGTGGAATTAGCGCCTCCATGCGGTTTGGAACTTCACTCGCAGCTCCTTGTTGGCAGAGCACGACCATCCCGCCAACGGAGACGCCAATGTCGGAAAAAGATCTCAACGCTCTGTTCCTCGACACGCTGAAGGACATCTATTACGCCGAGAAACAGATTTACAAAGCTCTCCCCAAGATGGCGAAAGTCGCGCAATCCGACGAGTTGCGCAGCGCCTTCAAGAAGCATCACGAAGAGACCGAAGGCCACATCGAACGTCTGGAGCAGGTCTTCGAGTCGCTCGGCAAGCCGGCCCGCGGAAAGAAATGCGATGCGATCGAAGGCATCATCGACGAGGGCGAGCAGGTGATCGACGAGTACGAAGATACGCCGGCGCTGGATGCAGGATTGCTGGCGGCAGCACAAGCGGTTGAGCATTACGAAATCTCGCGCTATGGCACGCTCAAGACCTGGGCCGGCAAGCTCGGTCTGAAGGATGCGGTAAAGCTGCTCGACCAGACGCTCGAGGAAGAAAAGAAGACCGACGAGACATTGACCAAGATCGCGGTTTCCGCGGTCAATGCCGAGGCGGCGTGATCTGCGCGTAAGCACGTCGCACGAAGCATTTGAGCTGCGTTCAATCTTGGATTTCCAGTGTCCCTGGAATCCGAAGTTCGCAAACCCGGCTACCGCAAAGTGGTGCGAAGTTCGGCTTCAGGACACTAGCGCCGTGCCTCATCCGGCCCGGTCGCTACCTGCGTTCGGGTTGGAATATGGAACAGTTGCCGACCTCGCTGGTTAGCTCGTTAAACAGCCCAGGGGTTACGCCATGGATGAAGATCGCATAACAGGTTCGGTAAAGGAATTCGCTGGAAAGACCGAGGCCGGAATCGGCGATGTCGCCGGTGATGCAACGACGCAGGCTGAGGGCCGCGCGCGCGAGACGGCCGGCACGGCGCAGAAACTTTATGGGCAAGCCAAGGACGCCGCGCGGCGGACGACCGACGCCGCCACCAGCTACGCCAAAGACCTCTACGGTCATAGCGGCGATACCTTTCGCGACGGCTCCCAAGCGCTGGCGAAGAAGGTTCAGGAGAAGCCGCTGGGGTCGCTCGTGATCGCGGCGGCAGTCGGTTTCGGCCTGGCCCTTTTCATGACGCGTCCGCTGCGTCGCCCGCCACGGCGGTCGCGATATTATCGTTACTATCGTTAGGGTTCTCCCCTCGGAGATCCGCGCCTGCGCAGTGATGCGCGCTTTCGCGCTGTGCCTGTTGGCCGCTCGCTTGAGCGAACGGCAATCTCATTTGACGTCGCTGGACGCTGGCCTGTTGCCGGTTCCGCGTCCTCTGTGATTCTTCAATGAAGCGGCGAGAGCGTCTCGCTGAAATGTTCCAGCGGTGCCTCACCTTTGAGGGAGGAACGGCCTCCGGAAACCACGCGTTGTGAGTTAAAGGAGATTGTTATGTTGATGTTTTATTTGCCTATCATCATATTCGAAGCGATGCTCTCGAACCCGAGACGCGACGGCGCAGAACGCAAGGCGAGCACGAAAGAGGTCAACCGCGAAGCGACCGAGCCATGAGCGGCCGGGCTGCGCACGCCGCCTTTGGCACATGATCCGGAAAAGCCTGCCCGCGCTTGGATCGGTATTCTCGATATATACATCGTGCGGCGTAGGCGGGCCTTCGAAGGCTGCTCGCCTCACGCTTCGCCGCCGACCGGAAAGACGGTGCGGTTCCAGCTGGAGTTCACCACCAACGCCATCCCGGTGTAGTAGGCAAAGAACGCCGAGGCGACCAAGACCCATCCGCCGATATTGCCGATGAGGCCGAAGACGCCGCTGCCGACCGAGTTGGTCAGGTTGGCGATGCCCACGAGGGCGTAGCCGGCAGAAAGAAGGAAGAGCGTCAATATCAGCGTCGCATTGGTTCTGAGCGCGGCGAGTGTGAGTGCGAGCGCAATGAAAGCGAACGACTCCAGCACAAAGCCCTGCAGGATCGCGGGATCGCCGGCCGTCGTCAGCTTGCCGATCGCCTGCAAGCCGAACAAGAGCGCGGTCAGTACATTGAAGGAACCGAACGAGCAGAATGCAGTCGCGCTGAGCACATTGGCGCGACGGAAAGCGAAGAGCCCGGCAATGAACTGAGTGATCCCGGCGAATACCAGCAGCACCGGTATGGTGGCCGTCAGCGCGGTGGCCGGAAACATGCCGGCGAGGACGGTCCCGGTAATCCAAGTCCCCGTCGCGAAGCCCCAGAGGCCGAGCGGAGCCGGATCGGCGACGGTGGCCGTCGCCCGCTCCTCCAGCGCCTCGATTTCGTCCGGCGGCAGGCGGGACACCACCGGCCCTGACTTCGTCCAGTTTTCCCGCCTGGCGAGGGTTGCGGTTTGCGGCATTTGGGCCATTCGCTTTCTCCTTGCATCGAACACAACGGTCCACTGATGCGCAGTGCGCGCACGACCGTATATCGGGCTAATGTCGGAGATGCGGTTTGGGTCCTAAAGAGCCGAATGGCGGCCTTGGACATTGGTCGGAGATGACAAAGAGCGTGTGGCGCGACGTTGTTACCTAAGCGCCGAATGCTCTGGTTTGTTTAAGCCACCGGGTCGGTGGCTTTCAACGGCAGGTGCGGCACGTGAACTGCTCACCGTTCCTTGTTGGTGACGCATGCCGTTCGCCACTTGCAACTGCTTCCGCGTCCGAATCGGCAGACTTATGCTTTCGCTTCGTGCGTCGCGTTGTCGTATTTGCGGCGAAGCTGCTCTTTCGTGAGATAGCGCTGCTCCAGTCGCTCGAGCTCAGGCATGGCGACGAGCGTATTGAGCTCCTCGAACGAGACCAGCAGGTCGGGACGGTCGACGACCTTGCCGCTGTGCAGAGATTCGTTCAACGCAGCGAGCGCGTTCTTCATGCCCTGCACCGACGCTGCCGTGAGCAGCCGCGGATAGATGACCACACCGACACCGAGATCCTGCAGCTGACGCGCGGACAGCAGCGGCGTCGTCGAGCGTTGGCGGATGCCGAACCCCATGTTGACGCAGACCGGTTTTGTGACGTTGCGCACGACCGTTGAGATATGCTCGGTGGTGAGCACCGCGTCTGCGAAGAGGAGATCGGCGCCCGCCTCGGCGTAGAGGTTCAAGCGGCGGATGACCTCGGAGATCCCGTGCGTTGCGAGGGCATCGGTGCGCGCCATGATGACTATCTCGGGATCGGTTCGCGCCTCCGCGGCGGCACGAATCTTTTCCGCGCCTTCATCGGCAGGGATGACTTCCTTGCCTTTCATGTGCCCGCAGCGCTTCGGCCACACCTGATCCTCTATCATCAGGCCCGCCAGGCCCGCCTGCTCGAAGGCGCGCATCGTGAAATGCACGTTCACGGCGTTGCCGTAGCCTGTATCGGCATCGGCCAGCAGCGGCAGATCGCAGCACGCCGCGAAAGCGCGGCAGGCGCGCAGGTTCTCCTCGAGCCCCATCACGCCAAGATCCGCCCAGCCGAGACTGGCCTCGCTGACTCCGGAGCCGGTAATGAAGCCCGCGGCAAATCCGCCAGCTTTCAGGAGCCGGGCGCTGAAGCCGTCGAAGACACCAGGCAGAACCAGGATCTCGGGTGCATTGATGAGCTCACGCAGCCTGCGGGCTTTGGTCATGGACATATTGCCTCCCAATGTCAGTGAGCCGCGAGGCCGAGGTGCTCGGCGACCTCGTGCAGCGCATCGTACTCGTGCTTGATCATCGCTCTCATTTCATTTCCGTCATGTGTCACTGGCGCCGCGCCGGCGCGCTCGAGCGCCGCCACCACGGCTGGCGAGCGCGCTGCCTCCAGATAAGCCCGATAGAGGGCGTCGACGATCTCGCGCGGCAGGCCCTGCGGGCCGATCAGCCCATACCAAAGCCCGACGTCCAGCCCTTTGGCGCCCACAGCGTCGAGGCCGGACGCCTGCGGCACCTCCGGATTGTCCGCTCCGGAGGTCAGCAGCAGGCATTTGGCGGCGCCGGTTTTGACATACGGCAGGATCGTCTGGATCGAGCCGCCATAGATGTCCACCTGATGGCCGAGAAAATTCTGCAGTGTTTCGCCCGCCCCTTTGAAGGGAATCGCGACCTGTTTGATGCCGAAATGCGCGAAGATGCGTTCGGCGGCAAGCCGCATCGTTCCGCCGATGCCGTCGTTGCCGTAGGTGTACTTGCCGGGACTGCGCTGGAGCTGCTCGATGAACTCTCGGCCGTTGTTCGCCGGAAAATCCGGGGCAACGCACATCACGTAGGACGTGTAGCCGATCTGGATGATCGGCACGTAGGAATCTTGCGTGTAGGGCACTTCCATGGTGTTCGGTACTGTTGTGAGCACGCTGTTCCAGACGAAGCCCAGCATGTATCCATCGGGGTTCGCGTGCGTCACCGCATTCATGCCGACTACGCCGCCGGCGCCCGGCCGATTCTCCACGACGACGCCGACATGCAGGGTCTCTTCGGCGGCTTTCGCTGTCAGCCGCGCCAACGCATCGGCGCCGCCGCCGGGCGGCGTCGGAACGATCACCCGGATCGGTCCGGTGGGATACGACTCGGCGCACGCGCTTGGGACGAGACACGTCAGCGTCAAAAAGCTCAGAATGGTCGCGGACAGCGAAGTCGTGATGGTCATCGGTTTCTTCCGAAGGTGGCGCGCTAGTGCGGCGGATTTGACATTCGCTTCCGTATTTCCGCGAGTCCTCATAGCGAATGTCAAATCCTAAGCCGCACTAGAATCAATGTCTTGCTAGTGTCCCTTTGGTTCTGACATTCGCAAACGAGCTCGCTGCAACATGATACGAATGTCAGAACCGGGACACTTGCGAGATCGCGCAGGTCATTTCGTGATGTAGAGGTCCTTGCGCCAGCGGTCTTTGTAGATGCCGATGACGTCGATCTGGTCGACGTAATAAAGGATCTTGCCCTCGATCGTGGATGGAAAGCTCGGCGCCTGCGGCGAATGCGTCAGCAGCACGTGGACGACCGGATCGGGCACGCCGTGGCGCAACGCAAGGTGCGCGGCCCAGAACGCGTGCGGGTATTGTCGGCCGAGATCGGTCGCCGTCGCGCGACCCTCCGCTCCCGGCGCGGACTCGATGACCTTGCTGGCGTCCTGCAGTACGGCGGCGGCAATCAGATGGTCACGATTCACTTTGACGCCATGGTGCCGCTCAAAGGCATCGGCAACCGCCAGCGCCATCTCGAGAACGCATTGATTGTGCGGCAGCGTCGGATACGGGATCTCGAGGGAAGTCGGCACATCCTCGATGCGCTTCCACGCGCTCATCGCCCAAAGCTCTTGCCAGACCGCGATCACGGCCGCGCGCAGCTTCGGATCGGCGATCGTCTTGACGGCGGGGAACATCGCCGCAACATCGATGGCTTGTTGGCCGGCTTGCTCGTTGCGCTGGTCCACGCGATCCCTCCCTGCCGTCGGTTCGCTTGTGTCTGCGAACAGCGTGACCGACGTTATCGCTTGCCCCGCGCGTTCTTGTCCGCGGTGGCAGTTCAAGACCGACCGGATACTCGATCTGTTCGGGGGTGTCGATGTCGTCCTGGTAGCTCATGCCGGATACCAGATATGCTTTCGGTGACGACACCGCTGAAGCCAGTCCTCCATGCGCCAACGGATCGGGGCGGAGCTGAGTGAGACCTCTATGCAGGGGCAGCACCGTTTGGGTCGACGTTTTGTCCTTCGAATATCCGCAACATCACCTCGATCCAGACATGTCGTATCGGTACATAACTGTTGTTGACAGCTTAAGAAGCAGGCGAAGAAATATCGTATTGTCAGTCTGACGTGAGCAAAGACAGGAGGGGCGAGTGAAACATATGTCACTGATCGCGGTGGCGTGCTGGATCGCGCTGGTGCCGGCGCACGCTGCCGAGGGTATCGTGACCTACAAGTCACTGGCCCCCGATGTCGCTTTCGATCTGGCGCGGTCGGCCCTGCAGCAATGTCGGACGGACGGCTATCAGGTGGCCGTGGTGGTGACCGATCGGTTCGGCGCACCGCTCGTCGAGCTGCGCGACCGCTATACTCCGTTCGCCGCGCTCGATATCGCGAAAGGGAAAGCCTGGACCGCCGTGACGTTCACCCGCAATACCAGCGACTTTGCCAAAGCAATCAAAGACGGCACGATAGGTGCGGGCTTGGCCGGCGTGCCCGGAGTCACGCCGCTTGCCGGAGCCGTCCTCGTCGAGGCCGGCGGTTCGCTGCTCGGCGCCGTTGGCGTCGCGGGCGCGCCGGGCGGCGACAAGGACGAGGCATGCGCCAAGGCTGGCCTTGCGGCCGTACAGGACAAGCTCGAATTTTAGCGAATCGGTTCGCAAAGACTGGCTTCCAAGCCAGTCAGCCGGCGCCCGAGACCACACCGAGCGCCTGTCGGACATCGTCCGGCGTAGCCGGCTCGGCGCCGTGCTGGCGCACGATCCGCACGGCGTCTTCGACCAGTCCGAGATTTGTCGTGCTCACAGGCGTGCCCAACAGCGCGTCCTCGAGGCCGACGCGGACATGGCCGCCGCGCGCGACGGCCTCGCCGATCAGCGCCCTGACGTCGACGCCGAGGCCGGAGATCATCCATGGCGCCGCGTCGGCTTCATCTTCCACCAGCGTGGCGAGCGCTGCGAGTGCGTAGGGCTTTGGCGGGAAGCAGAACGCGAATTGCTGTGAGAGCATGAAGCGATAGATCGGCGTCTTGACGCCGGTCGCGCGTGCGAGCGCGGCGCCGGCGCGGATGAAGCCGGGCTCGTAAATCGCAAACGCCGGATGAAAGCCGTGACGCTTGGCGATGGCAAGGGCGTGTCGGACGTGCGATTCCGGATTGACATAGGTGCCGGCCGGGTCCGCCTGCGATGTCGTTGCCGTCAGCGTGAAGTTCGCGCTGCCGGGATCGACCGGGGCAAATTCGATCAAGCCGCGCGAAGCCAGCGCGTCGACATGGCTGAACCGGGTTTCAGCCTCCGGAATGCCGGCCGCGCCGCCGCCGATCATCGATGTGGGAAAGGACGGATAGATGGGCACATCCACCTTCGCACGGATGCCCTCGATGATGCGCGCGTAGACCTGCCAGTCGAAGGTCTGCGGACCGCCTCCATCATAAGCGTGCGTGTGGACGATGGCCGCGCCGGCTTTTGCGCAGGCGATGCCCTCGGCAATGATCGCCTCGACCGTATCGGGGATGCCGGGCTGCAACGCGCGGCTCCAGGGCCCGTTCAACGCCACCTCGATCCACACTTTTCGCACGAGCGTCGCCTCCATTGTTTTGTTCGAACCAATGCCCGCGCAGAGTATCAAGACCGGCGGTTGAGACTAGTGCCGGAATGCGGTGACAGATGCCGCTCGGCGAAGAATCAGTGGTAGGGCAGATTAGCGAAGCGTGCTCTAGGCGAAGGTGCTGCAAACGACCCCCGCCCGATGACGCGCTTAAGATCGTGATGCGCGGTGACGACGAGGAAGACAAGGCGGCCGCGTGAGGCGGATGAGGGTCTAATGCGTGCATCGGGTTGAATGATAGTGGGGATAGCAACGACGTTAGTCTCGACTGCATCTCAGGCTCAGACTTACGATCCAGGTTACCCAGTCTGCATTCAGGCCCACGGCATTTGGCGGTAGCCCGATCGATTGCCACTATACGTCGCTGTCGCAGTGCCGGGCGCCGGCCTCCCGGCGCAATGTTTCGTCAATCCTTATTTTGCCGCGCGATCGCAGAGGCGCTGATGTCGTGAAAAAAGCTACTCCAACGAAATCAACCACAAGCAAGACAACCCGGCCGCTCCAGTTAAAGAAAGTAGCTGGAGCTGGCAGCACTTCGGATCAATTTCGGCTACGTCTGCCAGACGAGATACGCGAGAAACTCGCCGAAGCAGCGATGGCGAATGGGCGCTCGCTCAACGACGAAATCATCTATCGGCTCATGCAAACCCTTCAGCGAGAGGGAGCGCGGAAGAGGCTATCCGACTCGCTCAAATCACGGGGCGACCGCCTTGCGAGCGTGGAGAAGGAGATAGCCAGCTTAGTCGAGCGGTTGAGGCTACGCGACGATTAGCATAACGGCTGCTCGAGAAGGCTAAGCCATGCCCGGTCGGGCAAATCACCTTATGCAAATCCGAAGAAAATCACGTCTGTAAAGCCCTCCAGCGAAAAATATTTATCTTCCGTTTTTCGTAAATCAATGCGTATATCCGCGCATCCCGCCTCGACATGAGGGGCGTATCGCGATCGTCACGACACGTGAGGCGGGATGCGGTGGACGCGGGCGTGTCGTCAGACGAATGACACGAACGCGGACGGCAAAGTCGTGTGGTCCTGGCACCCCTGGGCTGGTGCTAAGTCTGCGGATGGTGATCTGCAGGCGACGGTGACTAACAAGGTCATGGACACCGGGGAGAGCACGAAGATAAGTCGTAAACCATTGCGCAGGGAAGGCCGGTGACTTGGCTGACCTGTAGTGGACTTACTCGTGTGCTTTTTTATCTGCACGCGGGGCTATGGGTGTGGCTCAAGCACCTGGCTTTCCCTGCGCCCTCATTCTGTCGAGGGCCATCGGCGCAATCACTCGGGCGCATTCCGCGCGCCGAGAAGGCGGACGTTTGCGTCGTTGCGAGGAGCGAAGCGACGAAGCAATCCAGAGTCGCGTATGCCGCTCGATGGATTGCTTCGCTTCGCTCGCAATGACGAGGAGGGCTGTTTGACAGTTGGAATCTGAAAGCTTGTCAGGCGAAGCGTGGCCGCGCCAAGCGTAGCTGCCAAGCAGCGAAGCGTGGTGCCCTGGCCGGCGTCGAAGAATATCGCCAAGCAACTGATAAAACACAACTTTGTTGTTAGCGAAAACCGAGAATACCATCAGCAATACCAAACCAATGTTTCACAACTTCGGTTCGAATCCGCTTCGGGCTGAGCGTGCGAGATTGGGAGCTATTCTCGTCAATTCCCTGTGAGCCGCCGCGTCCTAGAAATCCTTGGCGCCTACGCTCCCCGGATGTTCCGCTGGATCGCGCTTCAGACGCTCGCGCGGGTTCCGGAAGCCGCTCCCGACCTTGCCGAACGCTTCTTGCCGACAAGGATTGCCGCGGCTTGGTGTCGGGAAGAATACGGCAGACTTGCACGCGCCTGGTTCGGTCGGCTTCCGGCCGAGTGGCAGCGGGAGATCTTCGGCTACATCCAATCGAGTTCGGTAGAGCTTCTCCAGACATCGCATGCGAGCTCGAAGCAGGGCCGGTCCCGACGACGACCGCGCTTATATCGAGACATCATTCCGGGACATCGTGTGGGAATGCCAGGATGTCTTGCCGCCCGACCTGAAGGCGGCCTAAAGGCCCGAACACATGGCAACACCGACCAGCCTGCGACGTCAAGAAAGTCCTTGCCAATGCGGCCTTCCACACATGGCACGTCTGAGACATGCCAACGAGCACCGCGAATGTCTGGCCTCTGGGGCATTCTGGCCGGTTCAGGAAAGATTTTGGAGCTAGTTTAACAGGTGAGCAATTTTGAACAGCCGACTGCCGCACCGTATGTTGTCTTGGGGAGGAGGAGCGGCAAAGTGGCGGATAATAAAGAACAGTCACCGGGCCTACGGATCCAAGATACGCAGCGCCGCTGTCCAGTCTGCGCCGCCTTTTGCCTCGCTCAACCCATACTCGATAGCCGCAAAGGCAAGTTGGTTCGTGTATGCCATTGTCAGTGTGGCGAACTCTTTTGGGTCGATTGAGGCCGAGCACTGGCCCTTGACCGCGCCCTTTTTAGAGACGGCAGGGAGGGAGCCATGCCGGGTGTCGTGCATATTGTCGATGACGATGTGTCCTTCCGGACAGCGGTGGAACGTCGTTTGACGAAAGCCGGTTACGGGGTCGCGACCTACGCTTCGGCTGAGCATCTGTTGGACCGCTTGCCCAGCGATAGCATCCTCGGCTGCATCCTCCTCGACGTGCGGATACCGGGAATGAGTGGGCCACAACTCCAACGGCGCTTGAGCGAACTCGGTTCGACGTTGCCTATCATATTCCTGTCTGGTTATCCCGACATTCCGACTACTGTGCGAACCATCAAGGCGGGTGCCGTGAATTTTCTGACCAAGCCCATATCGTCGGAAGAGCTTCTTCCGGCGATTGAACAGGCCATTGCACTTCATACCTCGAAGTATCGCCAGAAGACGATGCTGGACATCGTTCGCACCCATCTCGCAGCACTGACGCCGCGCGAGCGGCAGGTCTTCAACTTTGTCATTCGCGGTGCAACCAACAAGCACGCCGCTCGCGCATTAGGCTGTACCGAACGCACCATTAAGGCTCATCGCCACAGGCTCATGGAGAAGATGCAGGTCCAATGCTTAGCGGAACTTGTGTCCGTTGCCGAGCGGATTGGCGTTCTTATGTAGATAGGCCACTCCGGCTGTTCACCCGTTGATGGCTTCAAGGTCTGCACCTGCATATCTGCCCGTTGTGAAGGGTTTCGGATGCGGCCCCATGAAGGTCGTGCCACACACGGCGGGGTCGGCGTCCGAAAGCCTCCAAGGGAGGAAACCGCGCGCAAGGAACGTAGGGCGGTGCGGCAGGTGCGATGGGGATTTGAGTGCCGCGGGCGGGCTTGCTGATTTGGATGGAACTGTTGCAACGAGTTGTACGACGCCGAAGTCGCTGATGAATGCGCGGAGGAAGGCGTCGAACTCCGTAGGTTGTCTGACGATTTGCGGCGGCAGGCGGACGTCTGGGCGTGCTCTGCCGTGGCCGGTCGAGGCGTGCCGTTATAGAAAAAAGGCCGCTCCCATGAGCGGCCTTCCGATCATAAAAAACGCCCCGGTGTGAACCGACGCGTTTAGCCAAATTAGCGCTGGTCAGGCTTCTGCTGGCCACCTTGGCCGGGTTGCTGATGCTGCTGGCCTGGCTTTTGATCGCCGCCGCCCTGCTGACCTGGCTTGTTGCCCTGCTGGTTCTGTTGGTCCTGGTTATTCTGGTTCGCGTTGCTCATCGGATTTCCTTTCATGAGTATACCGGGCCAACGGACGGTAGAAGCCCTCGTTCCTGGCCTCCGCCGAAAAGAAAAATAAGCTTGCCCTTGATATTCACCGGCTAAACCAGTGTACGGTGTAGGGCTATTTGGGCGAGCAACGAATGGAGTTAAGCGCTGAGAGAGGTTGTTTACATCAGCACTGCCGTGCGTTGAGCCCCCCGATGAATGAACGGGCGCAATAAGGTCCCGTTGCCGTCATGGCGAGGCATCCCGCTTCTGAAGGCTATAAATCCGTTCGAAGTGGGCCGGAATAGTCAGCAAAGCGCGCGAGTATATCGATTTTTCGGTTGAGAACAGCGTTCATGCGACGGAGGAGTATCGATCTCCGGGCGGTTCTCAGGATGTGACGGAATTAGTCCGCCGATTGGTCAAGAGTGCTAAAGGGCAAGTGCATCACCGAGCAGTCAGTGCGGGACGAGGTCAGCGACCTGGCCAAATACGTGTGACAAGCTGAAGGCCGCCAACGCGGTGCGTCAGGTTCGCGGCGCCATCGCGTTCGCGGCGTCCTCGATGACGGCCGCATTCTCAACATTGCCGGCAACTACACCGCCCATGGCGTCCGCCACCGGGCGAGCGAGCTGGTGACCCGGGAATTGGGTCATCAGAGCGAGATCGAGCTTCAGACCAAACTGCAGAATGAGGTCGAGGCCGAGCGTGTGACCCGGCTCGATAAGATGCTGCTCACCGAGCAGCAGGAGCGGGGCGTGATAGACCTGCGGCCAAGAGAGGGGGCGACCTGGCTCGTCCGCGAAAACCGCAACCTCATGATCGACCGGGTGCGCCACCTGGAGCGCTATGGAATAGCAACCGAGCTTGAGCCGGGACGATGGTCCCTGTCCGACCGCGCCGAGCAAGTCCTGAAGGATCTGGACTACCGCAATGAGGCCATCAACTCGATCCATCGGGCGCTCACCAGGAATGGTCTCGCCGAGGAGCGTGGTTCTGGCCAATTCGCTCTTCACAGCGAAGGCTTAGGCGAGAAGATCGTCGGCCGGGTCCTGACCAAGGGTCTGGCCGGAGACGAGATGGGGGAGCGGGTTTACCTAATCGTCGATGGCATCGATGGCCGGGTCCATCACATGGAGTTCAAGGATCCGAGTCGGATCGAGGAGGTCGGGCGGGACATGATCGTTGAAGCAGCACCCGCGGTCTCCGGTCCAAGACCTGCCGACCGCAACATTGCCGGCAATGCCGGGGAGGACAACGGCATCTACCGGCCGAGCCGGCACCTGGAGCGTATCCGCGACAGCTTTGAGCGGCAGGGCAAGGACCCCGAAGCGTTCGTGCGTTCCCATGTCCGACGCTTGGAGGCATTGCGCCGGGCTGGCCTTGTCGAGCGAATCGATGCCGACAATTGGAAGGTCCCGAAGGACATCGTCGCACGTGGACAGGCTTACGACCTCAGCCAAGGCGGCGATGGCTTGAGAATACGGACGCTCTCGGCCATCGACCTCGACCGGCAGATTGCCAGCGATGGTGCGACCTGGCTCGACCGACAGATTATTGCCGAGGACCGCTCGCAAATCAGGGACAGCGGTTTT
>Ga0209060_10002689_pt1 | contig 16108 bp, 15 predicted proteins | sample Coa_R1_8_FD_187155 | JGI IMG/M metagenome (GOLD analysis project Ga0209060, IMG submission 187155) | Surface soil microbial communities from Centralia Pennsylvania, which are recovering from an underground coalmine fire - Coalmine... | ecosystem: Environmental > Terrestrial > Soil >...
TGGTTCAGGTTTGAGAGACATCCTGGGCTCCTTGGCTCTGCTGAGGCAAATTCGGTGGCGTTTGTAGGTCTCTCCAGTGTCTCACCTCATTTCTGATTTCGCCAACGGGATCTTGAAAAGAGTGCCCAAGCTCGTTGCAGTAGATTCCATGATACCGGGAATAAAAGCATCCAGCGGCAGTCCAGCATAGAAACTAGCTGCCGATGAGAAAACCTCGATTCAAGCGCAGACGGCTCACGCCCCGCCGGAGCCAGCCAGCCCTGGGCACCCCTGCGCCAATCGCCGCGCTACAGGCGCCAAGGGGCGCTGCACTTGTTTGTCGGCTTGAGTGTCGCTGATGGGCTGGTCTATGGGCGCTGTGCAGCGCACAAGCGCTTTGTCGACTTTCAAGCCTTTGTGCGGGACGTGCTAGTGCCCGCCGCTCGCCAGCGGAAGGTGCAGACCATCCGGTTGATTCTGGACAATGGCACCACCCACACCCCCAAACGGTTGCAAGCGTGGCTGGCTGCGACCGCACAAGCGGAGGACTGGCGGGTGACCTTCGAGGTGTACTGGTTGCCGCCGAATGCCTCCTGGCTCGATCAGATGGAAATCTAGTTGAGTATGTTGCAGCGCAAACTCTTGCAGCCCAATCATTTTCCTGATACCTCCCGTCTGAAGGAGACTTTACTCAGCTTTATTGCCGCTTCCAACCAGCGAGCGAAACCCATCAAATGGTCCTATACCGTTGAGCAGTTGGAACGCACACTCGGCGTGAATTTACGCTGACCTCTTCTCAGCCTGGGACAACCGATGGCTCAACTACTGCTGTCTTGAAGCTGCTGCTGCTATCGCTTATACTGGTCTCTAAGAGCTAAGCAAGCGTCTAAAAAGCGACGCTCTTTCTCTCACGATATGAGGGCCCTCAATGGGTCGCGTGGAGGAGGTCATACGTATGGCTGGGGACATTCCTTTTCAATCGACAGCCCTCCTCCAAGCCGGACAGGAAGCACTGGACCGGGGAGCCTGGGAGCAGGCTTCTGCGTGCTTTCAGAAAGCGCTTCAGCAAGAGGAAACACCAGAGGCGTTAGAAGGGCTTGGCCTGGCGGGGGAGTGGCTTGATGATGCTGCAACCATCTTTGATGCCCGTGAGCGCGCCTACCGGCTCTATCGCCAGCAAGGACAGCGTGTCGCTGCTGCGCGTGTAGCCACCTGGTTAGTCTGGGATTATATGGCCTTTCGTGGCGAGCCAGCCGTTTCTAATGGCTGGCTTCAGCGCGCGCATCGCTTATTGGAAGGGCTGTCTCCAACCGCTGAGTATGGCTGGCTTTTAGCCCGTGAAGCGCAGTTTACCTTGAATACGAGCCGCGATTTGGTGCGCGTGGGCGTCCTGGGGGCACAAGCGGCGGAGCTTGGTCACACTCTCGGGTCGATAGACGTGGAAATGCTTGGGCTGGCGTTGGAGGGCCTTGCCCTGGTGTACGCGGGCAAGGTTGCCGAAGGGATGCGTCGGCTCGACGAATCGACAGTGGCGGCCTTGGCAGGCGAGATGACAGATCGTAGTGCTATTGAACTTGCGTGCTGTTATCTCATGCTGGCTTGTCAGCAGGTGCATGACTATGTTCGCGCGGTGCAATGGTGCGAAAGAGTGCAGGAGTTTTGCAAGCGCTCAGGGAATCGTGGACTCTTTGCGTACTGCCGCGTTGAGTACGCCCACGTTCTGACGCGGCGTGGCGCCTGGGCAGAGGCAGAAGCAGAGCTTCTGGAGGCGCGGAATATACTAGCGAAGCGGCGCCCACCCCTCGCTGGAAGTGCTATTGCCCACCTGGGGGAATTGTGGCGACTCCAGGGGCGGCTCGAAGAGGCGGCTGTCTTACTTGAACAGGTGAGTGCCCATTTGGGGCTGGCCGAGCTTGCGTTGGATCAAGAGAATGGGGTCGCTGCTGTCGATTTTGTAGACCGCTACCTGCGGAAGATGCCCCCAGAGCATCTCATGGGGCGCGCGCCTGGACTGGAGGTCGCTGTGAGGGCCTATCTGGGTGTGGGTGAGCCAGAGAAAGCTGCAGCGGCGCTGCAAGAACTTCAAGCCTGCGCCGCCGCCGTTGGAACTGGTTCGCTTCAGGCATCCGCCTGGTTTGCGGAGGGATTGCTGGTGGCCTTCAAAGGCGATTATGCGACGGCCAAAAGCTGCTTTGAGGATGCCATTGACTGCTGGGAACAAAGCGGCATCCCCTTTGAGGCGGCTGTTGCTCGACTCGAACTTGCTCGCTCCTTGTGCGCTCTTGCTCGGATGGAAGCGGCTATTTCACAAGCGCAGCGCGCGTATGATGCCCTTGACCTGTTGGGAGCAGCACGAGAAGCGGAGCGAGCGATGGCGCTGCTGAAGGAACTGAAGGGCGCGAGGGGCACTCAGGAGGGTGATACCGTCCTTGCCAGCCTTCACGCTGCGAACGTCCCATCTGCACATAGCTTGCCGGTCCAGCCTGCCGCGCAGGGGCAACAGCCTCTCACACAACGAGAGCTTGAAGTGCTGCGGCTCATCGCGCAAGGGCTGAGCAATCAGGAAATTGCGAGCCAACTGGTGCTGAGCCACCATACCATTCACCGCCATGTTGCGAATATCCTCACCAAGTTAGATTTGCCCTCACGCGCCGCTGCCGCTGTCTATGCAGCTAAGCATAGCCTGCTCTGATAGGCTCTGAGAGAGATGGCGATTCCCTTGATCCACGCTGGCCCATTTGGGCCATATGGCTCTCCCAACCAGAATGGCCCGAAGAAGGGAAGAGGGTATCGGCTGTTCTCAGTTACACTCTCTCCAGGAAAGAAGTAATCCGGCGGGCTGTCGTCGGACCTGAAAAAGGAGAGCAAACGATACGAGATCAGTAGAGCGCTTTCTCGATTGGTTGACCAGTTATCGCGCCTCATAGGCTATTAGCTGCGGGAATAGGAGGGAGTAACTGATGGGATTCTTTGCTATTCTTGTTGGGTCGTAGGAGCACACAATGTCGAAAGCAATTGCCGTCTTGGGCTCTGCTCTGTTCTTCGTCATTGCGCCGTTGGTGCTGGCAGGCTATGTCCCCTGGTGGGTCACGCAGTGGGAATTTCAGCCAGCTTTTTTCGGCGTCGATCTCACCCGCATCCTCGGCGGTATATTGATCATCGTCGGAGCGCCCGGAATTATGGATTCATTTGCCCGTTTTGCGCTGGAGGGGCTGGGGACGCCCGCCCCGATCGCGCCGCCACAAAAACTCGTAGTGACTGGCCTTTATTGCTACGTGCGAAATCCGATCTACATCGCGTTGGTCGCAGTCATTTTGGGTCAGGCCCTTTTGTTTGGTGACTTGCGTCTCCTCTGGTACGGGGCGCTGCTCTGGATTTTTTTTCATGTCGTTGTGGTGATATACGAAGAACCGACGCTCAAGGAAACATTCGGCACGGAGTTCGAGAGCTTTCGTACCCATGTGCCGCGCTGGATTCCGCGGTTGACGCCATGGCGAGTAGAATGAACGAGTCCTCCTGCATGCTCATTTCGGCTTCGGTTAAACGCATGGGCGTCTGCGGCTTGGGTCCAGGGATGCGGAGTACCTCCGCTGGACAGTATCGCTTCAGCCGCTCCTCTGATCAAACTCGGAACACATGTATGCAAGGCAGTACTAAGCATCTTCTGACCTGTCGATCCCGTTCGTGACGCTGCCATTCCCCAGTTCCTCAGCAATGGCGGCAAATTGCTCTAAAGCCGCCTGCAAGTCCTCCACGATACTGGCGGACAACACCTCAGGAGCAGGCAAGGCATCGGCCCCTTCCAGGCTCTGATCACGCAACCAGAACAGATCGAGGCTCACCTTGTCGCGCTTGAGCAGGTCTTCATAGGGGAAAACATGGAAGCGCTCGGTTTCCTGGCGCTGGTGGCGATTCTCCGCATGATAGCAGGCCACGAAGTCATCTAGTGCTGCACGGGTGAGGGGATTGGTCTTGAGGGTGAAGTTCTGATTGGTGCGCAGATCGTAGACCCACAGCCGCTCGGTCCAGGGCGTAGCACTGGCAGGCTTCTTGTCGAAGAAGAGCACGTTGGCTTTGACCCCCTGCGCGTAGAAGATGCCGGTCGGCAGGCGCAGCAGCGTATGCACGTCGCACTCTTGGAGCAGCTTGCGACGCACCGTCTCGCCTGCGCCGCCCTCGAACAGCACGTTATCCGGCACGACCACGGCGGCGCGTCCGTGGATGGCAAGGAGCGTCTTCACATGCTGGAGGAAGTTGAGCTGCTTGTTGCTGGTGCTGGCCCAGAAGTCATCGCGCACGATCTCGTTGGCCTCGCGTTCCTCCCGGCCCTCTTCATTCACGTAGGTGACGCTGCTCTTGCGTCCGAAGGGCGGATTGGTCAGCACCATTTGGAAGCGCTCGCCTGGGTCACCCCGCAGGCTATCCGCGACCCGCACGGGGCTGGCCTCTCCCTCCTCGTCGCCGCCGATGCCATGCAGGAAGAGGTTCATCAGGCAAAGCCGGGCCGTATTATCGACAATCTCCCAGCCATGCACCGCCTGGTAGCGCAGAAACTGCTTCTGATCGCGGTCCAGGTCGTACTGGCGGGTGATGTAGTCGTGCGCGGCCAGGAGAAAGCCCCCTGTCCCGCAGGCGGGGTCGCAGAGGCGCTGGTCCGGCTGGGGGTGCATGACCTCGACGATGGCCTGAATCAGCGGGCGTGGGGTGAAGTACTGGCCTGCGCCGCTCTTGGTGTCTTCGGCGTTCTTCTGGAGCAATCCCTCGTAGGCATCGCCCTTCACGTCGGTATCGAGCGTCGTCCAGGTCTCGCGGTCGATCAGGTCGACGATGAGGCGGCGCAGCTTGGCCGGGTCTTGAATCTTGTTCTGGGCCTTGCGGAAGATGAGGCCGAGCATGCCCGGCTGTTTGCCCAGTTCTTCCAGCAGGTGACGGTAGTGCGTCTCCAGGTCATCGCCATCGCGCACCAGGAGGCTGGGCCAGTCGTAGCCTGCGGGAATGCGGGAGGGATGGCTGTAGGGCGGCTGCGTGCGCTCATAGGCCATCTTGAGGAAGAGCAGGTAGGTGAGCTGCTCGACGTAATCGCCGTAGGACATGCCATCGTCCCTCAGCAGGTTGCAGTAGTTCCAGAGGCGCTGCACAATGGCTTGAGAAGCAGAACTCATCGCGTGTAGCATCCTTTCTCTTTATCGACACAACCCACAGGGATTCCAGCCCCCAAGTCCCCACTGCTGGGTAAAATCGCGGGTGGTCTGAGCAAAGAACTTGGGGTAGTCTTGTCGGGAGTACCCTAACTGGGCTTTACAGGCCCCATGCAGGTGTTGGAGGTCATGCACGACGAATGTTGCGCCGCTCTCTTTCTTATTCGCCAGGTAGCCCTCTCCTGACGCTAAGATTGTCTGAAGGTCCTTTTGACTGGTGACCGCTCGCATAGCTTGACTCCTAATCGTCCCACAAACTGCCCTGCTCCGCCTCCACAGTCTCAACCCGATCTGGGATCAGCACTGGCACCCGTTCCTTTTCCTGCTTCGTCGCTCGGCCATTGCCCACTCGTTCTTGGCGTATCCGTTCCAGCAAGGCGCTCGCAGGCTCATCATTCGGGTCTTGAGGCACCAGCCGCCCAGCAAAGGCTTCGCGTAAAATGCTCTGTCGTAGTCGTTCTGCCCGTTTCAGGTTTGTTTCGACGATTGCCTCTAGTTCAGTAACCACCGAGAGCCGCCTCTCAACCTCGTCCACAATCTGCTCTTGCTCAGCAAGTGGCGGCAGCGGGAGTGGCATAGCAGCCATAGACTGTGTATTGAAATGAATAAGGGCAATCCCCACCTGTTGTGTCCTGACGCGATTTTGGGCAGTAGAGTTCATGTAGTAGGCAGCGTATTGAGGGTTCACATGAATGGGCCGTTTGACAATCACCAGATCAGAGCAATTGGCTTCAGGATATGTATCAGGCATAACGCAGGCAGTCCCAACAGACCCAGATCGCACAACCAGCAAATCACCAGGCTCCAGAGCGGATTTTGAAAGCTGTTGATGGAACGCGCGGGAAACAAACTTCAATCCCTCTGGATCAAAGCGATTGGGGCGCACATTCTGACCCCGAAGAAACGGTATCCCATCTTCGATATACTCATCCTTCATCGAACCCACATGCCCAACCGTCACCCGCTCACTCACCTGCTCAAAGCGCGCCCAGCCCCAGCCCTCGGGCAACGCTGGTAGGTCTGTCGTATCCGGCCCAGCAGGCTCCTCGTAGCGTACCTTCGCCGGGTCTTTGCCCTTCGCGCGCAAATCAGCTTCCCACCGGGCATGGCGCTCGGCTAGGATGCGTTGCAACAGGTTGGAAGCAGGTTCGGTATCAGGATGCTCGGCCCGCCAGGCTTCGGTCAGCTTCCCCTCCACGGCTGCTTTGAGGACTGCCGCCCGATAACGTTTAAGCCTGGTCTGGGCTGATTTGAGCGCCGCTACGCCTGCATCCAGCCGGGTGAACTGCTGTTCAATGGCTGCCACGATGCGCTGCTGCTCGGCAAAGGGGGGAACCTTGATTAACACAGCATTGTAGTCATCGCGGCTCAGACCAGGCACTGCCGTGGATTTATCAAGTTGCCCTAACCGGAGAAATGTAAGCAGGTGGAGAAAAAACTTCAGATTGGTATTGGGTGTCTCTTCAACAAAGTAGACAGTATCAATCGGCCAGCAAGGCACTGGCGAGTAATAAACGCTGCCAATGGACCCCTTCCGACCAATGACGAGTGCAGCTTTTGAGGTCAGAGCCTGGTTATGAACCCCAACAATTCCACTTGAACCGTAAACAGGCACTTCTCCCGTCTTATCTCTACTCGCCTCAACGAGTCCTTTTCCATACTGGATAGGAAGTACAAATTCAAGAGGTGTCCCTGCCCACCCAGTCGGTAATACTTGCTCCTCACTCATGCCACAAGCCTCTCATTGATTTCCTTCAGCATGGCTGGAAACTCCTGTCCAAACACCTGATATGCTTTGCCCAGACCGCCGCGCTGGCTGAAGGGCACGTTATCGAAATCGGCTGGCTCGATGGTCAGTGAGGTCGCCACATGCTCTCGCATCAACTCCAGCCACTGCCGCTGCTCCGGGGTGAACGGCTGCCCGCGCTGCTGCTCCTGCTCCTCCAGCCAGATGGCGAAGCGGCGACGGATGCCTTCAGCATAGGGCTCCAGTCTGACCGCCTCGTCCTGCTCCCGCGCCAGGGTATAACGCACGAGCGCCACCAGATCAGTGAGGAGTCGGCGCGTGCTGGCTCCCTGCACCCGTGCCCCATCGAGCCGCTCATAGGCGTGCCAGAGCTTGTCCGTCGTCAGGCCCAGCGGTGGGGCCAGGATGGTCTGCGCGAGTTGCTTGAGGTCTTTCAGGCGAAGCACGGCATGGCGTGGGCTGCTGTATAGCACCTGGAGAGCAGTGATTTCATCGCGGTGGTCCTCGATGAACTGGCGGAAGTTGGTGATGGTCTGGCGGGCCTGTTCTTCGGCGTGGGCATCCCACCCGGCGCTCACCACCTGGTCCTGGCTCACGGTGTCGATGAGCTGCTCGTCGCGCCGCTGGATGTCCACCAGGAGTGTGCGCAGGTCCGGGTTATCAAAGGGCGCGGCCACCTCGGTCATGAGGAGCCGCGCCGCCTTCTGAATCGCCTGCTCGTCGGGGTCTTTCTGGCCCGTCGCCTGGCGGGCAATCTCCAGGTGTTGGTCGGGGTCGCACGCGGCGATGAGCGCTTCGGCCAGGTCACGGATACCCAGCCCATCGGCCTGCTGCATCACCGCTTTTTCATCAGCCAGGCTCATCTTGCGGCCCAAGCGGCCCAGTCGCCCGGCCAGGGAGAGCAAGGTATCCTCATCATGATTGCCCAGCGCCACAGCGGTTAGCAACTTGTCGAAGGGCACGGAGCGCTTGCGTTCCAAGGAAGGTTCATCGGTCTTGAGGCGCTCACAGACGCCGATGGCATCGACGAGCACGAAATGATCTTTGCTGCGAGCATCGGGCGTGACGGCCTGGAAGTCGTCATCGGAGATGGTGCGCGTGCCTCGCCCTTTCATCTGCTCGAAGAAGCCTCGGCTGCGCACCGAGCGCATGAAGAGCAGCACCTCCAGTGGCTTCACATCGGTGCCGGTAGCAATCATATCCACCGTCACGGCGATGCGCGGGTAGTAGCTGTTGCGGAAGCTGGCAATGAGGTCTTCAGGCTTCACGCCCGTCGTGCGGTAGGTGATCTTCTGGGCAAAGTCATTGCCTCGGCCAAACTCCTCCCGCACGATCTGCACGATGTCATCGGCGTGGCTGTCGTCCTTGGCGAAGATCAGCGTCTTGGGCACCTCCGTCCGGTTTGGGAAGAGGTCGGTGATGAGGGCCTCCTTATAGGCACGGATGAGGGTACGAATCTGGTCCGGCGTCACCACGTCGCGGTCTAGTTGGGCGGCGGTGTAGCTGATCTCCTCGTCCACCTGCTCCCAGCGTTTGGCCCGCGTCAGCCGGTCCCGCTTATCGACGTAGTAGCCCCGCTCGATGGTGCTACCCCGTTCGGTGATGGCGGTGCGGATGCGGTAGACCTGGTAATCGACGTTGACGCCATCAGCGACGGCGCGCTCGTGGCCGTACTCCATGACCAGATTGCCATGGAAGAAGCCGAAGGTTTGCTTGTTGGGCGTGGCGGTCAGGCCCACGGTGAAGGCATCGAAATACTCCAGCACGCCGCGCCAGAGATGATAAATACTCCGGTGGCACTCGTCGGTGATAATGACATCGAAGGTCTCGATGGGCACCTGCGGATTGTAGAGGACCTGCTTGGGTGGCTGTGCGGCCAGGGCGCTATCCAAGTCGAAGAGCGAGCCTTCCTCCAGCGTGGGGTCCAGGTCCGGCTCGCCCGACAGGATGGAGTAGAGCCGCTGGATGGTGCTGATGCAGACGCGAGCCACCGGGTCGATGTGGTTGCTCTGGAGGTGCTGGACGTTGTACAGCTCAGTGAACTTGCGCCCGTCGTCGGGGGTGACATACTGCTCAAACTCTTTGAGCGTCTGGCGGCCCAGGTTGGAGCGATCCACCAGGAACAGCACGCGGCGCGCACCGCCAAACTTGATGAGGCGGTAGACGCTGCTCACCGCCATGTAGGTCTTGCCGCTGCCCGTCGCCATCTGCACCAGGGCGCGGGGCCGGTTCTGCTGGAACGACTCTTCCAGATGGGTGATGGCTTCAAACTGGCAGTCGCGCAATCCGGTGGTCGGAAGCGCGGGCAGGCGGAGGAGGAGTGAGCGCATGAGGTGGTTGTCGCCCTCCGCAGGGGCTTGAGCCAGCCACTCTGCCAACGTCTCAGGCTGGTGGAACGCAAAGACCGGGCGGCTGCGTGGCTCCGGGTCCAGGTCGTTGGTAAAGCGCGTTTCCACCCCAGTGCTTTCATACGCGAAGGGCAAGGGCACGCGCGCCATAGTGAGTGCTCCAGCGCGTCCCTCACGGTACTTGGCACTCTGGACTTCGACGCCCGTCAGCGTCTCGCCCACCTTCTTCGCCTCGACCACGCCTACTGCCTGGCGGTCCACGACGAGCAGATAATCGGTCGGGCCTGTCGAAAGGGGGAACTCCGCAATGGCGACTCCTCGTGCGGCTCCCAGGTTGAAGCGGTCCACCTCCTGCACCACCCATCCGGCCTGGGTGAGCAGCGCATCAATCTGTTGACGCGCCTGGGCTTCTGGCTTCATGCAAGGGCCTCCTTCCCACTCCACACATGCACAACGGGCTGCTCCTGGCACGAGAGCAGCGATTCAAGCAGCTATAGTATACCAGAACCCAGCCGGAAAGGAAATGGGCAGGTGAGCCACTGAGCCACAGGCGTTTCACCTTCCTATACAACTCCCCTGTTGTCTGCTATACTGACCCTACCTCGCCAGCAATGGAAGCTGGTACTTCGATTAGGAAGGCAACCACCCTTGATGGAGTTTTATGAGTTTCCACCCCAGCAGCAGAATTACACTGCCCGCCCGGCATTGCCGGTCCCCACTACCCCGCCAGACCGCATCTGGAGTCTGGGATTTATCCTGATCCTCGCCTTCATTGCCCTGTTCGGGAGCCTCCTGGCCTTCTTTGGCGTCGCGGGTATGACTCAGTTTCCTGGTACTATCGTCAACTTCTATACAGGAAACCTCATCGATCTGCTTATCTCCATAGGTCTGCTCTCGGCATGCCTGGCCGCGCTGGGACACGTTCCCAACTGGCTGCTCCGTGCAGGCTTACTCTTACAAGCCGGAGCAGCCATAACGGCCATACTGCAGCACCTTATCGATCTGCAAGTAATCCTGATGCCTCCCTCAACCACCCTCTACTTCTCACTTGGACTCCTCATAAGCGCCTTGAACCTGCTTGGCCTCATCTGCCTCTCCTACGGTCTGGTTCGCTGGCGGCCCTCGGATGTTGCCTTTCTTCCGCTCCAAATCCTGCTTGCCCTTGGGCTGAGCATCCTCATGCTCATCAAGCTCAATCCGCCTGATTCCATCCACCTCCAGCTCGCGGGCGGCCTCTTTTGCGACCTCGCGGCACTGCTCGTCCTCGTCGCCCGCCCGGCCTGCTGGAAAATCTCGCCGCTCATCGTCTTCTGCTTAACCAGCGGCAGGCTGCTCAGGCTGCTCTATTACGTCTTTGCCATCGGTCCCCTTCCCACCATCACCAGCGCTCAGCCCTTCCAAACCTTTTATGCGCTGGGCATGGGCTCCGAACTCCTTTTCCTCATGGGCATCCTCATCCTCGCCCAGACCCAGCACGTCAAAACCCAGTCTTCCAAACCGGTCCCATCTGCTTTTCCCCTACCCATACCAAACAGCCCCACATCGAATCCATCTCCACAACCGCAATAACGCAGGCGGAACAGGAGAAGAAACGAGCGTTTTCCCTGTTCCGCCACCAAACCCGATCTGCCCGCGGGTGCGCGTAAAATTTAGCACGATGATGCGGTGTTGTTTTCTCCTTTCGAATCCAGGCCAGTCCTGCACAGCGGCGATCGCTCCTCACCGGCCAAGTCCCCTTCCAAAGAGAGGCAACGGCATTGGGGGAGGTTTTCCCCAGCCAGTGTTGCCCGTAGAAGACCAGCCGTGTGTATGAACGCTGGCATAGCCTCTCTCAAAGCTCGCTCGGTGCAAAGGCATGACGCACACCCGTGAGACACACGCCAGAGCTGCGGAACGTTCCCCCAAGCAGACAGATCCTGCTCACCCATCGACCCATCTGGCTCCGGATGTGTCCGCTGCACTTCATTGGTGCCTGTGCTATGCTTCAGGAGGATGCTCGTGATCAGTGCTCAAGCAGAAGGGACCGCCGTCATGAATGAGGTCAGCATTGGCGATATCGTCCTCTATCACGATCCTGCCATCGGAGAGCAAGTGCCCGCCCTGATCGTCAAGTTGGACTCCCAAGAGCGTGCCTGGTTGAATGTGTTCACCATCCAGGGGAGCGTCGCTTTAGACACGCCCAAAATGCGCGGCGCTCAACCGGGACAGTGGGAGCCGCGTCCCCGTGGGTAGAGAACAGCGCCTCCGAGCCGCGAGCCGGTCTCTGGATACGCATCCGCGAGGAGGGCATGCTGATGCAGAGCCACATGGTGACGCTGTACGTGGGCGCCGAGTGCCGGACCCTCGCGTGGACACCTGAACTGGATGCCCAGTGGGCCACCGTGGCGCGCTTGGCGCTCCCGGTCGTCGAGGTGACGCCCACTCCAGTCCCGATGATCTGGGTCGATGGGGCGCGGCAGTCCGGTCTGGAGGACCTCATCCGGCTGGCCCTCCACACCTCTACCTGGGAGGCCACCAGTCTCTGGCTCACCCTGCTCACCGCTGATGGGCAATTGGCCGAGACGGTTCTCCGGCTTTCCGTGAGCCGTCCGATGGTCTATCCGTTGGTGCTCCATTTCCAGCTCAAGCACCACCGCAGCCTCCTGACCCACCTTGCCAGCGGTGGCCTCTTTCACCTGGCGCTGGAATCGACTGGGCTGGTGATCCCCTCTATCTCTGTAGGAACCGCTGGTCTCACGGAGCAATTGGCTGCCACAGCAGCGTTGAGCCAGGACACGCGAGAGACCCCCAAGCTTTAGCTGCTTGGATACGACGTGTGTCGGTCATGCAGGCGTTCGATGGTCTGACGGTACAGACCCACCAGACCCAGGTCCCCTCTGACTATGCCGCCTCCTCAAGCTGCGTGGTGGCCTGCGCTTCGGTGATCGTCTGCTGCTCGACGGCGCGTAGCACCCGAATGATCGTCTCATGCGCAACGATATAGCGCTGGTGACGTTGAATAGCGGTTTCGTGCTCTTGAAGCTCACGCGCACTCCACTGCTGGCTCATCTCTCTATCTTCTCGATGCACCCATTGGGCAGGCGTGGTGGCAAGAGAGCAGTCACCAATGCTCCTAACGTCTATCCCGTTGATTTATGCGATGCACAACGAGTCGGTTGAAGAGCTCATCGCCAGGTGCAAAGGCGAAAGCCCTCGAGACCCACTACCTCTCAAACAAGGCAGACCCTCTGCCCAAAGTGGTCGATCACCTCTCAAGGTCGGCAGATGGGGAACGAGCTGCCGGACCATAAGCGGGCCAGTTCACCAGCTACTCCCCGCGCAGCTTGCTATACAGAACGAGATCGTGCCACTCGCCATTGCGCCACTGCGCAAGGCGCAGCACGCCCTCGCGGGTAAACCCAGCCTTCTCCAGCGCCCGCTGCTCGGCACGATTGGTGCTATCCGTCGTGGCTTCCACGCGCATAATGGGGTACACCGAGAACAGATAGTCGGCCAGCAGCTCTTGGGCCTCGACTCCATAGCCCTTCCCGCGCTGCTCCGGCACCAGGACAATGCCCACATTGTAAGCAATGCTCGCCTCGCCAGGACCATACCGCACTTGCCGATAGCTGATCTCACCCAAGACCTGGTCACGTTCGCACGTCACCACCACCAGGGTCCCATGCGTTTGACTCAGCAGGCCGTCCTCCTGGAACTGCTGCTCTACCCGCTGGGGCGGCTGCAAACTGAAGAAGTTAAACTCGGTCAGAAACGCCAGATCGTTGGCGCGAGCTGCCAACAGGGGGAGATCCTCCTGGCGAACGGGGCGCAGGGAGATGTTTGCTCCTTGCAACATGAGCAGATTCGTCCTTCCTATGAAAGAGTGCTTCACGCCTAGCTCTCACAGTATAGTGCAATCACAGCAGGGATAGCACGCCCAGCGTGGCCTCTCATGACCGTCCCTCGCCTCCTTCCCCTGTGGTGCGCAACGAGATTACAGCAAGAAGGCGATGGGCGGTGCATGGGCTGCACCAACCATTTCGCTAAGCGCGTTCTCTGGGCTTTCGTTTGTGTGGAAACCCGCTTGATCGCAACAAACGCGGAGGCAGCATAATCTGGTCGAGAGCCGCTGCATTCGAGAGGTGCACCTCGTTGTGCATCGTGCGGATAGTATTCTCTGCAACGCTCCAGTGCAAAATCAAGTGCACAAAGTACCCATGTGATGCGCATCGCGGAGGGAGCACTCCACTGGTTGGGCGGCCTATACTCTCCAGGAGAGGCAACACGTCGATGAGACCTCTCGCAAGGAAGGAGCGACTGATGCGTGCTCCGTACCGGATGGAACGGCTCAGTGGCCTGGCGGCAGGCGTTCTCGGCCTGCTCGTACTAGGGTTTGTCTTGTTTGGTCCCCTGTACCTGACCTCGGGCCAGGAATGCACCGGCGGCCCCACTGGGACCGCCCACTGCACCACCCTCAATGGCGCTGCCACGTTCTTCGAGGTGAACACCTCGTTACAACCCGTTACCATCTTCTATCTCAGCTTTCTCGCCGTCTTGTTCGTGGGCATTGCCTTCCTGGCTGTCTGGCATAGTCGCTCTCGGAGCAGCGTCCTGCGGGCCTGCCTCTGGGGGCTGACGGGCTTGCTGGCCCTCTCCACCGGTATTGGCATGGCGAGTGTTGGCCTCTTCTTCGTGCCCAGCCTGGTCTTGGCCGTGATTGCTTCTGCTGCTGCCGCCAACTCGGAGCGCTTGGGCGCGTCGTGAAGAGACGGCCTTCATGGTGCTCTGGCATCCAGGGAATCAAAAGGCACTGGGGGTGGCAGGGCAGGTGTAGCTGCTGGCAAGCACTTGCTCCGCACGTGTGCCGCGCTCCTCGTCGCTGGCGAGCGCAGGCGCACCTCAGCAGGTGTAGTGTCAGGGGGAGCTATTCCTCATGCTCCATCTGAAGGAGGGCAACCGCCGCCTGCCGGTAGAGGGCCTGATGCGCCGGGGGATCGTCGAGCCGCAGCGCCTGCACGCTCAGCAGCTTCAGCGCCTGCCGCAGTGTGATCTCGCTGCGTTCCAGCCCGCGCAGGATGCTCAAGATGGCCTCGTGGGGCGTGCGGTCCTCTGGATGGGCACACAGCGCCTCTTGGTGAACCTGCATCAGCGCAGCCAGTCGTTCCCGGTTCATCACTCGCCATCTTCTACCACATGTACCACACAAGACTCCCTCCCCTCGCCAGGCGCACGATGCTCCAGTTCCAGGTGCCCCATCGGCGCGTGCAGTACGATCTGGACGAGTGGCCCCTCACCAGGCGTACTCACCAGACCGCCCAGCAGGATCACCTCTGCGCCGCCGAGATTGACTACCACTTGTTCACCTGGTTGGAGGGACAGATGGGCCAGGCCATCCCGATCCAAGTCTAGGTGCATACGTTCCTCCCATTCCAGATCAGCGCACAGAAGCGCCATGCTCGCCGCACTCCACCCATCGCAATCCCATTGCCAAGCCCGTTCGATCAGCGCCATCGTTCAGCAGCGGGCCACCCCCTGGCCGCACCCCAACCCAGTGCACTCTCCACGCAGCGTCCACATCAGCGCTGGGTGAATGGGCACCGATGCAGCCCACGTCAACGCCCCCTCCATCTGGCCGGAAACCAAACGCCCAAACGTCCACATCTACACGAGCCGTACAGAATAGTATACAGGAGACCAGTGTGGCTGGAGCAGCGCTGGGCACTGGGCTGAGGGAAAGAAGGCACTGGGTTGGGGATGCCGGGGAGGTGCGCGCCACCAGCCGCCGGTCTCACACAGAACGCTCAGCAGGGCTTTGACGGGCAACTGCTGAGCGTCGGTCAGACAGGTCACGGTCGTGAAGCTGCCTTGCGCTGGAGTATATCCGGCAGGAGTCTGTTTGGTCAACAAGGGAGCGACACGGCCATGAGCAGAACGTCAGGAGTTGCACATGGCATCGAAAGCTACCAACCCACACGAACAAGAACGGGCTACCACTGATCACCCGTCCTCGGCTGAGGAGACAGCCTCCTCATCGTCACCGCGCTATCAGCATCCGTTTCCTTTTACCATCGTCCCGAATTGTTTCCTCGATGAGTATCTTCCCCGCTTGTCGCCCACCGCCCAGTCGGTGATGCTGGTCTTCTATCGGCTCACTTTGGGCTGGCATCGCAGCAACACGTTCATCTCGCTCTCCGAACTGCGTCAGCGCACTGGCATTGCCAGCGATGCCACCCTCACAAGAGCGCTCAAGGAATTGTTGGCAGTTGGGTTGATCAGCGTGAGCGAACAGCGCGGCGTGCGCGGACTCAAGGGCTACGGCTTAACCCCTGCTGCGCTCAGTTCTACAAATTCTGTAGAACTGAGTAGCGCACAACATACGGCTTCAGACGACCAGTTGCCCAGTACTACAGAATCTGTAGAGCTGCACCAGGGGCAAACACCGCACAATGTGCAAAAATTGCACATTGCTAGTGAGCATCCCACGCCGAGCACTACAGAATCTGTAGAGGAACCTCTACAAAAACTGAAGGCGTACCCCTACAGAAATTGTAGAAGTACCTCTACAGATTCTGTAGGGGTCAATGCGTCTCAGCCCGCTCAGGGAGGCGCGCAGCAGGAACCGAAAGAAAGAGTAAAGAAATCGAAAGAAATAGCTAAAGAAATCGTTCGATACGATCGATCTCTTGAATTGCAAAATGAGATGCAGAAAGAATCCAAGAATACGAACACCTGTCCAGTACCTGATAGAATAGATAGGGAGATAAGGGAAGCAAAGACGCAGAAAGGTGCTGGACATGATGGACGCCAAACGCAAACAGTATTCCGCCGAGTACAAGCTGAAAGTCGTGCTGGAGAGC
>Ga0209060_10002695_pt1 | contig 16060 bp, 14 predicted proteins | sample Coa_R1_8_FD_187155 | JGI IMG/M metagenome (GOLD analysis project Ga0209060, IMG submission 187155) | Surface soil microbial communities from Centralia Pennsylvania, which are recovering from an underground coalmine fire - Coalmine... | ecosystem: Environmental > Terrestrial > Soil >...
TATGACATGGCGGTGAGCGACGCGATCTACGGCCGATCCAAACGATACGTCTCGCGCGAACGCCTGCAAAGCATGCTGGATTACGAGCATGGCCTCAACCTGGAACGGCTAAAGGCATCGCGGGGTGACACTTCGGCGTTTTTTGCTTTTGCGGATACTGTCGCTGCGCGGAATTTCCACGGGACCAACGAATGCCATGGCTGGATGGGCGTGAAATACCAGGCGCATCCGCGCGACCACGACAGCCAGATCATCCTGCACGTCCGCATGCTGGATCATGAGAATGAGCTGCAGCAGGAAGCACTGGGAATCGTGGGCGTGAATCTTCTTTACGCGGCATTCTTTTTGCACCACAAGCCGGACTTGATGGTGGAATCGCTGCTCGATAATCTCACCACCGAACGCATTGAAATCGACATGATCGAGTTTTCGGGCATCGAGTTCCGGCACGTGGACAATCGCGTCATGAGCCTGAAGCTGGTGCAGCTCGGACTCACGGGCGCCGCGATGTTCGGCCCAACGGGAGACGTTCTGCAGCCATCGGAAGTCCTGCGTAAGCGGCCGATTCTGGTGGAGCGCGGGAGCTTTCGTCCCGTGACGCGAGTGAATATCGACATGATCGAGTCGGCGCATGAGCGTTTCTCGGCGGAGCCCGAAGTAGAAGGCGGCAAAGTGATCCAGCTCATGGAAATCACGATGCGCAATCTTCTCGCCGCGGGCAAAATCGATCTCGCGGACTTTCTGGCGCGGGCGGATCTGCTCGCCGCCACCGGACGCACCGTTCTGATCTCGGACTATTTCGAATACTATCGGCTGGCGGCGTATCTTACCCGCTATACCACCGCTCCCATCGCCGTGACGATGGGCGTTACGAGTCTTTTGGATTTGTTCAACGAGCAGTATTACGCGCAGCTCGAAGGCGGAATTCTGGAGGCGTTCGGCAAGCTGTTCACCAAGGATCTTCGCATCTATGTGTATCCGCTGCGCGATCAGGCGACAGCGCAACTCACCACCGTGGACAACCTGCAAATGCCGCCGGATTTGCAGCATCTTTTCCAGCACCTGGTGGGACGCGGCCGCATCAAGCAGCTCGACAATTTCGACGAAAGCGCGCTCCACATCTTCTCGCGCGACGTGCTGAAGCGAATCAAAGAGCAGGACAGCTCATGGGAAGACATGGTGCCTCCGGAGATCGCCGAGGTCATCAAGCGGCGGCAATTCTTCGGGTATCGAGAGGTGGAAGTGATGGATGGCGCGCTGGTGAACTAGTCGTGGCGCACGCATTCCTGCATGCGGTGTTCGCACCATCGAAAACATATGTAGGGTGGACCCCCTGGTCCGCGCGGGTCCCCCAGGACCCGCCAAGTCGAAAGGCCGACGAGGGCGTCGGCCGCGGACCTGGGGGTCCGCCCTACAATACGTTTTCATTCCTTTGGATGAATCATCGATTCACCAGAAACAGTCACGCGAACACGAGATTAGGAAGAGCCACTCTCAAGGCGTTCACACGAGTGTGAACGCGGCACGCACGAGTGCGTGCGCTACTAACCACCGGCGATCGCGCCGATTACCAAGAATGGTTCTGCGCCCGACGCGACAGCCTCTGGCAGCGGTGCATCCGGCGATTCGTGCGACAGGTCTTCCTGGCAGGCGAAGAATCGCAGGAAATCCCGCCGCTTTCCAGTCACGTGATCGCGGATGGTCCCCTGCAGCATCGGATACTTGGCTTCGAGTGCGTCCAGCACCGATCGTTGCGTAACCGCGCCGGAAATCTCGAGCGTCACCTCCGCATTCACACGAGCCAACGTCCGCAGGTGGCCCGGTAACCACACCCGAATCATTTGAGCGTTTGCACTTCCACCGACAGTACTGCCGGAAGATCGTGGACAATCGGCGACCAGTGTTCGCCCGCATCCGGCGACACGTAGACTTGTCCGCCGGTAGTGCCGAAATAGACCCCGCATTTGTCGAGCGAATCGACGGCCATCGCATCGCGCAGCACGTTCACGTAGCAGTTGCTTTGTGGCAGGCCGTTGGTGAGCGCTTCCCATTCGTTGCCCCCGGTCCGGCTGCGATAAACGCGCAATTTTCCTTCCAGCGGAAAATGCTCCTGGTCGCTCTTGATCGGGACTACGTAGATAGTCTCGGGCTCGTTGCTGTTCACATCGATGACGAATCCGAAATCGGTAGGCAGGTTGCCGCTGACTTCGCGCCAATTATCGCCTGCGTCATCCGAGCGCATCACGTCCCAATGTTTCTGCATGAAAAGCGTGTCAGGGCGCGAGCGGTGTTGCGCGATTCGATGCACGCAATGCCCAACCTCTGCATTCGGATCCGGAATGCTTTCCGATTTCAGCCCTTTGTTAATCGGCTGCCATGTCTCACCGCCATCGCCGCTCCGAAACGCCCCGGCCGCGGAGATCGCGATGAACATTCGCCCGGGATTCACTGGGTCGAGCAGAATCGTATGTAGGCACATGCCGCCCGCGCCCGGCTGCCAGCGTGGCCCGGAGCCATGACCGCGCAATCCGGGAAGCTCGTGCCAATTCTTGCCGCCGTCCGTGGATTTGAACATCGCTGCATCTTCCACGCCCGCGAAAATCATGTCGGGATCGGTGAGCGACGGCTCTAAATGCCACACTCGCTTGAATTCCCAAGGATGCTGCGTGCCGTCGTACCACTGATGCGTTCCAGGAACGCCCTCGTACACAAATTTATTGCCTACCGGCTCCCACGTTTCGCCGCCATCGTTCGAGCGCTGAATAATCTGTCCGAACCAGCCGCTCGATTGCGACGCGTACAGACGGTTCGGATCGGCAGGCGAACCTTTCACGTGATACAGTTCCCATCCGGCGAAATGCGGTCCGCTGACTTTCCAGTTTTCTCGCTTCCCATCCGACGTCAAAATGAACGCACCTTTGCGCGTCCCCACCAAAACTCGCACTTTGCTCATGATTTTTTCACCACCGGAATCCAGATTTCCATGCCGCCACGCCCCGTGTGCGGATCAAACTCCCTGCTGTAACTCTCGAAAAAGTCCGGCGCGCCGCCGGACGGCCGGATCAACTCGTGATGCGGCGCCCAATTCCGCTGAATCGCATCCATTGTGTTGTACAACTCCGAAACATGGCCGTGATGGGTGAACACCGCATAATCTTGCGCCGCAATTTGGCAAATACTGAACCCCGGGGGCAAGCCCGCGGCGCTCGAAACCTCAACGCCGCTCAGATAATCGATGCCATCGGGCCGGTTGAAACACAAGCCGTAATGCAGAGACCCGACGGCTCCGGGAATTGGGCCTTGCGACATCAACTGTTGCCATTGCGCCGGGATGCCGGCCCAAGTGGCGTTCGTAAAATGGCCGCGCAATCCCGCAATCAGCATTGCTTTGCGTTCCTCAAAGCGCGGCGGATCCAGTTTGACTGTCGATGTTGCCATGTCTTAGCTCCTCAAACCAATAAAGTCCCGCAGCCGATTCTCTCGCAAGTAGAGTCCCATCCAGAGCAGGAATCCAAAATAGACCGGAAACAAGACATAGCCGAACAAAGGTTCGCCCGCTCGGAGCTGGCTAGCCACCGCGCCGCCGAGATAGCCTGTGAGCAGAACCGCGCCAAGGATCGCCGTGCGAGGAACGGCATAAAGAATTGTGCACGCAAGTAAGATGGCCCCGATTGCGATCGACAGGCTCACCGGGAATCCCAGCCGCGCGAATCCTTCCACTACCGGCGCCGGTTTCAAGAATTTCCCGATGCTATCGAAAACGCAAAACAGCACAACCAAGCTGCTGAAGATGCGGCCCGTCCAGAGTTTGGCTTTTGACGTATGTTGCATGAAGTTGCCCTCCTGCAACTAGGTCGAATGGGAAACGGCCAGATCGACAGGCTGATCCGAAAAAGTTTTGATTTTGTCGGACAGATCAATCACTGGCCGGACTTCCACGGTGCCCCATTGAGCAGCGGGGATTCTCGCGGCAATGGAAAGCGCCTCGTCCAAATTGTCGGCGTTAACCAGATAATATCCGCCTAGCTGTTCCCGAGTTTCGGCGAACGGACCATCCGTAACCAGCCGTTTGCCTTCCCGAATTCGCACGCTGGTGGCCGTAGTCGTAGGATGCAACGGCGCGGACGCCACGAATTTCCCCGCTGCAGCCAGATCGCGTGCCAGCTTCATGGATTTTTGGTAACAAGCGTCGCGCTCGCCCTGGTTCAGCAAGTTCTCGTCGCCGTAGATCAAAAGCATGTATTGCATAATCGAGCCTCCACGGTTATGTCGAACGGGGTTGCCGCGAATCGACAACCCGCACCACAATTTTCTACCATCGGAGCATGGAGCGGGATTCCGGGCAGGCGATCGAGGAGCTATATCGCGCGGACTGGGGCCGCATTGTTGCCACTTTGATCCGTCTGATCGGCGACTTTGAACTCGCGGAAGAGGCTGTCCAGGAAGCATTTGCCGCTGCTGTGGACCAGTGGCGCAGCGCGGGGGTTCCGGAATTCCCGCGCGCCTGGATCGTCCAGACTGCCCGGCATAAGGCCATCGATCTGATCCGCCGGCAAAAGCGCTTGGAGGAAAAAGTACAGGAGATCGCGGCCGCCGCGACCCCGTTCGAGGAGCCGGACTACGGAACGGATGAAATCCCGGACGATCGTCTTCGCCTGATCTTCACCTGCTGCCACCCCGCGCTCGCGCCGGATTCCCAGGTGGCGCTTACACTTCGAACTCTGGGCGGATTGGAGACGGACGAAATCGCGCGGGCGTTCCTGGTGCCGCCCGCGACGATGGCGCAGCGGCTGGTCCGGGCCAAGCGCAAAATCCGTGACGCGCGCATTCCCTATAGCGTGCCGGGTACTCAGGATTTGCCGGATCGGTTGGACGCCGTGCTGACCGTGATCTATTTGGTGTTTAACGAGGGCTACGCTAGCACGCGCGGTCAAGAACTTGTACGGACCGATCTTTGCTTGGAAGCTATCCGATTGGGGCGATTGGTGCGAGGGTTGATGGCTCCCCCGCCTGCCGAAGTTACGGGCTTATTGGCGCTCATGCTGTTGCACGATGCCCGGCGCGAGGCGCGTTTGGATGCGGCTGGGGATCTGATTGTTCTTGAGGAACAGGATCGCAGCCTGTGGGATCGCCGGAAGATCGCGGAAGCGCTTCCGCTGGTGCAGGAGGCAATGAGCGAAGGCGGACCCTATGCGCTGCAAGCTGCAATCGTAGCCGAGCATTGCCGGGCCTCGAAGGCAGCTGATACGGATTGGCGCCGCATTCTTCAGCTTTACGATTTCCTGGAGCGCCGGCAGCCGTCGCCGATAATTTCTTTAAATCGCGCAGTTGCTGTTGCGATGGTGGAGGGTCCGCGGGCGGCGCTGGTGGTGATCGAGCGGCTGGCGGCGGAAGGCGATTTGGAAGAATATCACCTGTTCCATTCCGCGCGCGCCGATCTGCTGCGGCGCGCTGGATCGCCGGAGGAAGCCGCGAAGAGCTACGCGAGAGCGCTCGCGCTGGTGACCAACGATCGCGAACGATTGTTTCTGGAGCGCAGGTTGCGCGAAGTCCAGACGGCTCAAGTTTGAATGCTGCAGGAAGCCCGGCGTTCCTGGTTCTATGGGCTGTTCGCTGGCTATTTCGTGGTGGCGATGGTGTGCTCCGCGGTGCGGCCGCTTTGGATGGACGAAGTTTTCCAGTTAGTGGCGACTAGCGCGCAAACCGTGGAAGATTTCATGCGGAACATGGGGACCACGAACCCCGGCGCCGCGCCGCTCGGTTATCTGACGCAGCGTCCTTTTGTTTTGGCGGCAGGTCCGATTAACCTCTGGGTCCGGTTTTCTTCGATTCTGTTCAGTATCCTTTCGTGCTGGGCCTTGGGGCGGATCTGCCGCGAGCTGAGGATGCCGCGCATCGCGCTGCTCGCCATAGCGCTCTTCATGACGATGCCGCTGCAGTTTCGCTATGCGACGGAAGGCAGGCCGTACGAAGAAGCGCTCGCGTTTAGTTTGCTCGCGATGCTCGGGGTGCTGAAACTGACGGAGAATCCCAGCGGTGGGTACGCGGCGCTCACCATCTGCGCGATGGCGGCCGCCGTGTACACGCAGCCTTATGCCATCTTGAACGTCGCTGCCGTCATTTTATGGACTGCAATCGCGAGCGCGAAGAAAGGCAACTGGCGCGCTGCTGTACTTGGACCGGTGTGCTTGGTGGTCTCGATAGTCGCATTCGTGCCTTGGTATATTCTTCAAACGCGCAACTGGGCGGCGGGCATTGAGCAGCACGGCATTCCGCAATTTCACTGGACGCTGGCGCTGCTGCTGGATCTCTTCAAGGGAATTTCGGGCGACGGATACTTGGGTTCCGCGGCTTTCTTGATCCTGGCGACGGCGGCATTTCTGGCGCGCCCCGAATTCCGTTGGCTGCTTCTGGCTGCTTCGATCCTGCCGATCTTTGGGGCACTCGCCGGGGACGCGTTTTCGGATTACTTCTTCGCATCGCGGCAGATTCTTTTTGCGTTGCCGGGCTTGGTGATCCTCGCTACGCTGGGCTTCCTGGAGCTGCATCGGCGAAGCAAATTAGCTGCAGTTGTCGCGATGGCGGCTTTGGTTGGCGCCGCCGTTCAGAAAGATGTCACGATGCAGAGACCGCGAGAGAACTGGCCGGCAGCGGCGCAAGCTGTGGCGGATGTAGCGCATGGCGGGCGCTGCATCGAGGTAGTCCCGGCAACCAGTCTGGATCTTTACACCTATTTCGTTCCCGGCCTCAAGAATAAAGTGTGCGACAGGAAAACGGATCAACCGGGTGCTGCGCTGATTTCGACCATCTACACCACCAGCGCGGAACTGATCGCCGCGGCGGATCGTTTTCGCGAGCAGGGATTTTCGCCGGTCCAAAGCAGTGCTATCGGCGGCACTACCATTACGCTGGAAAACCGCTAGCGCCGAAGTTCGTGCGATACAATCTGCCATAGCGCATGTCCGTTCTCTCTGCCCGCGTGACCAATGCCTATCGGTCGGCGCAGTCTCGTTCGCGTGAGTTGTATCGCCGCGCATCCGAGGTAATGCCCGGGGGCAATACGCGCCATTCCATCGCGATGGCGCCGTATCCAATTTTCGCCGCGAGCGGCAGCGGATGCCGCATTACGGACGTAGACGGCGACGAGCGCATCGATTTTCTCAACAACTACACCTCGCTGATCCTGGGCCACGCTGACGCTCGCGTGACAGAAACCGTTCAACGGCGCGTCGCGCTCGGTACTGCTTTCACCATGCCCGCGCCCGAAGATGTGGAACTCGCCGAGCTGTTGGTGGAGCGCGTTCCGTACGTCGATCACATCCGATTCTGCAATTCCGGCAGCGAAGCGGTGATGTTAGCGGTGAAGGCCGCGCGCGCATTCACGGGGCGCCACAAGATCGCGAAGTTCGAGGGCGCGTACCACGGCATCTACGATTACGTGGAAGTCAGCGAGGGACCGAACGCCGGCGAATGGGGCGAAGCAGAATCGCCAAGATCCGTCACCGAGCCGGGCACACCGCCCAGCATTGCTGGCGACGTCGTGATTCTGCCGTGGAACGGGTTGAACGCTTGCCGCGAACTGATCGCGCGGTATAAGAACGATCTGGCGGCAGTTCTGGTGGACCCGAATCCGCTCGGCATCGGGATGATCCCGCCTCGCGCAGGCTTTCTCGAAATGCTGCGCGAAGAGACCGCGCAGCATGGAATCCTGCTGGTGGCCGACGAAGTTCTCAACTTCCGGCTCTCGTATCGCGGCGCGGCGCACGTATTCGGCATGCAGCCGGACCTCGCGAGCTTCGGCAAAATCATCGGCGGCGGATTTCCAGTTGGTGGCGTTGGCGGCTCGCGCCGCGTGATGTCGGTCTTTGATCACACTGGTAGCCTCAAAGTTCATCACGGCGGCACGTTCAACGCAAATCCCGTGACAATGGCGGCCGGATTAGAAACGATGCGCCAGATGACGCCCGAAGCATTCGATCGCCTGAACGCACTGGGAGATTACATTCGCGAGCGCATCACTCGCATGTTCCGCGATCGCGGAATCGCGGGACAAGTTTGCGGCCGCGGATCCCTGTTCGTCGCGCATCTCAACGGCGGAGAGTTGGTGGATTACCGGTCGCTCCGAAGTTTTTCGCGCACCAGTCCGGCATACGGTGCGCTGTGTCACGAAATGCTGCAGCGCGGCATCATCATTTCGCCGCGTGGTATCTTCGGATGCTTGTCCACGCCCATGCGCGAGCTCGAGGCTGACGCTTTCGTGGATGCGCTGGACGAATCCATCCAAAAGCTCGGAATCCAGTCCTCCGGATGAGCGGACCAACTTCAGAAGGCCCCGGCCTGGTTCGCGGCATCGGGCTGCTGCAGGCCACCGCGCTCAACATGAGCAACATGGTGGGCGTCGGTATCTTCGTCACCATCCCGCTGATCATCGCCGCCATGGGTGGGCCGCAATGCATGCTGGGTTGGGTGATGGGCGCGATCCTGGCGCTCTGCGACGGATTGGTTTGGAGCGAGCTTGCGGCGGCGATGCCTGGCACCGGCGGAACCTATCTCTACCTGCGCGAGGCGTTTCAGAAAACGCGAGTCGGCGAAATTCTGCCGTTCCTTTTCATCTGGCAGTTCATTTTCAGCGGGCCGCTGGAAATCGCATCCGGATACATCGGCTTTGCGCAGTATGTCGGATATTTCTGGCATGACATGGGCGTGGCCGGTACGCGCGTGGTCAGCGCCCTGGTTGGCCTGCTGGTGATCGCGCTGCTGTATCGCGGCATCACGGCGATCGGAAAAATGGCGGTGGTGCTGTGCATTGGGATGTTGATCACGGTTTTCTGGGTGATCGTGAGCGGGTTCCTGAATTTCAACGCGAAGCTCGCATTCGATTTTCCACCCGGCGCATTTACGTTCTCCACCGGATTTCTAGCCGGCTTCGGTTCCGCCATGCTGATCGCAATGTACGATCTGCTCGGCTATTACGACATCTGTTACGTTGGCGGCGAGGTGCGGAATCCGGAGCGCGTGATTCCTCGATCGATCATTTATTCCGTTATTGGGATCGCCAGCATCTATCTGCTCACCACGATGAGCATCATATCGGTGATCCCGTGGCGCGAGGCGATGCACTCGAAATTCATCGCGGCCGAGTTTATTGAAAAGCTTTACGGCGGCAAGGCGGCTTCGGTTGTGACTGGGTTGGTTTTGTGGACAGCATTCGCCTCGCTCTTTGCCCTGCTTCTCGGCTATAGCCGCATCCCCTACGCGGCTGCTTTGAACGGTCACTTCTTCAAACCCTTTGGACGGCTTCATCCAACCGGCCGATTTCCGCACGTCTCGTTGCTGGTGATGGGCGGGCTATCGATTGTTGCCAGCCTTTGGTCCTTGGATCAGGTGATAACGGCTCTACTGACGTCGCGTATTCTGGTACAGTTCATCGGCCAAATCATCGCGCTCGATTACATCCGGCGGCGTCGTCCGGAAATCGCCCTGCCGTTTAAGATGTGGTTGTATCCGGTTCCGAGCATCATCGCCGCACTCGGCTGGATCTACATCTTCGCGACATCCGGATGGATGTACGTCGGCTTCGGCCTGCTCACGCTTGCCGCGGGCGTCATTGTGTTCAAGCTTTTTTCGAATCGGCAGGGCGCTCCAGCACAAACGTAAGCAGCGGGCTGAGCGAAGAGATTTGCTGGAAGCCTAATCTCTGCAGCACAGCTATGGATTTCACGTTCGGTGGATCGGTGCGACCATAGACGCGGGTCTGGCCGGTTGTCCAAAAGTGATTGAGAGCGGCTCGCGCAGCTTCTGTCACCAATCCGCGGCCCCAGCAGGCAGGCGCGAGACCGTATACGATCTCGATTTCTGGAGCATCGTCGACATCGCGAAATCCGCAAAATCCGATCAAAGGATCTTCATCGGCCGCATGGAGCGCCCAGTACCCGATCCCGCGAGCTACGGCAGTTTGGAAATGGGAACGAACCGCATCCGCAGCACGCTCGCGGCTAATCACTATGTCATCCCAAAGATATCGCCGGACATCCGGATCAATCCAAAGTTGGTGGAGTGAATCTACGTCGTCGTTCGTCCAGGGACGCAAAACCAGCCGCTCAGTACGAATCGACGGCAGCGTCATAAGAACCGAAGAACTGAGGAACCGACTAACAGAAAAACCTATTCGGGAGGAAGTTCGAAATCGATCAGATTGCCGCGGAATCCGCGCGTCTTCCAGGCTCCGAAGATGATTCCCACCAGCATCCAAGCCCCACCCAGAATTTGCGCCGGACGGCTCAAGTTGAGCCAGAGCAGCAGGCATACCAGGAAACCGAAAGCCGGTAGGACCAAGTCGGTTAACTTCTTTTCCTGCGAACGCACGTAGTAATGCATGATCACTGACGCATTGACGCCCATGAAAGCGATCAGCGCGCCGAAGTTCAGCATCTCGGCGCCCAGACTGTAGGGGATCAGAAAAGCTCCGACTAGCGCAATTACTCCGACGAAAATCACATTATTCCGCGGGATGCCGCGCTTGGCGTCCACAGCGCCGAAAAACTTCGCAGGCAGCGCGTTGCTGCGTCCCATTCCGAAAAGCAAACGAGCAGCGCCGAACTGGGCCGCCAGCCCCGATCCGAAGTTGGCCACGATCAATGTCAGCCCTACAATCCATCCGAGCGGGACAAAGGTTCGCTTTGCGATATCCACGAAAGCAGTGTCGGAGTTGGGGAAGGGCTGCGAGGCAGGCCAAACCAGTTGCGCGGTGTAGCATTCCAGCGCGGACAGAATGCCGATCGCCAGACAGGTCAGAACTGTAGCGAGCAGGATATTGCGCCGCGGATTTTCCACTTCCTCCGAAAGTGTCGAGATGCCGTCGAATCCGATGTAAGTGAGTACCGCGATGGAGGTGCCACCCATGACGGCGCGCATGTCGAACGTCGCGGGATCGTAAAATGGCCGGGTGAAGAACGCGAAACCGTCGTGCGGATTGCCGAAAATGTAACGCGCGGCTGCGACGAAGAAGGCGAGCACTACCAGTCCCATGGCGGTTGCGAGCAGCGCGTTCACTCGCGCGGACGTTTTGACGCCGCGCAGGTTCAGGCCTGTGAATAGGAAAAAGATTACGATGGCCCACATCCACGGCCGGACTTCCGGCGCGAAGTTGGCCGCTTGCTCACTGCACCAGCGAATGCAGATCAGCGGATTGAGCATGTAGTCCATCACCATGCTCCAACCGGTGATGTAGCCGAGCGCGGGATTGATCTCTTGCCCGACATATGTGAATGCCGATCCGGCGCTGGGATACGCGCGCGCCATGCGTCCGTAGCTGAATGCGGTGATCAGCATGCCGGCCATGGCCAGCAGCAACGTAGTGACGACATGGCCGTGGCCGCGATCGCTGATGACCCCGAACACCGACATGGGCGCCACCGGCTGCAGTACGATAACGCCGTAAAGAATCAGATCCCAAAGGGTAAGCGCGCGCCTGAGATGCGCGGTGGATGAGCCGGATTTGGCCGGTTGCGTGGAGGACATCGGGACGTCCGCAAGTATACACTACAGGACACAATGGATTCGTTGAACTTTCGCCGCGCGCGATTCGTGCTGTTGTTAATTGCGTCGCACGCCGCAGCTTTCGAGCAGGAAGTTGCGCGCAAGTTCACGACGCAGGACGGACTGCCATCCAATGATGTAATCGCTGTGGCGGTGATTGACGGGAAGGTTCTCGCGAAAACCGCTAAGGGCGTCGCGAAATTCACTCAGGGCCGATGGATACCGGACTCGGCGGATTTTCCCGCGCCAACGGCGAGCTTGAGAAATTATTCGCCTGTGGATGGAAGGCCTTACGACCAGGTCACGTCCTTGGTTGCGGGAGAATCCGGGGTGACTTGGTTCGCGACCCCGCGCGGCGCCATGCGCTTCGACGGCAAGACTTGGGAGTATCGCCAAGGCCTGCGCTGGCTCCCGGATGACGATATTCGCGGAATTGCTGTGGAAGCCAATGGCAACGCCTGGTTCGCGACCAGCAAAGGCGTGGGTCTGATTGAGCGCCGATCGATGACGCTGGCTGAGAAAGCCAAGTTCTTCGAGGACGAGATCGATCTGAGGCATCGCCGCACGCCATACGGATATGTTTTGGGAGTGCGATTGAAGCGTCCCGGAGACAAGAGCGAATGGACGCAGCAGGACAGTGACAACGACGGCCTTTGGACAGCGATGTACGGTGCGGGCGAATGTTTCGCCTATGCCGCCACGGGCAGCGAGCTCGCGAAGAGGCGGGCGAAAGCAGCTTTTGAAGCGCTTCGCTTCTTGAGAACCGTGACGGAAGGCGGTGAACATCCAGCGCCCCGCGGGTTCGTTGCGCGCAGCATTTTGCCAACGAGCGGTCCAGATCCAAATCTCGCAGATTCGCGCGAAAAGGACGTTGAGAACCAGCGAAAGGAAGACCGCTTGTGGAAAGTAATTTCGCCGCGCTGGCCCCGGAGCGCCGATGGCAAGTGGTACTGGAAGAGCGACACCAGTTCCGATGAGCTGGACGGTCACTTCTTTTTCTACGCCCTCTATTACGACCTGGCGGCGGATTCCGCCGAAGAGAAGGCGCGTGTTCGCGAACAGGTGACTGCGATTGCGGATCATTTGCTGGATCACAATTTTCACCTGGTCGATTACGACGGTCAGCCGACGCGCTGGGGCGTGTTCAATCCGGAGAGCCTCAATCACGATTCGAATTGGCTTGAAGAACGCGGCCTCAATTCGCTCTCCATCCTGACCTACTTGAAAATAGCCGCGCACGTTTCGGGCGATCCGAAATATTCTGAAGCAGCCAGGAAGCTGATCGAACAACACGCCTACGACCAGAACGTCCTCATCCCAAAAACCAACGCCGGGCCTGGATCGGGCAATCAGTCGGACGATGAGATGGCCTTCATGGACTTCTACAATCTCATCCGATACGAAACCGACCCAGAACTTCTCCGCAAATACGCGCTCGCCTTCTCGAACTACTGGGCGATGGAGCGGCCGGAGCTGAATCCGCTATTCAACTTCATGTACGCCGCGGCGAACAGCGGAAAAAGTTTTGAAGACGCATACGGAAAACGCGACCTATCGCCGAAAGGTGAGTGGCTCGAAGAGTCCATGGACTCATTACGCCGCTATCCGCTGGACCGCGTCAATTGGCGCTTGACCAACAGCCATCGCAGCGATATTGTTCCGCTGCCAGCCTACGCGCGCGAAGGGAGCGCCAAAGGGCTGGGGTATCGCAAAAACGGTAAGGTCCTTCCGATCGATGAACGGTTTGTAGATCAGTGGAATCACGATCCTTGGGAATTGGATGAAGGCGGCGACGGGTTGGAGCTTGCGGACGGTGGATCGTTTCTGCTGCCATACTACATGGGGCTGTACCACAAATTCATAAAAACCGATCGCGAGTAATGTAAGGAGAATCCTCGGATGAGTGAACTGGCAATTTTAGGCGGAACGCCCGTGCGCAATAAACCGTTTCCGGTGTGGCCGAAGTATCTTCCCGCCGACGCGCAGCGTCTGCAGCAGGTGCTCGAAAGCCGCCATTGGGGCGGTTATCCTGTGCCCAGCCATTTTTGTGGGGAGTTTGCGGATCGTTTCGCGAAACTGCATGGCGCGAAGTATGGATTGTGCCTGGCGAACGGAACCATCGCGCTGGTTGCGGCATTGCAAGCCGCTGGAATCAAGTTCGGCGATGAGGTGATTGTCCCCGCCTATACGTGGGATGGAACTGCGACCGCGGTGTTGTTTGCCGGCGGGGTGCCGGTGTTTGCGGATGTCGATCCGGATACGTATTGCCTGGATGTGGAATCCGCGCGCAAGGCCATCACACCGCGCACGAAAGCGTTGCTGCCGGTGCACCTGGCGATGCGCTTCGCCGACATGGATGCTCTGAGCGATCTCGCCCGCGAGCGCGGGTTGAAGCTGATCGAAGATTGCGCGCACGCGCACGGCGGGCAGTATCACGGACGCGGCGCCGGGTCCATCGGCGATATCGGATGCTTCAGCTTTCAGGAAAGCAAGCTGATGACGTCGGGCGAAGGCGGGATGGTGATCACCTCTGACCTGAAATATTTCGAACACATGCAATCGCAAGTGAACTGCGGCCGGGCCAGTCGGACGGATCAATATCAACAGCGCGTGCTGGGCGCGAATTATCGAATGACCGAGCTGCAGGCGGCGCTGCTGATCGGCCAGCTCGACATGCTGCCGGATTTCGCGGCAAAACGCTCCAAAAATGCAGCGCGTCTCAGCAGCGCGTTGGAAGCGATTCCCGGCATCCGGCCGTTGCCCGCGCAACCGAGCATCACGCGCGACACGATTTACAACTACGTTTTTCAATATCGGCCGGAGCGGCCGGGAGTCGCGCGCGATCTTTTTGTCGCAGCGCTGGATGCCGAAGGAATTCCGAGCGATGGGCGATTCTATGAGCCCGTCTATCGCAGCGATCTGTTCTACGCGACTCCGGAAACGTGTCCGCAACTCAAATCGGATTACTCGGGCGTCAAGTGCCCGGTGTCCGAACGCGCCGCGTATGAAGAGGCAGTGTGGCTGCCGCAGTTCCTGCTGATCGGTGAAGAAAAGGATGTTGATGACATCGCTACCGGCATCGCCAAAGTGATGCGGAACTTCAAGGATTTGGAAAAGGCCGATCCGGCGCTGGCTGGAGTCAAGGCGATGAGCCGCGCGGAACGTCCCAACAAGGAACGCGCGCGGAATTATTAAAGAACTTAATTTCAGATGAACGCGGAGAACATTTTATCCGCGTTTATCAGCGTTCATCCGCGGCCTGAACTATTTCTGCGGACGCGACGAGGGCGGCACAATGCCGTTCGCGCGATAATACGCGATCAGCAATCCATAATGCTCTGCCGAGTGCTCCATGACGCCCATCCATGGTTCGAGATTTTTGTCCGGTCCCACGGGCGATGCCTTGAGCGTCGCGTTCGAATCCTGGATTGATTTTTCGAGCAGCGCAACGATCTTGGCTTTGCCCTTGTAATCTTTCGGGTCGAGCTCGTCCCATTTCACTTTTTCACCGCGTCCTGCTTTCGCGGCATAGACGTTGCCGGACGCGATGTGGACGATTACGTCGCCGAAGGAGCGCATTTCCGGCTTCAGGCGGAAGTCGTATTTGTCTTCCGGAAAGTCCTTGGCCATCACGAGCACCTGATCGTTGACCCCCTTGAAATATTGCGCCACGGTTTCCGCGGGCGTGGTGGGCTTCTTGTTTTGCGCCACGGCAGACGCACAAATCAGGATCGCGAAAAGCGGGTAACGCAAGATCGTCTTCGGCATATTGGATTTATCGTACCAATCGCAGGTGTGATATGAAGGAATGCAGATGAGAACACTCGCGCTATTTCTATTCGGCGTCGCGACGCTGACCGCGCAAGACGGCAAGATCCGCGTGATCGCGTTCGGAGCGCATCCGGACGATTGCGACATTCGAGCTTCCGGCACGGCAGCATTGTTCGCCAAGATGGGCCACGCCGTCAAGTTCGTCTCGGTCACCAATGGCGATGCCGGTCATCAATCGATCACCGGCCCGGCGTTGGCCAAACGCAGATTGGCCGAAGCGAAGGAATCGGCGCGCCGCTTAGGCATCGAGTATGAGGTGTTGAACAATCATGACGGCGAGCTGCTGCCCACGCTCGAAGTTCGCAAAGAGATTATTCGCCAGATTCGCAAATGGAACGCCGATGTCGTGCTTGCGCCCCGGCCCAACGATTATCATCCGGATCATCGTTATACGGGCGTGCTGGTGCAGGATGCAGCCTACATGGTGGTTGTCCCGGCGGTGACGCCTGAGGTTCCCGCGCTGCGCAAAAATCCCGTCTTTCTCTACTACGAAGACGGGTTTCAGCGGCCGAATCCGTTTCGTCCGGACATCGCGGTCGCGATCGACGAAGTTGTGGATAAGAAGACCGACGCGCTGGATTCTCACGTCTCGCAGTTTTACGAATGGCTGCCGTGGGTGGATGGAAAGCTAAGCGAAGTTCCGAAGGACCCGGTAGAGCGGAAGGCTTGGCTGAAGCGCACGCGAAACCGT
>Ga0209060_10002698_pt1 | contig 16038 bp, 11 predicted proteins | sample Coa_R1_8_FD_187155 | JGI IMG/M metagenome (GOLD analysis project Ga0209060, IMG submission 187155) | Surface soil microbial communities from Centralia Pennsylvania, which are recovering from an underground coalmine fire - Coalmine... | ecosystem: Environmental > Terrestrial > Soil >...
TACGGATGCCCGAGCACGGCAACGAAAACCCGATTCGGATCGCGCGGATCCACCAAAATTGCGGAGATCTGCTGGCCATCGCGGAGTCCGAGATGCCGCCAAGTCTTGCCGGAATCGATGGATTTGTATATCCCGTCACCCACCGAAAGATCCGGCCGCTGCACGCCTTCGCCGCTGCCCGCATAGATAATCTTCGAGTCCGAAGGAGCAATCGCAAGTGCGCCCACCGAGCCGGTTGGCTGGTCATCGAAGATGGGATGCCAGGTTCGGCCGATATCGTCCGTCTTCCAAATCCCACCGTTGGTGGCCGCGACATAAAACACATTGGGTTGCGATGCGATTCCCGCTGCAGCAATGGTGCGGCCGCCGCGGAACGGACCGATCGTTCGCCAGCGCAGTCCCGAAAGATCGGGCGCAAGCGATTGCGCGAACAATGTAACAACACTCAGTAGAATGAGACTGGTGAGCCGATGCACGGAAAACGAGTTTAGCACGCGGAAAGGCCGTAACTCGTTCTGCGCTTCTCGTTTCTGGTTGTGGACAGTTCGGGAAAAGGGAACGAGGAACGAGAAACGAGAAACGTGCCTTCGATTCTAATATTCGGCCTTACTTATCTCGTTCTCGCGATCGGGCGCTTTCCTGGATTTCGTATCGACCGCACGGGCGCGGCCATTATCGGCGCGAGTTTGATGGTCGGAATCAACGCGCTCACGCTTGCGGAAGCGCAGGCGGCCATTAATTTCGACACCATCATTTTGCTGTTCGGGATGATGATCGTCGTCGCCAACCTGCAGCTATCCGGATTCTTTTCTCTGGTGGCCGAGCGCGTGGTGGAGCATGCGCACCGGCCGGTTTTACTTTTAGTTGCGATCGTCGGCGTCGCCGGATTCTTCTCCGCATTTTTCGTCAACGATACGATGTGCCTGGTCCTGACGCCGCTGGTTCTCGAGATCACCGAAACCGTCCGCCGGAATCCGGTTCCGTATCTTCTAGCCGTGGCGATGGCTTCCAATATCGGAAGTGTCGCGACCATCACCGGTAATCCGCAGAACATGATGATCGGGAGCTTCTCAGGCATTCCGTACCGGCAATTTCTTGCTACTCTCGCGCCTATAGCGCTGGCCGGGTTGGCGCTGACCGTTCTGGTGATCTACCTGTCGTATCGGGGCGAGTTTCAATCGCAAGTACGCGTCGAAGTAACTCCGCGGCCGGTCCGGGTGGATCGCAAGCTGATGTGGAAAGCCCTCATTGCGTCCCTCGCCATGATCGTCCTGTTCTTCGCCGGCTGGCCGGTTCCTAAAGTCGCGGTGGTGGTTGGCGCGCTGCTGCTCATCACACGGCGAGTGAATCCGGAAAAGGTTTATCGCCGGATCGACTGGGGACTGCTCGTCATGTTCGTTGGACTCTTCGTCGTCGTCGCTGGCGGCGAAAAAACCTCGCTCGAAAAAGATCTGGCGGCTTTTGCCGGACGCATTCATCTGGAAAATGTCTATCTGCTGAGCGCCTTCTCTGCGGTGCTCTCGAACTTGGTGAGCAATGTTCCCGCCGTCCTGGTGTTCAAACCGTTTGCGGCTCACCTCGGGAATCCGAAGCAGGTTTGGTTGACGCTCGCGATGTCTTCCACGCTCGCCGGAAACCTGACGATTCTCGGATCTGTGGCGAATCTCATCGTGATTCAACAGGCGCGCCGCAAAGTGACCATCGGATTCTGGGAATATTTCCGCGTAGGCGCGCCGCTGGCCATCCTGACGGTCGCTTTAGGCGCGTTCTGGATACAAACATTTCCGCCATAAAATGCTCTATCCTGGGTAGGTGATGAATTGGGTTGCCTTCATCCTGGGTCTTATGGCCGGCGGCTTGATCGCCGGACTCTGGATGCGGGCGCGCATCGCACGGTTGGAGGCCGCTCAACAGTTGGCCGACAGTTCCGCCGCCAAGCTCAGCGAGACCTTCCAATCGCTTGCCGATACAGCGCTCCGGTCGAACCAAGGAGCTTTCTTGGAAGCGGCGCGCTCCACACTCGACACCGCGCGCGCCGAGATGACCGGCGACTTGGCGCTAAAGCAGACGGCCATTGAAAGCGTGGTCCGGCCGCTCAACGAATCGCTGACCCGCTTGGAAAACCATGTTCGCGAGTTGGAACGAGCCCGTGCCCATGCGTTCGGCAGCTTGGGCGAACAGTTGCAATCCCTGGCGCGCGAGACATCCGTGCTATCCACGGCTCTGCGGTCGCCACAGGCGCGCGGCCGCTGGGGCGAAGTGACGCTGCGGCGCGTCGCTGAACTCGCCGGTATGGTAAAGAATTGCGATTTTCTGGAGCAGGAAACTCGTGAGAGCGACGGCATCCGGATTCGCCCGGATATGATCGTGCGGCTGCCGGGAGATCGGTCGCTGGTGGTGGATGCCAAGGTTCCGCTCACGGCGTATCTCGACGCTGCCGGTTCAACGGACGAGCCTTCGCGCCGGGCGTTTTTACAACGCCACAGCCAGCAGCTCGCCGAGCACGTCCGCCAGCTCGCCAGCAAACAGTATTGGAGCCAGTTTCAGCCCGCCCCGGAACTCGTGGTGCTGTTTCTTCCCGGCGATCACTTCTTCAGCGCGGCGCTCGAAGCCAATCCTGGGCTAATCGAAGACGCGCTGGCGCGTAAAGTGGTGATTGCGACGCCGATTACCTTGATTTCCATCCTACGCGGGATTGCTTACGGGTGGGGACAAGAGCAATTGGCGGAAAACGCCGAAGCCATCCGCGCGGTTGCCTCCGAACTCTACGATCGCGTCCAGCTGGTTTACGATCACTATGCCGACACTGGCCGCATGCTCGAAAAGACCATCGCGTCGTACAACCGGTCAGTCGGATCCTGGGACTCGCGACTGGTTCCGGCGCTGCGCAAAATGCGCGAGCTGGGTGTGTCCGGCGGCGACGAACCGCAAGCGCCGGAACAGATCGATTTGCTGCCGCGCCGCCCTCGCGCCGCTAGTGGGTTTTAGGACCCAGAGTCCTCCGCGCTTCCAGGCGGTAAGGAAATCCAAACGGAAAAACGTTATCCGGTTCCACCTGATCGGGAGTCAGGGCCTGGAATCGCTGCCCAGACATATTTTACCGAGCCACGACCGCAAGGGAGTGTAACGAGCGTTCCGGACCCGTGTGTTGACTGAAAGATGTTGGAGGTAGCGCGCCCTCGCGGTCGCGGTTCGAAAAGGCGCCTACGACAGCGACATGTCGATCACTTGGAACGAAAACCGTTCCGGAGGTAGGCACGAAATGGGATTAGGGCTCAGGTGCGCCCACGTTTGGTAGGCGGTGGTGCCGACGCTGGAATTCAGATAGAACAGGAACTGATTGGAGAAGCAGGAAATAGGCGGCGGTTGGCGGAACGTGAGCCGCAAGCCAACGGCCTGATCCAATTCCACATCGCCGCCGGTCACTGCCTTATCGCCGAGCAGCGTGACAAAGCTGGATCTCCCTGCGTGCGGCCATACATCGGGACGCAGAAGATTGCGCAACTCCATCCGGTTGCCAAAAGTGATTTCGCACTGCCGGATCCATTCCAGGATGCTGTCGCCCCATTGCCACTGCGTGACAAAGTGGAAGTATTGGTCCACCAAGTTGATGGCCAAGTCCATCTTCCTGCGGTCGAATTCGGTTTCGAACTCGGCGAGCCCTTCCATGGCCGGGAGCGGAATCATGTCCTCGGAATCGACGATATCATTCGCCATTCCTACCACCCGATCCAAACGCCTAACCTGGGGGGCCGTCCTGATCAGGAGGGGAGGGAGCTCATGGGTTTTTTCACCCGGCACCTCAACGAACTTTCGATCGCCAACGATGTCCATATGCCCTGCTAAACCTCATCGACACGGAGGCGGTAAAACTTAAACCCCCGTTATAAAGACGCTGTTACCTGCTGAGCCGTTTCAGCGCCCCGGATGGCGGACAGGACCACAAGGGGAAGATGTAAAGAACAATTCTGCAAGATTTGTTTGGACTTGTAAAGAGTAATCTTTACAATGTCAAGGGACGTCCTAGCAAGGCTAGCCAGAAGAGCGACAGTACAATTGCGAAGTATAGCCCGAACGCCGCGGAAGTGTAGAGGATCTGGGCTCGTTCGGAAGTTCTCGAACGGCTAAGCCAGTACCCTACCAACGGCAGTACCTGGAGAGCGTGCATCCCCGCAAAGTGGGCTACGCGCAAATCGCCGTGCTGCCGGCTCCAATTAACAAAAGGAAATCCACTCCCGCCATCTGGCGCGCCTACCGTATGCGAACCGTGACTCACTATGAATACCCCTTCAAACGACGCCAACAGAAAAATCGTTAATCCAAATCGAATGCCCCACAGGTAGGCCGGCGGAAGTTCCGGAGCATCGACAAAGAAAAGGGCCGTCACCCACACAAGCAACGCCGTATTCACGCCGATCATCGTTCCCATGATGGAAAACAGAGCGGCATCCAAAGGCGTTGCGATGTTGAAGTGCGATGGAACTCCACGCGCCGATTGCAGTGCGATGATGGTGATTTCACCCATCATCAGGAACGCAACACACCAACTGATTCTCTTTACCGCAGCCGCGTGCCTCGAAAGATAGCGGAGAAGCCAGGCCAGAGTCCAGACATAGATCGCGATCGAAACGCTGAACTTCATGGGCTTGATCCAGGGGCTGATCCCGAGAATCGTTCTGGAATCGAAGGGCGCGAGAGTCAGAAAGACCAGCGCCAAAATCCACTGCACCCAACCAGTGACGGCGAGCGGAGGGCTCGCTTGGTAAAGCTCCCGAAGCTTGTCCTTCATATCAATGCAGACCTTCCGCGCAAAGAAGTCCGTATCAGGAACCAGGTCAATAATCCCACAGGACCGAACAGAAACGTCAACAGCAAACAGGGAACCACATAAGCATGCGCGATGCGCAGGCGCTCGGAATCGCGCACCAGCCAGGATCCGGTGAACAGATCAAAGGCCAGGTAATGAATCCATCCGGCGAGCAGTAGATAGGGATTTGCAAAAAGCTTCGTGACTTCGGCGAGCGATCCGAATCCGCCCGCGTCCTTATGGAAATGGATTATCAGCAGCGTCAAGTAGACGGCCGCCAGCGCCAGCGGCAGGATCAACGCGGCGACCCTTTGCGTCCAGCGCCAGCGGGGCGCCGCCACTAAGAGCAACCAACCAGGCAGCACGATGGCGTTGCAAATGGAGAAAAGCTGCTCAGCGGCCATCCGTAGATTGTGTCACCGTCCGGCCTTCTTTTGCTCGGCGGCTGCCTCCGCCGCGCGCCCCATCAGCGTGTAGATTTCCGCCAATCCCCGGTGCGGCTCCGGATCATCGGCACGCAATTTCACGGCTTCTTCGAAATATCGCAGCGCTTCGGGATACTGCTTCGCCGCCTGGTGCCTGCGCGCCAGCGCGAGCGTGGTGCGGAATAACAGCTCCGCGGTTCGCGCCTCCTGCGGATTGATCGCGTGGGCGCCACGCAGGGACTGGTAGGCCGCGGCATCGTCACCCAGCGCCAGCATCACCGCGCCGTACAGCGACTTCAGCGGAAACAGGTCCGGCCATCGTTGCAGCGCTTTTTCCAGCGGCGCGCGCGCGTCATCGAATCGTTGCATCCGATAGTAGGTGAATGCCAGGTTGTACTGCATTTGCGGCGACTGCGGAGCCAACTCGGCCGCGCGGCGCAACGGATCAAGCGCAGCGTCCAAATCGCCATGTTGCCCGTAGAGAGTTCCGAGCGTGGTCAGTTTCTCTGCGTCATTCGGATCGTACAACTTCTGGCAAACCGCCCGCGCTTCTTCCCGAGGACCCTGCTCCAGCTTCTTCGCGCATTCCAATTTAAGCTCACTCGCGCCGGCTTCTTTCCGGCGTATTTCCGCGCTGGATGCCAGGGCTTTCGCCGCCTCGTCCTCGCGTTCCTGTTTGCGATACACCAGACCCAGTTGATATAACGCGACGCTGTCGTTCGGATTCAAATCCACCGCTGTTTTCAGCCACTTCTCCGCGGCTGGCAGGTCGCCCTGTTTAAAGCAGGCAAATCCAAGATAATACGCGGTGTCGGGAAACGGCGGATTCTCAATCGCCTGGCTGAAATTCTTCACGGCGCCCGCGTAGTTCTGGTCTTGCAAATCCAACCGGCCTAAATAATAGGCCACGTTCGGATGGTCCCCGGCTTCCCGGCGAACCGCGTCGAATTCGCGCCGTGCTTCCACCGCCTCCTTCATCTGAAACAGCGCCACGCCGAGTGGAAAGCGCGCGCGCAGTGTAAGCTTTGAATCGAGTCTTAGAGCGGCTCGAAATTCCGCGGCTGCCTCGGCATAGCGCTCCTGCCGGAGTGCGTCGTAGCCTTTGCCGAGGTGAGATTCCGGCGTCTCTTGGCAGAAGATGGCGGCGGTGGAAACGAACAGCAACAGCGCGCTCAGTCGCAAGCACCCCCAATGTACGACACGGGGCTGAAGGCGCACAACCATTCGAGCGATAATGACAAAATCGAATCCGAAACAATAGCTGTGCGGCTGCGGACCGATCCTCGCGGAGTGGTGGAGATCCCTCCGCGCCCAAATCCCACCATCGCGATCCACGTCGGCCGCTCCGTGTACGTAAGCTGCAGCCGTGGTGCGCTCAAGCATCGAGGATTGTGCGTGCATGGCTATTCCGACATCATTTCCGCCGAAACTCCCAGCCGTTGGGAGTTACATGATGCCGATACCGTGCTGCTGTTGAGCATCGGCCAGCGCCTCCTGAGGAACGTCGCCGAGGAAACCGGCCGCGCTTCGCGGGAGATCGAGATTCTAAATCGCTTCCAGACCCGGGATACTCAAATCGAACATATCGGATGGGCTTGCAAAGCGGAAATCGAAGCCGGATATCCGAGCGGCGGCCTCTACCTTGAGGGCTTGGCGCAGGCGCTCGCCGTGCATTTGCTCAACCGGCATTCCTCGCAGTCGCGCGAAATCGCACAGCCCAAGGGCGGCATTTCCGGACACCGGCTGAAACAGGTTCTTTCTTATATCGAAGACAATTTAGATCAAGACCTTTCGCTCGCGAACATCGCGGCCGTCGCAGGCTTAAGCGCGTCGTATTTCAAAACCGCGTTTCGAACTTCCGTGGGACGTCCGGTGCATCAATATGTGATCCAGCGCCGGGTAGAGCAAGCGCGAACGCTGCTCGCGCAGCCAGAAGCATCGGTAAGCCAAGTGGCTGCCGCAACGGGCTTCGCGCAGCGCAGTCATCTTGCCTATCATATGCGCCGGATGCTGGGAGTAACGCCCCGGAACCTCCTGTGCAAAGATCGAAAGTAGGACGTCCCATCGCTCTGCAACGCCGCAACTTTCTTTCCCGCTTGTTCGCAGCTCTTGCCGCTCCTTTTTTACGGCGATTAAACGCTCAAGGCATCGCGCCGCCCTCGCCTCTGCATCCGGCGTATCGCGCTCAAACTCCGCTCGACGAAATGATCGCGAAGATCGATCCGAGCCTGGACGATTTCATCACAGAGCAATATCAACAGAAAATCGCCGCGATCCTTGCGCAATTCTCGCCCAACCTGTCAGGCGCCGGGCAGTTTTTGGCGCCAGGATTCCAAGGCGTCTCTTTACATCCTGTGGACTCCCGGTCGATTCGCTCGGATGCATCGCTCAATGTCCGACAGATCGCCTTCGCGCAACAACCCAATCTCGGCCCGGAGGCGTTTCTGCGCGAATTGCGATCCACGATGAGCGAATTCACTTCCATCTTGAATTCCGATCTTCAGGTCACGCGAATTCACTCCCCGAATCCAGGCATGCTGGAGACTCGCATCCGCTACGAACTGGTGGCTGCAGGCGAGAATTTCCATCGCGAGCAGCGCGTTGGATTTTGGAATCTGGAATGGGAAGCGGATTCCACCGGCAACTATCGCATCCGCCGCTGGGCTGCGGAGCCCGAAACCCGTAGCCGGGCATCGAAACCGTGGTTTGAAGATATCGCTCCGGAGGCATTCGGCCGCAACGCCTCTTATCGCGACCAGTTGGTCCCCGGGGTCGATCACTGGCGGACAGCGCTGGATGGGGCTTGCGGAATCGATGTCTACGGCCACAACGGCGTCGCCGTGGGAGACATCGACAATGACGGCTTCGACGATGTGTACGTTTGCCAGCCCGGTGGTCTTCCGAACCGCCTCTATCGAAATCGAGGCGACGGTACCTTCGAGGACATCACCGAAGCGTCAGGCGTTGGGATTCTGGAAAACACGGCCTGCGCCCTGTTCCTCGATATCGATAACGACGGACGCCAGGATCTGGTGGTGGTTCGCGCGAACGGTCCTCTGCTTTTTCTGAATCAGGGCGGCGGAACGTTTCGCCTCAAGCCGGATGCATTTCAGTTTGCGCAGCCTCCGCAGGGCACCTTCACGGGAGCGGCGGCAGCCGACTACGATCGCGATGGATGGCTCGATATCTACTTTTGCCTCTACGTCTACTATCAGGGGACGGATCAGTACAAATACCCGTCGCCTTATTTCGCCGCGGAAAACGGCCCGCCCAATTTCCTGATGCGCAACAATCGGGACGGCACTTTTCACGACGCGACCGCTGAAACCGGCTTGGATAAGAACAACACGCGTTACAGTTTTTGTTGCGGATGGGGCGATTCCAACGGCGATGGATGGCCGGATCTTTACGTGGTGAACGATTTTGGCCGCAAGAATCTCTACCGCAACAACGGCGACGGAACCTTCACCGACGTCGCGGCACAAGCGGGAGTCGAGGACGTCGGCGCCGGAATGAGCGTTTGCTGGTTTGACTTCAACCAGGATGGCGCAGACGACCTCTACATCGCTAATATGTGGACTGCCGCGGGCGAGCGCATCTCCCACACGGAGCAATTCAAGAAGGATTCGACCGCGCAGATTCGCGCGCTTTATCAGAAACATGCGATGGGCAACTCGCTGTTTCAAAATCAAAGGAACGGCGCGTTTGAAGATGCGACACGGCTGGCGCGTGCGGGAAACGGGCGCTGGTCCTGGTCGAGCGACGCCTGGGACTTCGACCATGACGGCTTTCCTGACATCTACATTTGCAACGGCATGGTCTCAGGGCCCATCCGGGAAGACTTGAACGGCTTTTTCTGGCGACAGGTAGTGGCCAATTCTCCCGACGAAGCCAAGCCATCGGAAGAGTACGAGCAAGGCTGGAACGCGGTGAATGAACTGATCCGGTCGGATTACACTTGGAGCGGCTACGAGCACAACGTGTTCTACGCGAACAATCGCGATGGAACATTTTCGGACGTTTCCGGCGCGGTTGGTCTCGACTTCCTGGAAGATGGTCGGGCCTTCGCGCTCGCGGATTTTGATCACGATGGCCGCCAGGAAGCGCTTTTGAAGAATCGCAACGGTCCACAGTTGCGCCTTGTGAAGAACGTTCTTCCGTCGCTCCCACCCTCCATCGCGTTTCGCCTGCGAGGCGTGAAAAGCAATCGGGATGCAATTGGCGCGGCAGTCACCATCGGCGGCAGTACGCGACGCCTGCAAGCGGGCTCCGGATTTCTATCGCAGCACAGCAAAGATGTATTCTTCGGCCTCGGCGCGGCAACCGGAACTGTCAACGCGACCATCCGATGGCCCAGCGGCGAAATGCAAGAGCTTCGCGACCTGCCGATCAACCACAGAATCACGGTAGAAGAAGGAAAAGATCCGTCGCCAATCGAACCCTGCAAGACCGCTGCAAACCGAACCGCGACCGCAAGGGAGCGTAGCGAAACACCGGCATCCCACGAAACGTGGCTGCTAGTTCCCATTCCCGCTCCCGAGCCCGCAGCCGGCACGACTGTGACGATAACTGCCACGACGCCACCAGACACCGCCGCAATCTACAACATCCTCTACCGCCGCATCTTCGATCGTCACCGCGACCTGGAACTTCCGACGTCCTTCCTAATTGATGAAAACAACAACATCGTGAAAGTCTTTCAGGGCGCACTCAGAAACCAACAAATTCCCCATTCGCCCGCCGAGCGCGTAGCGAAGGCCCTTCCTTTTCCGGGGAACTCCGCGACCTACGAATTCGGCCGGAACAGTCTCTCCTTGGGTTCGGCGTTTTTCCAACGCGGATACTACGACCAGGCAGCGATCTACTATCGGACGGCTCTGCGCGACGATCCTCAAAGCGCCGAAGCGCACTACGGCTTGGGTAGCGTTTATCTGAAGCAGGAAAAACGCGCGGACGCTCGATTGAGTTTCGAACAAGCCGTGAAACTGAACGCGAGCTACCCTGACACGCTCGCAAATGCCTGGAACAATCTTGGACTGCTCGCCACGCGCGAAAATCGCACCGCGGAGGCCATCGCAAACTTTAAACAAGCGCTGCAGTTGCATCCGAATCACTGGATCGCGCTCGAAAATCTGGGGAATGCCTACCGGCAGCAGAAGCGCTGGCCGGAGGCGCGTCAGATATTGGAACGTGCGGTAGCCGCGCGGCCAAAAGATCCGGAAGCGAATTACAGCCTCGCCATGGTTTATGCGCAAATGGACGATACTGCCCGCACCGACGAATATCTCAGCCGGGCATTACGGCTTCGTCCAGCCTACCCGGAAGCGCTGAACAACCAGGGCATCCTGTATCTCCGAACCCGCCGGCGCGATGACGCGGTGAAAAGCTTTGAAGAGTGCATCCGCGTTGCGCCCCGCTTCGATCAGGCGTACTTGAATCTTGCGCGGGTGTTCGCGATCGAGGGTGACAAAGAAAAAGCACGAACTCTTTTGCGGCAATTGCTCGAACAGCACCCCGGACACGCGCAGGCGCAGCAAGCTTTGGATCAATTGCACTAGGCGCTTCACTGGTTTGCTTGCAACTCGCCCCGGATGTTCATCCAAATCTCAAAGTACCGCCACTCGGGCGGCGCATCCGGTTCCTGGATGTGATCCGGCCGCAAAATTAGATCGCCAGTGGAGAGCAGAATTTCCCGCACTTTCGGATTTTGATCCAGTTTTGCGCGCATCGCCTCAACAATCAACCGGTAGTGATCTCCCTTTTGTGGGGAGCGATATTTGATCCGCTTGCCTTCGAACGTCACCCAATCGATATTCATCTTCCGCATGTTTTGCTCAGCGGTATCTCCGGCGCTCTTCGCTTCGAATGCCGTCATGTTAGCGACTTCCGCGCGACGGTGCGGCCACACGATTCCCGGAGCCGTCGCTCGCGGATCGTCTGCGTTTTCCGGATACAGCATCATCTGCCAGAATCCTTCGACGCTTGCATAACGAACACCACGATAGGTGAACGGAGTCGCAGCGAAATTGGATAAGATCCCAAGCTCATTGCGCTTGGAAAGAATCACTTCGCCTGGCTTGGCGGCCTGTGGCAGGATTTCCCAGTCCGGCTTGCCGGCTTCGGGAACCGGCGTCCACCAATGGGCCGGATATGAGATTGCCAGCAACAAAATGAGTCGAGGATCCACGTTCCAGTTCAGCTTAGCAGCCTACGCTACAATGACAACAACTCGCGTTGTCCCGATGAATTTCCTTCCCGGATTTTTCGCGTGCGTGCTCGCTGCCATCCGCTTCCCCGCCCCACAACAACTGGGCTTCTACGATCAACCGTCGTTCATTGTGGCGGGCGTTACCGATGGCGCGGCGCAAGGCGGCCACGGATCGGATGCGGTTTTACGCTCGTCCGAACAGCTCGCCAAAGCGACGGCGTCGCTCGGAAGCACCGGCGGGACTTCGGCGGACCTGTCCGAAACCGCCCGCGCATATCAACAGACCGCCGAAAAAGATCCAAGCGAACGTAATTTGTTCGATTGGGGCGCGGAATTGCTGTCGCACGGCGCGCCAGTTCCCGCGGCGGAAGTTTTCACCCGAGGTGTGCGGCTGTTTCCGCGATCCACGCGGATGCTGCTGGGTCTAGCCGTCGCGCAATATGCGAATGGAAGCTACGAGAGCGCTCGGAGCAATTTCTTTGCGGCGTCGGATGTAAACCCGCGCGATCCGCAGCCTTATTTGTTTTTGTCGCGTGTCCGGACCGACGTCATCACCGAATCGGACGGCTATCGAGAGCGCATGGCTCGATTCGCCCAACTTGCTCCCGACAATGCCCGCGCCAACTTCTATTACGCTGTCTGCCTGCAAGAGCGCGACCCAAAGAAGAGCGAAACATTACTCAAAAGAGCTCTCGAACTGGATCCAGCGCTCGCCGGGGCGCACCTGCAGCTCGGAATCATTTACGCGTCGCAAAAGGATTTCGACCGCGCCATCGCCTCGTTCCAGAAAGCGATCGCCATCGACCCCAAGCTGGAAGAAGCCCACTATCGCCTCGCGCAAGCGTACACCCGAACCGGCGAGAAGGGAAAAGCGAAAGCGGAATTTGCGATTCACGATCGCTTGCGGAAGGAGTCTGCGGCAGAAGTGGAGCAGGAACGAAAGCGAGTGCAGCAATTTGTGATCGAGCTGCGCGCTCCCCGTTAGTGGATCGGCGCTCTCATCGCGTCCACAAACATCCCGTAAAACTTCTCGCGATCCAAGTCAATTTGAATCGTCACCGGCGGCCCGGTGCGCTGCGGCCTATCGTGCTCGCCCCAGGTAAGCGTGTTTCCGTATCCAGCGCCGCGACCCAGATCGACGCCCATGTAACGCGTCTCTTTTTTCGTAATGAGCGACGGATCGATCCACGCCGCGGCCGCCAGTTCATCCCACATGTAATCGTTGCCGTCGCCCGGCTGGAAATATTTCGCGATGTAGCGGCCCAGCGCAGTTCCGCCCAATTCAATTCGCTTCACCATCTCGCGCGTGAACTTCGTGGTGATTGAAATATCGGTGGGAGTGCAAGTGATCTTCTTCCAAGGCGCGCGCAGCACGATCTCCGCAGCTTCCGGGTCAAACCAAAAATTGAATTCGTGCCGCGGATTGTTGGCGAACTCCGGATCGCTGGTCTGCGGATTCAGACTGCCGCCCATGAAGACCAATTCTTGCGCGAGCGATGCAAACTCCGGATCGATCGAGAGGGCCAGCGCCAGATTGGTCATCGGACCGCCTTCGTAGATCGTCACTTCGTGCGGATATTTGTGCACCATCCGGATCAAAAAGTGCACCGCGTCTTCCTCTGCGGCTTTGATCGACGGCGCGCCTTCCGGAAGCGGCGGCACAACCAACGGCTCATGCCACCACCGATCGTCCCAGGCTCCCGAATAGGACACCTTGCCGTATCGCTGCTGCCAGAGTTGCGATTCCGCACGCGTGCGAACCAGCGGAAACGCCGCGCCTTTCATCACCGGGATATCAGTGCGCCCGAGGATCTCAAGGAGCCGCAATGTATGGGCCACTTCCTCGTCTCGCCACTGATCGCCACTCACCACAGTGATCCCGAGCACGTCCAGGCTTTTCGATTGAACAAACAGCGAGACCGTCTGTAAATTGCTGCCGCCGGGTCCCGAGCAGTCTTCATTCACGATCACTTTGCGGCGGGGCTGCGCGCACGCGAGCGCTGCCGTCAGAGCGAAAACGAACCCAAACCGCTTCAGGGACACCAACCTAGAATGCCAGCTTCAGCGCGAACTGCACCAGCCTCGGATTATTCACCGTCGAATTGATCACACCAAACGTCGTTGGAGAATTGAAGTCCACGCCGGGCGTGCCGAACTGCGCATGATTGAAGAGGTTGAAAATCTCGGTACGGAAATCCAACCGGATCGACTCGCGAATCGGGAAATGCTTGATCACCGAGAAATCGGTATTCACGAAATCCGGACCGGAAAGCGGCGTGCGCGACGCGTTGCCGAGTTCGCCGGCAGGCGGCGCTGAGAAGCAGGTCGTGGTGAAGAACTGGCTCAAACTTCCGCCGCCGCCCGGATTGCAAGTTTGGTTGGGACGATTCAGGCTGTTGCCATTGTTCTGGAAGTTCACGCCAGATGCGTTGTTGCTGTCGACTACGAACAACGCAAATCCGGAAGTGGCCTTCTCGATCACGGTGACTTCCCAGCCGCCCAGCACGAGATCGGCGCCACGATTCCAACTGCTGCCCCACCGCTTGCCGCGGCCGAAGGGCAATTGATAAATGATGCTTGCCGTGAAATCGTGATTTAAATTGATGGGAGATAGCCCCCAATCCAGCTTCTGCCACCCAGGCAGCGGGAAATATGGCGCGCCCAGCAGTGTACCTAAACCGTCCGTGAAAGCGTTATCGTACGCTCGCGCGTAGGTGTAGCCGATCAGCGCGTAGAGGCCGTGCCGGCTCTTGGTCTCAGCCTTGATTTGCAGCGAATTGTAGTGCGCCTTGCCCGCGTCGAAAATATCGCTGATGGTGGAATACGGGAACGCCGCGTAGGGAACGCCGAAAGAAGCGCCGCCCGCACCACAGCCCAGCGTGTATCCGCTCACCGAACCGCAAGCGGCCGGCGAACCGACGTTGATATTGTTCCCGAATGTTGTGAAGTGCGACCCGCGCGATCCGGCGTATCCCACCGTCAGCACAATCTCGCCCGGGAGCTGATGCTCGACGTTTACGTTGAATTGCTGCACGCGGCCCAGCTTGTAATTTCTATCCTGCGCAATCAACGTTCCGGTGAACGAGGCCGGATCCGGCGGCGCATTGAAGATCGGGAATCCGTTCGACACGCTCAGCGCCGAAGGTGTTTTGCCGAACTTGGTAGCGCAAGCAGCGGTTGCAAACGTGCAACTGCCGCCGAATGCAAACGCGTCCGACTCGGCGAAGTACGGCGGATTCTGCCACAACCCCTGCGCGCCCATGCTCCAAGAGGAGTCGTGATATATCCCGTATCCCGCGCGGATCACGGTGTTCGAATGGCCCAGGAATTTGTACGCCGCTCCCAGGCGCGGCTCAAGCGCGGTCCAATCCATGTTGATTCCGGCACTCGAACCGGCGTTCTTGCCGGCAATTAAGAATTGTCCATTCGCCGGATTGAAATCCGCCTGCCGGTTGGCAACTTCGCTAATCGGCGTGGTCATGTTCCAGGCCAAGCCCAGATTCAACGTCAAATCCGAAGTCACGCGCCAGTTGTCTTCCACAAACGGCCGATACATCTTCCAGCGTCGTCCGGTGACGTCGCCGTTGAACGTCTGATCGTGGATCGCGAGGCTCGGCAAGCCCAACAACAAATCGGCCATCGGTTCGCCGCCCCAAAGTCCCGTGAAGATCCAATATCCGTCCTGGAAACCGGTGGCTTTCACGTTCATCTGATTCGCGCGGATGGTGCCGCCGATCTTGATGTCGTGATTGCCGCGAATCATGTCGAACGAATCGGAAATCGAGAACACGTTCGTGCCGCCCGTGAAGGGTGTGTATCCGCGATCACCCAGCGACCAGTAGCCGCCATCCAGCTGGGTCGACGTCAAGCCGCAGCTGGCACCACCCAGATTCGCGCCCGGAATCCCGAAGGATCGCGCGAGGCAGCTGCCCGTCCCTTGCGAAGTGATGTAGTCAAAGATCCGGTTGTAGCCCGCACTGACCTGATTCACCGTGTTCGGCGAAAAAACGTGCGTCTCCGAGATCCCCACGTTGCGCCCGTGATTCTGGATTCCCTGATTGCTGCCGAATGCGGACTGTTCGGCCAATCCCGGCGAGCCGCCCGGCACATACGAGACGGCCTGATCGTAACTGAAGCGCGCGTACATCGAGTCGTTGCTCGAGAAATTATTATCCAACCGGACATCGAACTTGCCCTCATCCAGGGACCGGACGGGAGCGTTCACGTAGTTGTAGCCCAGCGCCGCATTGTTCGCGTTCGGCAGCGGATACAAATTAACCAGCTTCTGCGAAATCGGATTCAGCAGATTTTGCGGAATCTTGTTGCAGCTCACACCGGCGGATTGGCTTCCATCGGGCGCGGCGGGAATCGGATTACCCGAGCTATCGCACTGGAAGTTCGTGTTGGTGGCGCCGAGTACATTTGGATTGACCAAAAATCCGGAGCGCGGATTTCCGAAGGCATCGTTAGTGAAGTCACCGCTCCGCATCGCAACCGAGGGAACCAAGCCGGTGAACGGAATCCCATGCCGCTGATACTTCTGCTCGTAATCGGCGAACAAAAATGTCTTGTCCTTGCGGATCGGCCCACCGAGCGAT
>Ga0209060_10002710_pt1 | contig 15980 bp, 14 predicted proteins | sample Coa_R1_8_FD_187155 | JGI IMG/M metagenome (GOLD analysis project Ga0209060, IMG submission 187155) | Surface soil microbial communities from Centralia Pennsylvania, which are recovering from an underground coalmine fire - Coalmine... | ecosystem: Environmental > Terrestrial > Soil >...
AACTTCACCTCGCCAACGCCGAGTGCGCGGCCGCGGCCCAAGCCGCCGAGCCAGCCCAGGAAAAAGCCGACCAGCTGCCACATCGCGTCCAGGCCGAGGCAGCCCGGCATCACTGGATCGTTCTGGAAATGGCATTTGAAAAACCACAGATCGGGACGCACCTCCAGCTCCGCCACGATTTCCCCCTTGTTCTGGCTGCCGCCGTGATCGGCGATTTTCGTAATGCGGTCGAACATGAGGAGCGGCGGCAACGGCAGCCTGGCATTGCCCTCGCCGAACAACTCGCCACGCGCGCAGGACAATAGGCCCTGCAGATCAAAGCTCGATTTGCGTACCATCACATCCGTCCATTTCGGGCCGCTGCCGGGCGCCTTGCCAATTCCCAGATTAGAATTATTCTATACCGGTCGATCATCATAGCAGATGGACGGCGCTTTCGACAGCGGCCGCCAGGAATGAGGTAAGGTCGACGTAATGGCGTCGAGGAAGAAATCTCCCAGCGGGAGCCCGAACACCCGAGAGCGCCTGCGGGCGGCGGGCTTGAGGCCGACAGAGCAGCGCCGTGCGCTGGCCGAATTGCTGTTTCAGCATGGTCGTCGTCATGTCACCGCGGAACTCCTGCACCAGGAGGCGATCGACGCGGGTCATGCCGTGTCGCTCGCCACCGTTTACAACGCGCTGCACCAGTTCACCGCAGCAGGGCTGCTGCAACAAGTGATCGTCGAGCCGTCACACAGCTGGTTCGACACCAACGTCGATTCCCATCAGCATTTCTACGACGAGGACGAACGCCGTTTGACGGACATTTCCGCCCCCATCGGCGTTACCGGTTTGCCGCAGCCGCCCAGAGGTACGAAGATCGGGCGGGTGGATGTGGTCGTGCGCATCCGCCGCGGCTGACCCCCTCACGCGCCGACGCGCGCGTTTGGCGCCCATGCGGGGCAGACTTCCCCGCTCCTTGCTTCGCGGGACAGGGAATGATTATTTAGAATAATTCTAAACTGCTTGACAGCGCCCGGCACGGCGCGCATGTTCGCAGCGTGCCTCCAATTCCCGGCCTGAAATAACAGGAGTTTCCCATGCCTCTGAAAGGCTCCAAAACCGCAGAAAACCTCAAGGACGCCTTTGCCGGCGAGAGCCAGGCGAACCGGCGCTATCTCTACTTCGCGCAGAAGGCGGATGTGGAAGGATTCAACGACGTCTCCGCCGTGTTCCGTTCCACCGCGGAAGGCGAAACCGGCCATGCGCATGGACATCTCGAATTTCTCGAGGAGGTCGGCGATCCCGCCACCGGCGAGCCGATCGGTGGTACGGAACTCAATCTCAAAGCGGCGATTGCCGGCGAGACTCACGAATACACCGACATGTATCCGGGCATGGCGCGTACCGCGCGCCAGGAAGGCTTCGAAGAAATCGCCGACTGGTTCGAGACGCTCGCCAAAGCGGAGAAGAGTCACGCCGGGCGCTTCCAGAAAGCGCTGAACAGTTTGCGGGAATAGTGCAATGTTCTTCCCCCCGCGCATGCCCTGCGCGGGGGAGGCATCTCGGCCATTTGAAATATGAGCGAAGGCAGTCTTGAAGCGCCCAAGCGCGAAGCGATCGCGTGGGACAGCGAAGATTTCGCCGACGCCGCAAAGCTGGATGTGGAGATGCGGCGCATCTTCGACATCTGCCACGGCTGCCGGCGCTGCTTCAATCTGTGCGATTCATTCCCGAGACTGTTCTCGCTGATCGACGACGGCCCGACCGGCGAGCTGGACGGAGTCAAGTCGGAGGATTTTCCCCGCGTCGTCGAAGCCTGCACGCTCTGCGACATGTGCTTCATGACCAAATGTCCGTACGTTCCGCCGCATCCGTTCAATGTCGATTTTCCCCATCTCATGCTGCGCCACCGCGCCTGGGAAGCAAAAAACGGAAAGAAGGATTTCGTCGCGCGGCAGTTGGCGGAAATGGACCGCAACGGATCTGTTGCGACGCCCTTGTCTCCCCTCGTGAACTGGGCCTCCGACCGCGGCAACCGGCCCGTGCGAACAGCGATGGATAAAGTGCTCGGCATCGACGCAGACGCGACGCTGCCGAAATTCAATCGCCGCACCTTCGTTTCCCAATCCCGCAGAGTCCCCGACCAGCCGAACACCCACGCGCCGGCCTTTGCCGCCGGCAAGAAGGCGGCGCTCTTCGCCACGTGCTTCGTGAACTACAACAGGGCCTCGACCGGCCATGCGGCGCGCCGGGTGCTGAATTACATCGGCGTTGCAACGCGCGTGACCTATCCCGGCTGCTGCGGCATGCCGTTTCTGGAACAGGCCGAACTCGCGCGCGTCGCTGAACAGGCGAAAAAGGTTTCCGCAGCGCTGGTGCCCTTGATCGACGAAGGCTTCGAGATCATTACCCCGACCGCCTCCTGCGGCTTGATGCTCAAATTCGAATGGCCGCTGATCGTGCCCGAAGACGAGAATGTACGACGGCTCTCAACGGCAACGCGCGACATCGACGAATATGTCGTGGCGATCGCGAAGACATACGGCTTGCCGGAAGGCCTCAAACCGCTCGAAGGCGGCGTCAGCGTGCATCTCGCCTGCCACGCGCGGGCGCAGAACATGGGACCGAAGGCGGCCGAGATGCTCCGCCTGATTCCCTCCACCAAAGTGGAGGTGATCGAGCGCTGCTCCGGTCATGGCGGCACCTTCGGTGTCGTCAAGCCGTCGCATGAGATTGCGCGCAAGGTGGGAAAGCCCGTCTTCCGCACGATGGTGAAGCAGGCCAACCGCCGGCTCGCCTCCGATTGCCCGCTCGCGGCCGCGCATATCGCGCAGGGCGCGCGCGAAACCGCGAACGCGGAAGGTGCCGTCGTCACGCTTCGCGCCGCGCAACACCCGATCGAGATTTTCGCCGAAGCCTACGGTTTGATGGAGCAAGCCTGATGTCAGCCGCCCAGCACCGGATCACCGCTGCCGACATTCTGCCGCCCAAGGAGTTTGCGGCCAAGCGCGCCGAGGCGCGCCGCGCGCTTTTGCCCGTGAAGAAGAACCGCCGCGTCGAGGTCGGGCCTTTCGTGACCTTCTATTTCGAGAATTTCGACACGATGTGGCTGCAGGTGCACGAGATGCTGCACATCGAGAAGGGCGGTGATGCACAGATCGAAGGCGAGCTCGAAGCGTACAATCCGCTGATTCCGCAGGGCAATGAGCTGATCGCGACGCTGATGATCGAGATCGACGACCCCGTCCGCCGCAGCAACACGCTTTTGACGCTCGCCGGCATCGAGGAAAGCGTGTGGCTGGACGTAGCTGGTTTGCGCATTCACGCGCAGCCGACCGAATACGAAGACCGCACTACGCCCGACGGCAAGACCTCATCCGTGCACTGGGTGCGGTTTTCGTTTTCGCCGGAAGCGGCGGAGCGCTTTTCTTCGCGCGAGGGCCGCGTGCTGCTGGAAGTCGCGCATCCCAACTATGCGCACATCGCCGTCCTCTCCGACGCCACCCGCGCAGAACTGGCAAGGGATTTCTGATATTTTTCCTCCAACGCGAAGCAATAGCGGAGCGCGAGAGGTAGTGCGAAGCAGCGGAGGGGGTGCTTGATTGTAGCGATTTAGTTGCCCCCTCCCCGCCTTCGCCGGATCTCCCCCACGCAATGCACCCGCTGCGCCAGCGCTTGCGCGGCGAGTGCGCGGGGGAGGAAGAACGTTCTTCAAATCCGGAACTGGCCGGCGAGGATGTCGGCGTAGCGGGCCGCGTCGAGCGGTTCGTAGCGCCGGGCCTGCGAATCGAAAACGTACAGCGGATTAGCGATTCGGGCGGGATCGAAACCCTGCTCGACCAGATCGACCTTGCGGTGCTTGAAGGTCCCGGTAATCCCGATCTCCGGCATTAGCCGCAGGAACAAGGGGCGCGCATAGGCCGGCAGCCGCGCCGACAGGGCACTTGCCGCCGTTGCCGGATCGAATTCGGCCGTCACCACCAGCGCCGCCATGCCGGCACGACCGTCCTGCCCCGGCATGGCGACGCCATAGACATTGGCTTCCTTTACGCCGCCGACGGCGGAGAGGGCGTCGGCGACTTCGCCGGTCGATACGTTTTCGCCCTTCCAGCGGAAGGTGTCGCCGATCCTGTCCACAAAATAGAAGTAACCCTCGCGGTCGCGGCGCAGGAGATCGCCGGTCCGGAACCACGCATCATCGGGCTCGAAGACGTGGTGCAGGATCTTCTTGCGCGTATCCTCCTCCCGCGCATAACCCTCGAAGCGCTTGCCCGGCTCTTCCGAAATCCTGCCGAGCGCTTCGCCGACCTCGTCGGCGGCACATTCGATGCAAAAACCGTTGGCGTCGCGCAGCGGCGTCTCGCGTTCCATGTCAAATTGCACGATTCGGGTGGTGAACAGGTTGCGCGCGTAACGCGGGATGCGCCCGACTGCACCGAGCTTGCCATCGTAATTCACCAGCGCGACGTTGCCCTCGGTGGCGCCGTAAAATTCTACAATTCGGGGGATGGCGAAGCGCGCCTGGAACGCCGCCCAGATATCGGGTCTGAGCCCGTTGCCGATGATTGCCCTGACCGAATGGGCGCGATCGCCGGCGGAATCCGGCGCGTTGAGGAGGTAGCGGCATAGTTCTCCGATGTACTGGAACACGGTGATCCGGTAACGTACGCAATCCTCCCAGAAGGCCTGGACTGACAGCCGTCGCCGCAGGACGAGCGTGCCGCCTACCGTGAACGCCATCCCGGGCGCGCAGATGCCGCCCGCCGAATGATACATCGGGAGCACGTTGTACACACGATCCGGAGCGCTTGTGTTCAGCGCCGTGGAAAAGGCGTGCATCATGATCAGCATGCGCACATGGCTGATCTTCGCCGCCTTGGGCAGCCCGGTGGTGCCGGAGGTGAAGATGTAGAAGGCCGTATCGGCGCAGACGGCAGCAGCGCGCCAGGCGGGATCGGCGGGGCCCTCCGGCGCGGCGGCGAGTTCGCCGTCGAGATCGGTCATGCCTTCGGCCGCGCCGCCCAGCACCGAAACCTGTGGAGGAACCGCGAGACGGGGACACGCCTCCCTGTACGCTTCGGCAAGCTGGCGTTCGACAATGAGATGACGGGCATCACAGGCGGCGATGCAATGCGCAAGCGCCGGGCCGCGCAAATTGCAATTGACGAAGGCGGCGATGGCGCCGACCTTCAACAGCCCGAGCCAGGCGACCACGTATTCCGGCCGATTCTCCATCAGAAGCGCGACGCAATCGCCGCGGCCGATTCCGTTGTTCCGCGCCCAATGGGCCATGCGGTCCGCCGCGCGCTCGAGCGCGGCGTACGAGAGTGTCTGATCCCCGCACAGGATTGCCGGAGCATCCGGCGTACGCGCGGCCCAGTGCTGAACAATATCGACGATGGTGACTTTGGATTCAGGCCTTACGCCCCGCAGACGCCAATACGTGCGCGCGACGGTTGCGATGTAAAGCGATTCGCGCCAAACCACGTGTGACAGAGTCATCCTCGAAACACATCCCGGGGCGAGCGCCGGCAGAATAGGGCGCGCGGGCAAGACGGTCCATTTTCATGGAAGTTCTGGATCTGCGAGGGCTGAAATGTCCGCTTCCCGCCCTCCTCGCGCGCCGGGCGCTGGCGCGGACGAGGGATGGCGGCGAGGTCGCCATTCTCAGCGACGATCCGCTGGCCGAAATCGACATTCCCTATGTCTGCGAGCGAGAGGGGCACGCGGTAGTGGGCGTCGAGCGGCTGGAGGCGGGTGTGCGTGTCCTGCTGCGCCGGGGCAACGCGGCTTTGCGGCCGCCCGGATGATTCCTGTCCTCGTCATGCTCGTCGCTGCACCGGTGATCGGCAGCTTTCTGGGCGCCATGGCCATGCGCGTTCCCGAAGGCCGGCCGGTCGTATGGGCGCGGTCGGAATGCGAACATTGCGGGCGCGCGTTGCAGGTCCGGGAACTGGTACCTGTCGCCAGTTTCCTGTGGCTCAAGGGGCGATGCCGGGGCTGCGGCGCGCCGATCGGCGCCTTTCCGCTCGTGATGGAACTGACCGCGATTGCCGTCGTCGCGTGGGCCGCCGTTGAAACCGGCGGCGCGATCTTTCTGGCGAGCTGCATTCTCGGCTGGACCCTTCTGCTACTCGCGGCGATCGACTGGCGTGTACAGTTGCTGCCCGACCTGCTGACGCTCCCGCTCATGCTCGCCGGGCTCGCCGCCTCTTTTGTCCTTCCGCTGGGGTTGTGGCGCGATCATGCGATCGGGGCGGTGGCGGGATTCGCGGGGCTCGCTCTCGTCGCCTGGGCTTACCGCGCGTTGCGAAAGCGCGAGGGACTCGGCCTCGGCGACGCAAAACTGGCCGCAGCGATCGGCGCCTGGATCGCCTGGCAGGGGCTGCCGACGATGCTCCTGTGGGGATCGATGCTGGGACTGCTGTTCGCGGTCGCGCTGTCGCTTGGCGGCCGGCGCCTCAGGCTTTCGGACCGACTGCCCTTCGGTGTGTTCCTGGCGGCCGGGGGCTGGCTCGTCTGGCTCTACGGTCCGCTGGGCTTTGCGTACGGCTGACGACGCACGCACCAGTCTGCGTTCTTGACCGTCGTACATCATGGTCAACCGGGTGACCGGCATTTGCATTTGCGGGCCATGACAATTTTATTGCTGTTGCGTGCGCGGTTCGTCTGGTTGCTCGGCGAGGCGGAAAACAAAAGCTCTGTGTTCATCATTTTCCAGACGCGGTTCGCTGATAAAATCGCTGTGAGGGCCGCACGGCGGATTTTTGCGGGGCACGTTGCGGGAATATCCGGACGCGCTCCGTTCGCGAAGCTTTTTATCGGGCGCCGGAGACGCGCCGGGGATCGCGGTCGAGCACCTGATCGAGCCAGGCGAGCGAACCCGCTGCAATTCGCTCCCAACCCGGCTCGCCCAAAAGCCAGTGGCCATTATCGACCAGCAGTTCGTAGCGGGCGCGCCCGCCATAGCGCCTGGCGATGCGTCGCACCGTCACCGGCGAGACGATGCGGTCGCGCCCACCCGCCAGGCAGAGAATGGGACAGGTGACACTGCGGCGATCGACCAGGGTGGTCTTTCGGGAATCGAACATCCACTGCATCGCTTCGAAAATCGCCTGCCCTGATTCCGGCACGAGCCGCTGGAGAAGCGCCACGCGCTCGTCATCGGGCACAAGGTCGAACGCGTGCGCCGCCGCGACCGAGTGCAGCGGCTTCAGAACCTTGTTCCAAAACGCGCCTTCAAAGCACAGCGCCTGCATGGCCAGCAATTCGAAGGCGGTCGACGGAAAAACGCCCCACGGCGCGAGCGGCGCAACGAGCACAGCCGCGCGCACGCCGCCCCGCGCGGCGAGCATCTGCGCCAGAAGCCCCCCCATGGAATGACCGATCACGACCGGCGGCGCGTCGAACGCGCCGACAAGCGCGGAGAGATCGGCGAGATAATCGCTGATCCGCACGCCGGCGAGCCCGCGCGAGCCCTCGCCCGCCGACGCATGGTGTCGAAGGTTCGGCGCATGGACGGCAAAGCCGCGCGATTCATAAAGCGAACGCCAATTGTCGAAGGACCAGCCGCCGCAAAAAGCGCCGTGGACCATCAACACCGGTACCCTTTTGTACATTCTCAGGCTCAGGCGGGCGCCGCGAGATCGCGAAAGGCGGCGATGACTTTCGCGTAGGTATCGCGCTTGAAAGGAACCACCAGCTTCGGGAGCGTTTCGATGTCGAGCCAGCGCCATTCGGAGAACTCCGGCTCAGCGGTCCTGACGGTGATCTCGGAATCCGTGCCCAGGAACCGCATCGCCAGCCATTTCTGGCGCTGGCCGCGATAGCGGCCCCGCAGGGCGATGCCAAGGAGCCGACCGGGCAGGTCGTAGGCGAGCCAGTCGTCATGTTCCCGCAGGAAGGCAGCGTTACGCGTGCCGATTTCCTCCTCCAGTTCGCGGAAGGCGGCTTCTACCGGTGTTTCGCCTTCGTCGATTCCGCCCTGGGGCAGCTGCCAGCCTTCGACCATCTGGTCGATCCGCTTGCCTACGAACACCTGGCCGTTCGGATTGATCAGCATCACGCCGACGCAGGGCCGGTAAGGAAGATCGGCGTGGCGGAGAGACGGCCGCTGCGAGGGCATGATCGCTCCGGAAAACAAAGAAGCCGCCACTATGGCCGAAGCCTGTGGAAGAACAAGCCTGAAAACGCCGCGCGTCCGATGACGGCCTGCGGCTAGTGCGATTCGGCGACCTTGCGCTCCGCCGGCATTTTGCCTGTAACGACCTTGACCGCCCAGGCAAGCTGGAAATCGGCAATCTTGCTCCCTGCCGGCGGGCGAATGACGTTCTGCCGCGCGGCCGCAACGGCCTGTTCGGCCGTCAAATGGTGGGGAAGATCGGCTTCGCTGGGACGCTCGAGCTTTACGAAATCGGTTGCTTCATCGCCTTTTGCCACGGCGACGTCCGGCACGATTCCGGTGGCCTGAATCGATCGGCCGGAAGGTGTGTAATATCGTGCCGTGGTGAGATGCAGCGCGCCATCGGCGCCGCCGTTCAGCGGAATGATGGTCTGTACGGAGCCTTTGCCGAAAGAGGTCATTCCCACCACGGTCGCGCGTCTATGATCCTGCAACGCGCCGGCCACGATCTCCGAAGCCGACGCGGTCCCGCCGTTGATGAGAACGACCAGCGGCTTGCCCCCGGTGATATCGCCCGCCTTTGCATCGTAGCGTTGGGTGTCTTCTGGTTTGCGACCCCGCGTCGATACGATCTCGCCCCCCTCGAGGAAGTCATCGGACACGGCGATGGCCTGGTCGAGCACGCCGCCCCCATCGTCGCGCAGATCGATGATGTAGCCCTGCAAAGCCGGGCCGATCTGTCCGCGGAGATTTTTTACCGCCGTAACGACGCCGTCATTGGTCTCTTCGTTGAACGCGGGGATGCGGATGTATCCGACATTTCCTTCGCGGTGGTACTTCACCGCCTCGACCTGGATGGCTGCGCGCACGAGGGCGGCTTCAAACGACTTTTGTGTACCCGGCCTTAGCAGGGTGAGCATCACTTTGGTGCCTGACGGTCCCCGCAACAGGTCTTGTACCTTATCGAGGTTGAGGCCCTGCAGACCTTTTCCATCAATCGTGAGAATGCGGTCGCCGGCTTTGATGCCGGCGCGCGATGCGGGCGTATCGTCGATCGGCGATACGACGTTGATGCTTCCTTCCTCGGCGGAAATCACCAGGCCGACGCCGCCATAGCTGCCGGACGTCTTTACCTGCATCTCTGCGAAGGTCTTGGGATCGAAGTAACTCGAATGAGGGTCAAGATCGGAAATCATTCCGTTCAGCGCATCCTCGACCATTTTCCGGTCGTCAGGCGCTTCGGGGTAGTTTGTGCGGACGGCGGCAAAGGCGGCGCCGAAACGGTCAAGCTCCCGATAGGCCGATTGCGAGTCCTCTCCCGTGGCACTCCGCGCGATCGGCAGCAGAATCATGCCGCCGATAACGCCCGCCGCGAGTCCCAGCGAAAGGAGCAGCGCTCGCCGTCGCGGTTCCCCGCCTTCTCCCACTTTCCGGGGCGCCGCCATGAGCCTGACCCTGTCCTGTTCCGTTTAGTTTGCCGCTGCGGTCTTGGCCGGGGCGGCCGGCGCGGACTTCCCGTGCAGCAAATCCAACGCGTAGGAAAGCTGGAAATCTTCGATCTTCTTTCCTGCCGGCGGACGGATCACCGGCGGCGCCGCTTTCTTGCCGGCGCCCTCTCCCTCGAGGTGACCAGGAAGATTGGCTTCACTGATACGATCGAGCTTCGAGCCGCCAGCGTCATCGTCGCTTTCCGCGACCGAGACGTCGGGCACAATTCCAGTCGCCTGAATCGATCGGCCCGATGGCGTGTAGTACCGCGCCGTCGTAAGCCGCAGAGCGCCACCCTCCGGGCCGAGCGGAATGATCGTCTGAACAGATCCTTTGCCGAAGGACGTCATGCCCTCGATGGTTGCCCTTTTGTGGTCCTGCAAAGCGCCGGCAACAATTTCCGAAGCCGACGCTGTTCCCGCGTTGATCAGCACCACCATGGGCTTGCCGTCGGTGATGTCACCGGGTTTTGCGGAGTAGCGGGTAGTATCTTCCGGACGGCGACCGCGGGTGGAGACAATTTCTCCCGAGTTCAAAAAATCGTCGGAGACTTGTACAGCCTGGTCCAACAAGCCTCCCGGATTGTTGCGAAGGTCGAGCACATAGCCTTTGATGCCGGGGCCGATCTGGCGCTTGAGTTCCTTGACCGCATGCTCCAGTCCCGAGGCGGTTTCCTCATTGAATTGGCTGAGGCGGACATATCCGGTGTCGCCGTCACGATGAAACTTGACCGTGTCCACCTGTACGACAGCGCGGGTTAGCGCGACGTCAAATGGCTTTTTTGCCCCACTCCGCAGCACGGTCAGCGTCACCTTCGAACCGGAAGCTCCCCGCATACGATCAACCGCGTCGTTCAACTGCATGCCCTGGATCGGCGTACCGTCGATCGCCGCGATGAAGTCGCCGGATTTGAGGCCGGCTTTGGCTGCCGGCGTGTCGTCGATGGGAGAAATCACTTTTACGAGACCGTCCTCCATCGTCACTTCCAATCCAACACCGCCGAATTTTCCCTTGGTCTGGATTTTCATGTCTGCGAATTCCTTCGCATCCATGTAGCTTGAATGCGGGTCGAGCCCCGACACCATCCCTTGGATCGCCGAGGTCACCAGTTGAGAATCTTCGACAGGGTGGACGTAATCGGCACGTACGCGCTCGAAAGCGTCGCTGAAAAGGTCAAGTTGCTTGTAGGCGGAATCGTTTGCGCCATGCGCTGCCGGGAAAAGCATTAGAGCGGCGGAGAATCCTGCCACCATTCCCACGCCAACGAATGCAAGACGCTTCATGATGTTCTAGCCTTTCCGGTCGTTTTGGAGCCTTGGCGCGGGGCTGAGCCCCTTTCCGTTCTGCCGCAGTTCAAAATAGAGCCTCGGCGCCGCAACAGAGCGCGGCATTCTGCCGACTGGTTCGCCCGCGAGAAGACGATCGCCCGAGCGGACATCGACGCGATCAAGGCCCGCGAGCACAAGATCGTAACCGTCGGCCGTTTGCAAGATCAAGACCTCGCCCGATTTATGGTAAGCCCCCGCAAACAGCACCTGCGCGTCCGCGGGAGCAATGACCTGTGCAGCCGGCGGAGCGACAAAGCTGACCCCAGGAGCGCGTGCACCCTCTTCGTCGCCGGAAACCATGCGCCCAACGACAGGGCGCAGCAGCGTGCGATTGCCTCCGTCAGAACGCGCATTTCGTGCCGGCACCACGGAGAACCCGCCACCCGCCGACTGCCCCCGCAATAACGCCACTTTCTGCAACAAGGCCCCCAAACTTGCCGCCTGATCGGAAGCCGATTGCAGCTTCTCGGCCAGATCCTCGTAGCGCGATCCAGCCTCGTCGGCTTCGTGGGCTTTGACCACCAACATTTGATCCAGTTGATTGCGGGTCCCTGCCAGCTCGACCGAATTCCGCGTCGATTCCTCGCGCCTGCGCTCAAGCTGACTACGCGTACGTTGGAGCGCCCGGAGCTTCTGCGAGAGTTCGGCGGCGGCCGCGTAGATACCCGGAAGAGCCGCGCTGATCAGCATCGAGGAATGCGCCGCTGTAAGTGCATCATCCGCCCGCAACGCAAGCACGGGTGGAATGTCGTGCTGCATCCTTTCGAGCACGGCAACGAGGTCCGTCAATTCGACGCGTTTTCGAACGAAATCCGCTGACAACGCCCGATCGAGTTGTTCAAGCCGCTTGATCTCGCCGTCCAGCCATATCGCTTCATGTTCCAGCTTCTGCACACGCGCGGCGGTGTCGATCAGCTTGCGACGGAGCGCATCGGCTTCGGATCGTAACGCTGTGCTCTTTTGTTGCGCCTCGAGGACCTGGGGCCTCGATTTCGCGATCTCCGACTGCAAGCCCCGATACTGGGCGGCGGTGCTTGGCATGTGGCGCGCCGCTGCCGCCGGAACCGCCCCGGCAAGTCCGTCGCGGGCGTCGTTCGCCCGCTCACCAGCTGGAAAACCCGGTGAGGCACAAAGTCCATGCGGTGCTGCCAGACACAGCACCATCACGGCGAAGCGCAGCGGTAAGAGCTTGCTGATCAGACCGGCGACCCCGCTCGACTCGACTGCCGCACAATAAGCGAATGCCCAGCCATTTCATGTGGCTTTTCGATGCCCATAAGATCGAGCAGGGTAGGCGCGACATCGGCAAGGCGTCCCGCATTGACCCTCAGCGGACCACCAGCACCCGCAATGATCAAAGGAACATCGAAGGTGGTGTGCGCGGTATGCGGTTCGCCCGTTTCGGGATCGCGCATCATTTCCACATTGCCGTGGTCGGCCGTTATCAAAAGAACCCCTCCGGCTTTCCTCACCGCGGAGTAAAGACGTCCGAGACAGATATCGATCGCTTTCACCGCTTCTTCGGCGGCCCCGAACACACCGGTGTGTCCGACCATGTCCGCGTTGGCATAGTTCACCACGATCAAATCGTACTTTCCGGACAGAACGGAAGCTTCGAGCTTCTCCGTCACTTCGAATGCCGACATTTCAGGTTGCAGATCGTAGGTTGCAACCCTGGGACTTGGCACCAGTATCCGATCCTCGCCGCGATAGGGCCTTTCGCGGCCGCCGTTCAGAAAAAACGTGACATGCGCATATTTTTCCGTTTCCGCGATGCGCAGCTGTTTGAGGCCGTGATCGGCGACGACTTCTCCGATCGTCTTTTGAATCGTTTCGGGCGGAAAAATCGGGGCCATGAATGCCGTAAGCCGCTCGGAATACTCCGTCATGCCACAGGCGCAGGAAAACTTGACCCGCTTGCGGCGTTTGAAGCCGTCAAATTTCGGATCGAGAAGGGCCTCCGACAGTTCGCGCGCTCGGTCGGCTCGGAAATTCGCAAATACGAAGGCATCGCCGTCCTTCATGCCGCGGTAGTCGCCGATGGCAACCGGCAACACAAACTCGTCGCCAATGTCGCTCCGATATGAATCCGCAACGGCCTCTTGCGCCGTTCTCTTTCGCGGACCTGCGGCTGAAACGATGGTCTCATAGGCTTTTTGAACGCGATCCCAGCGCCTGTCGCGATCCATCGCGTAATAGCGCCCGGCAACCGTCGCGATGCACGCATTCTTCGCCCCCGCCAGCGCGCCTTCGAACAGATGGAGATAGCCCGATGCACTTCGGGGCGGTGTATCGCGACCGTCAAGGAACGTGTGGATTCGGGTCCGCAAACCTGCGGCTTCGAACACGCGCACAAGCGCGGCGATTTGATCCTGATGGGAATGGACGCCGCCAGGGGATAGAAGCCCGGCCACATGCACCACACCTCTGGCCTTTTTCGCTTTGACAATCAGATCGAGCAAGGCAGGTCGGCTCTGGAAACTGTGATCGGCAAGCGCATCATCGATCCTTGGGAGATCCTGAACCACGATTCGGCCGGCGCCGATATTCATGTGCCCCACTTCCGAATTTCCCATCTGCCCTGCCGGTAAGCCGACGGCACGACCGGACGTCTCGAGGAGTGAATTTGGACATTCCCGCAACATCTGCTGATAGTGTTCCGGTTCGGCGCGAGTGATCGCATTGTCTTCTGCATCGGGGCGCGTACCCCATCCGTCGAGAATGCAGAGCACCACTGGCCGAGGCCGGGCTCTCTTGGACGTCTTGCCTGCTTTCCGGGCGGCTTTTCGAGGGGCGCGCGTGCTCATGCGGACAACATAGGAATCGCATTGTTTCCTGTCCATGCATGGCAAAAAAGCCAAGGACGCATGCGGCGGCGACACTGATGCAAGACACAGCAGAATTCCTGGCGGGAACGCGTCGAATTGCAAACCTGTTCTGGTTTGCAATTGCACTGGCAGCGCTTACCGCCGCTGTTGCGGTGTTTGGTGCCCGCGATCTTTTTTATGACGGGTCCTTCTATTTCCTTGGCTGGGCCGCGCAGGATCGCTTCCACTTTTTTGTACCCGTGCGGGAGACCGTGCAGGCGCTGCAACAGGTCTTCGTGATCGTCGGCGAACGCGTGGGCATTGAAAATCTGTCTGTGCTGACGCGCCTGTTTTCGCTCGGCGTTTCGGGCTGGCCGGTTCTGCTCACGGCGGCTTGCTGGCCCATGCTCCCGCGGAAGGAGAAGGCCTGGATTATCGGTCCGCTTCTCAACCTCGTCGCCGTCATTCCCATGACGAGCATGTTCGGCATCGGCGAGGGCCTCCTCGCCTCGTGCCTATTGTGGCTCACGTTTCTGATTTTCGTTTTCCGCTTTCAGACATGGTGGGGCTCCCTCGCTACCGTCTTTCTGACCGTTGCCTGCGGCCTGACACACGAAGTGGCGTTTCCTTTCCTGGGGGGCCTCGCGCTGCTTGCACTCACGCGACTTCGGCAGGCTGCCGGATGGGAGCGCTTTGCGTTGATGCTGGTCGCTCTCGTGGCCGCGGCTGGATCGCTGCACCTGCTCTATTGGGTGATATTCCCGAGAGACTTGGCTGAGCGATCAAACTTTGTCGCGAGCATCCTGGGCGGCTTTCTCGGACGCGCGCCCAACCTTCCTGCCTTGGCGAGCATCGTGGCCGCGGTTTCGATTGTACTGAGTCTCATTCGTCGCAGTTGGCTTGGCATCCCCAGAGGGCCGCTGTGGTTTGCCTGCTTCGTGTTTATGGTCGAGATGGGCGTTGTCCTGTTCATTCCTGATCGTGTGCTAACGCCCGGGGCCTATTTCGCGGCGCGCGGCCTGCCCGTGCTGTTTACGACCCTGGCTGCCTTCGGAATGGTCTTCTTGCGCGCACGAAATGTCTCGCCGGCGCGGTTCGCGACCCGGCCGGTGATGTCCATCTTATTTGGACTGGTGCTGATCCAAACCACGATTCAGCTCGTGATCACCGAACGTTGGTGGGTGCTCACCTCCGATATGCGTGCTTTGCTCGCCGAGCGCCGGGGCATCATCTCCTTTGACGAGAGCTCGCGGGAACTGAATCCTTCCGGGAACCGCTTCCGGCAAGAGGTGCTCAAATCCTGGAGCGTGGAACCTCTCAGCATCGTGCTGGCGCCGGAAGGCCACGTGCAGTCAGTGCTTGAGGCCGCACCGCACGAGCCATGGGTGCCCTACAAATTCGGTACACCGGGGTCCCTCCCGCGAGCACCCGGCCTCGACTGGTCGGGATTTTCTGTACGGTGAAATTCTGCTCTTCCTGCGGCTTGTTTGAAGGACCATCAGGACGTACACTCCGGTACACCGATCACGATCGGTTGGTCGCGAGCAGAAAGTTGCGCACGTCTGACGCTGACTTGTCGGGGACTTCTTGCTGGGGAAGATGACCAGTCGCGGGGTAGACAATGAGTCTGGCGCCACGGATTGCGCGGGCATAACGGCGACCGGCTTCGAGCGGGACAAGTCGATCTTCCTCGCCCCAAAGAACGAGCGTGGGCGCGTCGATGCGGTGCACATTGCGCGTGACGTAATCGTCCCACGGTGCCTGAAGGCGGCGAAGTGTTCCCTCGCGCGTTCCCTGCATGCGCGCGAAATCCCAATAGGTATCTATCATGGTGTCGTTGATGATGGCCTTGCGTACAATTGCATCATCGAGTCCTTCGATCACGAGCACACGCGGTGTCACGTAAAGCAGGATGGTGTCGAGCCCCGGAATACGCGCGAGCCGGAACGCCAGCGGGATATGCTTGCCTTCGCGCACCGGCATACCGCCGGCATCGACCAGGATGAGTTGAGTTACCCGTTGCGGATATTCCTCGGCAAACCGGGCCGCCACTCCACCACCCATCGAATTTCCACCGATGGCGAAACGCGCAAGTTTGAGCCTGTTCGCAACTTCTGCGACCACCCGTGCCATGGCTTCTTCGGAATAGTCGCCTGACGGGACCGCGCCGGTCAGACCGTGACCCGGCATGTCAATCGAGACGACGCGGAATGAATCTGCGAGCCGGCCGGCCCAGGGTTCCCAGGTGAAGAG
>Ga0209060_10002714_pt1 | contig 15964 bp, 12 predicted proteins | sample Coa_R1_8_FD_187155 | JGI IMG/M metagenome (GOLD analysis project Ga0209060, IMG submission 187155) | Surface soil microbial communities from Centralia Pennsylvania, which are recovering from an underground coalmine fire - Coalmine... | ecosystem: Environmental > Terrestrial > Soil >...
GATTACCGAACGCCAGCAGGCAGAGCAGGCCGTGCAGGCCTCCAGCAACGAATTGCGGCAGACGTTGAAGACCGCCGCCGTCGGTCTGGTGCGCGTCGGCCGCGACCTGCGGTATATTTCGGCCAATCCTGCCTATGCGGAAATCGCCGGGGTCGACCTCGATCGGATCGTCGGCCGCCCCCTCTTCGAGGTCATGGGCGCGGAGGCGTTGGCGGTAATCCGGCCGTACATCGAGCGCGTGCTGCGCGGCGAGCGCGTGGAATACGAAGCAGAATTGCCCTGGGCCTCGGCTGGTCCCAAGTGTATCCACGTTGTCTACTCGCCTTGGATCGATGCCGGCGGCGAAACGACCGGCTGGGTCGCTTCGGTCACCGACGTCACGGCCCGAAAACAGGCCGAGGAGTCGGCCCGCAAGGCTCAGGAAATCTTCAAACTCGCCCACAGTATTGGACGGATCGGGCATTGGGAGTGGAACTCGCTGACAAACGAGAACAAGTGGTCGCCGGAAATTGAAGCCCTGTACGGATTGCCGCCCGGTGGCTTCGCGAGCACGTATGAGGCATGGGCGAAATTGCTCCATCCAGACGACTTGCCCAAAGCAGAAGAAGCGGTGCGCCGAGCAATGGAAACGGGCAAGTATTTCACGGAGTTTCGGGTCATCTGGCCGGACGGCAGTGTGCACTGGCTGGAAGCGCGGGCCCACGTCTTCAAGGACGACGACGACAAACCTGTACGCATCATGGGCGTGAACATGGACGTCACGGAACGCAAGCGGATCGAAGAGACTCTCCAGGAAGCCGACCGCCGCAAGGACGAGTTTCTCGCCACGCTGGCCCACGAACTACGCAACCCGCTGGCCCCGATCCGCAACGGCCTGCAACTGATGCGGCTGGCGGCCGGCAACACCGATGCCGTGGAGCAAGCCCGCGCCATGATGGAGAGGCAATTGACACAGATGGTGCGGTTGGTCGACGACTTGATGGATCTGAGCCGCATCAGCCGGGGGAAAATCGAACTCCGGAAGGAACACGTGCCGCTGTCGGCGGTGGTAAATAGTGCCGTCGAAACCACTCACCCGCTCCTCGAGGCGATGGGCCACGAACTGGCACTCACGCTGCCCGAGCAGCCCGTCATTCTGGACGCCGATTTCACCCGGCTGGCGCAGGTATTCTCGAATTTGTTGAACAACGCCGCCAAGTACAGCGGACCGGGCGGGCACATTCGCCTGGTCGCCGAGCGGCAAGGCAGCGACGTAGTGGTGTCGATCACCGACACGGGCGTCGGCATCCCGCCGGATAAGCTGACCAGCATCTTCGAGATGTTCTCGCAGGTGGACTGCGCGCTGGAAAAGTCGCAGGGCGGACTGGGCATCGGCTTGACGCTCGTAAAGCGACTGGTCGAACTGCATGAAGGAACGATTGAGGCGCACAGCGACGGAATGGGCAAGGGCAGCGAGTTCATGGTGCGGTTGCCGGTCGTGATCGAGGCGCCCCACCCGCAGGCGGTCCGGCACGATGAGCCAGCCCCGCAAGCGTCGCACCGCATCCTGATCGTGGACGACAACCGGGATAGTGCCGACAGCTTGGCCATGATGCTGCAATTCATGGGCAATGAGATCCGCACGGCCTATGACGGCCAGGAGGCAGTGGCGGTGGCCGGGGACTTTCGGCCCGGCGTGGTGCTGCTGGACATCGGCCTGCCGAAGCTGAACGGGTACGAGGCCTGCCGGCGTATCCGCGTGCAGCCGTGGGGCAAGGACATCGTGCTCATTGCCGTGACTGGGTGGGGGCAGGACGAGGACCGTCGCCGGTCCCGCGAGGCCGGGTTCGATCACCACATGGTCAAGCCGGTGGACCCCAATGCTCTGAGGAAACTACTGACGGGTTTGGAGGCAACAGATGTCGTTTTGCGGAGTAGTTAGAGTCTGGGTGTCCGGGTGAACTTCCTTTTTGTATCTTGACACGCTTCCCCAGACTAGTAACCTAGAAAATACGACGACTTGGGAGCTCAGCCTCGGTCGAAGAGATCGCCCAGGCCTTTCCGTGTATCCCCTGCAAGCTGCCCCCCTGCAAGCTGCAGTGGTTTGTCCCGAGCAATTGACCGCAAGGGTGCGGTTTGGAAGGCGCTCGCCTCTCCTGTTGCTGGGATGGTTGCAGCCCTGTTGTGCCGGCAATTTGACTTGCCGGGTCCGTGCTAGGGAACCTTCCAAGGCGCGAGATTTTGGAGGAACAGCCATCGCGCTTTCATCCGTGCAGCAAGGAATCGCAGGCCGTGATCGCCCTGCACCGTGGATGAGGTAAAACCTCGTCTCGGGCGCTGGCTCATAAGCATTCTGCTCACGGCGCAATCGCGCCGTCGGGAGACTGCCGTTTGAGCGGCTGCGATTCAGGCGGCGCCGCAAGGCACCGAGTGGCTCTTTCATCATGGAACGGAGCCAGGTGTCCTGCTTCGAAAATCACGAGCCTTTAAGGGATGCTTTGGAATCGACTCCTAGAATCCAGCAGCGGAGTAGCCGCTTGCTTGGCTTGGCACCTACGACCGGGTTCGGCGCGGGCTCTGAACCTGGACACCGAAGGTAGCGTGAACTTCGGTGATCCTCAGCCTACGAACCGCTTAGAAGAGGTAGCACATGTTCACCGTACCAGCGCTTTGGTTCCGACGAGAAATGAAAAGCAGCAAGAGAAGTCGGCGGCCGGCCCGCAGGCCCTTGGGGCAACCGTGGATCGAGGCTTTGGAGAGTCGAGACCTGCTCTCCACCTGGACTACGGGAACTCCTATGCTGACGGCCCGTTTTGGCCTGGCCGCGGTCACCGCTAACGATGGCCGTACCTACGCCATCGGCGGAATCGTCGGACCCGGCACCGCGAGCCTCAAGACCGTAGAGGCGTACAGCCCGGTCAGCAATAGCTGGACTGCCGTCGCCTCCATGCCCACCGGCCGCTTCGGCTTGGCGGCCACGCTCGGCCCGGATGGCAAGATCTATGCAATCGGTGGCTTCGATTATAAGAACAATGTTCCTCTCAACACCGTGGAGGCGTACACTCCCAGTTCCAACACATGGACGGTCGTCGCTCCCATGCCCACGGCCCGCTTTGACCTGGCGGCAGCGACGGGCCCCGATGGCCAAATCTATGCCATTGGCGGGTTTAACCAGGGCGGCGAACTCGGCACGGTTGAGGCGTACAACGTCAACTCGAATACGTGGACAACGGTTGCCTCCCTGAACACGGCCCGCTTTGGCCTGGCGGCGGTAACGGGAGCCAACGGCCAAATCTATGCCATCGGCGGGGCCAACGGCCTTGGCGTGCTCGGCACGGTCGAGGCGTACAACGTGGGGACCGGCACCTGGACGATGGTGGCCTCGCTGGGCACGCCCCGCGTGAGTCTGGCCGCGGCCGAGGGCTCCGATGGTCAGATCTATGCCATGGGCGGATTTGATAACAATTCAAACGTCGTCAACACCGTGGAGGCGTTCAACCCTTCGAGCGGCAGCTGGTTCGCAACGCTCCCCATGCCCACGGCGCGGCACGATTTGGCAGCAGCCACTGGAACCAACAACCGCATCTATGCGATCGGCGGCGAGGATGCAAACGGGGACATTCTCAACACAGTTGAGGTCTTGACTCTCACCCCTAGCGGACCGGAAGTTAATCCGTCGGCGGATCAGTTCGGCACCGAAGGCGCCTCGAGTTCCTATACCCTGGGATCTTTCCGCGATTCCCTGGCTAATGCCAACTCCTGGACCGTGGATGTCAATTGGGGAGATAACACGGCCGACACGATTACCAATACCACGACTCAGGGTGCGCTCTCCAATGCCTCCCACACCTTTGGCGAGGAGGGAGTCTACACGATAAAGGTCACCGTGAAGGACAATACCAATGCCTCGGGCTCCGCGACCTTCCACGTAACCGTGTCCGATCCACCCCTCGGGATTTCCGCCAGTAATTTCTCCACGTCCACGAACCAGGCATTCAATAACCAAATCGTGGCCACGTTTACCGATCCGGGTGGGGCAGAACCCAACTCGGCCGACCCGAGCGGATCGATCAGCAACCATTACAGTGCGAGCATCGATTGGGGCGATGGCACGGCGGCGACCAACGGCACCATCACGCTCAGCAATGGCGTGTTCACGGTCCGCGGGGGCCATACCTACACGCAAGCCGGCACCTTCGCAACCACAGTGACCCTTAACCACGAGAGTTCGCAGCAAGTCGCGGCTCAAGGAGTCGTCACGGTCAGCGTCGGCTCGACCAGCAGCGTGTCCGTCACGAACCTGGTGAACCAGAACGCCACGGAAGGGGCTTCGGCCTTGTTCAACTTGGGCTCGTTTACCGATTCGAATTCGAGTGCCAATTCGTGGTCCGTGGATGTCAATTGGGGAGATGGGACCGCGGACACGGTGTTCACGGCCTCGGCTCAGGGTTCACTCGGTAGCCGGTCGCATACCTTTGCAGAAGAAGGAACCAGCGTTGTCACGGTCACGGTTACCGATAATGCCAATGCCTCGGGTTCCGGGACTTTCCAGGTGACCGTCGCTGATCCCGCCGTGATCGGGTCTGGCGTCAATTTCTCGGCGGTTCCCGGCAACGCCCTCTCCAACCAGAACGTGGCCACGTTCACCGACCCGGCGGGAGCCGAACCGAACGATGGCACTCATTACACGGCCACGATCGATTGGGGCGACAACTCCGGCACCACGACTGGCACGATCAGCTTCGGCGGCGGCGTCTTCACCGTCAGCGGTGGCCATACGTATGCTGCTGCCGGCCCATATCAAACGACCGTGGTCATCATGCACGAAGGTGCTGCATCGACGACGGTGCACGGCAATGTCACGGTGGGAACGGCCGCCGTGGCGGTCACGTCCCCCGGCAACCAGACGACCACGGAGGGAGCGTCGCCTTCCTTCAACCTTGGGTCGTTCAGTGATTCGAATTCGTCGGCCGGCCCATGGTCGGTCAGCATCAATTGGGGGGATAACACCACACCGACAACGTTTACGAGCAACAACCAGGGCCAACTGGGAACCCGGCCGCACACGTACGCCGAGGAGGGCGTCTACCCCGTCACGGTCCTTGTCACCGACAATGCCAATGTGTCGGGTTCAGCAACCTACCAGGTAACCGTGACCGACCCGGCCGTGACTGGCTCGGGGGTGAGCTTCAGCGCCACGCCAGGTTCGTCCTTCACCGGAGCCGTTGCCACCTTCACCGATCCGGGTGGAGCGGAGGCCAATGACGGCACGCACTACTCCGCCAGCATCAACTGGGGCGACAATACCGCCGCCACGGCCGGCACGATCAGCCTCAGCAATGGTGTGTTCACCGTCAGTGGCAACCACAACTATTCGCAGAACGGCACCTTCAATACGTCGGTGATCATCACCCACGAAGGCGCGCCGACAACGACGTTAACGGGCACCGCTACGGTGTCGAGCACAACGACTGGTTTGGTGAACTTCGTCAATTTCGAGACCGGCGATTTCAGCCAGACGGCCGCACATGTGAATGGCGCCATTGTCACGAGCCCGGCCCTGGATGGGATGTTTTCGCTCCAACTCTCGCGGAGCAACAGCCCGGCCTGGGTGGAGATCCGCCAAAGCGGCACGACGTACTACAACCTCCCCCTCGCCTACTACAGTTTCCTGTTCCAACCGGCTTCGCAGACCGGCGAGGGCGGCGTCGCCAACTTCCAGGACACCAGCAGCAACTACAAGGCGGCCATTCACCTGTCCGCCTCGGGCAAGCTGCTCTTCTACGATGCCACGGGAAAACTGGTGGCCACCGGCACCACGACTCTCAATCCCAATCAGACGTATACGATCTCTGCCAAGATCGGTACAGGCACCAATGCTCCGTACGAAGTCCGGATCAATGGCAATGTCGAGTTGAGTGGGACTGCCAATCTGGGAGCCGGCAACAATGGCAGCATCAAGCTCGGTGGGGGCAGCGCCTACACCACCAACTACTACTACGACGATGTCGCCATCGCCGCCAACGGCTACCCCGGTGGCAATGCTCCGCCTCCGGGTGGTGCAGCGACGGTGCTCTTGATCAGCCAACCCCAGGCGGTCGTTTCCAACGGCACGGTGGGGACGGTTCAGACCTCGGCAACCGGCAGCACTCTTTCCGCTGCCATTCCAGTCCTGCTACCGAAGCAATCTTTGTTCCAGCAGGCTTCGGTGCAAGATCCGCTTACCTCGTGGCAGCCGGTCGTGAATGCTGAGATGGCAGCCGTGGATTCGTTCTTCGCCAATTGGGAGAACGGCCTAGGCAATCACCGCGGCTTCTAGAAGGACCGAGAACGATTCCATCCCACCAACCCGAAGCGTTTGTGAGGCCAACTCGCGGGCGCTTCGGGTTGGTGTGCGCTGGCCCCCTCAAAGAAGACCGCGCAGGGTAATTTCGAGATAACGGTTGATCAGGGGCGGCGTCAGCCTGGAAGGCTCGGCATCCAAGACCTGGGCACCCATCTGCCGTAGCCGCTCGAGAACCTCACGTCGTTCGTGCAGGAGTTCTACCGCCGCCGTTTTGCGAAAGCCCTCGAAAGCGTCAACCGGATGACTACGTGCAGCCTGTTCCAAAAGCGGATCCTTGAGGGCTGCGAACAGCACCAGATGGCGCCGCGCAGCCAGGTGCAAATGGGCGATCATATCCGCGGCCGTCTGAGCATCGACAAAATCGGTCAGCACGATCAGCAAAGCCCGCTTGGGAAAGCGCGCCGCCAACAGCCGCAAGCATCGACCATGATCGGTCTCCGTAAAATCTCCGCGCAAATCGTACAGGGCCTCCGTGATCAGACGAATCTGAGCGCGGTGCACGCGCGGCACGACCCAGGCATGGACATCATGGGAAAACGTGCACAGGCCAACCCGGTCGCCACGCGCCAGGGCCACATAGGCCAGCATCAAGGCCGTGTTGACGGCATGGTCCAGCTTGCTGGCCCCGGCGGTTTCCGCATTCATGAGACGGCCGCTGTCGACCAAGAGCAGGACGGTCTGGTTACGCTCGGCTTCCTGGTTGCGGACAATCATCTTGCTCCGCCGCGAGGTCGCTTTCCAGTCGATTAAGCGGAGATCGTCGCCATCCACATATTCCCGCAGCGACTCGAACTCCCAGTTCCCGCGCACACGGACCTTACGGATTCCGAGCATTTCCAGCCGGTTGGCGCGGGCCAGCAGATGATACCGCTCCAGATTCACCAAGTTGGGGTACACCCGGGATTGTTCCGCCGCGGCCACCGACTCTTGCCGCTCCCATAGGCCGAGCAGGGATCGATAGCGAACGTGAATGGCCCCCCAGGAGAAACTCCCCCGCGTCCGTGGTTTTACACGGAACTCCCAGCGCTGTTCGCCGGATGCTGGCACGATGCCCGTCAATTCCTCCGTTTCGGTGGTGAAGGTATCCGGCACACTATCCCGGATGCGGACGTGCAGCGGCACCGAACTGCGATTACGGATCAGGACAGCCACGGAACACGGGGATAAAACCGACAGCCGATCCGGCGTGATGCGGGTTGCATCCAACGCCTCCGCACCGGGCGTGATCAGCCAATCGAGCAAGGCAGCAGCGCCCAAGAGGAGATCCACCGTCAGCACCAGAAGGGCTGCCCCCGGATAAACCAATGCTCCCAGCGAGGCCACCGCGACCGCCGCTCCCCACAGTACCAGCCGTCGCGACGGAAGCGGAATCATCGCGGGATCTCCACGCGGTCCAGGATTTCCTCGAGGACATCATCTGGCGTAAAGCCATCCACTTCGGCACCGGGCTTGAGCAAGAGCCGATGCCGCAATACCGGTTTCGCAACTGCCTTGAGATCGTCGGGCAGAACGTGACCTCGTCTTTGAAAGGCGGCCCGCGCCTTGGCAGCCATCAGAACCATGAGCCCGGCGCGGGGGCTGGCCCCGACTTCGACTTTCAGATTTTCGCGCGTGCCGCGCACCAGCCGGCACAGGTAGCTCAATAATTCCTCGCGGATGGTGCGGACGCGGATCTCTTCCTGAGCCGCGAGCAGTTCCTTTTCGCCGCCGACACGCTCCAGGCCGAACCGATCCAGGTCTTCGACACGCAGGCTTTGCTGATGCGTTCGCAGGATGGCAATTTCTTCTGCTTCACCGGGGTAACTCACCAGCACTTTCATCATGAAGCGATCGAGCTGGGCCTCGGGCAGGGGATAGGTCCCTTCTTGCTCGATTGGATTTTGCGTGGCGAAAACGGTAAAGACGGTCGGCAGTCGATAGGTGGTGCCATCAACCGTTACCTGCCGCTCCTGCATGGCCTCCAGAAGGGCCGACTGCGTCTTGGCTGGGGCCCGGTTGATCTCGTCGCCCAGGATGAACTGGGCGAAAACGGGGCCCGGGCGAAATTGGAAGGCTTGCTGATGCGGATCGAACACATTGGTACCGAGAATGTCGGCGGGCATCAAGTCCGGGGTAAACTGAATGCGCTTGAACGCGCAGTCGAAGAGGTGGGCCACCACGCGGATGAGCAGGGTCTTGGCCGTACCGGGGATCCCTTCGAGGAGCACATGGCCGCCAGCGAAGAGACAAACCAAGATTTGCTCGATCGCCTCCTCATGCCCGACGATGACCTTGCCGATCTGCTTGCGCGTTGATTCGTAGAGTCTACCGATGGTGTCGTCCATTGAAGAACTCATCGTATGCGTTTTCCAGTTCGTGCAGGGCTTTGACGAAATCCAATTTGTTCGTTCTGGAGGGAAGCACTCCCGCCGCCAGCAAGCGACGAAAGCGGTCGAGGCGGACCGGCCGGCGGCGTTCGGCCTCCTGCAAAATCCGCTCGCCTGGTACGCCGGCCGCTAAGCCTAGCTCGCGTCCCATCTCCTGGACGAGGTCTTCCCAAGCGGTGCGATAGGCATCCGCATAATCGCCTTTGCGTTCCAGCAAGCTGGCCATGGCATCCAAAAACTCCTCCTTCGATCGCCGCCGCACAGAGCCGGCCGGGCGCAGATTTCCGAACCGCGGGGCGAACCGCCACAAGACCAGCCCCAGGAGCACCAGGCCCTGAAGTGTGACCCAAAGGGTCGGCGGCTCGAACAACAGCTCAGTCACTCCGGGGCGCTCGTGCATTCCGTGGAAATACTCATCAAAGGCCAGCTTGCCCGATCTTCCGCGGAACGCGTTCTCGACCAGCCGGCACAGGAGCACGGCGTTATCCGCTCGCCGGAGCTGGTCGTTGGTCAGAAACTCCGGGCGATTCACTAACCAGATCGCTCCCTGGCCGTGCGTGTACACGGTAACCACGGGCTCCTCGCCCGCTTTCGCCCAGACTTCACCGGAATGTCCCGGCCATTCGACCTCGACCGTGCCTCCCGCGAGATGAGCAATCCCCCCTCCGGACGCCGATTCTTCCCCGTCGCTGCGTTTTTGGATCTTCAGGTTCATTCCCAATCCCTTGGCGAAGTCCTCCTTGTCCACGGCCAAGATGACGAGCCCTCCCTCTCGAACCCACACATCCAGCAAGTTCGCTTTGTCCAGGGAAGCGTTCGGAAACAAAACCAATCGGACCGCATCGCCCGTGGGCCGTTTCGAGCGGACGACCGGATAGCCCAGCTCCTCCAGCAGGAGATACGCAGCGCGGAACCCGTCGGAGGAGGCATCGTAACTCGTGCGGACTTTGGCCTCCTCTGGTGGTTTGCCGAACACCAGCGCCAACCCCATCAACATCAGAATAGTGGCTGCGGGCACAGCCCACCACAGTTTGGCCAACCGATCGTCAACCGCCATCCGCGCCCCCCCCGGATTTGTCTCCTTCATTTCAGGCTTTGGTACAGCGCCAGGCACTCTTGATACCGCGCTTCATCCGTCGGCCGCTGTCCGTACCAGTGATCATCCAGCGTATCCACAAACACGGCCAATTCGCTCCGTACCTCAGGACGGTCGGCGAATAAGGACAGATACTCCCGATTGGTATAGGCGTTCTGGAAACCGACTCGTCCATTCTCATCGTAAGCATAGACGAGGGAGAGGAAGAGAAAACGAATCGCCTCGGTGAAATCACGCTCGGCGGCGCGGCGCTGGGCTTCTTCCCAATAGGCCAAGGATTGACGGCGTCGCTTCTCTTGGGCCACGGCCGCCTCCTGAAGGCTTGTCCCTCCCGCCAGCATGCGCCGGATTGACCAACCAATGTGGATGCCCAGAAGCAGCAACAAGAGCAGGCAGCCCACGAGCAACAGCCAGAAAAGGATGGGATTGGCATTCCGCAGCGCACCGAGCCAGGCGAACAGGCGCGCCAGCTGCTCGGCGAGCATCTCGGAAAGCGTTTTTTCGTGCTGCGAGAACTCGGGACGTGCCAGCACCTCCTTCAAGCGTCGGCGGATTTCCGGCTCGGTGGGCTGCAGGCCCGCGGCCAGAGCGAACCTCGGCCACAGCAAGCAGGCCCCGGCGATCCAGTGCGACACATGGGAGCGATCAATCATGATCATGACGGAGCAGCCTGTTGCCGGGCCGCCAGCTCAAGATCAAACCCTTCTTTGCGGATGCGGAGGTCGAAATAGAGAAGGGTGAAACAAATGGCGCTATAGGTTTGGACGAGGAAATTGATTAACGTGTTCAGCACAATGTGAATTGCTTGATTGCGGAAGTTGGGAATCGCCCGCAATCCGGCCGCAGTCGGCACCAATTCGGCGCTCGGCAAAACGCGCTGGAGCGCCCCGATGGCCGCGCCGGAAAGAAACCCAATGACCAAGAAGAGCATAAACATCCCAAACACCCGCCATCGATAGCCACTGGTCAGCTCCTTGCTGCGGGCCAGGGCCTTTTCCCCCTTGAGCCCTTCCACGATCACCACTTGGCCGACAAAGACATACCAAACCGCGAAGAGAAGTCCCGGCGCGATGCAGCAGAGACTTCCGAACATGATGAGGAGACCTGCGAGCAGCGAAGCGAACAACACTCTTCCAAAACGATGGAGGGCGAACCGGAGGGCCTCTCCCATCTCGGCACGCTGATCGATGAACTCCTGGGCAATGATGTGAAGGATGGCAGCGGTGGCGATCGGCTGAAGAATCGTCGTTAACAGGAGCGCGGCCAGGCCCCCGGCCAGCTGTTGCAATTGCACGGCAGGCAAACTTTGGGGCTGCCCTCCTTGTAGGAGCGGGATCGCAAGCTCAACCAGCAGGATCGGACACAACACCAACAAATCGACGGCATAGTACGTCGGCAAGCGGGCCCGCAGCAGCTTCAGGCCGCGGTCCAGGATGTCGCCAACCGACATGGCTCCGATTTGAATTTTCATGGCCGTGCAGGGGCTCCCAGCTAAAGGTTTAGGCAGCCAGTCGGCTTGCCGATTGAGGCAGGGCTGCCGTCGGCTCATGACGGGAATTATCGGCTCAGCTCGGCCAGTCTTCAAGGCAAAGGTTGTTTGGCGCGTTCATTTTTGCTGCGTTGCAAACCGGGGGATTCCCTTCTATAATGGTTGGATTACGGCCAATTTCGGAGTGCGCAACGGGCCACGCGGTCCGGGCGTTCTCTGCCCGGGTGCCGTGAGCGAGTGTGATCATGTTCGAAAGCGTGCAACGGGGCCTCAGCGAGGCCCTCAAAAAGCTGCGCGGCCGCGGCCGATTAACCGAAGCGAATGTGCGCGACGGCTTGCAGGAGGTCCGGAAGGCGCTGCTCGACGCCGACGTCAATTTCACGGTGGCCAACGAGTTCATCCAGCGGGTCACCGAAAAATCGCTCGGCCAAGCCGTCTTACGCACCATCGATCCCAGCGAACAAATCGTCCGCATCGTTTACGAAGAGCTGGTCAATCTGATGGGCCCGGTGGATCACCATTTCCGCTTCGCCAAGGATCGGCCGACGATCCTCATGCTCTGTGGCCTACAGGGTAGCGGGAAAACGACGACCGCAGGGAAGCTGGCCCTGACCTTGCGGGAGCACAACCGCAAGCCGCTCCTGGTTGCCGCCGACTTGCAGCGTCCGGCCGCCGTCGAACAGCTCAAGGTGCTCGGTGAGCAGATCCAGGTTCCCGTCTATCAGGAATCCGGGTCCAATCCGATCGATGTATGCCGCAATGCCGCCGCGTACGCCAAGCGCACCCTCCTCGACACAGTCATCCTCGATACCGCCGGCCGGCTTCACATCGCCGAAATGCCGATGGACGAGCTCAAGCAGATCGATCGCCTCGTCCGTCCGGATGAAGTGTACCTTGTCGTCGATGCCATGACCGGCCAGGATGCCGTCAATAGCGCCAAGGCATTCAATGAGGCCCTCGACCTCAATGGCGTTATCATGACCAAGCTCGACGGCGATGCCCGCGGTGGGGCCGCACTGTCGATCAAGGAAGTTACGCGGGTACCGATCAAGTTTGTCGGCGTCGGCGAAAAGCTCGATCGTCTGGAAGAGTTCCATCCGGAACGGATGGCCCAGCGCATCCTGGGCCAGGGCGACCTGATGGGGCTCATCGAGAAGGTCGGCCGGGTGCAACAACAGCTCAGCAAGGAGGAACTGGAAAAGCAGCAACAGAAATTGGCGGCCGGTGATTTATCGCTCGAAGACTTCCGCAAGCAATTCGAGCAGCTCCAACGCATGGGAATGAAGGATGTGCTGAACAGCATGCCGGGGATGTCGGATATGCTGCCGGAAGGAGAAGATCCGGAACAGGCCCTCAAACGCATTCAAGGCATGATCGATGCGATGACGAAGGAGGAAAGACGCAATCCCGATATCATCGACATCAGCCGCCGGCGACGGATTGCCGCGGGAAGCGGCACGGAACCGCATGAAATCAAACAATTCCTCGGTCAGTTTGACCAGGTTCGGACGTTGTTCCGGCAAATGGCCAAGATGAGCCTTTGGGATCGGATGAAGATGATGACCGGTCTGGGTAAGATGGGGGCATTCCAGCCGGGATCCAAATTACAGCTCAAGAGCAAAATCGGTACGGGGCATCGCAAGAGCGCCAAGGAACGGGCAGAGGATCGCAAGCGGAAACGGAAACAGGCTCGGCGCGGCAAACGGGACAGGGACAACGATTCTCCGGACAAGGGCCCGGGCGGTCACTGGCCCGGTCGTTAAGGGAAGGCTCCGTCCGTCCGTGGCAAGGGTTAATGGATGGCGGACCATTGGCACCGTCAAGAAAGGTAGACCCGTGGCAGTTCGTATTCGTATGAAAAGACTGGGACGCAAACATCGCTCGTATTTCCGCATTGTGGCCATCGATGGCAGGCAGCCGCGCGACGGTCGCATCATCGAAGAACTTGGGGCCTACGATCCGATGGTCAAGAACACCGACGAACGGGTCCACCTCAAGCCCGAACGGATCAAGTATTGGTTAAGCGTCGGCGCCAAGCCCTCAGAAAGGGTGGAGATTCTCTTCAAGAAGTACATGGCCAAGTTCGAACAGCAAGGCACGGCTGCGGGTTCGGCCCCCACGACGGCGGCGGCCCCGAGCGCGTGAGGCATGCGTTTTGATGTCTTGACGTTGTTCCCGGAGATTTTCCAGGGCTACCTCAGCCAGAGCATCCTGAAGTTGGCCTTGGGGCGCGGTCTGGTGGAAATCCACCTCTGGAATCTCCGCGATTGGGCCAAGGGAAAACATAAGAGTGTCGATGACCGGCCGTTTGGGGGTGGCCCTGGCATGGTCATCATGCCCGAGCCGGTTTTTGCCGCCGTTGAGGCGGTGAGGCCGCTCGCAAACGATCCCGGCGCCCTGATCCTGCTGACGCCCGCTGGAGAGCGCTTGACACAGGCTGTGGTCCGAGAGTTGGCCGACCACCGCCGTTTGCTCTTGCTGTGTGGTCGATACGAAGGGTTTGATGAGCGCATCCGCTTGGGTTTGCGGCCCCGCGAGATTTCGATTGGCGACTTCGTCTGCAACGGCGGCGAAGTCCCGGCCATGGTCGTGATCGACACGGTGGTTCGCTATGTGCCCGGCGTGCTGGGCGATGCGGCTAGCGTGACGGAAGAATCCCATAGCGACCCCGGCCGGCTGGAATATCCTCAATACACCCGCCCGCGGCTTTTCCGCGACATGGCGGTGCCGGAGGTGTTATTGAGCGGCGATCATGGGGCGGTCGCCCGCTGGCGGCGCGAACAATCGGAGGCCCGGAGCCAAAATGCCCCGGGCAGTTCCTCCAAGACCGATTCGTCGGAGAGGAAGGAAGGTTATCATGAAAAATAGACTGTTGGCCCTGGTCGAGGACGCGGCGGCAAAGAAAGACATCGTCGAGTTTCGCATCGGCGACCAAGTCGATGTGCACCAGCGCATTCTCGAAGGCCAAAAAGAACGCATTCAGGTGTTTAGCGGCGTGGTCATCGCCCGCCGCGGCGAAGGGATGCGTGAGACGTTCACCGTTCGCCGCATTGTCCAGGGCGAAGGCGTCGAGCGCATTTTCCCCTTGCACTCACCCAAGATTGCCAAGATTGAAGTGAAGCGTACGGGACATGTCCGCAGGGCCAAGCTGTATTATCTCCGTCAGCGTGTCGGCAAGGCCACCCGGCTGCGCGAACGCCGGATCAAGATCAGCGAGAACGGCGCCGTGGGCAAGACCAAACCCGCAGCGGAAGTTCCCCAAGAATGAGAAGGAATCGCACCTGGAAGGGCGGAGGTGGTTGTGTCTGCCGAGTCCCTGGCGCGCAGGCCGTGGTGGCGACGCTGGTTCGGCAACCGCTCCGAGCGGGCGGCCGCCCGGTTTCTCCGGCGCCAAGGCTACCGGATCGTGGCCCGCAACGAGCGTTCCTTGCAAGGCGAGCTGGACCTGGTGGCCCTGGACCGGGGACAGGTCGTCTTTGTGGAGGTGCGCTCGACCGGCACGGCGGATCTGACCCGGACCGCCGCTTCGGTTGATCTGGCCAAACAACGCCGCCTTACGGACCTGGCGGTGCACTTCCTCCAACTGCATGGCTTGCTCGATCATCCCGCCCGTTTCGATGTGCTCCTCTTGAGTTGGCCCGCAGAGCGGAAGGAGCCCGTGATCTGCCACCATCGCGACGCCTTTGAAGCGGTCGGACGTTTCCAGATGTACCGATAGCCTTCGGAAAACGCCTCAACTGTGAAAACCGTTGAAGAGCAATGGACCCTGATCTGCCGCGGGGCGGAACAAATTGTTCCGGAAGCCGAGCTGCGCCAGAAGCTGGAGCGGAGCGTCAAGACCGGCAAACCGCTGCGCATCAAGTATGGAATTGACCCGACGGGGATTGATGTCCACCTGGGCCACACCGTGCCGCTGCGCAAGCTCCGCGTCTTTCAGGAACTGGGCCACCAGGCGGTTCTGATTATCGGCAATTACACGGCCCTGGTCGGCGATCCCAGCGGCCGCGACCAGACGCGCGCCCGCTTGACGGCCGAGCAGGTCGAAAACAATGCGCGCGACTATCTCAAGCAAGTCAGCAAGGTGATCGATATTTCCCGGACCGAGGTCCGACACAATGGGGACTGGTTCAGTCGATGCTCGTTTCTCGACGTGATCAATCTCATGAGCAAGATCACGGTGCAGCGCATGCTGGAACGTGACGATTTTACGGAGCGCCGCCAGGCCGGCACGGCGATTTATCTGCATGAATGCTTGTATCCGCTCATGCAAGGTCAGGATAGCGTGGAGATTCAGGCGGACGTCGAGCTGGGCGGCAGCGAGCAATTGTTCAGTCTGATGGTCGGTCGGGACTTGCAGCGGGACGCCGGTCAGGAACCGCAAGTCTGTTTGACCCTACCGATCTTGCGCGGTCTCGACGGCAAACGGCGGATGGGCAAGAGCCTGGGAAATTACATCGGTGTCGCAGAGCCGGCGTATGACATGGTCGCCAAGACCATGAGTATCCCGGATGAACTGCTGCGCGAATGGTTCGAGTTGTTGACAGATCGGTCGGTGGAGGAAATCAGCCAGCTGATCGCCGGAAATCCGATGGAGGCCAAGAAAACGCTCGGCCGAGATATTGCCAGTTTTTACTATGGCCAGGCTGCCGCCGAAGCAGCGGCCGCCGAATGGAGCCGCCGCTTTTCGC
>Ga0209060_10002716_pt1 | contig 15962 bp, 13 predicted proteins | sample Coa_R1_8_FD_187155 | JGI IMG/M metagenome (GOLD analysis project Ga0209060, IMG submission 187155) | Surface soil microbial communities from Centralia Pennsylvania, which are recovering from an underground coalmine fire - Coalmine... | ecosystem: Environmental > Terrestrial > Soil >...
GAACTGGGCGTAGATCAGCGAAGGCCAGAGGACGATCAAGACAACCGAGGCGACCAAGGTGGAACACCGCCTCCCGGTAGCCAGTGCCCTGGACGCCCTGCGTACGGAAGGATGGGCTGTATCGGAAAGCGAAGGGACATCCACGGAATGCGAGGGGCCCATGCGGTTCCGCTCCAGGGTTGACGACCGTGTCTTTGCCACTAACGATGAATTCGCGCAGCGCCTATCAAGCAGGTCGTCAGAATTGGTTGCGGCATTGAGGACTTTTGTGGCGGTTCTTGGCCAAGGCGCAGGCGCAATGCGTCTATAGAAAATCCGAAGAGAAAATGGGGTGGGGAGGAGGTTTAATACTTGGGCATGGTTGGGTCAATCTTGTCAGCCCACGCCAGAATGCCCCCCTTCAAGTTCTTGATGGCCCGGAAGCCTTGGGCGCGCAAGAATTGTTGGGCCTTGAGGCTGCGCATGCCGCTCTTGCAGTGCACAATGATCTCGCGCTCCCGGTCCAGTTCGCCCAAACGCATCGATAATTGGGGCAGCGGAATGAGCGTGCTGCCCGGAATCCGGCTAATTTGATACTCCTCCGGATTACGAACATCGAGAATGAACACGGATTCGCCGCGATCGAGCCGGCTTTTCAGGTCCTCGACGGTCGTCTCCATTTCGTTGTCCGCCGCCGACGTGGCAGGCGTTTCCTGACCACGCAAACCGCAGAATTGCTCGTAATCGATCAGCTGCGTCACGGTCGGGCGATCTCCGCAGACGGGACATTTTGGATTGCGGCGAACCTTGAATTCCTGGAAGGTCATCTGTAGCGCATCATAAAGGAGCAATCGGCCGACTAGCGGCGATCCTTTGCCGAGGATCAACTTCACGGCCTCGGTGGCCTGGATGCAGCCGATCAAACCTGGCAGAATGCCAAGCACCCCGCCTTCCGCGCAGCTGGGCACTTCGCCGGGCGGCGGCGGCTCCGGGTAGAGACAGCGGTAGCATGGACCGTGTGGCGGGTAAAACACCGACGCCTGGCCATCGAAACGAAAAATACTGCCGTAGACATTTGGCTTCTTCAGAAGAACGCAGGCATCGTTCACGAGGTAACGGGTCGGGAAATTGTCGGTCCCGTCCACGACGATGTCATAGGGTTCGATAATTGCGAAGGCATTGGCGGACGTGAGCCGGGTTTCGTAAAGGTCGATTTGCACTTCCGGATTGATCGCCTGCAAACGTTCCTTGGCCGATTGCAGCTTGGGCCGGCCGACATCCGGCGTGCCGTGCAGTACTTGGCGCTGAAGATTGCTGAAATCGACCACGTCGAAATCGACAAGTCCGATCCGGCCGATGCCGGCAGCGGCCAGGTAAAGTCCCAGCGGCGATCCGAGCCCACCGGCTCCAATGAGCAATACCCGGGAAGCCTTGAGACGTTTCTGCCCGTCCAGGGCGACTTCGGGCATGATGAGGTGCCGGCTGTAGCGCGCGACCTCGGGTGGGCTTAGCGTGACGCGCTCAGCGCGGGCGGCGAAGGGATCAAAAACCGGGTGCATGATCAAAGTCCTGTGTTGTGTTGCTTGGGCTTTTTATACGGGTAGGGATTGAGATTGTCCTCTATGGCCTGCCCAAGCAAGACGGCACAGCATCACGGCGGCGTACCGCGTGCTTTCGTCCAGGCGGCCTGAAGCGCGAGCGGCGGAGTTCGGGAAGGCGATGCGTCCTCGTCCGTAGAGTCGCCGAGAACCTCGGCAGCCGACGGAGCGGTCATTCGCCAGGTGCGGATGACCAGCAACCGTTGCGCGGGCGGGGATTCCTCACGGCGGACAAAACACTGATACCCAAGCGTCTGGGGCCGATCCAAGCGTGCCCCCACGACGACATACTGGTTCGCAGCCAGAGTGACGTCCCAGTCCAGGCCAGCGTAGGACTGTGTCGGCCATTCCTCCTGCAGAACAAATCCCGATCCATCGGTTGCGGCCCGCGGTGCGAGCATTTTTTCGCCGTGGCGAATCTGCGGCGTGAAGCGGAGGCGGGTACGGCCGTCGGTTGACAGGCTTGCGACCATGTTGAACGCGCATTGTGCCCTTTCCACGGAGACATCCGCTGGTCCGCCGTCCTGTTGAATTTGAAAGGAGCAGCGCGTCGCAGTTGGGCCGAGAACAATCCGGTTCGGTTGTCCCGTATGCACGAACAGACGCCGCGGATTGACGTTGCTCTGTTCGGAGGTGAGCAAGGTTAGGAGCCCGGCCGGCGTGTTGCCGCCCAGCTGGCCAATATGGAAGCCATTCTCCTCCAGCGCGGCCTTTCGTTCCAGCGGGATCACCTGTTCATCAGCCAACGCCCAAAGCTCCTGATTGAGGAACGTGTCGCCCGGGGGCCGCTCCACCAGCGACACTTCCACCTGGATCACATCGCCCGCGGCTGGACCGCGGAAAGGCCGCCAGCGCTCAAACCAGGCGATGGCGCGCACCGGCTTGTCACTGGCGCAACCGGCCAGCCCTGCGATCAGCAGTCCCACTAGCAGGGCCTGCCCCCGACGCATGGTACAACATCCTTGTCCACGATCCCGGATTCCTACCCAGAAAAGAAGCCGGACCATACCGGGAGTGTTGGGAAGTGTCAATACTCGACCGGCAAATCTGTGCACGAGTACACTGGTTTGCGCAGCCTTGGCATGCAGCTTTCTTGGGCCATTTCCCTATCCTATCTCCTACCAAAAGTCCAGGGTCAACCCGAAACAGGAGCGCCCGAACCATCTCATATAAGAAGGGGGAATCAGCCATGGCGATAGACACTTTCAATCTGAGCGGCAAAGTAGCCCTGGTTACGGGCGGCAGCAAGGGACTCGGCCTGGCGATGGCCCGGGGGCTTGCCGAAGCGGGAGCCGATATCATCATTTCCAGTCGCCATGAGAACGAGCTCCGCAGCGCGCTGGATGAAATCCTTCGCAGCACCGGCCGGCGCGGTTCGTATTTCGTCGCCGATATGAGCCGGCGCGAGGAGGTTAGCAAACTCGCCAAGAACGCCTTGGACAAAATGGGCCGGGTCGACATCCTCGTCAACAACGCCGGTTCCAACAAGCCGCAGCCGATCGATGAAATTCGGGACGCGGACTGGGATGCTATCCTCGAACTGAACCTGACCTCGGTGATGGCGCTGACGCGCGCCCTGGTTCCACAGATGAAAACGCGGCGGTGGGGACGGATCATTCATATTTCTTCCGTCATGGCGTTCACATCAAAGGAAGGGCGCAATGTTTATTCCGCGAGCAAATCCGCACTGCTCGGTCTGGCCCATGCCAGCGCGCTCGATCTGGGGAGCCATGGCATCACGGTGAACTGCATTGCTCCGGGCCCTTTCCTGACGGAGCTGCCGGCCGGGTTACTCTCGGCTGAGGAAAAGAAGGAGTTTGCACGACGCACCGCCTTGGGCCGTTGGGGCGATCCCAAAGAACTCGTGGGCCCCGTGCTCCTGCTGGCCAGCGACGCCGGCAGCTACATCACGGGAGCGACCGTGGTCGTGGATGGCGGATACTTGGCCCGGTGATGGAGACGGAACCGGGACCGTTACCGCCGCCGCCAAACCGTGGGCTCGGCGATGCCGAGGTGCTGCATCGCCGGCCGAATCACTTCCATGAAACGGGCCGAATCTCCGGGATAGCCCGCGGTCGATTTCAAACCGGGCACGTGTTGCTGCCAGAAGTGATTGAACTCTAGCATGAGCAATTCCCTCAGGTATTTGCTCACCATCGACGCCAGAGCAACGCAAAAATGCTGATGGTCCGCACGGGGTTCAAAAACGAGCCGCAGGTCGCGGTTCAACCCAAGGATCGAGTACCGGCTGCGCTGCATTCCTTCCTCGTGGGCCAGCACCATTCCTTCGGGAAGAGCGTGCTGGAGGATTCCAGCGTAGTCGTTTCGGCCGCCATGCTTATCGACGAAGAACACCGCCGGCTCGGCATCGCCCTCAAGCTCATGGTGCGCACGGACCAGCTCCGCCAATCCCAGGGCAAGGACCGCTCCCTTGCTTCCCTCTTGCTCGGTCACCTGATTGAAACGGCCTGGACAGATGACGAGGCTTCGCACCAGGCCCCAAGCCACATGGCGGCTTCGGCAGGCTCGCTCCATCCGTACGGTCACTTCTTGGAGCAGTCCCTTGTCGGCGCTCCGCGGAAGGAGGCTGGTGCCGGTATACCACGGCTCCGCGCGGAGATCCGCATGATTAGCTGGACAGAGCCGTTCGATCGCATGCGCCAGGCAAAGGTCCTCGCCGTTTTGGCCAAGCGAAAGCATGGCCAGCACGCCAAGCTCGAGATCATGCAGGCCCCGACGTGTCGAATAAACGATCTTCGAGTCCTCGATCAGGAGCCGGCCATCTGCGTCCGATGGATGCCGTCGAACCGCCCGCCGCAACACCTGCCACAGATCGGCCTGGGCCAGCTTTTCTGGAACCCGGCACGCAGCGGACGTCATCACGAAGGGACCGAGATTGGGCCCATACCCGGCTTCATCGATGCCGACGATCCACGTCATCCTGCCCAACTCTCCTGGGAGCCGTTGAACGATTCTGCTTTGACTTGGTATCCTGGCCGTGCGTGTTGAGAATCCGCTGATCGCCTCATCTTACCGTTTTACGCCATGATGCAAGATAACTTGTTTTTGAAGATCATTGAGCGCAAGATTCCTGCGGACATTGTGCACGAGGATGATCAGTGCCTGGCGTTCCGCGACGTCAATCCACAGGCACCCGTCCACGTGTTGATCATCCCGCGCAAGGTCATCCGGACGCATGGTGATATCCGCCCAGAAGACCGGGATGTGCTCGGCCATCTCCACGTCATCGCCGCCCAGCTCGCGGAGAAACTCGGCATCGCGGATGGCTATCGCCTTGTCATCAATTGCAATGAGCGTGCCGGCCAAACCGTCCCGCATCTGCACATGCATTTGCTAGGCGGGCGAGATTTTCGTTGGCCTCCGGGGTGAGTGGCCGGTGAACCGCACGCGGCAGGGGCAGAATCTCGGGCTCAAGCTGATACCCGTCCGCCAGACGGTTCATTCGATTGAACCGCTCCACAACCGCCAGCACCTGGCCCAGCCGTTGATTGTCCAATCCGAGCCGCTGAACTGCGGCCGTGCCGGATTCACGCATGGCGAGTTATCGCTCCGCCGGCTTGACCAGCCATTCTCCATCCAAATGCAATTCCAGCACCGTGTCATGATAGGGCTGCAACGGCACATGATCGGCGACGCTGATGTACGAAATCGAGGTCTTGGCGAGATGCTGGTAGAGGTTTTGGCCCCGCTGCGGATCCAGCGCGCCGATCGCCTGGTCGAGGAGAGCAAACGGCGGATTGGCCAGAAAAAGTCGAGCAAACGCCAAGAGCTGTTGTTCGCCGACCGAAAGCGTGTTCGACCAATCCTGCTCAATATCCAGCCCGCCAACCCGCTCCAGGATCGGCTCGAATTTCACGGCTCGTAAGGCCGCGATTAGCTGTTTCTCGCTAATCTCATCCACATCCAGGCCGTAGAGCAACTGTTCGCGTAAAGAACCAGGCGGCGTGTACGGCCGTTGCGGCAAGACCATCATCAGCTCCCGGTGGGGCCGATAGATGCGTCCTTCCCCTTCGCGCCAAATCCCGGCTGTGGCCCGGAACAGGGCACTCTTGCCCGCTCCATTGGGCCCTTCGACCAGGAGCCGCTTACCGTGCAGAACCTCCACCGACAAATCGTGGATCAGCAAACGGCCTTCCTTCGGCGTTCGCAGGGTCAGCCCCTCATAGGCCACCTGGCGGTCATCTTCTATGATGCGAATGGCCGGCTGAGCCGGGGCCACCGCTTCCGTAATTGCATCCCACAGGGCGCCCAACCGAAGGACCACGGCCGCGAATTCGGTCACGTTGGCGAACTGGACGACAATCAGTTCGGTCGCCTTGTCCAGAATCTGGGCAAACGCCATGCCCGCCTGCGTCACCACTCCGAATTCGATCTCACCGCGCAGATACCGTGGAGCCACGATGAGCACCGGAATGACCGACACGAGGTACTTGAATCCCGACGTGAAGAAGCCAACGTTCCGAAGCACATCGATGATGATACCGTAATTCTTTAGGACATCGCGCAGCCGCTGACCGATTCGGAGGCTCTCCCGTTTTTCGCCATGCAACAAGGCAATCGTATCGGCATATTCTCGGGTGCGAATGAGCTCGTAGCGAAGGTCGGCTTCCTTTTTGAGCTGAAGATTATTCAATCCCACGAGCCGTTTGCCCAGAAGCATCGTCATCGCCGAGCCAAACAGGGAGTAAAGCACGGCCACCACGAACAACCACGGACTAATCGACCACAAGACCCCTGCGAAGGCGAGGATCGTGATGGTGGAGTTGATGACCGTGACCGAGAAGGAGATGGCCATGTTCGTAAAGGTCATCACATCCTGTGAGATTCGCTGATCCGGATTGTCGATTTCGTTACGGCGATGAATCCAGCAATACGCCTGATGGGAAAGATACCGGTCGACGAGATGATGCGTGAGCCATTGCCGCCACACAAGGGAGACGCGCCGCTGAACAAACTGATAGACAACATCAACCACGGAGATGATGGCGAACATCCCGATGTAAAACAGAGCGAAGAGGTAGTACCGGTTCGGCTGGCGTTCGGCCAAGGCGGAGAAAAAATCCCGGCTGACGTAACTGTTGGCGACATTCAGGCCGTTCAAGGCAAAGATAAAGCCGAGCAGCAGCCCCATCCCCCCCCACGCCTGCCAGCGCTTCTCGGACGTGAAGAAAGGCTTGGTGATGCTCAGAAAGCGCGACCAGGCGCGACCGTGAGGAGAAGACATGGGCTCACAGTTTTTGTTGGTGCCCGAAGCGAATGAGAAAGGAGGCCGGTAAGCCATCCCCGGCGCCGGGCATCGGTGGCGACGCTGGGCTCACCTAGCTGGTTTAGGCTGGCCAGGCCGGCGAGGCAATCCCTGGTTCGATCTCGTGCCGTGCTTGGCTGCACACGAGCCTGGAGCGCCAGCGACGGTCCTTCACCGGGAATTCAGGCTTGGAGGCAGGAACAGATGCCATGATTTGATTTAGAAACACAAAAAACCGTGTCGGGAACTTTGATTGTAGAGCTCCGGAGACGTTTTTTTTGTTTCTTAATTCAGCGCCCCAATCACGAGACAGCAATTGTGCCCGCCGAAGCCGAAACTATTGGAAATCGCTCGGCGAATTCGCATTTCGCGGGGTCGATTGGGAACATAATCCAGGTCGCATGCCGGATCCGGCGTATCGTAATTGATCGTCGGGTGCAGTACACCCTGCTTGATGGAAAGCGCACAGACCATCGTCTCGATGCCACCGCTGGCCCCCAGCGTATGGCCAATCATGCTCTTGGTGCTGTTGATGGCCAGGCGCCGAGCATGGGTGCCAAAGACTTGCTTGATCGCTTTGGTTTCCGCCTCATCGCCCAGGGGTGTGCTGGTGCCGTGCGAATTGACGTACTGGATGTCTTCGGGATTCAGATGGGCATCCTTGAGTGCTAGGGCCATCGCCTGGGCAGCTCCGCTTCCGTCTGGATGGGGTGCGGTAATGTGGTAAGCGTCGGCCGTGCTGCCGCAGCCCAGCACCTCAGCATAGATGGGTGCGGACCGGCGGCGAGCGTGCTCTAGCTCTTCCAGGATCAGCACACCCGCCCCTTCACTCAGAACGAAACCGTCCCGGTCCCGATCGAAGGGCCGGCTGGCCGCCTGTGGGTTGTCGTTGCGCAAGGATAGGGCGCGCGCGGAAATGAAGCCGCCCAGCCCCATGTTGGTGATGACCGATTCGGAGCCGCCCGTGATCATCGTGTCGGCGTAACCCCACTGAATGGCCCGCAAGGCATCGCCGATGGCATGGGCCGCGGAGGCACAGGCCGTGGACACGGCCGTGTTGGGCCCCTGCAATCCAAAATGGATGGACACGTTGCCCGGTGCGGCGTTGGGGATCATTTTCGGGATAACGAACGGGCTGATCTTGCCCGGGCCGCCCTGCACAAATCGACTATGCTGCTCTTCAAACTCGTTGAGGCCGCCGATGCCGCTGCCCAGGATGACGCCGGAGCGGAACGGATCTTCGCGGGAATAATCGAGGCCGCTGTCCTGCACGGCCGCCACCGCAGCCACCAAGGCGAACTGGGCGAACCGATCGAGCCGCCGCGCCACCTTGGCATCGAGGACCGCTTCGGGATTGAAATTCTTGACTTCGCCGGCGAATTTGACCTTGAACGCAGACGTGTCGATCTGCTCGATCGCGCTAATGCCGCTCCGGCCGGCGCAGAGTGCGCGCCAGAACTCCTTGACATCGGAAGCGAGCGGGTTCACCGTGCCCAGGCCGGTGATGACGACGCGCCGGGTCATTTCTTCTGCAACTCCCGCTCGATGTAATCGATCGCTTCCCCGACGGTTTTGATCTTTTCCGCCTGGTCATCGGGGATGGTAATCTCGAATTCCTCTTCGAGCTCCATGACCAGTTCGACAATGTCGAGCGAATCCGCTCCCATATCTTCGGTAAACGAGGTGGAACGAGTAACCTGCTCTTTGTTGACGCCCAGGTTCTCGCAGACAATCTCAATGACACGTTCTTCAACGGAAGGCACGTTAGATTCCTCCCTTGCGGATGCAGCAGCCGTCCCCTCCGCTTCGGTTGTCCCTGTGGCACAGGGTCCGGATTTCAGGAGAGGACCAGGGTCGCGATGAGCAATGGCCCAATCGCGCCGGCCTCAGGTTATGTACCACAGCATACGAGCGCTGGGCAAGGCATATTGCCGCCTGCGCAAGCCCAGCGAGTCGGGAGCTGTCTTGCGCGCTGGTAAATAGGGAAAGATACAAGGGCGACCCAGAAAAGGAAAGAGGAAAGGGTTAGGCGCATAGTTTGTCCACAATCTCACCGTGGACATCGGTGAGCCGGAAGTCCCGGCCCTGCAGACGAAACGTCAACCGCCTGTGATCCAGGCCGAGCAACTGCAACAGGGTCGCGTGCAGATCGTGGACATGGACGCGATCTTCAGTGGGGGCGAAGCCCAGTTCATCGGTGCTGCCCAGGTTGATGCCCGGCTTGATGCCGCCGCCAGCCAGCCACATCGTGAAGGCGTCGATATGATGGTTGCGGCCAACGCTTTCGCGGATCTCCCCCATCGGGGTTCGGCCAAACTCACCGCCCCAGAGGACGAGCGTGTGCTCCAGGAGGCCGCGCTGCTTCAAGTCCTTCACCAACGCCGCCGACGGCTGATCGACCTCTTTGCAGCGCAGATCGAGCCCCTTGGTGAGAGTGTTGCCGGCTTCGCCGTGATGATCCCAATCGGTGTGGTAAAGCTGGACAAAGCGCACCCCCCGTTCCACCAGGCGCCGCGCCAGCAGGCAATTGTTCGCGAAGGAAACCCGACCGGGCTCGGCGCCGTACATCGCCAGCGTCTGGGGGCTTTCCCCGGCGACATCGATCAACTCCGGTGCGCTCGTCTGCATCCGGTAGGCCATTTCATAAGAAGCGATACGGGTGGCGATTTCCGCATCGCCGGTGTCGGCCAACCGGGCCGCGTTCAGATCGCGAATGGCGTCGAGGGCCTGCCGTTGGCGTGCTGAGCTGATTCCGGGCGGGCTGGAGAGATTGAGAATCGGCTCGCCACTCGTACGGAACGGCACGCCCTGATACGTCGTCGGCAAAAAGCCGCTGCTCCAGTTAGCCGCTCCGCCGCGGGGGCCACGCGGTCCCGACTGAAGGACAATAAATCCCGGTAAGTTCTGTGATTCGCTGCCAATCCCGTAGGTCACCCAGGCCCCCATGCTGGGCCGGCCAAACTGCGCCGAACCCGTATTCATGAACACCTTGGCCGGAGCATGGTTGAACACATCGGTGGCCACCGAACGCACTACCGCCAACTCGTCCACGATGCCGGCGATGTGCGGCAGACATTCGGAGACATACGTGCCGGCCTGGCCATGACGGGCAAACTCCCGCTTGGTCCCGAGCAATTGGGGAATTTGCTTCGTGAAGCTGTCCATGAAAGCGAAGCGCTTGTTTTTCAGGTAGGAATCCGGAATCGGTTTGCCGTGCAGCTCCTGCAATTTGGGTTTGTAATCGAAGAGATCAAGCTGGCTGGGACCTCCAGCCATGAATAGATAGATCACGCTCTTGGCCTTGGCGGCGAAGTGCGGCTTCTTGGGAGCGAGCGGATTGGTGAAGGCCGTGCTCTCGGCCGCCCCAGCGCTGCGGTCGTTCAACAACGACGCCAGGGCCAACGAGCCAAGCCCGAGGGCACAATCCTGGAAGAAATGGCGGCGGGTCTGCAACAACAAATCGTGAGTTTGCTTCATGGTGCTTCTATCCGCTCAGAGGCCGGATTACTCGCGTGTGATGAATTCATCCAGGTTCAACAGGACCCTGGCCAGCATGGTCCACGCCGCAACGGTGTCACGCTCCCCATCTGCTTGTTGGCGGAGAAGCTCCTGCAGGCGGTTCTCTTCCACCCGATTAGGCAATCGCCCCAAACAGAGCCGGAAGCCATACCGGATGCGTCCCCCGTCTTCGGGCCCGGCCTCCCGGAGAATCCGCTCCGCCAACGCCTGGGCGAACTCGTAGAACCCCTGGTCGTTGAGCAAGGTCAGCGCCTGCAACGGCGTGTTGGAGCGGTTGCGGCGCGTGCAGGTGCTGACCGCATCAGGGGCATCGAAGACGGTCAGAGCCGGGTGCGGGGCCGAACGCCAAAAATAGGTGTAGAGGCCCCGGCGATAGCGTTCCGGCCCGGTGCTGGCTTTCCAATCTTTGTCGATCTGGGTGAAGCGATATACCCCCGAGGGCTGCGGCGGAAAGACACTCGGCCCGCCGATCTTGGGCGTGAGCAGCCCGCTGGCCGACAGGGCCACATCGCGGACACATTCCGCTTCCAGCCGGATGCGCGCTTGCCGGGCCAGAAGCTGATTGCGGGGATCGATCGCCGCCAACTCCGGCCGGCTCCGTGACGCCTGGCGGTAAGTGGCGCTCGTAACCAGAAGACGGTGCATCGCCTTGACGGACCATTTTTGGGCAACGAATTCCGTCGCCAACCAATCCAGCAGTTCGGGGTGGCTCGGCCGTGCTCCCTGCGTGCCAAAGTCGTTCTCCGTTTCGACCAATCCCAGGCCAAAGAAGTGCTGCCAGTAGCGATTCACCGTTACCCGCGCCGTTAGCGGATTCTTCGGATCAATCAGCCAGCGGGCCAAGTCGAGCCGGTTGGGCATTGCCGCTTTCCCATCCGAGACGCCAGCCGTTTGCAGTGCTTGCAGAACCGCCGGTACGCCCGGCGAAACCACCGCCCCCGGCCGGAGGAAATCGCCGCCTCGGTGAACGTGCGTTGTCCGGGGCGATTGGCGCTCTGCGAGGACCATCGTGGTCGCAATTCGTGGCTCGGTCTTTTTCAACTGGGCAATGTGTTTCTCCAGGCCCACGCGGTATTGGGCAAGTTGCCCAAGAGCAAGCACAAGGTAAGGCCGGCTGTCGCCAATCCCGCCCACGGCGTGACGGAGGAGTTCGAGCTGGCGATAGGCCGCGGTGAGCGTTTCCTTTTGTTTTGGGGTGCGGCCGTTTTCGGGCACCTGGAGAATTGCCTGCAGCGCAGGGGAAAGCTTGAGCCGGGCTTCCGGTGTGAGCCGCTTTTCCCATTGCTCTTCCCTGGCCGGCGAATACGCATCGAAGCCCTGGCGCTCCTTTTCCAGGGCAGCAATGGCGCTTTGGATGCGCAGCCGCTGTTGTGCTTGTGCGGGAGTGGCCAGCTCCAGGGTCGGCTCGTCCTGATTGTTGAAGAATGCGAAGAGCTGATAATACTCACGCTGGCTGATCGGATCGAACTTATGGTCGTGACATTGGGCACAACCAACCGTCAGGCCCAGGAAGACGGTTCCCGTTGTGTTCGTTCGGTCCACGATGGACTCAATGCGAAATTGCTCGACATCGATCCCGCCTTCCTGGTTGATGCCGGTGTTGCGATGAAATCCGGTGGCCACGCGATCTTCCTGTGTCGCCCCCGGCAAGAGGTCGCCGGCTAGCTGTTCGATCGTGAACTGATCGAACGGCATATCGCGGTTGAAGGCGTCGATCACCCAATCGCGGTATTTCCAGATCGACCGCGGCCCATCGATGCTGTAGCCATTGGAATCCGCATAGCGGGCCAGGTCGAGCCAGTGCCGGCCCCAGCGCTCGCCATAGTGAGGCGATTGGAGCAGGCGATCGACCAGGCGGTTGTAGGCGTCGGGCCGGCGGTCTGCCACAAAGGCATCGATTTCTTCGATCGACGGAGGCAAGCCAAGAAGATCGAGGCTGAGCCGGCGAATGAGGGTGACCCGATCCGCTTCCGACGACGGCGCGATTCGTTCCTTTTCGAGACGGGCCAGGATAAAGGTGTCAATCGGATTGTAGCCAATCGGCATGTTGCACGGCGGGCAGGGCGGGACGTACGGGCGACTGAAAGGCCCAGTGCTTGGCTTCGCGGCCCAGCGATTTGTGCGGCTGCTCTGCGGCCGGTGCCGGGGCCCCTTGATCGATCCACGCTTTGAGCGCGGTGATCTGGTCCGCGCTGAGTCGCGGCTCCCGCGGCGGCATGCGCTGGATATCGCCGGTGCCGGTGACTGCCTGGATCAGCCTGCTTTCGCCGCTTTTGCCGGGGACGATGGCCGGTCCCGAGTCGCCCCCTTGCAGAAGAGTAGCCGCGGTATCGACGCGCAGTCCTGAGCGCTGTTTTTGCGGGCCATGACATTCGTAGCAATTCTTCGCCAAGATCGGCTTGATGTCCCGCACGTAATCCACCGGCTCCGCCGCCAAGAGCGGTCCGCCGAGGAGAAGGACAGGAACCGAGAAAGCCAGGAGTGGTTTCATACATCCACGCGGATTTTGGCCGGTTTTGGAGTGCGGCAGGGTCCCCGGCTCTTACCATAGCCGAAAACGATTCCCCGGCCAAGCACACGCCGCATTCGGAGAAGAAAAATTCACTCGCGGCAGAGTTCCCGTCGCAGCGCAAGGGGCGCGCAGAAAACCTATAGTTGCGCGGGGGTGCAAGTTTCACCTCATTATCCGATTGACGCAATTATGAAAGGACGAGCATGCGAAAGCTCATGATTAGCTTGGCGGCTGGAGTGCTCGCGCTGGCGTTGGCCGGCTGCGGCTCCGAAGTGCCGGTGGAAGAGGTGAAAGAGAAACCGCTTGGTTCGCGGATCGGCGATTCCATCGATTTATCGCTCGCCGAGCTGTTGACCAAGCCCAGAAAGCAATTGGCCGACTTGGCCGACGAAATGGTCAAGACGATTCAGATCCAGGAGAAGGGCCGTCGGGAAGCCCGTGTACCGTTTACGCTGCTTCCGACCCTGCGCCTGCCGTTGGCCGTGCCGGTGCTCCGCGAAGCCCACTACTCCGACAAGGCCGGCTTCAGCCTCCCCCCCTATGTGGCCGAAGAGAGCATGGACAGTGCCTTGGCACTCCACTTCGCCCGCTACGGCGACCATGGGGCGGCCGAGAAGTTGGTGGAAGCCAACGATGCCGAGACGAGCAAACGAATTCAGGAAGCTCGGTTCCAGCGGGAATACCCGGTTGAATGGACGCGGCTGGTTGCCCTGCATTTGCACCTGGCCCAGATGCGCCTGGCCACCGGCGACGTGGAAGGCGCAACCGAGTTGGTCGTCTTGCACAAGCAACTGCGGGATGTTCTCGATCCGCAAGCCGCCCAGGGAACGCTGGGGGCGGTCCTCCTCTCCCAGGGACGGCAGACGCTCACCCGGGCCGCGGCGGCCTGGCGCGAGGAAAAGATGGACGAGCTGGCAGCCCAGGCCGATGCCGCCCTCGCCGCCTGGGGCGACGTCCCGACCTTGACAATTCCCTTCCAACTCGGCATCCCGCGTGCCCAGATTACCCGCCTGCTGAAAAGTGTCGGCACGGGCCATGTCCTGCCGGCCCTCTGCACCGCCCGTGCATTCGACCTGTTGGCCCTGCCGTTTCCGGACGAAGGAGCGGAAGCCGTGCTCGCAGCCTTTGATGACGCCGACCGCCTGGAAAACGTGTTGGTCACGTACCGGGCCGGTTACAGCGAGCTCTTCCCGGCACCCGTTCATCTGGCCTTTCTGCTCGAGGAACACCACTTCGGCAACAAGGAACCCGCGAAAGAGACCGGCATGCATAGCCGGGTCTACCAGCTCGGAGACCTGGAATGTGCCGTGACGGTGGTGGCGCATGGCCCCGGCTGCGGTGCGATCATCCGCTTTGGTGCTGCTCCCCAGGCCAAGACTTCAGCCAAGCTGGACCGCGATTTCGGTGGTGCGAACCTCGACCGGACCTACGAGCAAAACCGCATCCTGCTGGCTCCCGAACAGCTCGGCAAAACGGGCTTTCCAATCGGGGCCAAGGCATTGTCCCAGCTAAGGAATCCGCTTTCCGGCCTGCAACTCGCCCAGGCCGAGCTTCGCCGTGAAGGTGGGCACAACGTCGCCTCCACGCTGCTGCTACGCTCTGCACCGGAGGCCGGCTCCCAGCGATCCTTGCACCAGTTCGTGCTCCCCTTCTGGACGGTGTTCGGCCTAGGCCAGATTCAGGGAATATCCGACGGCACCGGTGGCCATCTGGCGTTCACCTGGGAAGACGCGCGCACCCGCTACACCTTGCGCTTGCCCTACGAAACCCAGCCGGTGGAGCTGGAAATCAGCGACCGGCAGGGGCCGGAAAAGCTGGCCGAGCGCGAGAAGGCGGCCGTGGAACAGGATCGGTTAGAGCGTGAGGAACGCCTCAAGGCCGGCAAGCCGCTGGTCCGCATTGTGCGTTATCTCCAGCAGACTGATCTGGAACAAATTGTCCTCGGGATGAAGCGCTCCGAAATTCAAAAATTCTTGCCTCCTGGCCAGGCCGTCGTGAAACAGACCATCCCGGGCGGGATGGCCATCACATTCCGCGGCGAGCCGCTCCGTACGGATGCCTCCGTCGTCCGGCAGGTCTTCATCCGGTTTGACAACGACCACGTCGTCGAGCTGCGTGCTCGTTACGTGGACGGTCCGGCCGCGGGGAAAGATGCTCGTTGGATGAAGGACCTGGTAACGCTGATCCGTAAACGGGCGGGTGCACCGGCTGAAGCGGCACCGCCTTGGGCCAAGCTGTGGTCCGACCTTCCGGCCCAGCGACCGGCCCCTCTGCTGTACCGCTGGCAAGATGACATCACCGCTCTCTTTTATCAGCGCGACGCCGCCGGTGTCGAAATTGCCGTGCGCGATTGCACGGCTGACCCGGCCGTCGGGCTTCCGTTGCCGCCACTCGAGTATTTGCCGCGTGGTCCGGTCAATGTGCAACTGGGCGATCAGCGCCAACAATTACTCCAGCGCTGGAACGTGACCCAGCCGGTCATCGCGGGGGATGGCGCCTTGGTGCTTCGGCCGCCCCAGGGAACAGCATTTGATGCGTACCTCGTCTGGTTCAGCAATGATGAGGTGGTGCGGATCGTCGCCCGGCATGTTCCGAGCGGTCCCAACCGGGGAAGTCCGGCCCAGGCGATCGAGCAAGCCTGGAGTCGAGAGCTGCCCACGCTTGGCTGGCCGCGACGGCAGGATCTAGCTCCGAACGATGTCTTGCAGAGCTTCGGATGGCACGACGACCGGACCCGGATTCGCATCTTCTGGCAAGAAACCGAAACCGGTCCGCCGCGGGTCTTCACCGAATGGAAGGAGCTGACTCCCTGAGCTTCAATTTTGAATGGTTTCCCCACATGCGTTTCGCGTTCGGGAAAGTCTGCCGGACGCGAAACGCATCTTGCCGCGCAATTCTACCAGCCGCCGCGAAACCGGGCATTCCACGTCGGACGCTCTTGAGATAGGATAGGGAAGTCGGATTTCTCTCCGGGCAATGGTGCCCTCCTCTTGAGTGTTTCGAGGCAATTCATGCAAGACGCTTCCTTAGCCTTCCTTAAGAATCTCCTCCTCACGCCCAGTCCGTCCGGTTTCGAACGTCCCGTACA
>Ga0209060_10002717_pt1 | contig 15956 bp, 9 predicted proteins | sample Coa_R1_8_FD_187155 | JGI IMG/M metagenome (GOLD analysis project Ga0209060, IMG submission 187155) | Surface soil microbial communities from Centralia Pennsylvania, which are recovering from an underground coalmine fire - Coalmine... | ecosystem: Environmental > Terrestrial > Soil > Unclassified...
CGGTGCGCCAGCACGTCAGAGCCGAGCAACCCGCGCAGTGGCATGAACGGCACGCCTTTTTCGCCGGCCTGGAACTGCGCGTGCAGCGCCGGACAGGTGGCGTCGCGCATCTTGATCGTCCCCGCCAGCACCGCGGCGGTGAAGCGCGGCGCCGGACCGAATTCGCCGAGGCTGACGGCCGACGTTTCCAGCGTCTCGACACAGCCGGCGCCGATCAGCAGATCGGCCTGCAGGCTCGAGGTCGGCAGCGTCACCAGGTGCAGGTTGCGAACGCCGCGCCGGATCAGCGCCCGCGTCGCCTCCATCGGCACGCCCGCGACTTCGCGCGGCACCGCCAGCATGGTGCCGTCACAGATCAGCGCCAGCGCGTCCTCGACCGTGTGTGCAATGACTGGCATGAGCTTGGCTCCGGGGCGCCATTACGTTGTGCCAGGAACTATTCCGCTTGCGGGAGATAGCCGTGAATGTCTTCTACCCGTGGCATCAGGGTTCGCTCAAGCTCTCTGGGCTCGAACTTGACCAATCCGCCCGCATAGGTTCGGCCGCCCGCGGTGCTTGCATGACTTCGCAAGTACGCCACAGTGGCGGTCAAGACCGCGTCGCTCATCGGTTCGCGCGGGTATAGCCCGTGCGCGATGTTGATGTGGCGGGCATTGATGCGGTTGCGAACAAATGCGGGGGCTCGCCGCGCCATATAGGTGCACAGTATCGGGGCTGGCGCTCGCAGGCCGACCGACCACCACGCACGGCGATGTGTGGCGATATAGCCCTCATGCGCGCCGTGACGCTTCGCCCAGGCGAGGAAGTGCTGCACGGCTTTTCGCTCATCGCCCTGCAGGGCATCTAGCTCGGCCGGCAGGTCGATTACACGATGCAAGTCCTTGGTTGTGGTAAGTTCGGCGCCCGCGGCAAACAGCTCGCGAGCGTGGGTCACGGTGAAGGGCTTGTAACGTTTCGGCACGTCACGCCCTGCATCGCTATCGATCCACACATCGTTGCCGCCGGTGACTTGGCCGCGGTGAGCGCGGAACAGCTCGCCCAACTCGATGAACCCGGCCGGCACCTGTTGCCGCTCGCGGATGAACACCGACCATTTGGGCGCGCTGGCTATCTCCTGCCTGCGGACACGGCGCCCATGGCCCAGCGGGGCCAGGTCGTCGAGCGAAGCGACCGGCCGCAACGTGATCTCGGTCGGTTGGCGGCCAACGCGAAAACAGGTGATCGCGCCGGTCGTTAACGCATCGGCAAACGGTTGGGCCTTTGCGTCGATGACATGTACCGCAGTGCCCCCCAAGCCGTCGGCGACCATGCGGCGCACCACGCTGCCATAGTTCACGTCAAGCCACTCGGCGGACGTGATGAACACGCCATAATCACCCGGCTGGGCCAGCTCGCGGGTCTTCAGAAAGAAATGGACGTGCAGACCGGCGAGTTTGCTCGCCGTAAAGCCGAAGCGCTTGGCGGTCTGCGAGAACCACGTCTTCCATTGCGCGCCGATGTTGTGATGACGGACATAGGGCGGATTGCCGATGAACAAGGTCGGGCCGGCCACTGCAGGCAGAGCGACGTGCCGATAGTCATCGACCTGCACGCTGAGGCGATCGGCAAATCCGTGTACGGCGGCGTTGGCGCGCAGCATCAACGTGGCAAACGGGTCCACCTCGACGGCGATAAGTTCTGCGCCAGGAAATTTGCGAGCGGCCGCTATTAAGAACCGGCCGGAGCCCGCCCCCGGGTCAACCACACGCGCCGGCATCGGGATTTCGGTATGAGCCCATCCCATCATCGCGTCGATGATCGGCGCGGGCGTGTAGGTGGCACCGTACTGACGGCGCTCCTCAGCACTCCTGAGCAGGCAAAATCCGTCCCCAAGGGGATCTTGGCCAGCCAGGATCTCTGCGCGCGCCTGAGCAATGACGCCAGGATCAACCGGGCGAGCTTGTGCAACAAGTCTGGTTTCGGCCGTCGATAATCCCGCTCCGTCAGCGATCAAGGCCGCGGCGAGAGAGGCAAGACGGTGCTCGCCAGGACTCATGAGTCCGGTTCCCAGCGATCTCTCCGCTCTGCAATCGCCGGCCCAACTCACATTGCTTGCGCTTCGATCGCAGCACCAATCTCGGCGGTCAAGCAGCACTTTTTGAACTTCCGGCCACTGCCGCACGGACACGGATCGTTGCGGCCGGTCCTCCGATGGGGATTGGTTATTGTTCTGCCGATCCATTGCAAAGCGCTGCGGCGGGCGTCCTCGCGTTCTCTGCGCCTAACCTCTTCCGGCCTGAAGCAATACCACGTCGACAACTCCTCGATGGTATCGCCAAAAAGGGTGAATTCGTCGTCCCACTGCTCGACCAGCGCAGTCGGGTCAGCGATTGCGCGCTGCAGGTCCTCCTCGAAATGTCGCAACTCAAGCCAAGTATTGCTGACGGAGCCGCGCGCGAACGCCTGCACAACCAGTGGCTTGAGTTCAGCGAGGCCAAGCAGTGCAATGGCGCTCTGCCAACCATTCCAGACAAAACATTCGTGCTGCGGTTCAATCTGTTCAAAGCATGCGCGCAGAAATCGGCACGCTTCGGCGCGCGGTAGCTCTCCTTGCAGCGTCACCATCGCGATCGCTTCGAGCATGCGTGAGCGGATGAACTCGTCCGCTTTCGAGTCCAGAATCACCTCGTAGAGGGGCTCCGGATCGCCGTCGAAAACGGCGGCCATGACACGGTGAGTGGTCGCGGTGACGGCGTCTCCGAATATTTGATCAATGTCATCGCTCGAGCACCGCATCAGCCGCGCCAGAGGCCGGTAAGCCGACTTTTCGCGCCAATCGCCAAGCAGGTGAAAAATAAAGAACAACGCGTCCTTCGCGGAGCGGTCGCCGCCCGGTGACACGAATTGCTCGATCGCCTGCACGAACATAGGCACCACGCTGGCCCGATCTGCGCTCGTGGCGCGGATCGCCTCGACCGGCAGTCCTTTCTGAAACGCCAATTGCGCGAGAAGCGAGGCGGCATCCATTGCGTCTCTCCCCGAATCATCAGGATACCAGTCTTGGGGAACCAAACGGGGGAATGCAAGGCGACTCCGCACTGACTTCACAGCGGGGGAGACACCGATCCGATTCCGGCCGAAAAGGACGGCAGCGGCGCGACGACGACGTGAACAGCAACACGGCGCTCATTTGCGCCGACAAGCCGCCCATATCTTTTCCGCCGTCGCCGGCATGTCCATTTGCGCTGACGACGGCACGGCGTCTGCGATCGCGTTCATGATGGCGGCGAGCGCGCCGGTGGTTCCGGCCTCGCCGACGCCCTTGACGCCGAGCGGGTTGGTGGTTGCTGGCACGCTTTGCTCACCGGCGGTGAGCAGCGGGACGTCATCGGCACGCGGCATCGCATAATCCATGAACGAGCCGGTGACGAGCTGGCCGGCGCGGTCATACACGAGATGCTCCAGCAGAGCCTGGCCCAGCCCCTGCACGATCGCCCCGTGGACCTGGCCTTCAACGACCATGTGATTGAGGACGTTGCCGCAATCGTCCACCGCCGTGTAGCCGACCAGCGCGGTCGCGCCGGTCTCGGGATCAACCTCGACCTCCGCGACATGGCAGCCGTTCGGAAAGGTCTGCGGCGTGTTGGCGGTGAGCTTGGTGTCGAGGCCCTCGACCGTGTCGCCGCGTTCCCGGCTATCCTTGGCGCGCCTCGCGAGATCGAAGAGGCCGATGCCTCGGTCGGTGCCGGTTACAACAAATGCCCCGTCCCGGTAGATGATGTCGGCTTCAGCGGCTTCGAGTGCATCGGCCGCAAGCTTCTGGCCTTTGCGGATGACCGCCTCGGCTGCACGAACGATCGCGGTGCCTCCCGTAACGGTGGAGCGCGACGCCACCGTCGATGCGCTCGCAACGCCGAGGTCGCTGTCGCCCTGGCGCATCGTCACGCGGTCAGCCGGAATGCCGAGCTGTTGCGCGACGACGCGCGGAAACACGCTCGCGTGAGCCTGACCGGTGGATTGAGAGCCGAGATGAAGCTCTACGGTGCCGTTGCCCGGGAAGACCAGGGCCGCACCTTCGGTTGGTACCCCGCCGGCATGCTCAAGGAAGCAGGAGATGCCGATGCCCCGCAGCCTTCCGCGTTTCGCAGCTTCGCGGCGGCGCTTCGGAAAACCCGCGTGGGCCGCAAGCGCCAGAGCCTTGTCGAAGACGGCCGGGAAATCACCACTGTCATAGGTGGTCCCGACCGGCGTTCGATAAGGCATGGCGGTCGGCGGAATGAAATTGCGCTTGCGGATCTTGTCAGACGCAATGCCGGTGATCCGCGCGGCCTCCTCCACCAGGCGCTCAAGCAGATAGTTCGCCTCCGGGCGGCCCGCGCCACGATAGGGCGCGGTCGGCACCGTGTTGGTGAAGGCACATCGCACCCGCACGTCGATCGCGGGAATCGCGTACATGGCCGGAAGGCAGCGGGCAAAATTATTGGTCGCGAGATGAACCCCGACCGAGCCCACATAGGCGCCAAGATTGACCACGCACGAGAGCCGCAATGCCAGGAATTTCCCTTTTTCATCGAGCGCGAGTTCGCCGTCGGCGAACATGTCACGGGCCTGGTTATCGGTGAGGAAGGATTCGGCCCGGCTGGCCATCCAATGAACCGGCCGGCCGAGCTGTTTCGCGGCAACCAGCAATGCCGGATATTCCGGATAGACCGGCGTTTTCATTCCGAAGGCACCGCCCACGTCTTCGGTCAGGACACGCAGCTTGCCCGGTTCGACTCCCATCGCGGCAGCAAGCCCATCGCGCAGCACGATCGCGCTCTGTGAGCAGACCCGCATGGTGTAGCTGTCGGTCGCCGCATCATAGCGTGCGGTAGCGCCACGCGGCTCCATGGTGGCGGCGGCAATGCGCTGGTTGAGCTGCGAGATGCGCGCCACGTGGGGCGCTGCTGCGATGATTCTCGCCACTTCTTTTTCATTGGACTCATCGGCAGATGCCGGCCACTGCCAATCAATCGCGAGGTTTCCGGGCGCTTGCGGCCAAAGCTGGGGGGCACCCGGCGCCATTGCCTCGCGTGCCTCGATCACGGGGGCGAGCTCTTCGTACGCGACGCTGACCCGCTCGGCCGCATCCTGCGCGAGTGCCGCCGAGGTCGCGACCACGAGCGCGACCGGCTCGCCGACATGCATGACGCGACCATCTGCGAGCGCAGGGCGTGCCGGCTCGATCAACGCTGCGCCATTGCGGCCGGTGATGGGAAGATGCCGCGAGATCGCGCCGACGCCCGCGCTCTTCATATCGGCCGCGGTTAGCACCGCTAATACACCCTCGGCGCCGCGGGCCGACGCAATATCGATGTCGTGAACCTTCGCGTGGGCATGCGTTGAGCGCACGAACCAGCCGTAGACCTGGCCCGGCACGGGCGCGTCGTCGGCGAAGCGACCTTGGCCACGTAAGAGCGGTTCGTCTTCGACGCGCCATGCTGGCTCACCGCGGGCCGGGCTGTCGTGGCTCGTCATGTTGGGGTATCCGTCGCAATGGAGTTTTCATTCAGAGGTAACAGCCCAAGGCGCAACGGAAAAGTCAATCCACCATCGCGGCCGCATGCGCCATGTGCAAAACCGGGGTTCAAAAAGCTGGCGGCCCGCTATAACGAAGCCGCAGAATCTGATGGGGTAGAACACCAATATGGTCACCGGTGGGGAGCGCGAGCCGTTTATCGGTCGGCCGTTGCCGCGCTTCGAAGATCGGCGTCTGGTCGCCGGGCGAGGGCGCTTCACGGACGATTTTGCCTTCGACGGCCAGGCCTATGCGGCCTTCGTCCGCTCGCCCCATCCGCACGCGCGCATCCTGTCGATCGATGTTAGCGCCGCCGCGAAGCTTCCGGCCGTCCTCGCCATCTTCACCGCGGCTGACTACACCGCAGCAGGCGGCCGTGGCATCGCGCACAACCCCAATCCGGCCAGCACATACGACGTAACCGTAAAGGCATTCACGGGACCCGGCCGACGGACGCCATTCGAAATGCTGCATCCGCCGCTCGCCGGAGCGCAGGTGCGATTTGTCGGCGAGCCGGTCGCGATGGTCATCGCCGAGACGCAATTTGCCGCGCAGGACGCGGCGGAGGGCGTTGTGGTTGAGTACGACGTGCTGCCGGCCGTCACCGACGCGCTTGCGGCGCTGGCGCCGGGTGCACCGCTGCTGCACGACGAGGCGGCCGGCAATCTCGCGGTCGACACCGCGTTCGGGGATCAGGCGGCCTGCAAGGCGGCGTTTGCGGGCGCGCATCTGGTGGTCACGCAGACTTTCCGCAATCAGCGCATCGCGTCCGCTCACATGGAGCCGCGCGCCGCCCTTGCGACCTATGATGCGGCGCAGGATGTCTACACGATCCTCACCGGTAGCCAGGGGGCTGTGCGGGTCAGGAACACCATCGCGGCGTGTCTCGGCGTTGCGCCCGAGCGCGTGCGCGCCATCACGCATGACGTCGGCGGCGCCTTCGGGCTTCTCAACAACGTCTATCCCGAGCAGGTGATGGTAACGTGGGCGGCGCGCCAGGTCGGGCGGCCGGTGAAGTGGACCGGGGACCGGTCGCAGGCTTTCCTCGTGGACTACCAGGGCCGCGATATGGTCACCGAAGGGCGCCTCGCAGTGGCGGCGGATGGAAAAATTCTCGCACTCGCCATCGCGATGACGGGGAACGTCGGCGCTTATCCGGCCACATATGTGCCGTTGTCCAATGCCTATCGGGTGACCCCGACCGTGTACGACATCCCGGTCGCGACCGTGGCGATCCGCGGCGCCCTTACCAATACGGTGCCCACCGCGCCGTTTCGCGGCGCCGGCCGCCCGGAAGCCACGTTCGTGATCGAGCGCCTGATGGATATCGCGGCGCACAGGCTCGGCATGGATCGCGTCGCGCTGCGACGGCGCAATCTGATCCGCCGGTCGCAGCTTCCCTACCGGTCCGCAACGGGGCTCACCTACGACAGCGGAAATTTCCGCGCCAACATGGATGGCGCGCTCAAGTTGTGCGATTGGGACGGCTTCCCGGCGCGGCGCCGGGCGGCGAGGAAGCGCGGCAGGCTCGCCGGCATCGGTCTTGCAAACTACGTCGAGTCTCCGGTCGGACAGCCCAATGAATATGTCCGGATCACGGTGCGCGAGAACCGCGAAATCGAGGCGGTCGCCGGCACCCAGTCGAGCGGGCAAGGCCACGAGACGACCTTCGCGCAAGTGCTCGCCGACCGGCTCGGCGTGGCGCCCGAAGAGGTGAAGCTTGTTACGGGCGATACCGCAATCGTGCCGGCCGGCGGCGGCACCCACTCGGATCGCTCGATGCGGCTCGCCGGCACGCTGCTGGTCGAGGCATCGGATCGCATCATCGCGCAGGCGGTCCGGGTGTTTGCCGCGCTGGTCGGCTGCAGTGAGACGGACGTGAGCTTTCGAGACGGCTTTTTCGAATCGCCGCGATCCAATCGCAGGCTCGACGTATTTGATATTGCGCATGCGATCACGGCAGAGGCAGCACTTGCGCCGGCGTTGCGCACGCCGTTGACGAGCGAGGCGCGCTTTACCGGGCGCATCCCGGCTTATCCGACCGGCGCAGCCGTCTGCGAGGTCGAGATCGATGCCGAGACCGGCGCCGTCGCGCTCACCCGCTACGCATCGGTCGACGATTGCGGCCAGCCGATCAATCCGCTGATCCTTCACGGCCAGGTTCATGGCGGCATCGTCCAGGGCGCCGGCCAAGCGCTATCGGAGTGCTTGACCCACGCGCCGTCCGGACAGGTGCTCACCGGCAGCTTCATGGATTACGCCATGCCGCGCGCCGACATGGTGCCGAGCTTCACGGTCGATCTCGCGGAGGATCCGACCAAGAGCAATCCACTTCGCGTCAAAGGCGGCGGCGAGGCCGGCATAACGCCCGCGCTCGGCGCCATCACGAATGCGGTCATCGATGCATTGTCGGTACACGGCATCGAGCACATAGAGATGCCGGCAACGCCGGCCCGGGTCTGGGCCGCTATTGCGTCCGCAACCCGCAAGTCGGAGCCCGATTGATGGCTGCCGTCAAGCCGATCGGTCTCGGCATCGCTGGCCTCGGCATGGCGGGTGCCGTCATGGTGCGGGCAGCGGCATGCCACCCCGAGTTCCGCCTCGCCGCCGCGGCGGACCCTCTTGCCGGGCCTCGCTTGGCGTTCACGTGGGATTTCCAGGCCAACATCCATTCGGACATCTCCGGCCTGTGCGACGATCCGGCGGTGGACGCGATCTATATCGCAACGCCGCACCAGTTTCATGCCAAGCACGCACGTCTCGCGGCCGCGGCCGGAAAGCACATCATCCTCGAGAAGCCGATGGCGCTCACGCTGGCCGACTGTGATGCCATCATGGCGGCGGTCGAGCAGGCGCGCGTTCATCTCGTGATCGGCCACACCCACGCTTTCGACCCGGCGATCCGCGCCATGTGGACCTTGATCGCATCCGGAGAGCTTGGCCGCCTCGGCATGATCGCGTCGTGGAACTACACCAATTATCTCTATCGGCCCCGGCGACCCGAAGAACTCGACACCGCGCGCGGCGGCGGCATCCTGTTCAACCAGCTGCCGCATCAGATCGACGTGGTGCGCCTGCTCGGGGGCGGACTCGTCAGGAGCGTCCGCGCGCACGCCGGAGGGCTCGACCCGGCGCGCCCCACCGAAGGCCACGCGGTTGCGTTCCTTGCCTTCCAGGACGGTGCAGCGGCCTCGCTCGTGTACGGCGGCTACGATTTTTTCGACAGCGACGAATTCCACGGCTGGATTTCCGAGCGCGGAGACGTGAAGCAGCCGGCCTATGGCGCCGCACGACGCGCGCTCGCGGCCCGGACCCGCGAAGAGACTGAACTGCGCACCGCCAACTACAGCTACGGGGCTCCAGATCCGGGCGAGCCGCAGCACCAGCCGCACTTCGGGATCACCATCGCGACCTGCGCGCACGGCGAGCTACGCGGCTCCGCCGACGGCGTGTGGCTCTACGGAAAGGAGGGCCGGCGCGAGATCGCGCTCCCGCGAGGGCCGCGCTATAGCGGGCGCGGCAACGTTCTCGACGATCTTGCGACCGCTATCCGCACCGGACGGCGGCCTGTGCACGATGGTCGCTGGGGCAAGGCGACGCTCGAGGTCGCGCTCGCGATCCAGTCATCGGCGCGAGAGGAGCGGGAGGTGATGCTGAAGCATCAAGTTGGGGCGTAGAGCGCGCCTTTCTCGCACCCTCGCTGGCGCAGCTGCGAGGCGATACGCGGAATGATCGCCTCACGGCGGAGTTTGGCCGCAAGGCGGCGCAGATTCCCTCAGAACAGCGAATTTCACAGACATTGCCTGAACTTTCGCTGCCCATCCGACATTTTCGCAATGTGACATCAAGGCCTTAACGGGATTCCCTGTTCGACGCGGAACAGGGAATTTGTCTGCGCCGAACGGGAAACGTTTGAGCGAACATCATCGCGGGCCAGCTCGGCCATTTGGCCCGGGCGGTGTGGTTCCGGCGACTCCATCGCTTCCGGACGTCGGGGCGCCGCCTGCATTGTTCTCCTGTCCGCTCCCGGGCTTGGGCTCGTTTTGGTTGAGCCGAAGCAAGGACTGGAGTCGCTGCACCGCCTCGGTGTAGCTCATGTTCTGAGGACTATTCTGGACGGCAATCGCCGTCATGTTCTCTGGCGCGATCGTGCGGATCGCCGCCACCAAGGCCTCAACTTTAGCCTCCACCACGTTCTCGTGCTCGATGGTCTGGATCGCTTCGAGGAAGGCGCGTTGCGCCTGGATGTTACCCTTGGCGGCGAGCCCGACCTGGTTGCGCAGGATGGCCTGGATTGCCGGCAGCGCAAATGTTCTGCGCCTTCCTTCACCGTGATCCGGCGATAGGCCTCACGCAGCGCCAGCACCTTCGCACGCTCCGTCGCGACACGGCGCGGCCGTCCGCCTGGATTGCCGGACTGGCCCTTGCGGAATTGCGTGTGCATGGGAGGCTTGCCATAGCCTACCCGGTAGGGGACGGATTTGTTTTTGCTGGCAGCCATGGCTTTGGGGTCTCACGGAGGGGCGGAGAGATGATCGAATTCGGGAGGGGCCTTCCTCATATAGGCCTCTCCGAAAGGGGTTAACTAACATTATAGGACTATTATGCCTATCGTCAAGAAAATCTCGTGTAGCGCGTGCCGCCACCCTCCCCTGAACGGGGAGGGTGGAATCGCCTTTAGGCGATGCGCGGTGGGGTGATGACCGTGCAGCACACGCAGCTTTGCCATTGTTGCATGGCCGTCACCCCCCTCCCGCCGCGCAAGCGCCGCCCCCCTCCAGGGGGAGGTGAAGTGTTTCGCGCGGGCATGCATTTCGCGAAAATGGCGGCATTCCATGGCGCAGGTGTCGCGCTTCGATCAAGTTGCGGGAAGGCTTTGGCAAGCGGCCGAGGTGAAAGCTGCCCGCTGCCCGTTGTATAATCCGCCTCTCAGGAGGAAGCCCCACGATGAACGATTACTCTGCCGGGCAATACACCGGTCCCGGACCCCGCGGCGGCGATGGCCGGCAGGTGCCATTGGTGCGCGAGGACCGCGGGAACTTATCCTTCTCGGTGAGTCGCGAAGTTTTCGTATCGCGCGAGATCTTCGAGCGCGAGCAGCGCGCCGTGTTCGATCGCTGCTGGATCTACGTCGGCCATGCTTCCGAGGTGCGCAATCCGGGCGACTACAGGACGCGAGCGGTCGCGGGCCGGCCGGTGATCTTCTGCCGGGATCGCGACGGGCAAGTGCGCTGCATGATCAACGCATGTCGCCATCGCGGCGCCATCGTGTGCCGCGAACGGGAGGGCAATGCCCGCGGCTTCTACTGCATGTATCATGGCTGGACCTACGGCACCGACGGCATGCTGCGCGGCGTACCGGACGAGCAATCCTATCCGCCGAGCTTCGACAAATCCCGCATGGGGCTCGCGCAAGTACCGCGGCTCGAATCGTACCGGGACTTCTATTTCCTGAACTTCGATCGCGACGCGGTCGATCTTGAGATGTACCTGGCAGGTGCCAAGGCCTATATCGATCTCGTGGTGGATCAGTCGCCGTCCGGCCGCATGGAGATCATTTCCGGCATCCAGGAATATGACATCAAGGCGAACTGGAAGCTTTTGGTCGAGAACAGCGTCGACGATTATCACCTCGTGGCCACCCATGCGACCTGGCTCAACTACATGCGCAACTCCGGGGTCAACATGACTCCGCCCAAGGGCTCCGGGCTGCTGCTTCCCACCAGGGGCCTCGGAAAGGACCTCGGCAACGGCCATCTCACTACGGATAATCCGAACTATCGTGGCCGGCCGGTGGCGCGGTGGATTTCGGTCTATGGCGAGGAGGCGAAAGCCGACATCGAGGCCATCAGGGCTGAGCTGGTCGCTCGCCTCGGCGAGGCGCGCGCCGCACGCGTCGCTGACACCAACCGCAATCTCGCGATCTTTCCCAACCTCGTCATCAATGACGGATCGTCCGTAACGGTGCGCAACTTCACAGCCGTAGCCCCCGATCTCATGCATGTCAGCGCCTGGGCGCTTGGCCCCGTGGAGGAGACCGAGGCGCAGCGCGCGCGGCGACTTCACGCATTCCTGACCTTCTACGGGCCCGGCGGCTTTGCAACGCCGGACGACGTTGCGGCGTTGGAGAGCGCTCAGCAGGGGTACGCGAGCTGGCGCGAGGTGCCGTGGAATGATCTGTCGCGCGGCATGGCCAAGAACGAGCACACCAACACCGACGAGGAGCACCTGCGCGTGTTCTGGCGGCGCTGGAGCGAGCTGATGGAGGCGCAGGCGTGAACAAGCCGCTGGACGAGGCCGCAACGGTTGCACGGGCCGAGATCGAAGACTTTCTTTTTCACGAGGCCGATCTCCTCGACAACTGGAAGCTCGATGAGTGGCTCGCGTTGCTCGCCGATGACGCCGCCTATTACGTGCCGCCCAACGACAGGCCCGATGCCGATCATCGCTCGACATTGTTCACGATCGCGGACGACATCGTGAGGCTGCGCGAGCGCGTGATCCGCCTCAAGGACCCGAACTGCCACGCCGAATATCCGCCGTCGCGCACGCGGCGGCTCATTACCAATGTGCGGGTTATCGGCACTGACGGCGACACCATCGCGGCAGCGGCCAATTTCGCGGTCTACCGTTATCGCCGCGGCGAGCCCGTGCGCGAATTCGTCGGCCACTACCGCTACAAGCTGCGCCGGGTCGGCGGCGTGCTGAAGATCGCTGAGCGCCGCGCGATCCTTGATGCGCACGAGCTGGGTGCCATGGGCTCGGTAAGTTTTATCTTGTGAGCCGTAGGGTGGGCAAAAATCGCCGGCATCGACCGACCAACTTGCACAATCTTCGGTGAGCGATTTTGCCCACGCCGTCGAATGGCGCGCCCGACCGCGTGGGCAAGACGCATCGCCACAACGTCTGCGACCACCACCCGGTCATGCGAGCGATGCGTCTTGCCCACCCTACACGGTTGTCCTGAACTTCTTGTACAAATCCTGCACCGCCGCCAGCGCCTGGTTGTTCATCGGCAGATCGATCGGCTCGCCGCATTCTGCGGACAGGTCCGCCGCGAGGTAGCATTCCATGACGCGGCGTGCGCCCTCGGGCGACACCATCGGCGGACGGTCGAGCATCACGGACTCCAGAAAATGCAGCGTCTCCGGGCCCATCTGGCCGGCAAACACATGGTCGACCTGCTCGCCCGGCATGGTGGACATCGGGAATTGCGTGCCGTCGGCGACCGTGTTGAGCCAGTTGTCGCGCTGGGTGTCGTCGAGGAACAGCGAGCCGTCGGTGCCGGTGATCTCGATCCAGGTGGCGCAGTAGTTCGGATAGCTCGGCGGCAGGTTCCAGCCGCCGCCGATTGCCACCAGCGCGCCGTCGTCCATCGTCACGGTGGTCCACATGATGTCGAAAGAGCCATTGATGTCGCGCATGAATCCATAAGCGCCCTGCGAGTAGACGCGCGCGGGCTTGGCGGGCTCCAGCAGCCAGAATACGAAGTCGAGATCGTGGGTCGATTCCATCGCGGCCGGCGACAGCCGGGTCCGGCCGGCGATGCGTTTTCCGAGGTTGCGCGTGATATGACGGCTCACCATCACGGACACCGGCCTGCCAAGCGTGCCGTCCGCGATTTTCTTCTTGGCATACGCGACCTTTGTGTTGAAGCGCTGCGAATAGCCGATCGTGAACTTGAGGCTGCTGCGCTTTGCGATCGCGATCAGCTCGTCGGCTTCGAACAGCTCCATGGCGATCGGCTTTTCCAGCAGGACATGCTTGCCGGCCCGCAGGCAGTCGCGCGCGATCGGGAAGTGGGTGTGCTCGGGCGTGGTGCAGATGTAGACGACGCTGATGTCGGGGTTGCGGACGATATCCTGGTAATCGAGCGTTGCGCTCGCCGGATTGGTGAGGGCCTTGACCTCGGCAAGCCGGTCCGGGCGGATTTCGCAGATGTGGAGTTTCCTGCACAGCGCCGAGCGCGCGAGGGTTTCGGCGCGGATGCCGCCGCACCACCCGGTTCCGATCACCGCGGCTTCGAGTAGGTCTGGCAAGTGTTCCTCTTTGGTCGCATGAACCAGCCCGCCTGCAATGACCTGTCATCGCCCGCGAAAGAGCGTGTGAACAAACCAACGACCTCATCCTGAGGAGCCGTGCGCAGCACGGCGTCTCGAAGGATGGCCGCACGCTCGCTCGTGCCTGTTGCCATCCTTCGAGACGCCCGCCTCGCGGGCTCCTCAGGATGAGGTCGTTGGTTTGTTCACACGCTCTTTTCCCGGGTCGTGACAGCCAGAAACTTGGGCGTCACTGCCGGCATAAACCATGATTTGCCCCGCAATGAAAAGGGCCGGCCCTGCGGGGCCGGCCCTCCCCTCCCTCTCGTTGCGCTCGCGCTGGCGCCGATCACGCCATCGACTGCTTGACGCGGTCGGGCGAGAACGGCACGCGGCGCATGCGCACGCCGGTGGCGTCGAAGATCGCGTTGGCGATCGCCGCGGCAACCGGCCGGATCGACGGCTCGCCGGCGCCCGAGGGCGCGATCTCCGGATGGTCGATCAGCACGGTCTCGATCTTCTCCGGGGTCTCGGTGATGTCGAGGATCGGATAGCTGATCCAGTCCACCGTGGTCACGGCCTTGTCGTTGAACTTGACCTCCTCCCACAGGGTGCGGCTGATGCCCTGCACGATGTTGCCCTCGATGCATTTGGCGAGGCCGTCCGGGTTGATGATCTGGCCGCAGTCATGGGCGACCACGAAGCGCCGGGCGTAGATCTTGCCGGACGAGCGATCCACGTCCACCTCGGCGATCACCGCCACGCGGGTGCCGTTGCGCTGCGCATACGCGATGCCGCGGCCGTTGACCTTGACGCCGGTCTGGCGCTGTGGCGACGGACGCGGCTGCCAGCCGAATTTCTCGGCTGCCGCCTTGATGACCGCGATGTCGCGCGGGTCCTTCAGGTGCCTGAGCCGGAACTCGATGGGATCGAGTTTGAGCTCCGCCGCCACCTCGTCCATGAAGGATTCGCTCGCGAAGTGGATCTGCGGACCGACCGGGTCGCGCAGATGCGAGGAGCGCAGCGGCGAGGCGCGGTCGAGCAGCGGCGGGATCGTCTCCCAGGCGAGCCGCTTGTTGGCAAACTCGTAGGACTCCGCCGGCACACCGAAGCCGTCGCCTGAATGAAGTTCAACGCCGCGGGTGTGGCCCGCCAGGGTGTCCTGCGGCTTGCCGCCGTTGGTGTCGACGTCGATCCGCGAGAAGCCCTTGCTGGTGAACTCATAGGCCGTGATGTTGCCGGCCGCATCGAAAGCGATGCGCGCCTTGTGGACCGACGCCGGTCCCTTGGGATCCCAGCCGGTGCCCTGTTCGCGCATGTATTGCAGCCGCACCGGCTTGCCGACCGCCTTGGAGAGCACCGCCGCATCCATGGCGCAGTCGTCGGCGTCGTTGCGGCCGTAGCTGCCCGGGCCCGTCTTCCAGATGACGTGGACCTTTTCGAGCGGCAGTTCGAGCGTCGCCGCAATGCCGGCCTGGACGAAGTGCGACTTCTGGCTGCCCGTGTAGCAGGTCGCAAAGCCGTTCTTGACGTCGACCAGCGCGCAGGCGGGCCCCATGCCGGCATGGGACTGGAAGGGCCACTCGTACTCCGCCTCGATCACCTTGGCGGCGGACTTGAAGGCCTCATCCACATTGCCGTTCTCCTTCTCCACCGTGCGTTTGCGCACCGCGGATTTGCGGATGTGGTCGTAGAGCGACGCCTGCGGCGGGAATGGCGGCGTCACCTGCGACCATTCCACCTTGAGCTTCTGCATCGCCTGGATGGCGTCCCACTCCCGGTCCGCCACGACGCCGAGGAAACCCTTCTGCCAGACCACCCTGGCGCCCGGAATGTCCTTGATGGAGCTTTCGTCCACCTTGACCGGCACGCTGCCGGCCACCGGCGGCCGGATCATGCGGGCATGCACCATGCCGGGCAGCTTGATGTCGGTGCAGAAGTCCTCCTGCGCGAACACCTTCGGGGCCACGTCCTCGCGCTTGATCGGCTTGCCGACGATCTTGTATTCGGCGGGCTTCTTCGGCTGCGCCTTGCCGGGCGCGTAGAGCGTGTTGCCGTATTGCTTGTTCCAGTCGAGCGGTACGTTGAAGTAGCGTCCGCCGATCAGCTCCGCGTAAGAGGCCTTTTTGGCGGGATCGGCTTTCGACTGCACCACGCCATCGACGACGGTGAGCTGGTCAGCCGGCACGGACAGCTTGTCGGCGGCCATCTCGACCAGGATGCGGCGCGCTTCCGCCGCCGCCATGCGCATCTGCTTGCCGCCGAGCTGGATGCCGGTGGAGCCCGATGCGCCGCCCTGGTGCACGCTGGTGGCGGTATCGGCCAGATACATCTTGACCGCTTTGAACGGGACGTCGAGTTCTTCGGCGACCATTTGCGCA
>Ga0209060_10002723_pt1 | contig 15923 bp, 19 predicted proteins | sample Coa_R1_8_FD_187155 | JGI IMG/M metagenome (GOLD analysis project Ga0209060, IMG submission 187155) | Surface soil microbial communities from Centralia Pennsylvania, which are recovering from an underground coalmine fire - Coalmine... | ecosystem: Environmental > Terrestrial > Soil >...
ATGCAGGTGTCTTCATCCATAACAACCATGCCGCCGGAGCCGAGCATTGAACCGGCTTTAGCGACGGAGTCGTAATCCATCGGAAGATCGATTTCGTCCGCGGTGAGAATCGGGCAGGAGCTGCCGCCGGGAATGACGGCTTTGAGTTTCTTGCCGTTGGAAATGCCGCCCGCGACTTCGTAGAGAAACTTCTTCATGTTCATGCCGAGCGGAATTTCATAGATGCCGGGCTTGTTGACGTGGCCGGCGACGCAGAGCAAACGAGTGCCACCGTTTTTCGGGGTGCCGCGGTTGGCGTAAGCTTCACCACCTTCGTTGATGATCGAAGGCACGGCGCTGAGCGTTTCAACGTTATTAATAATCGTGGGGCAGCCGTAAAGGCCGACGACGGCGGGGAAGGGGGGCTTGATGCGCGGATAGCCGCGCTTACCTTCGAGCGATTCCATGAGGGCGGATTCTTCGCCACATTCGTAGGCGCCCGCGCCTGTGTGAATCAACAAATCGTAATCGAAGCCGGAGCCAAGAATATTTTTGCCGAGGTAGCCGCGCTCATAGGCTTCGGCGATCGCTTCGTCGACGAGATCGAGCACATAGCGATATTCGCCGCGAATATAGATGAAGCCGCGATTGGCGCCGATGGCGCGTCCCGCGATGACCATGCCTTCGATCAACTGGTGCGGGTCCATTTCCATGAGCGGACGGTCTTTGCAAGTGCCGGGTTCGGATTCGTCGGCATTGCAGATGACGTATTTTGTTTTCGGCGAATCCTTCGGGACAAAGGACCACTTCATGCCAGTGGGGAAGCCAGCTCCGCCGCGCCCGCGAAGGCTGGACTTTTTCACTTCGTCGATGATCGTTTCGGGAGTCATCTGCTTCAGCGCCTTTTCGAGCGCCTTGTAGCCGCCGTTTTTCAGATAAACGTCGATCTTGCGGGAATCCTTGATGCCCCAGCGAGCGCTGATCAGCGGCGTTTCGAGCGGATGACGATCGTGAAGCGCGCCACTGATAACCGGTTCGGGAGCGGGCTTCCGGCCCTTGTCGAACTCTTCGAGGATGCGATCGAATTTTGTGACGGTCAGATTTTCGTAGAAGTCGTAATTGACCTGAATGGCGGGCGCGCCAGTGCAAGCGCCGATACATTCGACTTCTTCAAGCGAGAAGAGACCGTCTTCGGTGGTTTCTTTGTGCCCGATTTCGAGGCGCTTCTTTGCGTGGTCAAGGAGCTCGTAGCCGCCGCGAAGCATACAGGCAACGTTGGTGCAGACCTGCACGTGATGCTTGCCCATCGGCTTGCGGCGGAGCATCGAATAGTACGCGAGCGTTTCTTCCACTTGAACTGCGTTCAGTTCGAGCCGTTTGGCGATTTCCGCGATCATCTCATCGCTGATGAAGCCGAATTCATCCTGAGCGTACATCAGCATCGGAATGAGCGCGCTGCGCTTGACGGGATACGCGTTTTGCAGCTTTTCAAATTTTGCGGTGAGCTGGGCAGACATTTCCATGACGTTAGCGATCCACCTCGCCGAGAACGATGTCGATGGTGCCGATGCAGGCGACGACGTCGGCGATGATCTGGCCTTCCACGATCTTCGGAAGAGCCTGCAAGTTGATGAACGAGGGCGAGCGGAAATGGCAGCGCAGAGGCTTGGGTGATCCGTCGCTGGCGACGAAGCATCCGAGTTCGCCGCGGGGCGATTCGATGGTGACGTAGGCTTCGCCGGGCGCCGGAGAAAAGCCTTCGGTGAAGATTTTGAAGTGGTAGATGAGCGCTTCCATTTCCGTCTTCATTTTTTCGCGCTGGGGCGGAATGATGCCTGCGGCTTCAGCCTTGATCTCGCCTTGGTCCGTTATCTTTTCCATGGCCTGCGCGATAATTTTCAAACTTTCGCGCATTTCCGCCACGCGGAGCATGTACCGGGCAAAGCAGTCGGAATCGGTGCGAGTGGGGACTTCGAAGTTGAATTCCTCGTAGCTGGAATAGGGAAATGCCTTGCGATTGTCGTAAGCGAGGCCGGCGGCGCGGAGCGTCGGGCCGGTCATGCTGTAAGCGACGGCGTCTTTTGCGTTGATGACGCCAACGCCTTTGGTGCGCCCCATCCAGATACGATTTTCGGTGAGCAGCGTCTCGTACTCATCGATGCGACTGGGCATCATTTTGAGGAAGCGGCCGACCATCTCACGCCAGCCTGCGGGCGGTTCGAGAGCAACACCGCCGATGCGGATGTAGCTGGTCATCATGCGCTGACCGGCGAAACGCTCAAAAATTTTCAGAATTTCTTCGCGCTCACGGAAGCAATAAAGGAACACGGACATTGCGCCGAGGTCGATAGCGTGCGTGCCAAGCCAGACGAGGTGCGAAGAGATGCGCTGGAGCTCCGCCATCATGACGCGGATGTACTGCGCACGCTTGGGAATTTCCAAGCCAAGAAGTTTTTCGACGGCAAGGCAATAGACGAGGTTGTTGCCGAGCGGATTGAGGTAATCCATCCGGTCGGTTAGCGTGATGGCTTGCGAATACGTTTTGTCTTCGCAGGATTTTTCGATGCCGGTGTGGAGATAGCCGAGGTCGGGGACGGCTTTCACAACGGTTTCGCCGTCGAGTTCCAACACAACGCGCAGCACGCCGTGCGTGGACGGGTGCTGCGGCCCCATGTTGAGGACCATCGTCTTTGCGGCGCCCGTGGCCGTTTCTACATTGTGCGATGCAAGGGTAGTCGTCATTATTTCTTCAATCCTGGCAAATACGTCGCCGGAATATCGCGGAAGCCTTGTACCGGGTAATCGCGGCGCAGCGGATGGCCTACCCACTCGTCGGGCATCAAAATACGGCGCAGGTCGGGGTGTCCATCGAAGTGAACGCCCATCAAATCGAAGATTTCGCGCTCGAGCCAGCCGGCGCCGAGCCAGACCGGGACCAACGAATCCACGTTAGGGTGGTCGCCGGGAACGCGAGTGCGGAGGCGAATCTTTGCCTTTTTGGGAATCGACGTGAGGTGATAATTCAATTCGAAACGCGGTTCGACAGGGAAGCGATCGACACAGGTTGCGTCGGAGAGCAGGTCAAACTGAAGCGCGTCACGACATTCCTGGGCCGCGGCCCGCAACAGGCCGTGCGGCACCACGATGGTCGTCTCGCCGTGAAATTCGATCACTTCTTCGACGGCTTTGGAATTCCAGGCACGCAGATGCTCAACCACAGCATTAGCGTTTTGATTTGCGTTGTCCGCCACTCGATTTCGCTTACGCGCCCGGGCTTACTTGTGCCAGTCCAGCGCGCCCTTTTTCCAGAGATAGAAATAACCGACAAGCAGTATCGCGATGTATACCATCATTTCCACGAAGCCGTACCAACCGAGAGTGCGAAAGACCAGGGCCCATGGATACAGAAAAATCGCTTCCACATCGAACAAAATGAAAACCATTGCGACGAGGTAAAATTTTACAGAGAAGGGTTCTCGCGCATCACCGGTCGGCTCCATTCCGCATTCGTAGGCTTGCAGCTTGGCCTTACTGGGGCGGCGCCAGCCGATGAGCTTCGACAAGCTGGCAATCGTGCCCGCCAGGAACGCGGCAACCAGCAGGTGTATGACTAGCGGACCGTAAGCGTGAAGACCAGAATCACTCATAGGCGAAGCGGTATAATAACGATTCAGGGCGCGGTCGGTCAAATGCAGAGAAGAAATAAATTATGAGCGTCCCGCACTGGAACAGACGAATGCAATTTGGGCACAACACGAATGTGACCGTCGGTGACGTGCGTTACCACGTTCAAACGGAAGATCGCGGCGACGCGCAGGGGCTGATCGACACGATGGTGTATTTGAATGGGCGAGTGGTACACCGACGGACAACGAATTATCAGGATTTGTTGCCGATAGGTCCGGCGAACGAGTCCATTTTGAAACAGCGCGTGGATGAGCAACATCATGCGATTGAAGCGGAGCTTCGTGCGGGGAGCTTGAAAATCGCTGAAGCGGCGGCGCCGCACGATTCGAGTGGGTCTGCCCCGTCTGCTGAAGCACCTGCGGCCGTGGCACCGGCAAACTCGGGGCCGAAATTGAAGCTGAGACTTCACAACGCAACGGATTGGTTGAAAGGGAAGCAGGCGTCGCTGCGCATTGGCGTGCGAGACGATTTGGGCAACGTGTTGCCGCGGGCGCGTGTGGTCGCGCGGATGGAAGGCACGGCGCAGGCGGTGGAAGCGACTGCGACGTCTGGCGACGACGGGGTGGCGCTCATCCAATTTGAAATGCCAAAATTCACGGTGTCCGAGCCGGCGCTGATTTTGGAAGCGAGCTTTGGGCCCGTGCAAGGGCGCTTGAGAATGCAATTGAGGGCAAAAGCGAAGGTGCCGACGGCATGAGCGAACTGGCGCAGGGCGCGGCGCTGGCGATTGTGGTGAACGGCGAGGCTCGCGCGGCAAAACCGGGCGAAACCGTGAACGACCTTTTGCGTGCGCTGGGGCTTGAGGGCGGCCGTGTCGCGATCGAAAGAAATTTGCAGATATTGCCACGCGCGGAGTGGAGTTCGACGGCAATCGCTGCGGGAGACCGCTACGAAATTGTTCAATTCGTTGGCGGCGGTTAGCCGCCGCGCTATACGCCCTTCAAAAGATGCCCCATCTTGGATTTTTTGGTTTTGAGGTAACGACGCGAGATTTTTGAGACTCGCGGCTGGCACGGCACTCGTTCGACGACCTGGATTCCCGATTCTTCGAGTTGGCGAACTTTTTCAGGATTGTTTGAGAGCAAGCGGATTTTCTTTGCGCCGAGCTGCAGCAAAATTTTTGCAGGAAATTCGTACTCGCGAGCATCGGACGCGAATCCCAGAGCTTCGTTGGCTTCGACGGTGTCCATTCCTTGATCCTGCAATTGATAAGCGCGAAGTTTGTTCATGAGCCCAATCCCCCGTCCTTCTTGTGGCAGGTAGAGCAGAACGCCGGAGGGAGCTTCACCAATTTTCTTCAGCGATAGTTCCAACTGGGCGCGGCAATCGCAGCGCAGGGAATTCAAAACGTCGCCGGTCAGGCACTGCGAATGAACGCGGACGAGCGGGGCCGACTTGCCGTTGAGATTTCCTTTAACCAGCGCTACGGCTTCTTCCTGCGGACCGTTGCCCGTGAAGCCGTGAATGGTAAAACTGCCCCACTTCGAGGGTAGATCCGCATGCGCGACGTGCTTTAAAGGCGCTGTTTTCTTCTGCTTCTTCTTTGAATGTAATTTCTTGGCCATCGGAATCGTCAATTATAGCAGGCTCGGCTAAATCACCCTGTTTTGGACTCCTTTACATCGTCGGCCAGATTGGCTAGCGTAAGCGAAGAGTTTTCGCCGCCACCGATGGAATCGATTTTCTCAACGCGGGATTTTCTCTTTACGCTACTGCTGAAGGTGGGCGTAGCGGCTTCGTTTGCGGCGTTGCTGGCGCGGTGGAACACGTTTCGCCGTGTGTTGTTCACGGAAGAACGCGACCCCGACCAGAAACTGAAGCTCATGCTCTTCATGACGCCGCCCTTAATCTTGGGTGTGGCATTGCGGCTCGTCGGTCCAGCGTATCGTTTTGCAGATTTGTCGATCGAAGGCGCGTTCCTGATGGGCTTGCTGGGTGGGCGCGTCGTAGGGCCAATCGGCGGCGCGATCGTGACGATTCCCGCGCTCGCAGCGCATGAATGGCTCGGCATGCCGGCGGCCTCCGCGGCGGGGCTTCTCGGCGGACTTATCCGACAAGCCATCCCCAATAAGGAAGAGCTCTGGAATTTTGGTCCGTTCACGTTTCTGAATATTCCGAAAGCCGTGGTGCGAGTGGTACGGCGCGCGGAGATTTCCTGGGAAATGCTGCCGCTCTTGACGTGTGTCGCGTTGGAGCTTGGCCGTGTGGCGCTTGGAATTGCGACAAAACCGAAGTGGCTCTTCGCCATCGATCAGCATTGGAACTGGTGGCTGGCTCTGGCCGTGATTGCAACGCTTATGTCGGTGGCCGCTCCGCTCAAAATCTGGAACAACACGCGCATCGAAATGAATCTGCAGCGGCATCAGCAGTTGCTGCTGAAGGCGCGCATGGACGCGCTGTCCAGTCAGATCAATCCGCACTTTCTCTTCAATACGCTCAATACGGTCTCTTCGCTGATTCGCATGGATCCCGATACGGCGCGCGGAGTCGTGCTGAAATTGAGCAACATCTTGCGGCGGCTGTTGCGCCGGCACGAAACGTTTGTGCCGCTACGCGAAGAGCTGCAATTCATCGACGACTATCTGGACATTGAAGTGGCGCGTTTCGGCAAAGACAATCTCGACATTGTGAAACAGATCGACGATGCGGCGCTTGAGGCATTTATCCCCAGCATGCTGCTGCAGCCCATCGTGGAAAACAGCCTGAAACACGGCCTCGCGCCGAAGCTCGGGGGAGGCAAGATCCAGCTTCGCGCAGTGCAGATGAATGGACGGTTGCAGATCGAAATCGAAGATAACGGCGTGGGCATTTCCGAAGAAAAAATGCCGCATGTTTACGTGGAGGGAATTGGCTTAAGCAACGTGCGCGAACGATTGCGCGTTTTGTACGGAACCGATTTTCATCTCGACATGCAAAGCCGCCCCGGCGAAGGCACGCTTATCCGCATTGAAGTGCCAGAATTGACCCCGGCCCTCCAGGAAGTCGCCGCCGGCTAGTCCAACACAACAATCAAGGCAGAATCACCGGCTCATGGTTCCACGGGGCGACGGGCATGGTCGAGAGGGTAGGCCGGAGGGGGCGGGAAATTCCTCTTGACAGACTGCAGTCATATCTGTTATTTCTGTCTTTACAGAAAATACAGATGGAGCTGCCATGACGCAAGAATCGCAAAGCCTCACGCCCGTCGCCCAAAAATTCATCCTCCACTGGGGCGAGATGGGAACGCGGTGGGGCATTAACCGCACGGTGGCGCAGGTACACGCGCTGCTGTTTCTATCGCCCAAGCCGGTGCCGGCTGATGAAATTTCCACGACGCTGGCCGTGGCTCGGTCGAACGTCAGCACCAGCCTGCGTGAATTGCAGGGTTGGGGAATCGTGCGCGTGGTGCATGTGCTCGGTGATCGCCGCGATCATTTCGAAAGCATCAAGGACGTGTGGGAGATTTTTCGGATCGTTTCTGAGGAGCGCAAACGCCGCGAAATCGATCCGACGTTGCGCGTCATCGGCGAATGTGTGGACGAGCTGAAGAAAGACTCCAAGGGCGACGCTTACACGCGCGAGCGGCTGGAAAGCATGCTGGAATTTCTAACGGTGATGACCGGCATGTTTGAGGAAGTGCTGCGCATGCCTTCGGGCACGCTCAAGGGCGTGGCAAAACTCCGCGGGAAGGTGATTACGCTCCTCGGGAGTGGGACGAAGAAAGCCGCGGGGTGACGCCATGATCTCCCTCGTTGACGTTTACACCGATCGCAAGAGCCGCCACGCGCGCGGCTGGCTCTTCTTCGACGCCGACTGCAAATTCTGCACCCGCATCGTTCGCGCCATCGCCCCGATTCTCGCAAAGCACAATCTGGGTGTCGCGCCATTGCAGGACCCTCGCGTCGCCGAACTTCTCGGTATGACGCCGCGCGAACTTCTTCGCGAAATTCGTTTTCTCCACTGCGACGGCCAGCACTTCGGTGGAGCGGACGCCGTTCTCGAAGTCGCCAAAGAAATCTGGTGGTGGCGTCCCCTCGTTTGGACCTCCCGGATTCCCGGAATGATGCGCGTACTTCGCACTGGCTACCACTGGATCGCCGCACGCCGCAGTTGCGCCGCCGAACAGTGTGTTGCGCCTGAACTTTCCCGCAGAAGCTAGACGACGCGAACGACCAGAACGACGGAGAAAGCATGAAGGCAGCGAACCTCTGGAACTGGGAAGGCCGAGCCAACCGGTCGCTTTATTTGAAGGTCGGAGCTGGCGCGTTCTGCTTAAAAATCACGATTGATTATCTGGTGATGACTTTTTTGTTTCACCGCGCATGGAGCCCGCTTTTTTACTGGCGGCCTTTCGGTGTGGTGCAAACGATCACCGTCAGGACCGGCGCCGATGCCGGTATGAGCCTGACCATGCTTCTGATCTCGCTGCCTTTCCTTTGGCTGGGCCTGTCGATGACGGTCAAGCGGCTCCGCGCTGCTGGTCAACCCGTGTGGTTGGTCGGTCTGTTTTTTGTCCCACTCGTCAACCTGATTTCTTTTGCGGTGCTGAGTTTCCTCCCATCCGTCGAAGAAGCGCCGCGCGCAGAAGCCGCGCCGTGGCCTTCCGTGCGGCCGCTTGACCCCTTTATCCCGCGTACCCCACTTGGTAGTGCGATTCTGTCCATCGGCCTGACGACACTTTTAGGGCTTCTCTTTACCGGGCTTGGCACACAGGTCGTGCGAACATACGGTTGGGGTCTCTTCGTCGCGTTGCCATTTTGCCTCGGGCTTTTCAGTGTTTTGCTGCACAGCTATCATGCGCCGCGAGACTTCGGCGAATGCACGCTCGTTTCCATCGTTCCCATCGGCATTTTGGGGCTGGTCCTGCTCCTTGTTGCGATCGAAGGAGTGATTTGCATCTTGATGGCGGCGCCCATCGCGTGCGTTCTCGCGCTCCTCGGCGGGTGGCTTGGTTTTGTGATTCAGGCGACTCATTGGGGGCGGCGGCGTACGCCAGCCATGCTATCCGTCGTCGTGTTGCTCACACCGTCTTTTTTTGGAGCCGAGCATTTCTTCAAGCCTCAACCGGGAATTTTTGAAGTGAAATCGTCCATTGAAGTGAATGCGCCTCCGGAGAAGGTCTGGCAGCAGGTGGTTTCCTTTGCGGAAATTCCGCCGCCACAGGAAGCAATATTTCGTGCGGGGATTGCTTATCCGATTCGCGCCGAAATCTCGGGCCATGGACCCGGTGCAGTTCGGCATTGCGTGTTCTCGACCGGCCCGTTCGTCGAGCCGATCACCGTGTGGGACGAACCGCGCTTGCTGCGATTCAGCGTCACGGCAAATCGGCTCCCATGAACGAGTTGACGCCCTATTCGCACATCGAGCCGGCGCATATGCACGGCTACTTCGAATCGCATCAGGGGCAGTTCCTGCTTACCGAGCTACCCGGCGGTCGTACGCGACTTGAGGGCACGACTTGGTATAGCCACACCATGTGGCCCGAGCAGTATTGGCATTTCTGGTCGGACTACATCATTCACCATATTCATCTGCGCGTGCTGCGCCACATAAAGAAGCAGACGGAAGCTTCGCCGCGCCAAACGCTCTTCTGAGTCAGTGGAGATGTTCAGGCAGTCGCGGCGCGGGATTCAGAGAGAACGCGCTGATAGTAGCGCTCGTAAGCGGGAATCACGTCGTTGGCACAGAACTTCTTCTTGGCGTTGATGCGCGCTAGTTTGCCCATTTCGCGACCACGATCGGCCCGCGACAATACTTCAATTGCATATCGAGCGGCGGTCGCCACATCCTGCGGCTCGACGAGAAAACCGTCACGGCCATGCTCAATCACTTCCGGAATGCCGCCGACGTTTGTCGCAATCACCGGAACTTCGCATGCCATCGCTTCGAGCGCGGCCAAGCCAAAAGATTCCAGTTGCGACGGAAGCAAAAATAGATCGGCTTCGCTCAGCAGGCGATAGACCTGATCCTGCTTGCCCAGGAAGTGCACATCTTTTTGCAATTTTTTCTTACGCACCAAATATTCCGCGGCACCGCGATCCGGACCGTCACCGATTAGGACCAGCTTCGCGGGCATTTTGGCGCGTACCAGCGCAAAAGTTTCGACCGCGTCCGTAATCCGCTTCACGGGACGAAAGTTCGAAAGGTGCATCACAATCGGTTCGCCGCCCGGCGCCCACTTCGCGCGCAACGCTTCGTCCGGCTTGCGAGTATATAAATCGCAATTCACAAAATTCGGGATCACTTCGATGGGCCGCTTGATGTCGAACTCTCTGATCGTTTGATTCAGCAGATACCGCGAAATCGAAGTTACTCCGTCGCTTTGCTCGATGGAATATTTCGTAATCGGCAAATAGCTGCGATTGCTTCCGACGAGCGTAATGTCCGTTCCGTGCAGCGTTGTAATGAACGGCAGCCGCCGCGGCGCCGCCATCGAACGCGCCAACATCGCGCTCACGGAATGGGGAATCGCGTAATGTACATGCAGCAAATCGAGCGATTCGGACTCGAAAACTTCGAGCATCTTCGTAGCGAGAGCCAGTGTATAGGGCGGATGATCGAACAGCGGATACGATGCCACTTCGACTTCATGGAAATGAATATGCGGATCCGCCAGATTCATGCGAATCGGCGGCGCGTAACTGATGAAGTGAATGTCGTGCCCGCGCGCGGCCAATTCCTGGCCGAGTTCGGTCGCCACGACTCCCGAGCCGCCGTAGGTGGGATAGCACGTGATGCCGATGCGCATGAGCCTGGTGCGGTTCTCCTGGAGACTGGGTCTGGATACGATACCGCAAGTTCTGCTGAAAACGCGCCACTCGCGCTACAATTCAGCGCGCCCCAAATGAGTAAAAGGCGCTGATTCGTTAGACGCGGGAGGGTGGCGTTTCGTGACACGGCTGGCAGGCAAAGTTGCATTAATTACGGGCGGCGGCACGGGCATTGGGAGAAGCACGGCGCTTGCGTTTGCGCGCGAAGGGGCCAAAGTGGCTGTCGCCGGCCGTCGCGCAGAGAAACTGGAAGCTGTGGTTAAAGAAATTCAGGCTGCGGGCGGGGAAGCTGTTGCCATTTCATGCGACGTCAGCCGCGCCGCCGATGTCCTTAGTGCCGTAAATAAAGTCGTCGCCACCTTCGGCAAGCTCAACGTCCTTGTCAACAACGCCGGCGTGCTCAGCGTTTCGACGATCGAAGACATCGCCGAAGACGAGTGGGATCGCCTGATCGACGCGAATCTCAAAGGACCGTTTCTGATGTGCCGCGCCGCGTTGCCCGAATTTCGCAAAGCCGGCGGCGGAGCGATCGTCAACATTGGCTCGGTTCTTGGACTCGTCGCCATGAAAAAGCGCGCCGCTTATTGCGCGTCAAAGGGCGGCGTCACGCTGCTCACGAAAGCCATCGCTATCGATCACGGACACGAAAACATCCGCGCCAATTGCATTTGCCCTTCGATCGTCGAAACGGATCTTGTCAGCGAACTCTTCAACACGCCCGACGGCGCGAAGGTTAAGGAAGATCGCCTCGCCACAATTCCGCTTGGCCGTTTTGGCAAGCCGACCGACATCGCGCAACTCGCCGTTTTCCTTGCGTCTGACGAATCTTCATGGCTTACCGGCGCTGCAATTCCGGTTGATGGCGGCCTTACCGCGTGGTGATTGCAGCAAACTCAAGGACAAACCAATGACTCGCCCACTTCCAGAAATCACCAAAGCCGCTCTCGAAGCCGCGCGTAAGCGCATGAAGGGCAGCCGCCTTTCGGCGATGCTCGGCTTTCACGTCGAATCTCTCGCGCCGGGTAGAGCCGTCCTCACGATGCAGGTGAAAGAATTGCACAAGCAGATTCACGATGTGGTCCACGGAGGGGTGCTCGCGGCGCTCGCGGACACCGCCGCTGCCATCGCTGCGTACACAGTTGTACCGCAAGGCTCAGAGCTGGCCACAATCGAATTGAAGATTAACTATCTCTCGGCCGTCCCGGGCGGAAAAATCCGAGCGGAAGGGAAAGTGCTTCGCGCAGGCAGGAATTTTGTCGTGACGGAATGCGAAGTGATTGACGCGAAAGGCGGCTTGGCCGCAAAAGCATTGATGACCTTCGGAGCTGCTGCCGGTCACACGATGGAGGGTGCCGCGCCGCAGCCGAAGAAGTAGAGCTATTCGGTGCCGCCCTGGGACGCTTCTTCGCCGTCTTTATGCACGTATTTAATCACGCGCTTGAAAATCAAAAGATTCGGGGCGCCTTGCCGCGTGAGCTTGATGCAATCGCGGTCATACCATTCAATGGTCCCATGCAGTGTTTCACCGGAATCAAGCACGATTGCTACCGGCGTGTGCGACTGCATCTGCTTTACCCAATAGAAATTCTCCGCGTGCGTCACTTCGGGCGGTGCGGGCTTCTTGCTGGGAGCCGGGCCATTCGGACTCATACGGGGAGTATTTTGCTCCTTTGCGTCCGAAAATGCAGGACGAAACATTCTCCGATTCACCATAATTGGCTCCTAAGTCCCGACGGGGGTGGTTTGGGGTTCTAGTGCTGAGATGCATCCCGCGGAAATCCGGTTACAGTTATGGCGAAAAAATCCGTCGGACGTCCATACGGTGTTTCCCTGATATTGGCGGCAGAGTTCTCAAGCTTTTGGCGCCAGGGAAACCGCAAACGAATCCAAGCCAAGCTGCCGGTTCAAATTGCGCCGTGCGCCGAACGAAACATCGTCGAGCCCCTCAATTGCACGCATGACCCACGAGTTATCCACAGATTTACTGAAAATTTCCAATTCTTTAGCGACTCCAGGATTCCTGAGTTGCGGCTGCTTCGTTCCGCTGGTCAATTCCAGTAGATCCGACAGCAAACTATAAAAAACCGCGAGCTGCGCGTCGAAAGAATCTTCGCGATCCTTGGCCAAAGCGGACGTGTCGGCAAAAAGCTGGCCAAATCCTTGGCCTTTCGCAGCCCGCTCGAGAATTCGCAGCGCCGCTTTTCGTCGATCCAGAACCGCGTCAACGTCCATTTCGAGCGCGCGGCCCGGGCTGCCTTCGGAAAGCTGTGCAGCCTGCCGGACTTGCGCCGGTGACTTGTCGGTTTTTGCTTTCAAGATTTGCTCCACTTCCGTCGTCCCGAGTGGCGCAAAGTGAAACAACATGCATCGCGAAAGAATCGTCGGCAGCAGGGAATAAGGCGAGGGTGCCGTCAGTATCAGCGTAGCGGAGCCCGGAGGCTCTTCCAGAATTTTCAGAAGTACGTTCTGAACTTCCCAGCGCATCGTTTCCGCGCCGTCAAAAATAAACACACGCCGCCGCGCCATCGGCTGAAAGTAGGCCGCGCGTTGCGCCGCGCGAATCTGGCCGATGCGCAACATCGGTCGCGCTACGGGATTTTTTAAACGCACGGGGTCGGGAACCAGCGCCCAGACGTCGGGATGGCTTTGCAGAATCAGCGGCACTCGTTCGACGGTTCCCGCGTCGGCGCTCTCCCCGCGTTCCGCCAGTCCCTGTTCGATGAGCCGCTGTGGTTCGGCAAGCAGTCCGATGCGCTTGCACGTGTCGCACTCGCCGCACGAATCATCGCTCATTCGCTCGCAGTTTGCCGCCGCTGCAAACAATCGTGCGAGAGTAAATTTTCCGACGCCTGAGGGCCCGGAAAAAAGCATCGCATGCGGCACTCGTCCGCTACGCAATCCACCGCGCAATGCCGCCACGACCCGGTCGTTGCCAAGAAATTCGGAGAATGGCATTTCAGCGTCGTCCCAAATCCGCCAGCAACGGCGTTACTGACGTCAAAATATCCGCGGAAATCTCTTCCGGCGGGCGCATCGCTTTCCTCATCGCGTCGTAACACTGGACGGTCGCCCAGGGCGTTTGCCGCGAGAGCGAATCGTACATCCCTGCGGCTTCTTCCAGATGCTTGATGTTTGCCTCAAGAATGTCTTGTTTGGCGTCTGTATAAGAACGCGACGGCTTCTTGGTGACGAGCGTCTGCGCTTCGTGCGGTGGCACGCGCAGGTAGAGCACCAAATCCTCTCGCGGCAAATCGTAAATGTCGTATTCCAGATGCTCAATCCACGAAAGGAAGTCCGCGCGCTTCTCCGCCGCCACCCGCGCCGTTTGGTGCGCCAGATTCGAGCCGACGTAACGGTCCGCAAGTACAACTGCGCCGCGGCTCAGCGACGTGACAATCTTCGATTTCGCCTCGAACCGGTCACCTGCATAGAGCAGCGCCGAAAAATGGGGGTCCACCTTGTCGAGCGGCCCCAGCTCGCCATTCAAAAATTGCGCCACCATTTTTCCGAACCAGGAGTCATATTGCGGGAAGCCGGTGCAATAAACCGAATATCCGCGCGACGTCAGCTCATGTTCCAGCAAGCGCACTTGTGTGTTCTTGCCGCTGCCGTCGATACCTTCTATGGCGATTAATTTTCCGCGCGTCATACGTGCCGACATGGCTGTTCGACAGTCTAACCGCAGTGCTACGGCACCGCAACGTGACCGGCGACGAGCATGCTACGATTAAAATTTGCCCATGACCGCAGTTTCCATCCAAGAGAATCTGACTCGAATTCGCGAGAAGATCGCGCGTGCCGCCGAGCGCGCCGGCCGCCGCGCAGAACAAATCACGCTGATCGCCGTCTCGAAAACGCATCCCGCGTCGGAAATTCGCGCTGCGTACGGGGCTGGCTTGACGCACTTCGGCGAAAATCGCGTGCAGGAATGGGAAGGGAAGCGCGGTGAAATTGCCGACATTCCGGCCAACTGGCACCTCATTGGTCATTTGCAATCGAACAAGGCGGCCCGCGCGGCAAAGCTCTTTCACACCGTCGATTCCGTGGACGACCTCGCGCTCGCGCAACGCCTGGACCGGGCCAGAGCTGAGCTTGCCATGCCCGAAAAACTCCGTGTGCTCATCGAAGTCCATATCGCCGCCGAGTCAGGCAAAAGTGGCGCTGCTATCGCCGACGTTCCGATCCTCGCCGAGGGCATCCTTGAACTCCCGCGTCTCGCCCTTGCCGGCCTCATGTGTATCCCGCCCTTCCTCGAAAACATCCAAGATGTGCGGCCGTATTTCTCCAAGTTGCGCGAACTGCGCGATGCCTTGCAGCAGCAATTGCGCCACGAGTTGCCCGTACTCTCGATGGGAATGTCACACGACTTCGAGGTGGCAATCGAAGAAGGCGCCACAGAAATTCGCGTCGGCACGGCGCTTTTTGGCGGGCGTGTCGTAAAATAATTACAAGGACTCCCAGTTGCAATACGAACGCGCATGGTAAATCCCGCGCCGCGGCTCGAAATCGCCGAAAATCCGGCTGGGCGCTCCGTCACTTTTGCTGTCCGCGTCCAACCTCGCGCCAGCCGAGACGAAATCGCGGGCGTCATCGAAGGTGTGCTCAAAGTTCGTCTGCGCGCTCCGGCGCTCGAAAACCGCGCCAACGAAGCTCTCTGCGAGTTTCTCGCAGGCCTTTTGAAAAGGCCCAAGTCGGCTGTTAGAATTCTCGGCGGCGAACACAGCCGCACGAAGCGCGTCGCCGTCGATGGCGTCACGCGTCAGCAAGTCGAAGCGCTGCTTCTTTTCGAAGCTTGAGGCAGGAACGGACAAAATGTCTTTTAATCTTTCCGAAATGCAGAGCGATTTGCGCGCCGCCGGGTTGCACGGCTGGCTCTTTTACGATTTTCGTGGCCGCGATCCCATTGCGCACCGCGTCTTGCAACTTCCGACCGCCATGCGCACGCGCCGCTGGTTCTATTTCGTTCCCGCCAAAGGAACGCCGAAAAAACTCGTCCACAAAATCGAAACCGAATCGCTGGCCGCTGTCCCCGGCGAGACGCTCTACTACGCCGCGCAAGAAGAACTTCGTTCCAATCTGAGAAAAATTGTCGGCCGCGGCAAGAAAATCGCCATGCAGTACTCGCCCAAGAATGAAATCCCCTACGTCGCCATGGTGGACGCGGGAACGATCGAACTCGTGCGTGCTGCCGGTGCAAAAATTGTCAGTTCCGCCGATCTCGTACAGAAATACGAAGCTGTCTGGACACCCGAGCAACTCGATTCCCATCTCTACGCTGGCAAACACGTGGACCGCATCGTCGCCGAAGCGTTCCAACTTGCCGCTCGCGGCGTTCGCGAAGGGAAGCTACAGACCGAATACGGCTTGAAAGAATGGATCCTGCAGCAATTTGCCGCAGCTGGACTCGTGACCGATGAAGGTCCCGACATCGCCGTCAACGCACATGCCAGCGATCCTCACTACGGCCCATCGCCCGATCGTCCCACGCCCATCAAAGCAGGTGACTTG
>Ga0209060_10002730_pt1 | contig 15882 bp, 15 predicted proteins | sample Coa_R1_8_FD_187155 | JGI IMG/M metagenome (GOLD analysis project Ga0209060, IMG submission 187155) | Surface soil microbial communities from Centralia Pennsylvania, which are recovering from an underground coalmine fire - Coalmine... | ecosystem: Environmental > Terrestrial > Soil >...
TTAAATCGATTGAAATAGTTAAACAGCCCGATCGCAGCCAGCAACTCGATAATCTCACCTTCATCAAAATGCTGGCGCAGTTCGCCAAAGAGCTGGTCGTCGACGGTGTGCGCGTCGTGGGTCACGCGTTCGGCCAGCCGCAGCGCGGCTTTTTCTTTGTCCGTGAAATCAGAGCGCTTTTCAAAGTTGGCCAGGTCGTTGATCTGTTCGTCTGTCCAGCCGTGCCGTCTTGCCAAGACGGTGTGTGAGGCCAGTCAATATTCGCAGCGGTTGATCTGCGTCGTCCGCACGATCACTAGTTCCTTCAGCTTGATCGGGACAGTGCCGGTTTCCATCACGGCGCGGAAGTGCGCCACCATGGTCCGCATGATTTCCGGCCGGTGTGCCGCCGTGCGGAACATGTTGGGAATGTTGCCGCGCACTTTCATGAAGTGGTCATAAACTTCAGCCACTTCCGGCGGCGCAGCTGCGCGATCGATACGTGAAATTCTTGGCATGCGGGTACCCTGGGCAGGCGAGCGGGAACTCGCCTGCCGCAAAGAAGAGTTATTTGCCGAAGGCTTTAATTGCTGTCGCTTCGTCGTCCTTGATATCAAAGACGGTATAGAGCTTGGTGATCTGTAGCAGGTCGTGGACTTTCTTGGTGAGGTTGAGCAGCTTCAGTTCGCCGCCTTCGCGCCGCACGGCGGTAAACGCGCTCACCAGTTCGCCGATGCCGGAGCTGTCAATATATGTAACGTCGCCCAGGTTAAGCAGGATTTTTTTGTTCCCTTTGCCGATCAGGTCGCGAATGGTGTCACGCAAAACCACGCTGCCCTCACCCAAAGTGATGCGGCCGCTCATATCCACGACTGCGACGCCGTCCACTTGCCGATTGGTTGCTTTCATGCTCACTGTGCTTCCTCCTCCTTGGCATTCGCCGCGTTGCGGCCGGTATGCTTGATAAGTGTTACTTCCGTCCCTGGATTCGTGTTCCGGATCTTTACCTCGTCCATGAACGCGCGAATCAGAAAAATCCCCCGCCCTGAACCCTTCATCAGGTTTTCCGGCGCCAGCGGGTCCGGCAGCGACTCCGGATCCAGCCCCTTGCCTTGATCGGTAATGGTGATCACCAGCGAGTCGCCGGTGGTTTCATACGCCACCACAAACCTTTTTCCCGGATCATACGCATTGCCGTGCAGCACCGCGTTTACTGCCGCCTCGCGCACCGCCATGGCCACCTGATATTGCTCGTCTTCACCCAGTCCCGCGCCGGCGGCAACCTCTGTAGCTTTTTGTTCCACCTGATTAACGCTTTCCAGGGTTGACTCAAGCGTGTATGAGACCCGGTTTGTCATGGGGCGATTCACTAGGTGTTGTTTTAAAGACGATCCTGAGCGAACGGACTAATGGGGCGAAGCACTTAGTGTAGCTTACGCGGATGGCGAGTTGTCAAACCGGCACCAGGCGAGAGTGGCGAGCCACCCTTAAAGCTAATCGTGCCATTCTGATCTAACGCCCTCCGATTTGGTAGCTCCGCAGATACGGCAAGTGTAAAAGCAGGTAGTGTAATCGGCCACTGTGTGAGACCTTGAAACTGGGTGTGTTTCGTACTCTGTTTCTTGTTTGTCCTTATCTTCAATCCATTCGTGCTCGTGAATCTGAGCTTCAGGATCGTTCACAAAATACCTCCTTGCGTTGTATGCTGCGGGCCTGAGAAATGTATGTCAGGCAGCCGATCCCGGCGCAAACTGCAGCACCATCAGCGCTTGGTCGTCCAGCCGAGGCGAGCCGGAACGGAAGTTCAAGACTTCTTGCAGGCATTTATCCACCAACTCACGCGACGGCATTTGATGGCACGCGCCCAGCAGCTTTGCCAATGACGCGCTGCCGAACTCCGCGCCGTCAGGGCCTTCCGATTCTGAAATCCCGTCTGTATAAATGACCAGGCTGTCGCCCGGAGCGGTACGCAGGGTAGTGCTTGTGAACTTCTGGTCGCAGAAAAGGCCAATTGGGACGGTAGCGGCTTCAATCGCCGCAACACCGTGCCCGCCTACGTGAAACGGCGCGGGATGGCCGCCATTGCATATCTCAACGTTGCCAAACTCGTCCGCCCGGCCCACGATAAGCGTGGCGTACTGCGTGGGCAGCGTGCTTTCACAAAAGAGCCGGTTTGCGCGCTCCACTAACTGTTCCAGCGGCAGCCCCGTGGGAATCAGCACACGGAACAGCGCGTGCAGGTTTGACATGAGCATGGCTGCGGCCACGCCTTTGCCGGAAACGTCACCCACCATGAAATAAAGGTCTTTGCCGTGCTGCACCAGGTCGCAGTAGTCGCCGCTGACCTGGCCTGCGGGCTCGTAGTGGTAAGCAACTTTCCATCCGGCAGCGCTGAAGTCGCGCTTGGGCAACAGCCCGGCCTGGATTCGTGCCGCCAGCAGCAGGTCCTGCTCCAGCGCGCGCTGTTCTGTGGGATTCAGGCAGTCCAGGCAGAGCTGCGTCAAAGGATCGGCAAAGAGTCGCTCCGGCTCAACGGTCCCGGCGCAATGCTCGCAGACACCATAATTGCCGTGGTCCACGCGCTCCAACGCATGGTCAACCTGCTCCAGCAGGTGAAGAAGGTTCGCGGTCTGGGTTTTGGCCACCGCAGTCTCAAGCTTTTGCCGGCGGACCATCAACTGGTCGCGCAGCATATGCATGTCTGTAACCTGGATTGCCATTGGGGAAACTCCTCCCTGTAACAGATCATTTAGCCAGTGCGGGGATTCAGATTTTTCTGCTTTTACCGCCAGCCATTTCTTTCCTCAGGGGCATCTTATGGCCGACCGGAGGAGAAATCTATCCGGCTCTTGCTGTGAAATCCTTGTTCTCAAAAAATGCTTTGAAAAATGATGTCCTGAAAAATAGTTGCTGCAAATGTGCTTAGCTCTGGTCAGGGCTCATCACATTGGGTATTCTGCCATTCAGGGGAAACATGCGGGAAGAGATCGCACTTTCGAGCATTCTGGGCGCGTCCGTGTATGACAGCAGCGGCGCGTTCGCCGGACACGTGCGTGAAGTGGCCATCTTCCCCCAGGAAGATCCCAACCGCATCTCTGATTTCATCGTAAAAACCCGTGAAGGCGACCGCCTGCTGCCTTCGCGCCAGGTCAAGACCGTGATCGGCTCGGCCATACAGGTGAACGGTTCAGCCCATGATTGGCAGCCGCTTTCCAGCTCTGAAGGCATGTTGCTGCTGGAGCGTGACCTGCTTGACCAGCAGATTATTGACGTTTCCGGACGCAAAGTTGTCCGCGTGAATGACGTTGACCTTCGCCGCGAGCAGGTCAATGGCACGCTTAAGCTCAAGGTTGGGCGGGTCGATATCGGCTTGCGCGGCGCTATCCGACGGCTGCTCAAGGGCCTTGCTCCCAGCCGCGCGATTGAAGCGCTGGCCATGCGCATGCCGGAAAAATCGATTCCCTGGGAAGCCGTGGACCTGATTGAAACGGATCCGGCCCGCCGGGTGCGGTTACGGCTCGCGTATGAACGCCTCTCTAAGCTGCATCCAGCGGATATTGCTGACATTCTGGAAGAGTTGGCCCCGGCTGAGCGCGAATCCGTCTTTGAATCATTGAATGAAGAAGTGGCCGCTGAAGCGCTGGAAGAGATCGATCCTAAAATGCAGATCGAGCTCATGCGGTCCATTGATTCTGACAAGGCCGCCGACATCGTGGAAGAAATGGATCCTGATGCCGCAGCCGACCTGTTGGGCGACCTGCCTCAGGAAACGTCAGAAGAAATTCTGGAAGAGATGGAGCCGGAAGAGCGGCAGGAAGTTTCAGAGCTGCTGGCCTTTCATGAAAACACCGCCGCCGGCCGCATGACCACCGACTATATCGCCCTCTCAGCTGAGCATACCGTGGGTGACGCCATTGACCGCCTCCGCAGCTTTGAAGGCCCCGTGGAAACCGTGAGCACCATTTATCTTGTGGATTCCCAGGAAAAGCTGGTGGGCTCCGTGCCGCTGGTATCTCTGGTGCTGGCTCCGGGCGGCGCTCGACTGGGAACTCTCACGCCGGAACACGTGATCTATGTGGAAGCCAGCGCGTCAGAAAAAGACGTGGCGGAAATGTTTGATAAATACAACCTGCTCACGCTGCCCGTAGTGGACGAAGAACAGCGCCTTACCGGCATCATCACGGCGGATGATGTGATCAGCTTGCTGCGGGACAGAATCTAAGAGCTTTTTCCTGCGGACTGATTTGTACGTCCCTGCGCGCTCAGAGCCTCTCCAGGGTAGCCGACTTGCAGAAAATAGGAGCAGACGCACCACCTTTCTTTATCGATGAAAAAATGCCTTGCGCTGATTACATACAGCGGCCTGCCCCACGGCGCTGAGAGCGAGCGGCTGATGCTGCCGTATCTGGCAGCGGCCCGCATCGAAGCGCAATTTGTTGACTGGAGATCAGCTGGCTTTGATTACACCAAATTTGACCTAATTGTCTTGCGCTCGTGTTGGGACTATCACTTGAGGACGGCGGAGTTTATCGACTGGCTGCAACGCACGTCGAGCAGCGTTCCTGTGTTGAACGATGTGAAAACAGTGTTGTGGAACCACAATAAATTCTATTTGCGTGAAGTCGAAGCCATGGGCGTTGATATTGTGCCGACAATATTTGTGAGCCACGCTAAAGCGTTAGGTGCGGAGGAGGCGACGACCATCCGAAGCTGGGAGAATAAGAATATCGTGGTGAAACCAGCGATATCCGCGTCTGCGCACAATACAAGGTTGATGGATGGTGCGCCATGGTCGGCTGACGAAGAGGTTATACGCATAATGCAGGGGCCATTTCTGATGCAACCATTCATTCAGGAGATCCAGGACCAGGGCGAAATCTCATTTGTTTACATTGACGGAGAGTTGAGCCATGCTGTGCTCAAGCGTCCCGCCGCCGGAGACTTTCGCGTACAGAAAGAGCATGGCGGCTCGGCTGAGTTGTTTCATCCCGATTCAGCTCTTCTTGCTCAAGCCGATCAAATCGCTGCAACCGTGCCGCAGGTGCGTGATTCGCTCTATTGCCGGATTGATGCGGTGGCAAGAGACGGCAAGCTGGTGCTGATGGAGTTGGAGTTGATCGAGCCTGAGTTGTTTCTGGGGATGGCGGAAGGCGCGGCGGAGAGATTTGCCAAAGTGATTGTGAAGTGGATGCGATAACTTTTTCGTGGACGAAGAACAACGTCTTACCGGCATTACCGCGCGAATGATGTCATCAGTTTGCTGCGGCGCAGGATTTAGGCAGCCAGCTTAGGACTTGAAAGATCGGAGGTTAGCGGGCAATGGGACCCATTCCATTAGTCTTGCTTTGATTTCGGCGTAGTCAGGCAGCCTTGATGGAATAAAGATACGTTTCACGAACAACCAGCGGAACCTGCCCTTGGATATTACAAGCAAGCCGCGGCGGCGCAGAGGAGGCAAGCCTATATCGGACTCTGTGATCTGGCTAAAACTGTCCCTGTAAATCCTTGTAGGTCTGACCGTATTGAACGTGTCAGTGGCTTCGATGAACTCATCACTTAGAATGAGAGTATCTTTTTTGAAGCCAAAGATAAGCGCCATAGCCATGCCGAACGACCAGGCGAAAAACAATTCCTTATAGGAAGGTATTCTCAAAGGTAAGAGGCAATCCACCAGCAGGAAAACTGCCGACCAGAAAATGAATATCCGAAGCCAGGCAGGCAGGATCCACAGTGATCCATATAGGATTTCGGGAGTGACAATGTACTGTTTGGTTTCTCCAGTCATTTCCAATTCCCCGTGTGAACGGCCAGCCGTGCGGCTGTAGAAGTATTCGGCTAAGTAGCGGGCTTATTCACGCAAATCATACCCCGCCGACTTGATACCTTCCACCACTTTCTCACGTGTCCGTGTAACTTCCTCGGCAGTCAGGGTGCGATCATCGGCCCCGAGCGTCAGGCGGAAAGAGACGCTCTTCTTGTCCGGCGGCAATGGGAAGATCAGCAGGAACTGGAGAGCGACTAGACTATCTCCGGCAGACTGACGCAGCTTGTTTTCCAAATCGGCAACCAGTGTGTGCGTGGGCGCGACAATCGAAAGATCGAAGCTGCTGGTAGGGAATCGGCGCAATGGACGATACGGCGCACGCTGCGACGGCAGCGCTTGCAGCGCGTCAAGATCAAGGTCGAGAATCGCGGCGCGGCCACGGTCGAGCAGCCCGGGATGCAGTTCATAAAGATCGCCCACGCGCTGGCCGCCGACTTCAACATGCGCCGCGCGCTCAGGATGCATGATCTTGCCATGCGACTTTGCCGGCACGACCTTCGCGCCCAACGCGACATATTGCACGACGCGCTTCATCTCCAGCAGGTTCGCGCCGCTCGTTTCCCGCCCATAAATCGCAGCCATCAGATGCGTGCGCTCTTTCGGTGTATTGTCAGCACTCTTGCCGTAGGCCCGGCCGATTTCGAACAGTCGAAAATCCGCGAAGTAGCGGCTGTTGTCCGCCAGGTTGCGACGAATCCCCGGCAGCAACGCGGGACGCATGTATTTCTGCTCGGCGATGATGGGATTGGCGACCTGCAACAGCTTGTCCGTCGAGTAGCCAAACATCGTCGCATCCGCGTCAGAGATAAACGAATAGTTGGAGACTTCCGTAAAGCCCTGGCCAACCATGGCGGCACGAACCGCGCGGTGTTGTTCATGGTCCAGATTGCGGGGTGTGGGCGCAGCCAGAACCGCCGGGGCCTGCGGAACAATGGAAGCGTAGCCAACCATGCGTCCGATTTCTTCTACAAGATCTTCAGGAATGGAAATATCTTTGGTTGCGCGCCAGCTTGGGACTGTAAGCAGAAGCTTGCGCTGGTCAACCACCTCCACGCCGAAGACGAGCGACTTAAAGATGTTGATGACCTCTTCCGTGGAAAGTTTGCGGCCCAGCTTGCGCTCGGCCCAATCGATATCCAACTGGATTTTTGGCGGCATGGATTTGCGCGCGTAAACGTCAATGGGCGGCGCGGCCTGGCAACCGGGCGAAATCTGCTTCAGCAACTCCACGGCGCGGGCCAGCGCGCGAACCGTGTTCTCCGGGTCCTGGCCTTTTTCAAAACGCATAGAAGCGTCCGTCCGCAGCTTGAGCCGCGACGAAGACTTACGCACGTTTGCCGCCGGAAAAGACGCAGCCTCAAGCACGATGCGCTTTGTCGTAGCGCGAATCGCCGTATCATTGCCGCCGATGATTCCCGCAATGCCGACAGGCTTACTCGCGTCGGCGATCACGATGTCTTCCGGGCTCAACGAATATTTCTCACCGTTCAAAGCCAGAATCGACTCATCTTTTTGTGCCGCGCGCACGATGATCGTGTCACCCAGCAATTCGGCGTCATATGCGTGCATGGGCTGGCCCAGTTCGCAGAGCACGTAATTGGTTACGTCCACCAGATTGTTGATCGGATTCACGCCCAGCGAGTTCAAGCGATACTGCATCCACAGCGGAGAAGGCGCGACCTTTACGTTCTCCACGCGTTGTCCGCTGAAGCGCGCGCAGAGCGCGGCATCTTCAATCGAGATGGAAAGATCGCCTTTGCTCGCCGCCGCAGGTAAATCCTCAACGGGATCGACAACACTAAGCCCGGCGATAGCAGCAACTTCACGCGCCATGCCCAGATGTCCCCAGAGATCGGGGCGATTGGTAAGAGACTTATTGTCAATCTCAATGATGGAATCCGGCTCGGAGTTTTCCGCGCTGACCACGGCAGCCACGCTGGCGCCGGGGAACGCGCCGGGATCGTGCGCGCCTTCGCACTCGGCGGTCTTCATGGTGATCTGCTGGGCGAGCGTGGTCACGTCCATTTTCAGGCCGGGGACAAGCTCGCGAAGCCATGTATAAGAAAATTTCATCGTCTAAAACTGATTCAGGAAACGCAGATCGCCGCTTTGCAACAGGCGTATATCGTCAATGGCATAACGCATCATGGCCAGGCGCGTCAGGCCAAGGCCAAAAGCAAATCCGTTCCACTCCTGCGGATCGAGCCCGCAATTGCTGATCACGTTGGGATGCACCAGCCCGCACGGCAGCAGCTCCACCCATCCGCTCTGCTTGCACACGGCGCAGCCATTGCCGCCACAGATCAGGCACTGAATATCGAGCTCAAAGCCGGGTTCCACAAAAGGGAAGTAGCCGGGGCGCAGACGCACCGTGACTTTGCGGCCAAAGACCGAGCTGAGCAGCGTTTGCATGAAATAAATCAAGTGGCTCACAGAAACGTCGCGGTCCACCATCATGCCCTCAACCTGATAAAAGGTGTGCTCGTGCGAGGCGTCCACTTCTTCATTGCGGAAAACGCGGCCCGGCGCGATCATCCGCATGGGCGGGCCATATTTCTGCAACGCGCGCACCTGCACCGGCGACGTATGCGTGCGCAGCAGGTGGCCGTCAGTCATCCAGAAAGTGTCCTGCATGTCGCGCGCCGGATGGTCGGCCGGAATATTCAGCGCGTCAAAGTTGTAATAGTCGGTCTCAACTTCTGGCCCATCGAGCACGCGAAAGCCCATCGACGTGAAGAGCTGCTCAATCTCATCCTGGACCTGCGTGACCGGATGAATGTGTCCCGGCGCAATGCCTTGTGGTGGGACCGTCAGGTCAATCCATTCGGCCTTGAAGCGCTGGTCGGCTTCCGATCCTTCAAGCGAAGCTTTGCGATCTTCGAACGACTTTTCCAGCGTGGCTTTCGCTTCATTCAGAAGTTGGCCAGCTTTGGCGCGATCTTCAGGCGCCATCGTGCCAAATGTTTTGCTGATCCCCGCAAGCTCGCCTTTGCGTCCCAGCACTGCGACGCGGACCTTCTCCAGATCGGCCAGCGTGGCGGCGGAATTGATATCGCCCAGGGCCGATTGGGTCAGGTCTTTAATGGTTTGGATTGGATTCGTCATCGCGAGCGGGTAATCCTAAACTATAGAGGGCAGGGCAGATGGGGTCAAGAAATCGCCGGGATCGCCGTAATCGCGCGTCATCGCCGGAATCGGGAAAACAAACCAATTTTCACCACAGAGGCACGGAGAAAAGCAGAACTTACCGCGGATTTACGCGGATGCCCGCGGATTAGGAAACCGAAGAAAACTTACCACTGAATAAACACGGATGACACTGATCAGAAAGGAACTACTAGAGTCGCCAAAGTGCTTCAGTAAGAAAATCAGATCCGCGATCATCTGCGTAAATCCGCGTTAGGAATCGCTAAGCATGTTAAGCGGACATCCAGCCGCGAAGCCGGCTTGCGCGCTGAGCGGCGCTGCAACAGGTGCGGATCGATGATGGTTTAGGCCATTCTGCAGAGCGGTTTCAGCACGCGAAGCGTGCTAAAATATGGAAAGACAGCTGCGGTCCCGCCTTGCAAGCCGGAAACCCCTTCGCAGTACCTAAGAAAACCAATGATTTCAGTCAGTAACGTGTCCATGCGCTACGGCGCAAAAATATTGTTTGATGAGGTCTCAACGGCGTTTACGCCGGGCAAGCGCTATGGCCTTACCGGGCCCAACGGCGCGGGCAAAACGACCTTCATGAACCTGCTCTCCGGCGAACTTGAGCCGCAGAAGGGCAGCGTCGTCCGTCCCAAAAAGCTCAGCGTGCTCAGCCAGGACCAGTTCGCGTTTGACCCGTATCGCGTGATTGATACCGTCATCATGGGCAACAAGCGTCTGTGGGCCGCGATGGAAGAACGCAATCACATCTATGAAAAGCCTGAGATGTCCAATGAAGACGGCATGCGCCTGGGCGAGCTTGAAGGAATCGTGGGCGAAGAAGACGGGTACTCAGCCGAGAGTGACGCGGCCATTCTGCTGCAAGGTCTCGACATTCCGGACACCGTGCATGAGCGCAAGATGGGCGAGCTGCCCAGCGGACAGAAAATGCGCGTGCTGCTGGCGCAGGCTTTGTTCGGCCATCCGCAGGCGCTGCTGCTGGACGAACCCACGAACCATCTTGATCTTGATTCGATCCACTGGCTCCAGGATTTTCTCAATCGCTATGACGGCGTGCTGATCACCATCTCGCACGATCGCCACTTCCTGAACAGCATTTGCACGCACATTGCCGATATCGATTATGAAACCATCATCACCTATACCGGCGGCTATGACGATATGGTGATGACCAAGACGCAGGTACGGTCGCAGATTGAAGCGCAGAACGCGCAGCGCGAGAAAAAGATCGCGCAGTTAAATGAGTTCATCCAGCGTTTTGCCGCCGGAACGCGCAGCAGCCAGGTACAGTCGCGTAGAAAAGAAGTTGAGCGGTTGCAGGTCACGGAGCTGGCGCGGTCCAACATTGCCCGTCCGTTCATCAAGTTTGAAATGAAGCGGCCTTCCGGCAAGCACATTCTTGAGATTGAGGGCGTCACCAAGTCCTATGGCGATAACCACGTTATCCAAGACTTTACCGCAAGCGTAACGCGCGGAGAAAAAATCGCGCTGATGGGGCGCAACGGCGCGGGCAAGACAACGCTGCTCAACGCACTGCTGGCCAACTCGCCCAACACTCCGGAAAGCGAACTGCGCCAGACCTCAGGCTATGCCGGACCATTTATTGACGGCGGCAAAACCACCTGGGGACACGAAGCCGCCATCGGCTATTTTCCGCAGGACCATCGCAGCCTGATTGAAAAAGGCAGCACCATTCTGGATTGGATTTTCCAGTGGGACCCTTCGGTTTCCAATGAAGAGATCCGCGGGTTGCTGGGGCAGATGCTGTTTGTCCGCGACGAGGCTACCAAAAAGACTGACGTGCTTTCTGGCGGCGAAGCGGCGCGCATCCTCTTCTGCAAGCTCATGCTGCAAAAGCCCAACGTGCTGGTGCTGGATGAACCCACCAACCACCTTGATCTTGAATCCATCAACGCTCTGAACATCGCGCTGCAACGCTACCAAGGCACAGTGTTCCTGGTGACGCATGACCACGATCTGATCGATGAAGTTGCCACGCGCATCTGGCACTTCGACGATCATAAGATCGAAGACTTCAAGGGCACATACGAAGAATACCTAGCGGCCCAACAGCAAATGGCGGTCAGCAAGTAGCAGAGACGCGGGAAAAGGCTGCGTCTCTGGCGGCTGCGATTTGTTCCGGCGTTATGGCGTAGTCTGTCCCACCGAACCCACTTGAAGACTGCGAACTCCAGGCCCGGCCTGCGCAGGCTCGCCGCTTTCCGTGGCCATGATCGAGTAACCAACGCCGCGTATGGTGTGGATCAACGGCTTGCTGGATCCCTGATCGATTTTTGTGCGCAGGTAATTGATGTAAACATCCACAATGTTGGTAAGCCCTTCAAAGCCCAGGTTCCAAACGTGCTCCACCACCATTGTGCGCGTGACGGTGCGTCCGGCGTTGCGCATCAGATATTCCAGTACCGCGTATTCGCGCTGAGTAAGGCTCAAGTTTTTGCCGGCCCGGGTAACGCTGTGGCGCATGCGGTCCAGTTCCAGGTCCGCCACAATGATCCTGTCCAGCAGTTCTGTGGGACGCCGCAACAGTGTGTGGACGCGGGCGCGCAGCTCTTCAAAGGAAAATGGTTTTACCAGGAAATCGTCGGCGCCACACTGAAGGGCCATCACGCGGTCGGAAATTTCCTTGCGCGCGCTCAGGAAGAGAATGCGCGCTGCCGATCCGGACTTGCGCAATTTTCGTAATACCGTCAAGCCATCGAGTTTCGGCAAGTTCCAGTCGAGAATAAGGGCGTCGTAGTCGATTTCACTGGAGAGTTGCAGTCCGTCCTCTCCATTTTCAGCAACGTCAACGGCGAAGTGGTCTGCCTCCAGACCTTTGACCAGGGTCCTTGTCACTTTAGGTTCATCTTCAACGATAAGAATGCGCATTAATCCTCCGGAGGCGGCACCGCTATTGCAGCCTGAGAAATATTCAATCTACTCAATGTCCGTGGATCGGCCCGATGGGGAAGCGGCGTGAAGGGGTGTTTCTGTTACCTGAGAGTTTGCTTCCCGTGGAAGGAGAATCGCACGTGCCAGAGAGAGTTGGCGGTGAGTAATGTCACACGTCTATGTGACGGCCGTCACAGTGCTCTCACCCTGGCGGCCATGGCGGCCATGGCCTGACGTCTTTGTCTGATTCGGTTAGAATGCTTTAACCTTGGGGCGTACGGTTTTCCCTCAGCCACTTTTGCATGCGACTTGTTTACAGACGATTTAGTGTGATTGGCGGCTTTGCTATTTTGCTGGCCGTGCTGGTGATTAACACCGCGGTCACGCGTCGCCAGCTTGCCATACAGGACAGCAACCAGGGCTGGGTGGAGCACACACAGCAGGTCCAGCTGGAACTGGCCGAGTTTGAATCTCTGCTGAAAGACGCTGAGACCGGCCAGCGCGGCTACCTTTATACCGGCGACCCGCGCTACCTGGAACCTTATAACAATGCGGTGGTGCAAGGTTACCCGCACATCACCCGGCTGGCGGAGCTTACGGCCGACAATCCGCGCCAGCAGGAACGCGTAGCCAGATTGCGCGCGCTGAAGCAGCAGAAGCTGGATGAGCTGGCGCAGACGCTCAGGGCCTTTGATGAAGGTGACAAAGACCTGGCACGGTCCATCATGCTATCGGGTAGGGGCAAAGCCACGATGGACGAAATCCGTGCGCTCACGGCGGAGATGAGGCGTGAAGAAAGCTCGCTGGAATCCGCGAGGCTGCAATCGGTGAGCGACAGCACGCGGTCTCTGGTGCGGACGCTCTATCTGTCCACGATTCTGGCGGTCCTTGGACTGGTGCTGCTGGCGTTTTACATCATCCGCGAGATGGACGAGCGGGAAAAACACGCGGCGGAAATACGCCAGCGAGAAGAGTGGTTCCGCGTGACGCTGGCGAGCATTGGCGATGCTGTGATTGCTACCGACGAGCGCGGCACGGTTATCTTTATCAATCCCATTGCGGAAGACCTGACCGGCATCAAGCTTCGCCAGGCCCAGGGACAGCCTATCCACAAGGTTTTTCCCATCTTCAATGAGCAAACGCGCAATCCGGTAGATAATCCGGTGGCCAAGGTGCTGGAACAGGGACGCGTGATGGGGCTGGCCAACCACACGATTCTGCAACATGCTGATGGCCATATGATTCCAATTGAAGACAGCGCCGCGCCGATCTTTGACGATGCGCGGAAGTTGCGCGGCGTGGTAATGGTCTTCCGCGATGTAACCGGGGAAAAGCAAGCGCAGGAGGTACTGCGCAAAGCGGAGAAGCTGGCCGCCGCCGGACGGCTGGCTGCTACTGTGGCGCATGAGATCAATAATCCGCTGGAAGCGGTCTGCAACCTGATCTACATCGTGAAGAATGGCGGCGGCTTGCCGGAAGACACCGTTGGCTATCTCAATATGGCGGAGCAGGAACTGGACCGCGTGTCTCACATTACCCGGCAGACGCTGGGCTTCTATCGTGATTCCTCTGAGGCTGGGCCGGTTATGCTGAGCAGCGTGCTTGAGTCAGTGTTGCGGCTTTATGAAAACAAGCTCAAGAGTAAGAGCATTGCCGTGGAAAGGGAGCTGTCGGATTGTCCGCCGGTCCATGCCTTGCAAGGCGAGATCAAACAGCTCATGGCCAACCTGATCTCCAACGCCGCAGACGCGGTGGCCCCGGGCGGAAAGATCCGCATCTCCATGGCGCCGGCGGAGCAGGGTGATGGTGTGGAGATAAAGGTTGCAGACAATGGTCCGGGTGTCGCGGAGAAAAACCGCGCTCATATTTTTGAACCGTTTTTTACCACAAAAGAAGATGTTGGCACAGGGCTTGGCTTGTGGGTGAGCAAAGAGATTGCCGAGCGGCATGGCGGGAAGATTGAGCTAAGTTCAGACCATCACAGCGATCTGGGCGGGGCCGTGTTTATGGTGTTCCTGCCTTTTGAAACCCGCCTTGAAGCCGCTGGCGGCGCGGCATAAGCGATTCCTCGAATCAGACCAGGACGCGTATGCGTGCCTAGTCCTCGTGCTTAGCTCCCAGCACCTGCCGCCGGACTTTCATGCCTGCTTCAAGCGGATCTCCCTGGGTTTCCTCCGGCCAGCAGAAAATCCAGCATAGCCGCGGTGAACGCTTGCGGCTGTTCCAGGTTCGATAGATGCGCTGTCTGCAGCCGGACGGCTTTTGCGTTGGGGATATCGCGCGCCAGCACGGAGCCGTTTCCTTCCCAGGGAGTTGATGGATCTTTCTCACTGCCGATCACCAGCGTGGGAACAGAAATTTTATTGAGAGAGGCTCGCGTGTCGGCGTCACGCAATGCGGCGCAGCAAGCGGCATAGCCCTTGGGATCGGTACCAAGCAGGACCACGCGGATAGACTGCGCCCATGTAGTGTCTTGTTTGTCAGTCGAAAAGAAGCGCTGCATGGTGGCGTCCACAATCGCCTGCATGCCGCCTTCGCGCACCGCTTTGATACGAGCGTCCCAAATATCCGGTGTGCCGAATTTGGGTGAGGTGTTTGCCAGAACCAGCGCAGTGAGCCGCTGCAGAGCATTGATCGCCAGCCACTGGCCCACTGCGCCGCCCATCGAGATACCGCAGAAGGCGAATTTGGAGAGGCTGAGCTTGTCCGCCAGTGCCAGTACATCCTGCCCTAGTTGATCCAGCGTGTAATTGCCGTTGGGTACGCCAGACGCGCCGTGGCCTCGCGTGTCATAGCGCAGCACCTGAAAGTGTTCGAGTAGATCGGGCATCTGCGGGGCCCACATGCCGTGGTCGCAGCCCAGTGAATGTGAGAGCACCAGCGCGGGGAGATTGCTCCGGCCTTCCAGCCGGTAAAACAGGCGAGCATTGTTGGTATCTGCGAAGGGCACTTTCTACCTCGTCTAGTGATTCCGGGTGCCTGAGGGCCAGTAAATCTGCCAGCCTTTTTCCCGGGCAATCCCTTCCAGATCAGGATTGGGATTCACGGCGAAAGGATGCAGCGCAAGCTCCAGCATGGCCGCGTCATGGATTGAGTTGCCAAAGCATGCGTCCACCTGTTTCTTGACGACTTCATGAATCGCGGTGGCTTTGCCCGGACCGCTGGGCACGCGAATGAGCCGGTCAGTGATTTGCCCATCTTCAATATGGACGCTGGCGGCCAGAACGCGCCGCCGCGGAATGCCAAAGCGCTTTACACCTTCACGCACCACCCAGTCATTGGTGGATGAGACGGCCCAGACCTCGCAGCCGATGGAATTTAACTCGCGCGTGAGCCGCAGCATCTCCGGGAAAATGCGCTTTTCCACGATGCCTGAGAAAAACTCTTCAGCGGCTTCTTCCAGCGTCTGCAGCGCATTGCCCGCGTTGATGGTGACCATCTCACCGCACATCTCGGTTTCATCCACTTTGCCCTGCTTGTAGTCGGCATAGCGGGCGGCGGCGCGCTCGGCCACGCCGTGCGGAAACAAACCCCGGTCAATCTGCCAGTAAAAAAAGTCTGCGCCGGAATCGCCGCTCCACAATGTGCCGTCGCAATCAAACACGGCAACGCGCGGGCGCAGGGCCAGGATGGAGTCAGCAAATTTCTGGCTGGCGGAAGTCTCGGTCCTCAAATGGCGGTACCTGCGCGAAGTTTTTCAAAATCTTCCGGCGTGTCCACATTGGCCGCGACCAGCGGATCGCTCACGGGAAGGTAAAGGATGTGCGACTGATTTGCATGCTCCACATCGCGAGCGGTGCTGTGAACCGGCGCGCGCAGAAACGCCTCAATCATTTCACGTCCGATCACAAAAGGATGGCCGTGCTTGCCGCCGAACTCCGGCACCGCAGCCCAGATTTGATCATCGCTGGAAAGGAATGCCGCCTTGATCTGCTCGATCGTCCCTACTTCCGCCGGCGGACGATCTACCAGCGTGACGATGGCGGCGTCACGTCCGCGATTGAGAACATCCTGCAAGCCCACCAGCAGGGAAC
>Ga0209060_10002731_pt1 | contig 15882 bp, 24 predicted proteins | sample Coa_R1_8_FD_187155 | JGI IMG/M metagenome (GOLD analysis project Ga0209060, IMG submission 187155) | Surface soil microbial communities from Centralia Pennsylvania, which are recovering from an underground coalmine fire - Coalmine... | ecosystem: Environmental > Terrestrial > Soil >...
CGGTGTACGCTCATTCAATCGTCAGGCCATAACGCACGCCCGCCCGTTTGCTCCGCCCAAAGCGCATCCGGGCCCGGCGTGCGCCCCGGCTCTTTTTTAGGCGCCGGGGTGTGACGATGGGTGGCGGGCGCCCGGTTCCCTACCCGGCGACGGTACCGTTGACGCGCGTCGGCCGCAGCACAGGGCGCTCGCGCCGGGGCTCAAAAGTATCGAGGGCCCAATCCTTTACGGCGTCGATGTGCTTGAGAACGCGATTTTCAATGCGCAGGTTTATCAACGTCCAAAGCAGATTGCCGGCCAGGCCGGCCGCTGCGACGATTGCCGTCGCCCATTGAGCGCTCATGCGGGGAAAACCTCGGGGGAAGGGGGTCGGTTTTGTCGTACAGTTGGCGGATTGCGTGCGATTTCGACGCTTGTAAGAAGTCGTCCGGATCACCGAACAGCTTCCGTAAAATCCTGCTGATCATCGCCAGTGCTCGAGCCGCGAGGCCATCGCGTCGCGCTGCCGGTTGGTGATGTGGGCATACAACATCGTGTTTTGGATGTTGGCGTGCCCGATCCAGTCCTGCACATCCTCCACGCGTTCGCCGAGCTCGAGCAGGTGCGTCGCGCAGGTATGCTTCAGAATGTGAAAATGCCGCAGCTTTGGGGGAATCCCGGCCGCGGCGCCGTATTCCTTCATCAGCACGTCGAGCATCTGCCGGCTGATCGGCGAGTGATGCGAGCTGAGGAAGATGGGGCCCGGGGCGTTGCCGCGGATCTTCAGCCAGGCTTTGAGCAGCTTGCGATCCACGCGGTTGAGCGCGTGCTCGCCCGAATTCGAACCCTTGAGCCGATGAATCATCAGCCGCTCGGTCCGCTGGTTGTAGTCGCGCACCATCAGACGGCCGACTTCAGAGGCGCGCAGGCCGTGCCGGTAGGCGAGCTCGAAAATCGCGCGATCGCGTGTACTCTTGATCGCATGGAAGAGGGCTTCGAGCTCCTCGTGCTGCAGAAACTCCGGCGCCCGCTTTTTGCGGGGACGTCGTTTCAATGCTTTAGCCGGCGCTGCCACGGCTTCGATTGTACTCGCCTCTTTGGTCGAAATAGTTACTTTGCCCAAAGGGGGAGCCAAAGTCGGCGCTAACTCGCTGATTCCTGGTAGAGCGAGCGACATGGGTTTTTGACTGTAACGTCCAAAACCTCGCGTTTCGGCAGTTCCTGGTCGAGCAGCCAGGCGCCGAACATGGCAAGGCGCAGCGGCGTGTAGCCGGTCCTCTCCGAGAGCGTGCGGATCAGACGACGGATGTGCTGCTCGCTGAAGCCCATCTCCTCGGCCACTTCCTTGGGGCTCTGCTCGCGGGCCATCCGCCGGCAGAGGTCGAGCGCGCGCGGAGTAAGCGATTGCCGCAGCTCGGCGTGATTCATGACCAGGGGAAGGACGCGCGTCTCAGCGATGAGGGTGACCATGGTTCGCTCGTGCCTTCATGACCGTGAAACCGCCGGAGACATCGGGATACCAGTGAAACTTGAACCCGTCGAGAGGATCCTGCGTCCGCGGGATAATCTCGAGGTCGCCCGATTCATTGATCGAGGCGCGGCCGCCGCGGACGAGCTCGATCGCGCGGCGCACCGAAGTGAAGCCGCCGCCGTGCACATGGACTTTGCGCGCTCGCTTGCGCTGGGCGCGCCTCTGTCGTTTCGTGGGCGACACGTTGGCTGTAGGTCTCAAGGGAAAGCACGCTACCCGAGCGCGCCAGGCGGGTAAGGGCTCGCGGGGCAAACCGCGCGGGCCCTTGATCAATCAAATGAGGAGCGGACCACCAAAGTCCGTCGAACATCCTCAGCTTACGCGCGAATCCGCCGCGGGCGCCAGGTTCCTTTCGAACATCGGTACTAGGCGGCCGCCTTCAAGGCGACGACGGCCTTGATCTTACGCCCGCCGGTCTGCTCGACCGTGATCAGCCCATCGGCCTCGGCGGTCGGCCAGGCGGCCTTCAGCTTCTGCACACCGAGCTCGGCGATCTGAAGGAATTTTAACGAGCCCAGTTTCTGAAAAGCCTGGAAGACGTGAATGCGCGACTCGTTCTCGCAGGCGGTGAGCTGCACCTGGAACAGCTTGCCGTTGTATTCGCAGGGATCCGCCGCCGGCTTTCGATCCTCGGCGGCGAACGCCTTGATCTGCTTTTTGAGCTCTTCGTATTCGTGCTCGAGCGGCTGCCAGAGGCGGTACTGGCGATCGAGCTCCGCGTAGCGATCGATGATCTGGGCGCGCGTTTTCGGTTTGGGGGAGGCCATCACGCTCTAGTTTGCGAGCGGGTCCGCGGCCGGCGCCAGATGGCGGGCGGGGGGCGGCGACTGCTATCGGGGGTGAGCGAGCCGGTGTTTACATGTGTGGTGAATCAGCCACGAAATGCACGAGTTTTCGATAGCTCTAAGCCCTCACTGATACCAAGCCCAGTGAACGAAGCGGACCAGTCCGTAAAGCATCCCCAACCCTCCAGCTACGCAGAACAGTCCTATCAGCAGCGAGCAGCCCCACGGCAGATCGTCTGACTTTTTGGAGGGCGGCGGACTCACTTCTTAGCCTTCCGTTTCGCCCAGCGCGCCTGGACGGCCTTCCGGGCCGCCGCGGAGCGCTCCTCCGCGCTCATATTCGCCGCGCGGGCCGTGCCGCCTTTTCGACCGAGTTCGGCCAGGTCATCGACGTCCACAATCCGGGTGACTTTTATCTTTTTGCCCATCGCTGGCTAAGTATAGTACTCGTACGTAGCGACCGTCAAGAAAAGCCTTGACTACGTAGCGATTAGCTACGTATAATCGACTGAGCAGGTGAGAGTCGTGGCGGACCCTAAAAAACGCTAGGAGAGTGGAACCGATGGAGAGAATTTTTGCGGAAGGATCGCCGGAGCGCGATTCCGAAATCGAGCGGATGCGCGCGGATCGGGAGCAGGCTCTCGATGACCGGTGGGAATACGAGCGGTATGTCGAGCGCCGTTCGATCTGGGACGAATACCAGGAGCGTTACGAGGCCGAAAACGCCGTCGAGACGCCGGAGTTTCGCCAGCCGGTCGGGATCCAGGGCCGGCTGTTCGAGGAGGCGGCATAATATGGCGACGAAGGGAAACAAGCTGATTTTCGAGAACAACGAGCCCGAGCAGGTCGCGCTCAAGTTCGCCGAGGGCAAGCTGGTGCCGAGCACCTACGGCGATGATCAATGGTTTTTCTCGCTCGCGTTCCCGGAGGGCCTCGGGATGTACGTCGACGGCCTGGTCGCCGCGCGGATCAAATCGCTTGGCGTGCAGCCGGGCGAGCGGTTCTGGATCGCGAAGCGGAAAATCTTCGGCAAAGGCGGCGGCGTCACGTGGGATGTCTGGCGCGGCGAAAAAGCCGGGCCCGTCGAGCGGAGACTCGAGGCCGAAGGCGAGCGCTCCCCGCTCGCGCGTTCGCTCGGCCGCTCGCTCGATCGCGTGAGCGTTTCGCCGGCGCACGGCGAGCTCGTCGTTCCGATCGCCGCGCCGGCGGCCGCGGCGCCGGCTCCGGAGACTTCGAGTGCGCCCGCTCGGCCGAGCGGATCCGCGCGGGCGCGGACGCAGCTCGAGGACGCGCTGCTCACTGCGGTCGCGGCGTGTCACGCGGCACAGAATTACGCGCGCGAAATCGGCTACGCCGCGATGCCGCAATTCACGGGCGAGGACCTGCGCTGCATGGTGAACACGATTCTGATCAACCAGGCCGGGGGCTCCAAGCAAAGGGGCGCCGCATGAATTACGACGCCGTGATCGCCGATCTCCGCGCGAAGGCGAGGGCTCTGCTGGAATGCGCGGACGCGCTCGAGCGCCTCAACCGCACGCCGGCGATTCCCGCCGGTGTGAAGATCCCGGGCCGCCGCGGCCGCCGAAGCATGCCGGCGTCCGAACGCCAGGAGGTCTCCGAGCGGATGAAGCGATATTGGGCGAAGCGCCAACGCGAGCGCGCCGCGGGAGGGCGCTGATGATTTTCTACGTCACGCTCGGCGCCGTGATCGCGGTCGCATATCTCGGCGTGTACGCCTCGATTGGTCGCCAGCTCGCGCGCCGCCGGCGCGAGCTCGGCGGCCGTCCGAAAAACTCATGATCAAAAAAACTGGCGATCCCCGGAATATCGCTCCGGTACCTAACCCCGAATCTTCCTCGATTGAGCCGCGGAGATTTCAGAGATAAGGTTCTCTCCGTTATGCTTCCCGCCGAACAGGCCAGCCGGCGCATTCAATTGCCGCGCAGCTCCTCGCGGCTGGCGCAAGGGTACGCCCACTGCCGCGTGCTCACCAGCGTGAGCCAAAAACCATTCGGAACCGGTTTTGAAGGACAGATCTATCCGGCCGGCGCCGTCGTCGATCGCGCCCGACTGCCGGCGCCGCTCGTCGTGCTCGAATGCGCGGGCCCGGTCGATCCCCGGCGGGGACATACCCGCTCCCCGGTGTTATGGATCCTCTGGGAGTGGACCCACGAGCGCTGGCGCGAGCTCGGCCGCAGCACCGCAGTCAATTGGGAATGGACGCTCGACCTGCGCGCGCCGGCCGCCCGGGCGCTGCATCCGGATCGCGAGCTCTTTGACGTGCTGCGCGTGGGGCGCGACCTGGCGGAGGGCATTCTCGAGGTGATCGAGGGCCGCCTCGAAGGCGAACGCGAGGACCTGCGGCGGAGTTGCTTCAGCTCGCTCTACGATCGCCTCTCGGCGCGGATCGCGCTCTAAAAGACGCCGAGGCCAGTTTAGAGGACCTGGCCCCGGACAAGGCAATTCACAAATCGAGCCTGAGTCGAGCGAACAACCTGCACCCGGCCTCCGATTCTGTGGGGGAGCTCCGGATTGCCGTTCCTGGGAGTGTAGCGCCGCGCAAAAAAAAATGCACCTCGAGCGGTGCAGTTTTTCCGAGGTGGTGTATGATCGACTTTCTGCCGCCTAGCTCGACGGGGCGACAAGCTGGCCTCCCCCGGCCAGTTGGCGGCATAACTTCTCACCGGGGGAATCGCGAGGGGGAGCGATGCCGACGCGCGCACCAGGACGTTATGGTCAACTTTTCGCGCGCCGCCATTCACCACACGAACAAACGGCGAAGCGCACCGAAGCGGCGGATTTCCCATTGCGGAAGGGGTCGCCCGGGGTTACCATCAGTCCCATTCGACACGTGTCTGAAGGTTCGACGAGATATTCGTTATCGGCAGCTATGAACGCGCTCACAGTTGCTCGGAAATTCGCGGCGTCAGCCCGGCCGTCCGGTAGCATTCCAGCAGCGCGCCCCCGGCGGCGCTGTGCTTGGGTGGGCCGCAGCGGTTGCCCGGTTCCAGGTCGATGAGCAGCCGGAAGCGTTCGAGCAGGCGCAGACTTCGATAGACACCGCCCGCGTAGGCGATCTCTACCGGTTCTTCTTCCTTCCAAAGTTGCGCGCGCACCGAGCCAGCCAGAGTGGCAAGATGATAGGCCGCCGCGCTCAGAATTTCCACGGCAATCGGATCGGCCGACACCGCGGCGGCGTCGACCAACGGCGCCAGGCCGGCCACTCGCGTTCGCGGCCATTCGGGCGTGTAGAACCGGTGCATCAAGTCGTTGCTGTCGTGCGCGCCGGTGGCCTCCAGCAGCACCTGGCGCAGCGTAGTAGCCGGCCCCCAACCTTCTTCCATGCGCAAAGCGGCGCGGACTGCCTGCCGCACAATATCGAACGCGCTGCCTTCATCGCCAAAGATGTAGCCCCAGCCGCCGGCGCGTACAACCGTGCCAGGAACACGGCGTCCCAGCGCAATCGAGCCCGTGCCGGCGATGACGATAATCCCCTGCCCTGCTTCCACGGCGCCCGCTAACGCAATTTCCGCATCCGTGGTGACGATCAGGTGTTCGGTACGCACCAGATCCCCAAGAATGGCGCGCTTATCGTCCGGTCCGCCGCTCATCCCGAAGCATGCCGCTTCGAAGCAAACCTGCCGCGGATCCAAGCCGGATTGCGCACAGGCCCCGCCTACGCTTTCGCGCACGGCGCGTTCGAGCTTCGCGCGGCCCTCCAACGCCGCGGCATGATTGCACGGGCCGCCTGTGCCGGTTCCGAGCACGCGCCCGGTTTCGTCCGCAATCAACGCCGTGGTGCTGGATTGGCCGCCATCGACGCCCAGGAACAGTCTCATCACGGAAACCAGATTGTAGCGCCGTAGGTCACGGAGCATCGACCCCAAAAGGCGGGAGGGCGGCCGGCGTGCACCGGCCGCCCCAAATCTGAAGGGATACTTTAACCTTTTTTCGTGGAATGGGTAGCGGGATTTTCGACGTGCAGGTTGTTGATGACGGGTCCGAAGCTCAATCCGGCCGAAGCGGCTCTCATTCCGGCCACTTGTTTTTCGAGATCATTGTTGACCACACCCTCCAGGGTCACGTGTCCGTTATCGACGATTACATGGATCGGCGGCACCACCTGGATGGCGTAGCGCGAAAGGGCCGGGTCGCGGTAAATCGCCCGCGCCACCTGTAGCCGCAAGCGGTCGTCCATGGGCGACAGCGGCAGCACCTCCAGTTCATTCGCCACGCTGCTAACACCGGGGATCTTCTGCACGCTACGGCCGATATCGGCCTTTTTCCACGGCTGCGTTACGGCCCCGGTCAGTTCCACGTTGCCGTTCACCACGCGGTAGTTGATGTTGTCGAACATCCCGTAGTACGGGTACATCACAATCTCGTGGCGTACCCGGTTGGCGAGCGATTCGTCGGACTGCGGAGCGTTAGGGCTCGTGGTCGCGCCTGCTACGCCCGCGCCAATCAGGAGGACGCCCGCCATCACTACTCGGGCCAGAATCCTTGGTTTCATGTCTGAAAACCTCCTGCTTATTAAACGCTCCGCGGACCAGATCGGGTGCGCCGGCATTGTAAAGAGTTCGTAAATGCCCGGTGAAGATTTTTGTGTGTCAGGCGGTCTTGTCGCGTGCGTAGCAGACGGGGTTGAGGTCGCATTCGGCGCACTTCGGATTGCGCGCCACGCACAAGGCGCGACCGTGCAGGATGATCTGATGGGAAAACAGAATCCAGTTGTTTCGTGGAATGATCTTCATGAGGTCTTGCTCGATCTTGACCGGGTCGCTTTGCTTGGTCAAATCGAGCCGGCGCGCGATGCGCTGCACGTGTGTATCGACCACGATTCCAGACGCGATTCCGTAAGCCGTGCCGAGCACCACGTTCGCGGTCTTACGCGCCGCCCCGGGGACTGTCAACAGTTCCTCGATCGTCTTCGGCACTTGCCCGCTAAACTCCGTGGTGATCCGCTTGGCGGCGCCCACGATCGACTTCGCTTTGTTGTTGAAGAAACCGGTGCTACGAATATCCTGGGCCAGCACTTCGGGCCGCACGGCAGCGAAATCCTGCGGCGTCGGATATTTCGCGAACAATTCCGGCGTAACTTGGTTGACGCGCTTGTCGGTACATTGCGCCGAAAGAATCGTCGCCACCAGCAGCTCCCACGGGTTGCGATGATGCAGCGCGCACGTCGCCCCGGGGTACATCTTATCGAGACGCTTTAGGATTTCCCCGACGCGCTGCTGCCGTTCGGCGGCAGTCTTCGGACGCGCAACTTTCGGCGGTTTCAGTTTGGATTTCTTCTGTGGCGCTGCCGTTTTCACTCTGACGATTATGCCACTGAGGACGCGCGCACGATTCACTGCGGAGCGGTAATTTGCAAGTCGGTGGTCACATTCTGCCAGTCGGGCAGTTCGTAAACCTTGAGCTTCGTGTTCAACGGAGCAGTAAATTCGCGCGAGGTCTGCGGGCCGATATCGCCGGAGAATGAGAAGGTTCCCACCGCGTCTTCTTCCGATTTCTGAGTACGGCCCCAGATGGTCACGTTGCCGGCCAGGCCGCTGACATCGGCGTCCGAATGGTTCGTCAGCGTGAATTTCACCTGGAGCTTCTTCTTCGCATCTTCGGTGAACCGGATGCCGGACACCTCGATGTATTTCTGGAGCGGACTGGTCTTGGCGCCGGGTTTGGCGGCCGGGCTTTCCACATTGGCTGGAGGAGTCGCCGTCACGGAATTGCCGCCTCCACGGAAGTACCCCACGGCCCAATATACGGCGGCCACCAGGCCGACGAAGGCGAATGCGAACAGCACCGTCAGAAGCCAGGTCGGCAGCCCCGCGGCGCCGCGCGGACGCTGCCCCGCATACGCCGGACGTTGCTGCGGCGACGGCTGGTACGCCGGTTGTTGCGGCGGATAGTAGGCCTGCTGCGGCGGGGCTTGGTGCCCCTGTTGATAGCCGGGCGGCGGCTGATAAGCCGCCTGCTGTTGCTGCGGTGGCGCTTGATACACAGGCTGCGCGGGCGGCGCATACCCCGGCGGGGGTGGCGGCTGCTGCGGCGGCGCGGCTACGGCAGCGGGGGCTGCCGCCTCCTGTCCTTTAAAGTCCGGACACTCCGTATACGACGGAGGTACTTCACGCCCGCAGCGCGGGCAGATCCAAGAGAACATGTTCGCCTACCTTTACTACTGTACCGCCGGACGAATTCCGGCGAAGGAATGCATGCGGCCGGCGCTTTCCCGGTCGCGCCGGTAGGAATGAAATTCCTCGGCCCGGCACATGGTGCACAGATTCGACGCGTACACCCGCCCGGCCGTTACGCCGGCCTCGAGCAACTGCCCGCGATTAAATCCGATCAGATCGATATGCGCCCTGCCCTGCGCGCCGAATTGCGCGGCGACCTCAGGCCCCACTTCATAGCAGCACTTTCCGATGCCCGGACCGATGGCCGCGTGCAGGCCGGCGGCTTCCGTGCCAAAGCGCTGGCGCATAGCGGTTATCGCGTGCTGCACGATACGGGCGGCGGTTCCGCGCCAGCCCGCGTGTACCGCAGCCACCGCTCGATGCCGCTCATCCACCAGCAGGATCGGAATACAATCGGCGGTGCGCACCGCGATCACCGCGCCCGGAGTCTTCTCCACCAGCGCGTCGCCTTCGCCGAGCACACCGCGGCGGCCTTCGGCCGGAACGCAGATCGCCGAATGAACCTGCTTCAGCATGGTGAGGCTTTCATAAAGAGCGGGGACATCGGCGAGCCGCGTACCGAAGCCGTGCTCCAGCCAATCGAGGGCATCCAGTTCCGGCACACGATAGATGTGGCGGGGGTCTTTATAGAACACGCCTGTTAAAACCGGGCTCCTCTCGCTTGTTACGCCGGAACGCCTTCCGTAATTCCGTTGTGCGCAATCCTCACCTGTTGCTTGAAGTCTTCCAACATCGATTCGTCCAGCCGCACTTCGGTGGGCCGCTTGACCAGCGTCGTCATCTGGTCGATTTTATCCTGCAATTTGAGCAGCCCATAAAACAAATTCTCCGGGCGCGGCGGACACCCAGTCACGTACACATCCACCGGCACGATGCGGTCCACGCCCTGCAGCACGGAATAGGTATTGAACGGCCCGCCGACGCTGGCGCACGCCCCCATCGCGATACACCACTTGGGATCAGGCATTTGGTCCCATATACGGCGCAGTACCGGCGCCATTTTCAAGCTCACGGTGCCGGCGACAATCATGAGGTCCGATTGCCGGGGACTCGGCCGGAAGACCTCGGCTCCGAATCGGGCGATATCGAAGCGCGAGGTGGAAGAGGCGATCATCTCGATGGCGCAGCACGCCAGACCGAAAGTGAGCGGCCAGAGCGCCGATTTGCGCGCCCAGTTGAACACGTAATCCACAGAGGTGGTTATCACGTTCCGCTCGAATTGGTTTTGAAGTAAAGCACCCACCGCCATTCCCTGCTCTCAACCGCATTCTAACACCCGTACCTCAAAACCGGATAACGTTACCCGAAATTTGCCGCGCAGTACCGCTGGTACGCGTCTGCGCGCCATTTAGTACAAATCGCCGGGACGGCGGGCGGAAATGGCGCCGGAATCCCCTATTCTTATTGCATGCCTCAAGCCGTCCCGCGGATTTTCCGTGCTTTCCTAGGCACTGCCCTGCTGCTTTTCTTGGCAGCCGCTGCGCTCGGTTCCGAGCCGCTCACGAACGAGATCATCATCAAAATGGTTCAGGCCGGCGTGCCCACCGAAACCATCATCCGGACCATCCAGTCGGCCGAGTCGTTCCGCTTTGGCACACTCCCCGGCGATCTGATGCAGCTGCAGCAAGCCAACGTGCCGGAAGAAGTGATTCGGGCGCTTGCAGCTCGGATTAACTGGCCAGGCACTCCGCCGCTGGTGATCGCGCATCCAGTCGTGAAGCCCGCTCCGCCGATAACTGCTCCGACAACTCCGAAGACGAAGCCGGCCAAGACCAGGCAGCCGAGACCGACTCTGTTCCCGACGCCTGCACCCACGGCGACGGCGAGCATCGGCGCCCCGGTCGCCGCGCCGGCCGGGGCCACAGATCCGTTCCAGGCGGCGCTTTCCGGATCCGGAGCCCGCGGCAATGCGCGCTCCCTGCACCCATCGCCAGGCCGGACACTTCTCAACTGGTCGCTCGCTCCGTTCCGATTCTTGAGCCGGCTCTGGCACCGCTAGAGACATCGGCAGGCCGGAGGCCTGCCCCACTGCGAAGTGGTATACCAGAGAAATGATGCGGACCGTCATTTCTCTCTTCTCATTGACCCTCATTTCCGCTCCCCTGTTCGCGGCCGAAGCGCCGGCGCTCGGCGCGACGTTAGATGGGCAGTTTCGGAACGCGGAGCGCGAGATTGTCGGGTTGGTCGAGGCGATGCCCGCCGAGAAAATCAATTTCTCCCCGCGCAGTGTCGAGATCAAAGGCGGCGATTTCCAGGGAGTGCGGACGTTCGCACAGCAGGCCAAGCACCTGGCCACCTACATCTACATGGAATCGTCGGCCATCCTCAATGAGAAACCGCCGGTGGAAATCGGCAAGGATGACAGCGGCCCCGATTCGGTCCAAACCAAAGCGCAGATCGTCGACTACATGAAAGGCGCGTTTGCCTTCGGGCACAAGGCGCTCGCGTCGATAACCGAGAAAAACGAAATGGATCTGGTTCCGGCCAACGGCACCGGGCGCAAGATGCCGCGCATTGCCGCCGCGACTTTCATGATGTATCACAACTTCGACCACTACGGCCAGATGGTGGTCTATCTTCGGATGAACGGCCTAGTCCCGCCGGCCAGTCAGCCGCAATCGCGGTAACGCAGAAAGGATCGCCGTGTTTCGAACACTTGCTCTCGGGCTACTCGTTTCGCTGTGCGCCTTCGGCCAAGCCAGCATCTCCGCCGAAAAAGAAGCCTCGCTCAAGGCCGATCTGATGGGCCAGATCGATGGCATGAAGAAACAAACCCAGGTGATGGTCGACACCGTTTTCAGCTTCGGCGAACTCGGTTTTCAAGAGGTCGAGACGTCCAGGTACCTTATCGGAATTCTCGAGAAAGAGGGCTTTAAGATCCAGCGCGGCATCGCCGGGATTCCGACCGCGTGGCTTGCGACATGGGGCGAAGGAAAGCCGGTAATCTCGCTGGGCTCCGACATCGACGATATCCCGCAAGCTTCGCAAAAGCCCGGCGTGGCGTGGCATGAGCCCATGATCCAGGGCGCGCCCGGACACGGCGAAGGTCATAATTCCGGCGTGCCTCTGAATATCCTCGCGGCGCTGGCGGTAAAGAAGGTGATGGAGCGCGAGCATCTGAAGGGCACAATCGAATTGTGGCCAGGCGTGGCAGAAGAGCTGCTCGGCACGAAGGCTTACTACGTCCGCGCCGGGCTTTTCAAGAATGTCGATATCTGCCTGTTCGCGCACGTGGCCTCCAATTTCGGCGTCTCGTGGGGAGCATCTCCCGGCCAGAATGGACTGGTGTCGGTGGAGTACGCCTTCAAAGGCGAGACGGCGCATGCGGCGGGCGCTCCCTGGCGCGGCCGCAGCGCGCTCGATGCCGTCGAGCTGATGGACGTCGGCTGGAACTTCCGCCGCGAGCATTTGCGGATTGCGCAGCGCTCCCATTATGTGATCACCGATGGTGGCGACCAGCCGAACGTGGTCCCCGCGACGGCGTCGGTCTGGTATTACTTCCGCGAAGCCGACTACGACCACATCATGGACATGTGGCGAATCGGGAACAACATGGCCCAGGCAGCGACCCTGATGACCGACACCAGTTACACATCCCGCCTGCTCGGCAGCGCCTGGCCTGGACATTTCAACCGGCCGATCGCCGAGGACATGTACGACAACATCAAGAAGGTCGGGCTGCCGCAATGGTCCGATGACGATCAGACGCTGGCGAAGGCGCTCCAGAAAGAGTTGAAGGTGCCGGTGCGCGGCCTGGCGTCGAAGATCCCCGAGATGCGCGAGCCGCCGAAGGCCGACGAGAATGGAGGCGAGGGCGAAGGCCCCGGCCCGACCGGCGGCGGCTCTGACGACATCGGCGATGTCTCGTGGGCCGTCCCGACCATCACTCTGAGGTATCCATCCAATATTCCCGGCGGCCCCGGCCATAACTGGGCAAATGCGATTTCGATGGCCACACCAATCGCCTATAAAGGAGTGATCGCGGGCGCTAAGGCGCAAGCACTCACCATGCTGGACATCCTCACGCATCCCGATTTGGTAAAGAGTGCGTGGGACTACTTCAATAATGTGCAGACCAAGGACATGAAGTACAAAAGCTTCCTGCGGCCGGAGGACCGGCCGGCGATCTGGCTCAACCAGAAAACCATGGAAAAGTATCGCCCGCAGATGAAGAGCCTGTACTACGACGCATCGAAATACGATACCTATCTCGAACAGCTCGGCATTCACTACCCGACTGTCCGGTGAATAGTGCAGGCCGGCGTTTCTTGTGGCCGGCCTTCAGTCGAAGACGACAAAACACAGTCGTCTGCCCCTACGCCAACGTGCCGACCTTGTGCACTTCCAGCACGGCGTCTCCGTCGTCGTTTACGTAGAACGCGGGGGCGAAACGCTTGTCCCAGCGAATCTCATCATGGCGGTACGAGTACCGCGTGATCACCGTCTGGTTGAACGTATCGTCGTAGCCTTTGAAAAGGATCAGCAACTCGGCCTGGAGGCGGTCCAGATCCTCGGCGGTCTTGCCCCTCAGCGGGCTTTCATTGTCGATGGGATGCACGATGGTCCAGGTCAGCGGAAGAAACTGCACGTTTTCGCGCTCCAGTTTGAGCATGGAATACGAGCGGCGGGAACTGTTGCCGTTCCGTTCTACAGTCATCAGCAGGACCCGCGCCTCCAGTTCCACCAGCGAATTTGACCGCAGGTTTACCACGCGAAATTGCAGGCTGCTGGCATCCTGGTACGGCGTGATGACGGCATTGGGGCTGAAGCCGATCTTTGCCGACGGCCGCGAGACACGGCCGTATAACAGGCCCGTTGCCACGGCGAAACCGAGCACTCCCAGCAGGCCTTCAAAAGACGCTACCAGGTTCGCTCCCACCCCGACCGGCGAGATATTACCGTACCCCACCGTGGTCAGCGTGTGCGCGCTAAAGAAAAAATCGTTCCAGAAGGCTTCGCTCACGGCGGCCCCCTGCAATTGGCCCGGCGTAAAGACATAGTAGATGGCCGCGAAGACCGTGTTCACCGTCAGGTAACCCAAAAACAGCAGCGCCAGGAACGGGATCCATGCCATGTTGGTCAAATGCAGGTATGGATGAAAGTCGCGCCACGTGGTGCCGACTCGCTGAACATTGAAGCTGCCGTCCTTGTTGATAATCCGCCGCAGCGGCCGGTCGAATTTCTGCGTCAGGCCGGGATCGAAGCTGGGTTTTAGCATACTTCTTCGATAGTAGGAGATCCCGCGTGGTTCAGGTTACGATTGAACCGAATGGCGGATGCCACCGGCGACCGGCTCACCAGTTTGCGAAACGGCTTGTTGAAGCTGCACAAGACCCTGCTCGACTCCGAGCGCGGTGTATACGAGCGCGACGTCGCACGCATCACGTCTACCGGCCAGTATCTACAGCTGGTGCTGAACGACCCTTGGTTCGCCTGGCTGCACGAGCTTTCCAAGTTCATCGTGTTGATCGACGAGACGCTGGATTTCGACGACCCACCCACCCCCGCCGATGCCGATCGGCTCATCAACCAGGCGCGCGACCTGGTGACACCTTCGGAAAACGGCTCTTCGTTCGGCCGCAGCTATTTCGAAGCGATGCAGCGCGACCCCGCGGTTGTGCTGGCGCATCGCGATATGATGCGCGTCTTCGCTTCGCTGGTCTGAAATGGCCCTGCAGATTGCCGCGGCCGGCGCGCTTCTCCTCTGGGTGTACCTGCTGCTGGGCCGCGGCGGCTTTTGGCGCATGGACGAGGACCAGCAGCCGGCCGCCGGTCCCGTTCCGGCGCCGAGCGTCGCGATCATCATTCCCGCCCGCAATGAAGCGGACGTTATTGGCCGCGCCGTCGGTTCTTTAGCCGCGCAGAATTATCAAGGCCCCTTTCAAATCGTGGTGGTCGACGATCATTCCAGCGATGGCACCGCGGACGCCGCGCGCGCGGCCGGCGTGCGGAATCTCACCGTCGTAAGCGCCGAACCGCTCGCGCCGGGCTGGACGGGCAAACTCTGGGCGGTTCACCAGGGCGTGCGCGCGGCGGCCGCGTTTGCGCCTGATTATCTGCTGCTTACCGACGCCGATATCGTGCATTCCAAGGAGAATTTGTCATCGCTCGTCGCGCAAGCGGCCGCCGGGCAGTATGAACTGGTTTCCCTGATGGTCCGGCTGCACTGCCGCACTCTCGCGGAGCGCGTCCTGATCCCCGCATTTGTTTTCTTTTTCTTTCTGCTTTACCCGCCGGCCTGGATTCGCCGCCCAGGCTGCCGCACGGCGGCCGCCGCCGGCGGGTGCATGCTGATCCGCTATGCCGCGCTCGAGCGTATCGGCGGCGTCGAGACCATCCGCGGCGAGCTGATCGATGACTGCGCCCTGGCCCGGGCGGTGAAGCAAAGCGGGGGCTTGGTAAGCCTGGGGCTGACCTCCCACACGGTAAGCATTCGCGAGTACCGGGGCTTTGAAGACATCGGCCGGATGATTTCACGCAGTGCGTTCACGCAACTGCGCCATTCCTGGTTCCTCCTTGCGACGACCGTCGCCGGCCTCGCTTTCACCTACCTGCTGCCCGCCGTTTCGGCCCTGTTGGGAAATGTGCTTGGCGCGGCGGCTTGGCTCTTGATGTGCCTGGCGTATGCCCCGGTGCTCCGTTTCTACAAGCTTTCCCTGTTCTGGGCCCCTCTGCTGCCCCTCGTGGCTCTCTTCTACACGGGCGCGACGATTCACTCCGCGCTCGCCTGGGGGCGCGGCCGCGGCGGCTTGTGGAAAGGTCGCGTGCAGGCGGGGCGGAAATAGTTCTTCCCGCCCATCGAGTTACACTCAACTCAAATGCCCCGGTGGCTCCCCAATTTTTTCACGATCCTGCGCCTGCTGTTGGTGCCGGCGGTCATACGAGCCATCGTTCTGGGACACCACACCGAAGCCCTTCTACTTTTTATCGCCGCCGCGGTAACGGACGTGCTCGACGGCGCCATCGCACGCGCTTTTCAGATCACCAGCCAGTCCGGAGCCTATCTGGACCCGATCGCCGATAAAGTCCTGCTCAGCGGCGTGTTTCTAGCCTTGGCGCTCACGCGACAGATTCCGCTTTGGCTCGTCATTATTATTTTCGGAAGAGATGTCTATCTTTTGTTGGGGGTGGCCGTGCTGCTCTGGCTCACACCGGCCAGAAAATTCCCCCCCAGTTCGTGGGGCAAAGCATCTACCCTGGTTCAGATCGTCACCAGCGTCGTCTGGATGGCCCGCAATATGCACCACGTTCTGGTACTGGACGAGCTTTCGTACGCCATGCTCTGGCCTTGCGCCGCTTTTACCATCTGGAGCGGCGTGCACTACACGTGGCGCGGTGTGCAACTGGCACGAGCGCATTGACTGATCTCCCAAGCGGAGTTAGGCTAAAG
>Ga0209060_10002752_pt1 | contig 15783 bp, 10 predicted proteins | sample Coa_R1_8_FD_187155 | JGI IMG/M metagenome (GOLD analysis project Ga0209060, IMG submission 187155) | Surface soil microbial communities from Centralia Pennsylvania, which are recovering from an underground coalmine fire - Coalmine... | ecosystem: Environmental > Terrestrial > Soil >...
TCTGCACGATGAATTTCACCTGAAGGTGATCATTGGCCATGCCTGTTTCGACAGCTACCGCCTGGCCGAAGAGACAAAGCAACGCGGCATCCCGGTCATGTCCGGGCCGCGCGTCTTCCGCTACGATCCCGACACGGGCCAGATTCACGGCATCGTGGCGGAATACGCCAAACGCGGCGTCACGTTCCTGGGCGTCAACACCGACGCTCCCGTGGTACCGGAAGAGGAGCTGTTCTTCCAGGCCACGATGGCGGTGCGGTTTGGTTGGACCGAAGAGGAAGCGCTGCGCGGCTTGACGATTGAGCCGGCCAAGGCGCTGATGATCGATCAGCGCGTGGGCTCTCTGGAAGTTGGCAAGGATGCGGATATCGTGGTCACCACGGGAGCAATCATTGATCCCCGTTCGTATGTGACGCAGGTGCTCATTGACGGCAAGATTGCCTACGACACGACGAAAGAGCGGCGCAGATTTTGACAGGGGATTCGGTGCGTGCGCTTTGGGCCGGCACGGTGCAACATGGAACACACGGGGAAACTACGGATGCGCGTTGCCTTGCATGACCGAGTGGGCCAGAGGACGTCAAGTCTCTGGCTGGCCGTTCTCACGCTCTCCTTGAGCCTTCCTGTCCGTGCCTCCGCCCAGGACGCTCCCATCGCCTTCACGCACGCCGCCATCGAGACCGCCGGCAAACCCGGACGCATCGAGAACGGCACGCTCCTCCTGCGCGACGGCAAGGTCGAAGCGGTGGGTGAACATGTCAAAATTCCCGACGATGCGCGGGTGATCGATGCCCACGGCAAGACGATCGTGCCGGGTATCCTGGATCCGTTTCACGAAGTGAGTATCGCCGGCAGCACGGTCGAGGCGGCCCCCCGGCCGATGGTGGTCGGCCGCCGCGGGCGCGGCGGCCCGCCGGCGCGGGGCGGGCTGGTCAATGCCGCTTTCGTCCGTATCGCGGACAACTTCTATCCGTATGATGCCAGCTATCGGGCGTTCCTGCGCTCCGGCTTGACCGGCCTCAATCTGGTCACCAATGGCTACGGACAGTCGGCTCTGGTCCGTGTCACGCCGACGCAGCCCAATCGGATGCTGGTGAATCCCGATGGCTTTGTCTTTACAGCAGTGACCAGCGACACCAGCAGCCTGGATATCGTGCGGACGGCCCTGGAGACGGCCGAGAAGGTCAAGAAAGGGGTGAGCGTAACCCTACCGTCGGCCCCGCCGGCGACCACGGAATCGCCCCCCCCTCCCGAACCGAGAGCCCGGCAGGGCCGCCGCCGCGGCGGTAGACCCGGGGCGCCCGGAGGCGGCCCCCCTCCGGCCTTGGATTCCGCCACGCTCAAACTTTGGCAGGCCGTCTACGAAGGGAAAGTCCCGTTTTTCGCCAACGCCGCCAATGCCGCGGCGATCGTGCACCTCCTGAAAGCCCTGGAGCCGTACAAGGACGTAAAACTGGTCCTTGTCGCCTCCGGCCCGGCCCTGTACGAAACGGTCGATCAGCTTGGCGGCCGATCGGTGCGGTTGCTCATCCATCCGGGTCTGAGCCTGAAGCCCAACACGCGCGATCGCATCGATATTGCCCACGTGCTCCACGAAGCGCATTTGGAATTTGCATTCACGCAGCCCACCAATCGGAACGATCTGCTGGCCGCCCAGGATTTCCCACTGTTTTCCGTCGCCTATCTGGTAAAATGCGGCTTGCCGCGTGAGGTGGCGTTCGAAGCGTTGACGGCCCGGCCAGCCGCGCTGCTCGGCCTCGACAAGACCCACGGCACCATTGAGCCGGGCAAGTCGGCCGATGTGCTGATTTTCACCGGCGACCCACTCGATCCTGGCAGCGAGCTGAGCCAGGTGCTCATCGAAGGGAGGATGGTCTATGAGAACTAAGCGTTTGCTGTCGGGCATCTCCCTGGTTGTCCTGCTGATGATCGTGAGCGGCTCGGCGTGGTCCGCCGCAGCCGACGAGCCGCAGAAGAACCCAGCTTCTGCCGAAAAAAAGACCGAACCCGCCAAAAAAGACGAGAAGGACAAGGTCGTCGCCATCGTCGGCGGCGACATCTACACCATCACCCACGAAGTGATCCGCGGCGGCACCGTGTTGGTGAAGGATGGCAAAATCCTCCGCGTGGGCCAAGACCTTTCCATTCCCAAGGGGGCGACCGTCGTAGATGCGAAGGGCAAATACATCACGCCCGGCTTTGTAGCCTTGAGCATGGCCGGAGTCGGCTTGCGCGGTGCTACGCCGGGGCAGGGTGGACCTCCGGCTCCGGGCGGCAACCGCGGCGGCGGCAAGCTGGCGGATACCCTCGATCCCTTCGACCGCAATATCAAATTCTGCCTGGGCGTCGGCATCACAACCGGCTGCGTCGAGACGAGTGCCGGCGGAGGCCGGCGTTTTGGTCGAGACGAAGCGGACGATACCCAGGTCTGCCCGTGTTGCGGCTTGACGATTCTGCCCACCGAGCCGATCACGCCGCCGACCCCAACCGCCCCAACGCCGCGCTCCCATGCGGTGCTGAAGATGAATTATGGCGAATTGGATGGCATGCTCGTCAAGGAAGGGCCCTTTCACCACATTCCCGGTACCGGCCTGGCCGGCGCGCTCAATCGCTTCAACTGGCGCGAGAATGTCCGCCAGGCCCGCAAGTATCTCGAAGACCAGGCCGAGCACGAAAAGACCGCCAAGACCGACAACCCGACCCGGCCGCCGCGCCGGACGGTGCCCGAAGAACTGGTCCGGCTCGTCAAGAAGGAAATTGCCCTGCGGACCGATGCCTCGTCGGCCACGCAGATCCATGACATGATCAAGCTGTCCAAAGAGCTCGACTACGATCTTGTCCTCGACAATCCGCATGAGGCCTGGCTCACGGCCGATGAGCTGGCGGAGGCGAAGGTGACCGTGGTCCTGACGCCACGAAGCCGACGCCGTCCGCTGCCTGGCCACGAGGATACTTCGGGCAGCTCGATCGAAACTTCGGCTCGGTTGGAGAAGGCAGGGGTGCCGTTCGCCATCGCCACGCAGATGAACACGGTAAGCCTGGACGGCGTCTACGGTGGCCGAGATCTGACCGGGCTTCCGTTGGAAGCCGCCTTCGCGGTGCGCGGGGGTTGCAGCGAACAGACCGCGCTGGCTGCGTTGACCATTGTGCCGGCGCGCATGCTGCACCTGGACAACCGCATTGGCAGCATCGAAGCGGGCAAAGATGCAGATCTGTTGATCCTGAACGGCCCGCCCCTGGATTATCGGACCTACGTCGAAACGGCGCTGGTTGGTGGCAAGGTGCGCTATGAGCGCGATCGCGATCGGGTTTACCCGACGTTTGAGCGGGAACGGCGGTAAGATTGCTCGGCGGCTGCACCCGCGCTCAAAATGTTCCCCCCCATGGGTTAGGCGGCGCATGGGGTGCGCCAGTGCAGTTCACGAACCGTTGGCCCTGCCCAGAACGTGGATCAGTTAGCGCCAGCCATGTGCGAGTGCCGCCGCCACGTCCATTCGATTCGTCCGAGAGAGGCGATGCCGAGCATTACGATGGTGGACGGTTCGGGAACGGGCGCGGCGGTCGCGAGAAAGCCATGCTCCGCACCACCCGCATCCAGATAATACCCTACCAGGTCGCCGGCGTCGTCGATTTCGGTGGCAACCGTCTGGGATGCTCCGGGAAAATCGAGCAATGCCTGAAGGGTGAGATCCGCGCCAAACCGGAAGCGACCGTGAAATCGACTCCGAAAGGGCCACCATAAGAACCGGGCACATCGAGCGTGGTGGAACTGCCATTGCTATACAAGAAGCCGTGATTTGCATAACTTCCCACGATCTGGCCCCCATTGTTGATCGCAGCGACCGTCGTGAACGTCGCGCCCGGTACATCGATTGGCGTGAAGATATAGTCTGCCTTCACCTGTCCCGAAATGCTCACGAACAGACCAAGAGCCGCCAGGCGACAGAGTAGCCGTTGCATCGCTAAGGACCTCCGACGAGACCGCGAAACCTGCCTACCAGTATGGTCAGATTCGCAGAAGCAAGTCGAATGCATGGCCGGCTCATCGCCAACCGAAAACAGGAGATGTTGCAGCGCGGGATATCGGCGGAAGACATCCGCATGGTCATCGCGGCTACGTCGCAGCGCGATGGCAAGGTGTGCGCGACCCACACTGGCATGCAACCATCCATGCGGCAGGCGATGTCATAGCTGGCTGTGGCTTTCGATTCTTTCCACAGAAGGAACCGGCAACGCGCTGCAAGAAACGGCAGGACAAAGGGTGCCGAATATCCTCGTCAGGAGTCGAACCTGATCCCCGACCTTCGCAGGGTCGTGTGCGTTCCCCCACACCCCGAGGATAAGCAGGGCCGACGGCTGGATTCGCACCAGCATGAGCCGGTTTACGAGACCGGTGCCTTTCTATTTCGAGCCACATCGGCACAGCAGGAGTGCAAGGAGTCGAACCCTGTCCCGCGGCTTTGGAGACCGCGTGCTCTCCCAGGAGCACACTCCTGTAATTCGTGGTGGGTGGCGGGTGGCGCGTGGTGGGAAAAAAGGAATGGGCTCTGCCACCCGCCACGCGCCACCCATTTGCCACCCGCCACGATGCTAGGGTGTCTGGGGGGAATCGAACCCGCCGCCTCGACCTTCACAGGGTCTCATGCCAAACCACTACACCACAGACACCATCGGTTGCGTTGCCGCCCGTGCGGATGCCGAGCAGGCAACGCCAACTGCCAGTAGTCCCGGCTGGATTCGAACCAGCGATCTTCCCCATGTCAGGGGGATGTCCTGCCGCTGGACGACGGGACTGCCGAGCACCCCGACCAGGATTCGAACCCGGAACGCCTCGTTCGAAGCGAGGCATGATCATCCCTTTCACCATCGGGGCCCGAGCGGAAGGCAAGGGAGTCGAACCCTCATCTCCGTTGGGAGAACCGCCTTAGCAGAGCGGCCCGGCCAACCGTATCCGGCTACCTTCCCAAGTGGACCCACCGGGAATCGAACCCGGATCTCCAGTCTGCCGAACTGGTGTCGTCCCGTTGGACCATGAGCCCGTGCAGTCAGGGGAGTGGGGATCGAACCCACGCTCTCCAGCTTCCAAGGCTGGCGGATTACCACTTTCCTATCCCCCGTTGGTGGACCGCCGGGGACTTGAACCCCGATCTCCGGCGTGCGAAGCCGGCATCTTCCCAGTTGGACCAGCAGCCCCCATGAATGATCCCGGATGGACTCGAACCATCGTTGCCTGGATGTGGACCAGGCGTCTTAACCGCTGGACCACGGGATCCACGAGTAGCCGAGGTGGGAATCGAACCCACAATCGTTCACCAGGCTCTCGATACAATCGCCTGATTTTGGAGACGGCGTAAAACACGGGCATTTGTGAAGTTACGGCTTTCCAGGATTTCCACCATTGCCTAAAAGAGCAGGGTTTTCGAGGCTTTTCTCTGCCGTATCTCTGCCACGCCCGACTCTTATTACGACGCGCCAAGTGGCCAGAAGGTTCATTGTCCAGCGGGATATGCTGCCATGAGCTAGGCTTTCCGAGAGGAAAAGTATGAGCTACCGAACAGACGAAGTAAGAGCGGTTCGGCTTGACCGCCTCCAAGAGTATCCTAGCGCGACGTTTGCGGCTGTCTGCGCAAAGCTCTCGCTGGGCACGATTACACCGCAGTCTATGGCCGCGGCGGCTCCAGCATGGAAGTTTGACGAGCACGGTAACAAGAGCAGCGATCACCTCGACCGCGTGAAATTCTTCTTCGATAAACCAAGCGACGACGATGAGGACGCGATTCTGTTGAGTAACGGCAGCCCATACGGGCGGCCTGACTTGGATGAGCCACATTTCTACGACGGCAGACATCGGTTTGTGGCTGCGGTTCTGAGGGGCGACAAGACGATAAGGGCCATGTTCCGGTGGCCGTGCGCCGCGACGGTCTTTCTTTTCCGTCGGGTCATCGTTTATCTTACCGGTGATTCCGACATTAAACCATCGTAAAGCGAAACAGATCAAAATCGGTGGTCATCGTGCGATGACCTCGATCAGCGGGAAGGGTACAGTCCCGCATCGATGAGTGCTGCGCGCAGAGTAACGCGGTGCGGCAGGTTCATGCCCAGCACGGCGACCGTCGCACGGCCGATGGCGGTGCGACCGATCAGAAGCGGTCCTTGCCGGCGGAAATGGTAGGACCATTTATGCCGGCGCGGATTGAATAGGTTGGCAATCCTCCGCGTGACGGGATCGATGCCCGTTAGGTTCGGTCCTTTGCGGAGATTATCCTGATGGCAGGCATAAGCAAGGTTCGGTGGGGAATCGCCGCCGCCATGCTGCCGGGGGACGATGTGCTCAACGTGGAAGGCAAAGAGCGGATCGTCGTCCTCATGCATCCCGCAATACTCGCAGCGCCGCTTGGCGCGGCGGCGGACCAACTCGCGGGTGGCCGGGCAAATCACGAGTCGGAAGTTAACCGGGCGCGCGCTTTGGCTTGAAGGATAGCGACAACATTGGCGGCCATTGCATACGCCTCGTATTCGTCGTGCTCATCGGGAGTGAGCGTGCCTTCGTTGCACTTCTCAGCAAGCTCCTGGACCCGAGCCTGCGTTTCCTGGTCGGCACGCAGGTGAATCAGCTCACGGGCTGCTCTCGGCGAGAGGGAGCGCCCTACCGGCTCCAAAAGGCGGTCAAGGACGTGGACGGGTGGAATAGGTTCGTGCATGGCGAATACTCCTCGTTGGATTGTAGCATAAGCGCTATCAGTGGTCGAGCGTTTCTTGTTGAGCTATACCGTACCGTCACCGTCCCTTACCCTGCCGGCGGGCAATCGCTGCCGCCGCGCTCCTGACCGTGCGCAGGGCGTAGGCTTCGCCGTTCTGCTGGGCCTTCCGGCTTTCCTCCATGAGGCGGGCGGCGGTTTCCTCGACGCTGAATCCCCAATCGGCCGCAATTAAGCACCAAGTGAAATCCGCCCGGCTGACATCGGGACGCTCAGCGCCTCGGGCCGGGGGAGCATTCTCCAGGCAGCGCTGATAGCTCGGAAAGCATCGGCGAGAGGAATGAGAAACATGGGCGGGGCCGGGGGCAATTTAAGACAGAAGGGCCATTTTGTAAAGAGCCTTTGCTTTTGGCCCATTGACCGGAGCTTGGCGCCAGGCTGATGAAGGCCGGGATCGGCGTAGTCGGCTGCTGTCGCGATAAAGCATGATCACCGCGATCGTTGCTCCCCGAAACGCGCAAGTTGGAAGTGGAGCGTAGAATGTTCGGGCGCCCCACGCCGACCACGGTCATGCCCGTCCAAGGTGGTGGTGCGTGGTGAATGATATCCACCACGCACCACGCCCTTTAGCGCCCCCAAAAGCCGTAGGGGGCATCGCCCCGGTTGCCGTCCTGCTCGAGGCAGCCGTTATCCGATCCTCATATGGCAAGGACGTTGAAACCATCCGTTCGGCTCGGCTACTGAATTGGCGGGGGGCCTACGCGGCGTTGATCCCCTGGAAGACGGTCAAGGCCTCATTGCGCAACAAGGAATTGCCGTTCCACGGTTCGCCGCCCACCGCATTGTTATTGGCCGCCAGCAGGATCTGGAACACATCGAGCACGGTGTTATTCGGTGTGCCGAAGGCCGCGCCGCTGCTGCCAATATTCCAGGAATAGGCGCCCAGGCCATTGCTGTTGACGGTAAAGCCATAGCTCTGCCCGATCGTGCCGCCCAAGGATAGGGTCGAGGCGAACACATCCAGGGCGGTGTCCAGGATCTCCACATCCAAGCCGGTCCCAGAGGAAGTTACGAACAGGTTCTGGTAATAGTAGCTGATTTGCGCACTGGTAAAGGAATACAGATTCGGGCCACCGCTCATGTTCTCGTAGAGGTTGGGGAAGGTATTGGCCAGCCACTGGCCCAAGGTTTGCCCGCTGCTCGTCAGGCCAAAGCGGCGGATGAGCTGCTGGCCCCGGAGCGATTCCCAGAAGCTGGTCGCCTCGGCCAATGGTCCGGACACGAATTGACCGAGCGAGGAGGTTGTGACCGGGCTTTGTACCTGGGTGGGAGGCAATCCTCCGTGCAGGATCGTCACGGTGATGGTGTCCGTGTTGGCGGCGGCATAGGTATGCGTGCCATTGACGGTGAAGACGCCGCTGCTGAAGGTGATGCTCCCCATCGACACTGCTGGGCCGTCCCCCCAGTTGATGGCGGCCATGTAGTGCGTGCCGTCATTGGATTCCGCTCCCCCCGGATCGGTAAAGGTCGCCACCGGTCCCGTAAAGGGCGCACCGGCCGTCGGCGCGACCGGGACGGCCACGGGGGACACGGGCACGTCGTTCACGCTCACAAAGAACCCTGCGCCAGACAAGGCATTGTCGCCGGTATCCCGGACGAGGACGGTCACCGGGTAGGTGCCTGCTTCGGCGTAGGTGTGTAATTGGCTTGGCAGCGGTCCGGGCGCCCCTGGAGAGAGGACCGTGTTGTTGCTGCCATCACCCCAGAAGACGGTTACCGTCCAGGGGCCGGGGCCTGTATCGCTGAAGCTTCCCAGCCCCACGGACTGGGCGGACCCCTCGTAGACCGTCTGGGGCGACGGTGGATAGGATATCAGCACGGGGGGCTGAACCGCGACACTGGTCGAAGCCGACAGGCTGCCGGCGAAGTTGCCGTCCCCCTGATAGCTCGCGGTGATCGGATGGTTCCCCAGCTGCAGGGAAGTCGTGGTGAAACTGGCCGTGGTCATGCCGTGGGCGGTGCTTAAGGTCCCCTGACCGATGCTGTTGCCATTGTCGCTGAAAATCACCAGGCCAGTGGGGTTGCCGGCTTGCGTGGTTCCTGGCGCGTTGACCGAGATGGTGGCCGTGAAGGTGACCTGCTGACCAGGGGTGGCCACGCTCGTTGACGCGATGAGCAGGGTCGTGGTGCTGGCCGGCGCCACCGTCTGGCCATTGGGAAGGCTGGCGGAGACGGCGGCATACGTGCCATCGCCACGGTACGTCGCGGAAATGGCGTGCGTGCCGGCCAGCAAGCGGTTCGTGGTGAAGGTGGCCGTGGCGGTCGTGCCGTTGCCGGGGCCCAGCATCCCCATGCCCACGTAGGTCATGTTCGTGTCATAAAAATACACGTTGCCGGTGGGAGGGACCGTACCATTGCCCGAAACCGTAGCGGTAAAGGTCACCGCTTGGCCCACCTGCGACGGATTGACCAACGAGTTGACGCTGATGCTCGGGGTATTCATGCCAAACTGGGATTCCTGCTGGATCACCACATCGTCATAGAAATAGTTGGTCGTGTAGGCGCCGGTTCCGCCGAGCCGGATGCCGCCGTTCGGATTGCTACCGAAACTCCCCGAGGTGCTGCCCCCTACGGATCTGCCATTGACGCTGAATCCCCAGGGGGCGCCAGCGGTAGAGGGGATGGTCACGGAAATCGCGCAGGCTTGATTCGGGAGAAGATTCGGGAAGTTAGCCATCGATGTGCTCGCTAACGGCATCTGAGTGTTGTCGTAAAGGATCAGATTCCCCGTGTCCGTGAGGTGCAGACTGGCCTTGGGGTTGCCGCTGGTGTCCAGAAAATCCGCGACGTCGCTCTCGCTGTTGGCCAACGTCGACACGTACTTGAACAGGAAGCTGTACTGCGTCGCTGGGTTGCCGGAGCCGTCATCGCGAATGTCGTAATTAATTTCCTTCATGTCCGTGTTTCTGCGCAACACTTGCAACGAGTCGCCGCCATCGAGAGGCGCCACCGTGCTCTCGATGGGACGTGGCCATGGGAAACCCATCGCCTGTGCGAACTTGTAATCTCCATCCTCAAAAGGAAGGAAGGGCAGACTGGCCGTCGGCCCGGACACGGTTGCCATGCCCTCGATCACCGTTTGCGGCGCATCCTTTTTCTGGATGGTCACGGTGACCATGAACATGCCGTTGGGTAATCCCGCGGAGGATTGCGTGTACGTGTGGTTGCCGGTGACGGTGAACGTTCCGTTATTGTAGGTTACCGTGCCGGTCGACAGGGGAGACTGATCGCCCCAATCGATGGTCGTCGGGTACCGGCTATTGATGTAATCGTCTTGTGACCCGCTCGGATCGGTGAAGGTTGCGACCACTTGGTTCGCGAAGGGCACGTAGGTCTGTGCGTTAAAGGTGGGAGTCGGAGCCCCCGGCGGCGGCTCGACCGGGGCATCCGCTGCGCCAGACAGACCCGCCGAGCTGATGGTCACGTCATCGTAATAGTAATTGGTCGTATAGGGATCATGGCCCCCCAGCAGGAGACCGCCATTGTTCGCACCCAGCTTCGCAGTGCCGCGCATCTCCTCGATTACCGTTTGGCTGCTGCTGTCGGTGACGCGTACCTCCCAGGCACCAGTGTCCCCCGAGCCAATCATGGCCGAGATCGTGTACGTCTGCCCGGCATTGAGGGTGGCCGTGCCCGTGCCGGCCACATTGCCCTGCGCATCGTAGAAGAGCAATTGTCCAGTTTGGATGCCGTTGCTGTTGGTGCCCTTTGGAACGAGATGAAGGGCGCCCTTGTACATGCCGTACTGGTCTTCGAAGTTGACAACGCCCCCCTCGCCCGTCTGCGACGCGAACTGGAAGAGGAAGCTGTAGTACGCCGTGGGAACGTTGTAGTAGCTGTTGTCGGATCCGCGGATCTCGGCCCAGGCAACGCCATTGCCCATGCTTGCATCCCGCGATAGTTGCAACGCATGCGGTACGCCCATGCTGTCCACAATGTTCGGGTCCAGCGCGGGGCTTGTGACGAGCGGAGCGTTCTGCGTCATAGAGGGCTGAGTCGTCTCGAAATCGACGGTGTTGATCCGGGCAGTCGGTGCTTGATAGAGGAACATTCCGTCCAGGTTTCCAAGATGCGTGATGAACGGGCTGATCATGCTGCTACCGTTGTTCGGATTGTACTTCGCGATAAACCCCGCAAAACTCGCGAGATAATAGGTCCCAGTTCCAGGAATGCCGGTTCCGGGATCATAGCGGATGACCTGATAGCCATCGTTCTCATTCGGCAAGTCTGTTGGCAGAAGCGATGTGATATTGTATTTACTCTGCAGGCGGTACTGCCAGTTGCCCTGTGAATCCAAGTACGGCTGATAAACGGCGATGATGGGGAGCGAAGATCTCGTATAATCTGTAAATCCCAGCACGATGATGTTCCCGGTCTGGGGATCGACGGTAACGTCCTGGGTATGGTACAGCCCATCGTGGCTCGTGGGAATGATCGCCGTAGCCTGCTTCGCATTAACGTCCAGCTTCCAAATGTAGCCCTGGAGGTTGGGGTCTCCTTCGTCGTAACCGTACTGATACTGTGGAGTCCCCTGGCTCGAAAGGCCGTGATAGTCAAGGGGCCCCTGCTCGTCCGCGACGTAGACAAAACCGGTGTTGAGCGTGGCAGGCAACTGGGGATTCGGGTTCGGGTCGTAAACCGGGGCAATTCCTGTCGGAACGTTGATCCAGCTCGGGGGGCTGCCGTTATTTAATGCACTCGGGTCATTGGCGTTGCTGCTGTAACTGTACTGGGTGTCTGTTGGATGATCAGTAGTGCGGTCCAGCAGGTCTATTCCTGTATCCAGGGATTTGGTGCGGTCTGAATAGCCATTGATAAAGTTACTACCGGTTGGGTAAGCTGCGTCAGTGTTAGGCGGGGCAGTCGAGTGGCCACCATCAGCGTACACCGGCATCTGGTTTCCGCAGCTGGGATCGATTTGCACGACGCTGTGCGTGGGAAGATCATACCCATAGCCATTGTCTTCCACGTTGACCAGCAGGTGCAAGTTGCCGCCGCCGTCTCCCTGATTGATGACATACAGGTTTGCATTCGTGCCATTGGAACCAGGAACGAAGGCAACGGCATCGCTTCCATAAAGGTTCTCCTGACCTTGGCTGTCATGGCTCAGCACCGATGCGATGCCGCTGGTCGGGTCCACCTGCATGAGCGCATGATCGAGCATCGTACCCGTGAGAGTGGGAGCCTTGATGCTGAAATTATCGGAGCGGGCAGCGCCATAGTCCAAGGAGTAAAGCACGCCCGACGACGGATCTTCCGCGAGGCCGACGGATTCATCGAAGGCCCCTGGCGCTGAGATCGGAACCGGCGTTTGGTTGGCGGGCCCGTTGGGATTGATGGCATAGAGACCGGACGGATAGGAATCACCTCCCGCGGTCGAGACCACGAGCCAGCCATTGGGGATGAGAGTGGGAACGGCGCGATCCTCAAGCGATTCCAGCAGTAAGCGTCTGGTTAATGGACGGCTCTTGTTGACGATCGGACGACGCTTTGAACGGAAAGCACGCGATAAGAAAAACATGGATGGTTCCTCTCCTCTTGGTTGTTCTCTGCCTCTGAGCAAGCGGTCTGCCTGGACGCGAACCTCAGCGCGGACGAGCGCGGATTCGTCACGGCCCCTCGCCTTCCGACCTTGGGTGCGCGTGAAATCACTCCGTGCTGCTTGTGGAATTCCCACGCGGCCAAGAGTCGTGTCTCGGGCGCGCACAAGGACTGGTGAGGTCAACGTGTGCACTACCAGTGATGAAGTCAGATCGGGCCGCAGCCGTGCCGACTCTTCTTCCGTAGGAAGTCCATCGCGCTACATTGCTGGGAGGACGGCGATTCGAAGGGTGACGGGAGCGAGGATCGAAGGGGAGGGTCACACTACGGAATGCCGAACCCTCTGTTCCGGCTGAAGAATTCTCGCCGTGGTCCATGCGCCTGGGCAAGCGACGTCGAACCCGAGCACATCTCCAGGTCGCTCAGTAGGGGCTGAGTCGACGCTGAAGTCTAACACGCTACCGACTCGTGTCAAGAACCCGTGGGGAACCCGCTCGGCATCGTAGCAATTGAGAAATCTCGCCGGCCTTCCTCCTTTGCTTTACGGAGTTGGTAATCGCGCAGACCAGGCGGGGCCCTGGGGCTCCCCGTCAAGCGGGTAGCCGGCTAGCCGGGTGAGTTTTTGCTTTTTTCCTTGATTTCTTGGGAGGGCCCGGTAATACTGGGTCTTGTCGCCTGGCGATGCCGTTACGCGCGAGGAACTCGGTCATGAAGCAGATCGTGTACGGGTGGCTGGCCCTGGGCGTGTTCGCAGGGGCTGTTGGTCCAGGGCATGCGGATTACGCGTATACGACAATCGATTTTCCCGGTGCCCTTCAAGGCACCACCTATGCGGAGGGCATTAATGCTTCCGGGCAAGTCGTGGGGAGCTATCTCGGCCAGGACAGTAAACGCCACGGGTTCCTGTTCAGCGGCGGCTCCTACATGAGCTTCGACGTACCGGGCGCGTTTCTTATCACCGATCCCGACGCGATCAATAATTCGGGGCAGATCGTCGGGAGATACAGTGTTTCTTCTACAGCTGTTTCCGGCTTTCTCCGGAATGGGGGTGCCTATAGCACCCTGGACGTGCCTGGAACCATGTACACGGAAGCTCGGGCCATCAATGATTCTGCCCAAATATGCGGTTTCGCTGCCACGACCTTGTCCTCTCCACGTCACGCGTTCCAATTCAGCAACGGCATCTATACGAGCTTCGACGTGCCCAATGCTGCGGAAACACTTGCTTATGGCATCAATAATGCCGGGCAGGTTGTGGGAGCGTACTTTGACCCCGTGACAGGGAAATCGCACGGCTTTCTTCGCAGTGGCGATACGTACCTTACTCTGGATTTCCCAGGCGCTTCGACAACGGCGGCCATTGGTATCAACAGTACCGGCCAGATTGTAGGTATTTGGGGCGCCAACCAGGCTTTCGTGCTGCAAGGGGGCAGTTTCAGCACACTGGATGTGCCCGGATCGAGCTACATGGAGGCCGATGGCATCAACGATGCCAACCAGATCGTGGGCACTTACATCGATGGAACCGGAACCCACGGTTACCTGGCTACACCCTTGGCCGCGCCGGTGCCCGAACCGGCCACCCGTGTGCTCCTGACTTTCGGAGTAGCCAGCCTGCTCGGCTTTACTTGGCTGCGCAGGAGGCGTTCTGCTCGTGGCTGAGTACGCTGCATCGCCTCCGGCTGGACCGGTGCTTCAAAATGGGAGCATGGCTGGCCATCGACGTACAGGTCTTGCCCGATACGATCCAGGCCAGTCTATCCGGCGCATCGTTCCTGTTGCTTTGCACAGCAACCCGAGCGGGAGAGCTTGTGGCCCGACGCTGCCGTTTCGTGCGAGGAACTCGGTCATGAAGCACATGGTGTACGGGTGGCTGGCCCTGGGCGTGTTCGCAGGGGCTGTTGGTCCAGGGCGTGCGGCTTATGCGTTTACGCCGATCGACTTTCCCGGTGCGTTGCAAACCTCTGCAGAGGGGATCAACGCTTCCGGTCAAGTGGTAGGGAGCTATCTCGGCCAAGACAATACCCGCCATGGGTTTCTCTTCAGCGGCGGCACGTACGCGAGCTTCGACGTACCCGGGGCACTCCTTACCGATTCTTATGCGATCAATAATTCCGGGCAAATCGTCGGACGCTACGTTGTCTCTTCTGTGGCGATTTATGGCTTCCTCCTGAGCGGAAGCACTTACACGACCTTGGACGTGGCCGGATCCATGTATACGGAAGCACGCGGGATTAACGACGCTGCCCAGGTATGCGGCTTCTCTGCTACGAACTTCTCCTCTCCACGCCACGGGTTCCTGTTCAGCAACGGCATCTATACGAGCTTCGACGTGCCGAGCTCTATCGATACGATTGCTCAGGGAATCAATAATACCGGGCACATCGTCGGAACATACTCCGATCCAAATGTGGGCGCAGTGCACGGGTTTCTTCGAAGCGATGATAGTTACATTCGTCTTGATTTCCCAGGCTCCTCGGCAACAAATGCTATCGGTATCAACAATGGGGAGACGATTGTTGGAATTTACAACATGAATGGCACACATGGTTTTGTGCTGCAAAACGGCAATTACAGCACGCTGGATGTGCCTGGATCGATCTACACCGATGCCCTGGGAATTAACGATCTCAACCAAATTGTTGGCACTTACATCGACGGGAGCGGAACCCACGGTTACCTGGCCACACCCCTGGCTGCGCCTGTGCCCGAGCCCTCCAGCCGCGTGCTCCTGACTTCGGGAATAGCCAGCCTGCTTGGCGGTACTTGGCTGAGCAGGCGGGGTTCTGCTCGTACCTGAGTGCAGAGCATGGTGCTCCGGCTGGGCCGACGCTTCGAAATTGGCACACTACTGGCCGTCGATGTGCAGGGCCCGGCCGAATCCGAACTGGCCAACCGAACGCTTACATTTGTCATCTCGCTTAGATCTTAGAATGGAGATGTTGCTTCAGCCAAGACGCGGCGGGGCTCGACCTGCTGTCGGGGACAGTGTGCTGCACCGAGGAAAACGATGAGGAAGCATGAATTTCTCGTCGATTGCTACGAGTCCTGGCTTCGAGTGTGGCCGGTGGTGCCTCGGGCGGCCTATGAGGTTACGCGGGGGATCCAGCCCCGCACCGTAGTCTACGACAACGTTGGTCATTTCCAATCCAGCGTCACGTTCTCCAGGCACAATTCCTGGCGCGAGCTGTTCACGCTTCGCTACGCGACGCGCGGAGACGGGTTCATCCTGCCGCCGATTCTCTTGCCGAATCGCAACGAGGCAGCGCCTGCTGACTTGGGGCGGTATCTCGACCGGGGCATGGACTACCACTATTGCTTTGCGCCGCAGCCCGGTCAGACGTATTCGATGAACCTGGAGGTCCTGAAGGGATTCGACGCCGGCAACCGCACCAATCATATGCATCTGCACCGGAACACGCGCTACCAACAGATCATCTACCGGCTCGACCTGCAACGCTACCTGGAGCAAGGCTATCCGCTC